>Ga0335085_10014678_pt1 | contig 11416 bp, 9 predicted proteins | sample Lox_Sample_45_FD_206712 | JGI IMG/M metagenome (GOLD analysis project Ga0335085, IMG submission 206712) | Soil microbial communities from Loxahatchee National Wildlife Refuge, Florida, United States - Lox_Sample_4.5 | ecosystem: Environmental > Terrestrial > Soil > Wetlands | place: USA: Florida... | reverse complement strand
CCCCTCGAAGTGTTTTGTCGAAATACGCAAGCACATAGGCGCGCACAATTTCGTATTCGAGGTCCTTGGGGATCGATCCAGCACCCGAAAACCGAGCGAGCGGCGAAAACAGGCTTCGATCTGTAAAGCTCTCATGAGTTGAGCCGTGCACGAATACTCTGTAAGCTCCGAATTTTTTCATCGCTTCCAGATCGCCTGCATTGAAGGCATCGTTGTTAATGTCAGCCGCGGAGCGCTTCGATGCATCGGCATACACCGGCAAATCTTCTTCAATGAGCATGAATGGCTTCGGGAGCCCTTCGCGCTGCATCCGCCCGAATAATGAACCGTCCAAACTCAACGCTGCCTTAACTCGCTCGTCTTCGATTGCGGATTCTGCCGACACAGCTCCCCCAAAGGAATGTCCCAGCGTTCCCACCCGGTTCAAATCCAATCTGCCATAGACGGGGCTTCCCGGATCGTCATTCATGCGTGTCAGCGCATTAAGTACCCCAATCTCGTCTGCGGTCTGCTTCTTCAATTCCGCTTCGCCACGCGCGTTGATCTCCTCGAAAGACATGGTGGAGAAATCCATGGCATCACCAGTCCCTGGTTGGTCAATGTGTCCGTCTTTGTAGAGTGTCGGCCCGGAGTTGCCCGGATGATCAATCGCGGCGACAACAAAGCCGTGACTGGCCAGATCTTCGGTCAAATAAGTATTTTGCGTTCTTCGCCCGCCCCATGCCGGACTGAACAAAAGGACCGGGAACTTACCGTTCGCCACGGGGGCATCGAGATGCGAGTTCGTCGGGAGGACGGCCTGATACGACGACTGGCGGGTCGTTTCCTCGCGTCTTCTGTAAGGCGCGAGCGGCGCTCGCGACGGCGACGCCGGATACCACAACTGGACGACCAGATCCCTCGTTGCCGCTCCTTCTGTCCCTATCTGCAGAATGCGCGTGCCTACAAGGCGAGTCCCTGTGGGCGGCGGTAGGCGAAACATCGGCAGCACCGCGGAGAGCGCGACACTCCCGGCACACAACAACAAGACAGCCAAGAGCCCCGTTAGCGGCCAGACCTTTGATGACGCAGTGCTCGAGAACACCGCGAGTGTGCCGGCAAACACCAAAAGAGCCGCGTAAGCGGGTATCATCTGCCAGTGTCCGCCCTCCAGGATAAGGTGCGCGGCCAATACGCACACATCGGCGGCCAGCCAAAACCAGGGCCGCAAGCCTCTAAATGTCAGGCTGAGCGCGCTGCCTATGAGCAGAGCGGTCAGGAGCATTTCAAGCGGACGCATGGAGCCAGACTAACCCGAGCCGACAAAAGTCTCCAGGAATTTGCCTTTGAATCAGCGAGTCAGCATGTGAGAACAAGTTGGGTGCGCAGGTCCGTCCGATCAGCTTAACGAAAGACGTTGAGAATGGTGTGAACCATGCGATCGTAGGTCTCTTCAGGGCTCGGAGGGGTCAGGCCGCAGCCAGTCGGACGAGTGTCTTTCTATCGTGATCCGAACCAATTGACTCCGAGTGCGTACTCCCGCCTTGTGGAACAACTCTTGAATCACGGCCTTAACAGAGCTTTCGGAAACCTTCAGGTTCCATGCAATTTCTTTATTGGTGAGCCCATCGAGGATGCCCCTTAAGACCTCGCTCTGTCGCGAGGTAAGCGGGCGTGTCCGCTCGAAGCGCTCTCTCCAAGTGCTCTTTCCGCCGAATAGAGAGCGTGCCGCAACGGTATCCAGCCAAATTTCCCCCTCTGAGACTCGCTCGATCGCCGTTACAAGCTGGCTCAGGCTGCTGTGCTTCAAAAATATGCCCGCAGCTCCGGCCTCCATTGCTTGAAACGTTGTCGCATCTGACATTCCGGCTGTAACCATAAGGACCTTCGTGGCTCCGAAACTGCTCTTCAGTTCCGGAAGCATTCGAGAGCCTTGCTCTTCGCCGAGGTCATAATCAAGCAGCAACACATCGACTGGCGTCTCGGAGTATGAACTGATAGCTTCGCTTACGGTTGCGCACTGACCAACCACGAGGAAGCGCGAATCTGCTTCAAGCAGTCGGCTTAGGCTCTCTCGAAAGAGGCTATGGTCGTCGACAAGGAGTATGCGAATTGCGTTCACGGTCAGTCCTGCCCAGAAGATAATGCTGGGGTTAAGTTAACGACAAAGCAAGCGCCATTCGGGATTGGGTGGTAATGAAGCTCCCCACCGAAGGATCGCATAAATGCGCGGGACAAATAGAGCCCTAGTCCAGTTGCCTCTGCGCCTGCCTGAAATGGACGAAAAAGATGTTCGGGCTTGGCAACGCCCCCTCCGTTGTCAGCGAATTCGACAACGATTTGTCCGCCGGCATTCCTGGCCGTGACCGCAAGTTTCCCATTTGAGCCTTTGGAGAGAGCTCGGATGCTATTGGTAATAAGGTTTAGAAACACCTGCATAAGGCTCGGACGGTCCGCCCATACGGGTGGCAGACCCGGTTCTACGCTCCAGCGCGCCTCAATACTCTCTTCCTGCAAAGAAGGTGTAACCACGATCTTTAATTCGTCGATAAGCGCGATCAGATCAACTTCTGTAGCCTGGTTGGAAGACTGGCGGAGGTTGATACTGGCAATCCTCTCAAGGGCCGAGATTAGATTGCCGAGCGCATCAAAGTCTTTACTGCCCGCAAGCAATCCGCCATGAGCAAGATTCTGATGAACAGCAGAGATCGCCCCCGAGACATTTCGAATTTCGTGAGACACCGCGCCGATTGCGATTCGGGAACCGGCAAGTAATTGATGGAGGCCCATGACCTCCTGAGTTCTGAATTCCTCTGAGGCATCGAGGACCATTGCGGTAAGGCGCGGTCCCGCATTCGTGCGATAGGTTGAGAAGCAAATATCCGCTAGAAATGTTTCGCCATCGTCACGCTGTCCTCGAGCTTGCATTACGCTGCGGAAATTTTGCCGAGAGGCTTCGTGACGAATGACATTCGTCAGAGAAGGCAGGTACCGATGAATTGTCTTTCCTGGCAATTCACCTTGAGTCACGGCCAGCAGGCGATGCGCGGCTTCGTTCGCCATTAGCACTCTTCCGTCAGCATTCGCCGTAACGATGGCCGCTGGGCTGCTTTCAATCAGGCTCCGCAGTTGCTCTTCCGCTTCTCGACGAGCATCTCGCTGGTGTTCTATTTCACGCAGTTGTTCGAGAACGATCTTGCGATTACGACTCACTTCACGAACGAATAATCCTGTGCCGAGGAAGGCGGCAAAGTAGAGAACCTCGCGCGATAGGCCCGTCCGAAGCGTCCAGGGAAAGTCATCGAAGATTTCGGCAAGAAAAGTACAAACCGCGGCAATCGAGCCAATCTGCCATGGCTCAAGAACCGCTCCCACCATCAGCATTGGAGCCAGATAGAGGAAGCCGAGTGGAATTTCCCCAACCACGAGCCAGTCGATCAGCGCGATGGCTGCGATCATAATGCCGGCTCTGATGAGAGCCGACCGTCTATTGCCTCCTAAGAACAGCGCGAACATAGGCACTCGTGAAGCTACGCTACCGGGCGATAAATCCTCACCACCATTGTAGGTGTCAACGGATTTCGAGATAGCGTGGTCCCTCACCTGAATTCGCCTCTTATCCAAAAGATAGGCTGCCGAGCGCGAAAGATGAGGCCCGGAAACCAAAGATAGAGCACGCGTTAAGCGGACTCGACTCTATTCTGATGGACATCAACTAGTCCTTACAAGCGACGCACGAGTCGAAGCGATGCGATTAGCAGCTTTAGGGCGGGTCATCAGAGCTATTAAGAATGCATGGAATTCGAAGACTGTTGAGGGCAATCTGCGCCCCTGCACTGATGGGCTCCATGGTCTTGATCCCGTCAGCTGGCGCACAAATGAGTCTCACCTGGGACCAGGTCAAGACCAGATTCGAAGCTGCGAACCTTACTCTCAAGGCTGATGAACTGAACGTTGACGAAATGAGAGCCGCTGAGGTCACTGCTTTCCTGAGGCCGAATCCCCAGTTGAGCGTGACTCAGGACGGAACGCAGATAGCGCCACACGATGGAATCTGGACCCCGGTCAGGGGCACTTACGTTGTGCCGACACTCAGCTATCTCCATGAACGCGAACACAAGCGGGAACTTCGGCTTCAAAGCGCCAAAGAGGGAACGCAGATCGCTGGTTCGCAACATGAGGACCTCGAGCGAAACCTGATCTTCAATTTACGGTCTGCATTTGTGGGGACACTGCAGGCCAAAGCAATTGCGGATCTGGCGAAGCAGGAACTCGACTACTACGACAAAATAATCGACATAAGCCGGAATCGCTTGCGTGCAGGTGATCTTGCCCAGATCGATCTGGACAGAATTGAGCTGCAGCGCGTGCAATACGAATCCGACTTGCAGACTGCAGAAGTCAATCTTCGAACCTCCAAGATCCAGCTGCTGCAATTACTGAACGACAGAACACCTGTCGACCATTTTGATATACGCGGGTCTTTCGATTTCTCCGATCAATTACAAACATTGGAGAATTTTCGTCAGGCAGCGCTGGATAATAGGCCGGACCTCAGGGCTGCTCTGCAGGGGGTCGTGCAGGCGGACACGAACCACAAACTCGCAATCGCAAATGGGTCGACCGATCCGACCTTCAGCGGGTGGTACACCTACAACTCGTCAAACAATAATCCAAATGGAACCCAGACACTGGGCCTCGGTGTCAGCATTCCACTACGCGTCTTCGACCGTAACCAGGGTGAAAAGCAGCGCACCCTTATCGATATTGGCCGTAATCAGCAACTTGCGGACGCCACACGTGTGCAGGTTTTCAGCGATGTGGATTCCGCATACGCACAGGTGACTAGCAACGTCCTACTGCTGCGGCCTTATCGAGAGCGGTATCTGGCTCAGGCTCTCAGGGTGAGGGAGACCGTTACGTATTCATGGCAACACGACGGAGCGTCGCTGATGGATTTTCTGAATGCGCAAAGCGATTACCGGAATGTGCAAATGAATTATCTCCAATTGATCGGAGCGTACCTAGCCGCAGCCAGCCAGCTGAATCTTGCGGTTGGTAGAGAAGTAATTCAATGAAGTTTAGAACTATTCTCCGATCGCTCTACTGCCTGATCGCGTGCTTTGCGCTGATCGCCTGTGAGAAGAAGTTCAATCCCGCCGACGGTGCACCTCCCGCAGCGCAGGTCATACCAAGCGGAGACGCAAGCGTAGTGATAGTCGACAATCCTGAGCAGTTCCCGGTCGTCGCAGCGGATCAGGTTGAAGCTCCCGATCAATTGAATGTAACCGGGTCCGTAAACCCCGATATTGCGCGGGAGGTGCCGGTCATTTCATTGGCTAGCGGGCGGGTAGTTGATATCCGGGTACGTCTCGATGACAACGTGAAGAAGGGCCAACTGCTTCTGAAGGTCCAGAGCCCGGATATCACCAACGCGTTCGATACCTACCTTGAGGCAGCCAACGATGAACAACTCGCCGACAAGGCCTACCTACGCGCAAAAGACCTTTTCGAGCACGGTGCGATTTCGCAGGGCATGCTGGAGCAGGCAGAAGACACCGAAAGAGACGCGAAGGCGGATCTTGATGCAGCAGAACAGCAGTTGAATACGCTGGGTGTTAACAAGGACCATCCTTCAAGCATTGTTCCTGTCTATGCCCCAATCTCAGGCGTTATCGTAGCGCAAAACGTTACGAATGCCGCCGCTGCTGGTGTGACGTACGCTGGGTCATCGAATCTCTTCACAATAGCCGATCTCTCAGTGGTTTGGGTGATTTGCGATGTCTACGAGAATGACTTGCCTAAACTTCAACTCGGGCAACCGGCGAAAATGAGGCTGAATGCCTATCCAGACAAGCTGCTGACCGGGCACGTAAGCGATATCGGTCCCGTTCTGGACCCGACCATTCGCACTGCCAAAGTGCGCATCGAGGTCCGAAATCCCGGCATTTTTAGGTTGGGCATGTTCGTCACAGCCACACTCGAGAGCCGGACTCTGCACGATTACGCCGTTGTTCCCGCGCACGCGATATTGCACTTGCACGACCGTGATTGGGTATTCATACCCGCCGGCGGAAAGCAATTCAAACGCGTTCAAGTGACCCTCGGAAACGTGTTGGCAGGAAACAATCAGCAAATCCTTTCCGGATTGGCTCCAGGTCAGAAGGTGGTAGGTAACGTCCTTCAATTGGAAAACCAACTGGAGACGCAATGATTCGCAAGGCCGTAGACTTCGCGCTGCAGAATCGATTTCTCATTCTGGCAGGAACGATTCTCTTGTTTGCGTGGGGTATCGTCTCCTTTCATCGGCTGCCCGTGGAAGCGTATCCGGACGTTGCCAACAACTATGTAGATGTAATCGCGCAGTGGCCTGGAATTTCCGCCGAGCAAATCGAGCAACAGGTCACGATACCGCTTGAGACAGTGATGAACGGTATCCCGGGGATTGCTCACGTACGCTCGTGGTCGATTTTCGGACTTTCTACCGTGGAGATGGTCTTCGGCGAGGAGACGACGGACTTCGAGAATCGCGAGCGGGTTCTCGAGAGGCTTTCTCAGGTGACATTGCCCACTGGTGTCATTCCACAGATGGGAACCGACTGGAGTCCTGTTGGCCAGATTTATTTCTACACTCTACGCAGCACGAATCCCGAATACGACGCGATGAATCTCAAGTCCCTCGAGACTTGGGTTATAGAGAAGAACTTGAAGTCGGTTCCCGGCATAGTTGATACGAATCCCTTGTTCGGGTCGAGACGAACCTGATATTCCCTTGTTGGCCCACCGAACGCCTCGGACAGTTCGGCCAAACATATCACCGCGAGGACGGCAGGCTCATCGACAACGATGATGTGGTATCGGGCATTGCATTGCTGCAAAAGGGCGAGAACGCAGAGCCAGTGCTGGCCTCGATTCACGAAACGTGAAGGCCCTGAATGACCAGATTCTGCCGAAAGGGGTCATGCTCGTTCCCTTTATCGACAGGAGCGACCTATTGCATTTCACCACCCACACCGTTCTGCACAATCTGACCGAAGGCATCATCCTGGTTGTGATTATTCTTTTCCTGTTCCTCGGCAATGTCAGAGGGGCATTCATTGTTGCTTTGACGATTCCGTTCTCGCTATTGTTTGCTTCCACTTGTCTCGACCTGAAAGGAATTCCGGCGAATCTGCTCTCACTGGGCGCCCTGGATTTCGGCATGGTAGTCGATGGCGCCGTCGTAATGGTCGAAAACATTGTTCGTCACCTCCATCGGAAGGGCAACGGAACCATGACTCCGGATGAAAAGATCCGGGACGCTGCGCATGAAGTTCAGAGGCCTGTCTTCTACGCAATCCTGATTATCATCACCGCCTATCTGCCCATCTTTACCTTGCAAGCTGTCGAGGGAAGGTTATTCAAGCCGATGGCGTGGACGGTGGCCTTCGCTCTGCTCGGTGCGCTGCTTTTTCTCCATGATTATCGCCCCGGTCTTATCCAGCTTTCTGTTTCGCAGAGGTGCGAAGGAGTGGGAGAACCCTTTAATGGAGTGGCTCAAAGTGCGCTATCGCAAAAGTGTCACTTCTGCCATTCGGCACCGGTACGTAACGGTAGGTGTAGCAATGGCGGGTCTTGTCTTCGCCTGCTATCTCGCCCTGGGTGGTGTAATTGGCTCTGAATTTCTTCCGCACCTCGACGAGGGTGCCCTGTGGGTAAGAGGGACTTTGGCGCAGAGCGCAGGACCCGACGAAGGGGTTCGAGTCGCCAATGCGGCCAGGCTAATCCTTTGCTCCTTTCCCGAAGTCACCCAGTGCACCAGTCAGACCGGTCGCCCAGATGACGGCACAGATCATACCGGTTTTTTCGACACGGAATATTACGTTGGGCTGGAGCCCAAAGAGCGATGGCGTGCCATATTTCATGGAGACAAGGACAACCTCATCGCCGCAATGACGGACCAACTTCAGAAGAAGATTCCGGGAGTAGTCTGGGGCTTCTCGCAACCTATCGAAGACAACATGGAGGAGGCGGTTAGCGGTGTTAAAGGTGAACTTGCCACCAAGTTTTACGGCAGCGACCTCCACGTGCTCGAGGACAAGGCAGCGCAGGTCGCAGCCATCATGAGTCGCGTAAGAGGGATCACGGACCTCGGAGTGTTTCAGGTTACGGGTCAACCCGATCTTGTCATTGAGGTTGACCGCGCGAAGGCCGCACGATTCCAGATCAATGTGGCTGACGTTCAGGACGCTGATTCACAGCAGTCGGCGGAAACCCTGTCACGCAGGTCTTAAGGGGTGAGCAGGTCTATAACCTCACGCTGCGCTATCTACCCCAGTATAGGAATAGCGGCGAGGCCATCAAGAATATTCGCTTACTATCGCCATCGGGTGAACGCGTCTCACTTGCCCAATTGTGCAATATCCGCGAAGCGGACGAGGGTTCGGAGATCTATCGGGAAAACAACGAGCGTTATGTCGCGATTAAGTACAGCGTGCGAGGCCGCGACCTGGGGGGAGCCGTCGAGGAGTCAATTGACAAGGTCAACAAGCAGGCTCAGCTGCCTCGCGGTTACCACATCGGATGGGAAGGTGAATATCAAAGCCAGAAGCGCTCGGAAGCTCGATTGCAGATCATCGTGCCGCTGACTGTCCTCATCATTTTCTTCATCCTCTACACAATGTTTAAGTCGCTGAAATGGGCAATGCTGATTCTCGCGAGTGTTGCGATGGCCCCCATTGGCGGATTTCTGGCACTGATGGCAACCGGCACTCATTTCAGCGTTTCGACCGGCGTCGGTTTCCTTGCGCTCTTTGGCGTCTGCGTGCAGACCGGTGTGAATCATGCTCGAGTACATCAACCAGTTGCGCGTCAGGGGACATTCGGTCGAAGAAGCAGCGGTGGAAGGGGCTGTTCTGCGCTTGCGTCCGATCATGATGACCAGCCTTGTGGCCACCTTTGGACTGCTTCCAGTGGCAATGTCTCACGGTATCGGATCGGACTCCCAGCGCCCGTTTGCAATCGTGATCGTCGGAGGGCTGCTGGCCGCATTGATCATGAGCATTTTCCTTTTGCCAACGCTGTATGTCTGGATTGCGCGGGACAAAGACGTGCTTCCCATTCCGGAACCCGAGTTTGAGAACTAGTGCAGTATCGGTGGCACGGAGCCAGAATGCGGATCAAAGGGGTTTCCCGGCCGGGAGACAGCTCATCCGCGCCAGGCTCCGCTCGAAAAATGGTCAGACGTTCGTCACTGCGGTTTTTTATCTCGGGATGACGCTGGTTCTGACTTTCGTCTTCTGGACCTTTGCGATGGTCTTCCTACAGGCCCTTCAGTGATTACGGGACCGCAGGCGTTCCCGGCATTTGCCAGTCGTGCATCGGGCAGGCACACTGGTGCCGACCCAATGCCCATAATGACCACGTCCAATCTCAGGCGCTCTCGGGTTCTGCTGCCTTTAGCCGGAAAGTCACCTGCTGCGTGCCGAGTACTGGGTGCTTGCCGCGTAGTATCACGGTGCCGGGCTGCTCTTTTGCGCGGATCCAGATCGCTCCTGTGCCGCCAATCAATGCGAACGGGTTATCGCCGATAATTTCGGCGGGCCCATCGAGCTCGAAAATAATCGGGTCGTTGGCGAATGGTCGCACTTGACCATATTCGTCATTCACGCGGAGAACGACACGGGTAGTGTCCGCGCCATCGGCAACGAGTTCGGTGTCGTCGGGCAGCAAAACGAATTGCTGATCGATGCCCTTGCCTGAATATTTCTTGCTTATCACCAGCTTCTCGCCGATGTAGCCGTCGATGCGTAGATCTCCCCAATCGCGCAGCTGCTCGCCTAACATGACCGAAAAAGGCGCATATTCCAGGTACTGAAACTGCTTGCGGTCCGGATCGCCCTCAGCGACGAGCCGATAGCCCTTGCCGTTGTCGACCCAGAACTTGATGTGGTCGCAGTTTGAGGAAACCAGGGCGACGGTGAACCCGATTGATTCATCATTGCGGGCCCAGTGAAAGGCCGGTTCCAGGACGATTTCTTCGCTCGGATCACACTGGGATTTGTAGAAGCCGGCGGCGGGCTTGGGTTCACGGAATATGTCGCTGACACCGTGATAGCAGATGCGGTCGCCCGAGCCGAAATTGTTGTGGGTGTTGTAATCGAAAGCGCACCAGCCGATCCCTCCAGCGTACTGCGGGTTGGAGGCCAGCTGATCGTGGACTCGCGCGTGACGAATCGTATGCTCGCGCAAGCGCTCGAGGCTGTCGATTGTCTTGGTCGGATACGTGTGGCCGACAAACTCCGTGTTCAGATATTTTGGATGGTTCGGAGGCTTCATGGGCCATCCAAAGTCATTCATGGTGAACACATCTTCCAGGAATTCCGATTCCTGGAAGTAGCGGATACCTCCGGTCTGCCGGCTCGGATCGAGAGAATGAGCCATCGCGTTGGTGCGCACGTAAAAGTCGTGGTTGTCACGCGACTCATTGATGCGCACACCCCACAGAACGATGGACGGATGATTCCAGTCGCGGCGCACCATGCGGCTGACGTTGTCAACGGAGATGTCCTGCCATGCTTTGTCGCCGATGTGTTGCCACCCTGGAATCTCCTCGAGTACGAGCAGACCAATCTCGTCGCAAGCATCGAGGAAGTGGCGCGACTGCGGATAGTGCGAGGTGCGCACGATATTGCACTTGAGTTGATTACGCAGGATCAGAGCGTCCCGGCGCTGGACGCGCCCGGGCATAGCCTGTCCGACGAATGGGAAAGTCTGGTGGCGGTCGAGTCCTCGCAACTTGATGACTTTGCCGTTCAGCGAAAAGCCCTGATCGGTGAACATCGCCTGGCGGAACCCGATTCGGCGGGTATCCTCATCGACTACCTTGCCTTGTTCAATCAGGCGCACGCGGACGTGGTACAGGTTCGGACTCTGGAGATCCCACAGCTTAATCGCACCGAGATTGCCCAGGGTAACGACCTGCTGTGCGGGCTGACCCGGCGCCGGCGCTTGTCCGCTCACTTTCTGCATAGCCTTGCCGATGACTTTGTCGCCATCGAGCAACTCCACTTCGAGGGTGCGGGATGTGTTCCAGGATGAAGATGGGCCGTCGAGATAGCAGCGCACTTCGAGCGTCCGCTGTTCGCTGAGCACATCCTTCGGCATTGCGAGGATGTTTTCAATGTAGGTGGAAGGGACGACTCTCAGCCAAACCTCGCGATAGATGCCGCCGAAGGTAAGATAGTCGACTTCGTACCCGAACGGAGGAATGTCTGGCCGCTCTGTCGAGTCGACATCAACGGCAAGAAGATTGTTCCCGTCCCAATTGACATGTTCAGTTAGCTCAAACGAGAACGGTGTATATCCGCCCTTGTATTCTCCGAGTTTCTGACCGTTGATCCAGACGGTGGACGCGGTCATCGCGCCTTCAAAGTCGACGAATACCCGCTTGCCTTTA
>Ga0335085_10014677_pt1 | contig 11417 bp, 10 predicted proteins | sample Lox_Sample_45_FD_206712 | JGI IMG/M metagenome (GOLD analysis project Ga0335085, IMG submission 206712) | Soil microbial communities from Loxahatchee National Wildlife Refuge, Florida, United States - Lox_Sample_4.5 | ecosystem: Environmental > Terrestrial > Soil > Wetlands | place: USA... | reverse complement strand
TCGACACATGGAAGCCATCGAGCGGGATGATCGTTCGTGGATCGGGCCAATACCAGGCAATCGAGCCGTCCTCCTCCCCCATCGGGAAGAAGCCCTGCGCATAGGCCTGCACGAGCAGTTCCGGCGTCAACGACTCGTCCATGCGTGTATTGTACACCGTTCTTTTTCACCCTGATCTCTACGCTGTGAGGGATAGGCCGCAGCGGCATAAGCGAGAGGCGCAGAGAGACAAGAACGTGGTTTCCGCTGAAAGCGGAAAGCCGAGGAAGTTCGAAGTTGACCACTGCGAAGCAACGTGGACAACAAGTTCCGCAGGCAGCGCAATCAGATCAGTCCGTGCGCCGGAGCGACCGGTCGCGGAGCCCCGACCCTGACAACCCAGCCCTCGTGCTGGCGAATCGGCACTGGCTCACGGCACCGGTTTGCGCTTGATATCGCCACCCGTTTCCGCTACGATGTTCCCCCGATGCAGCCCGACATCGCCAACATTTTCCCCGAGCTGGAGAAGGATCTGCGTCTTCTTCACACCACCGGCCTCATCCCCTCGCAGGGAATTGACGAGCTGATTAAAAACGGCCACGTCAGCGCGCCGGCCGACTGGCCGATCGGCGAGGACCAGATTCAGCCGGCCAGCATCGATCTCAGGCTCGGCCCCGTGGCCTATCGCGTCCGGGCGAGTTTCCTGCCCGGCGACCAGGCGACCGTCCGGGACCGGATCGAAGAACTGTTCATGCATGAGATCGACCTGACCACGCCGGCCGTCCTTGAACGGGGCTGCGTCTACATCATTCCGCTCCTGGAGGAACTGCGGCTGCCGGCGCAGCTATCCGGCAAAGCGAATCCCAAGAGCACCACGGGCCGTCTGGACGTCTTTACCCGGCTGATCACAGACTACTCCAAGGAGTTCGAGCGCGTCACCGAAGGCTACAAGGGCAAACTCTACGTGGAGGTGGTGCCGAAAACCTTCAGCATCCTGGTGCGGCAGGGAACCAAGCTCAATCAATTGCGGTTTGTGCGCGGCGCGCCGCCGCCATCCGACGCGGCGCTTGACCAGCTGCACTCCAGGGAGACGCTCGTCTATCTCGAAGGCGACGAGCCCGCCGACGCCGTGATCTCAAAGGGGCTCTGGATTTCGATTGACCTGCAGGGGCGGGATTCATCCGAAATCATCGGCTACCGGGCCAAACGCCACGCCCCGCTGATCAATCTCGATCTGGTCGACTATTATGACCCGACCGATTATTGGGAGGTGATCCGCCGGCCGTCGAACCGGAGCCTGATCCTCAATCCCGACGATTTTTACATTCTTATTTCAAAGGAAAAAGTGCGCGTGCCGCCCAATTACGCCGCGGCGATGGTCGCCTACGACCCCTCGGTCGGCGAATTCCGGATTCACTATGCCGGATTTTTCGATCCCGGCTTCGGCTACGGCAGCGCCGATATCAAGGGCACGCGCGCGGTGCTCGAAGTGCGCTCCCACGAGGTTCCCTTCCTGCTTGAAGACGGCCAACGGGTTGGCCGCCTGCTCTACGAACGGCTCCTGACCACGCCGAAGAAAATCTATGGCGTCGATATCGGCTCCTCGTACCAATGCCAGGAACTGTCGTTGAGCAAGCAGTTCAAACGTCTGTAAATCCTCCACGCGCGCCTCGCCACTACGATTGTGATCGCAGGTCATACGCCCGATCCGATCCCGCCGCACCTCCGTCATAAATAAGAACGGGGTCCGGAAGGCATGCCTCCCGGACCCCAAGGTGGTCGTTTGGGCTTGACGGCTGCTGTTACTTCATCCCGAGATGCTTTTTCAGAATCGCCGAATTGGCGATCGCCGGATTCTTTGAGCCGAGATCCAGGGCCTTCTTGAACTCATCGGCGGCTTCCTTGTGCATCCCCTGTGCATCCAGCGTCAGCGCAAGATTGTAATGCGCCTCGGCGGCATTGGGATCCGCCGCAATCGCCTCGCGGAAATGCTTCTCCGCCACATCCATGTGGCCCTGATTATAGTGATCGATGCCAGCGTCATTATGCATCTTCGCGTCCGCGCTCGCCCCGGCCGCCAGCGGCAGGGCCGGGTTCGCCGCCTGTGCGCTTTGTCCGGAGAACACCACAAACATCATTGCCAACACCGCCAGTCCTGCATAACCGAGCCACCGCATGGGTCTACCTCCTGTGGGTGTGAACACAATCATACCTGCCGTCTCTTGCTGTATGACGGCCTGCCGCCCATCTTATTCAGATGCAAGCTGGATTGCAATCCCCCTCTGCTGTAATGTGGCGGCCGGCGTCGGATGATACGAGATGAGGCTTGCGCCATGACCGTTGGCACGCGCAGATCACGTTGACAGAAATAACTGGTCAGGATTGGCGGACCCGGCGGGATGGCGAATCGCCCGCCGGGGCAAGAGACGCTTGTTGATCACGGGTGGCGTTCCGGGCTTTTTGATCGGCGTGATCGATCCACTTGCGGATGCGATTGGCATCGCCATATTTTGTCAATTCGCCCCACGAATTGAGCAGCACCAGCGTCATCGGCCGTTCGGCAATTTCGGCCCGCATCAGCAGGCAATGACCGGCGTCGGCGATGTAGCCCGTCTTGCTCAGCTCGATGTCCCAGCGGCCGTTTCGGACCAGGCGGTTGGTATTCACAAACCGAACCTTCCAACCCGTCCGTCGGTCCGTCACCGAATCGATCGGGACCGTTGTAAACTCGCGGATCAGCGCATAGCGGGAGGCGGCGTTGACCAACGCCGCCAGGTCGGCCGCGGTCGACAGATTGCCCCGATGGAGACCGGCCGGATCGCGGAAGGTTGTTTCCGACAGGCCGAGTCGCTTGGCCTTATCGTTCATCGTCATCACGAAGTGCTCCGGCCCTCCCGGATAGGTGCGCAAGGGCCATGGCCGCCCGGTTCTCGGAACCGGCCAGGGCGATCTTGATCAAATCCCGTCGCGTCAGCTTGGTGCCGAAGTTGAGCTTTGAACCGGAGCCGCGCAGTTTGTCCCGGTCCGCCCTGGTAATGGTGATCACCTCATCCTCCGGCAATCCGGCGTCCAACGTCACCATGGCGGTCATCAGCTTGGTCAGAGAGGCAATCGGCCGTCTCATGTGCATGTTCCGCTCATAGAGCACGTGACCGTCGCGGTCGTCGACCACCAGGGCAGCCTCCGAACGAACTGAAAGTTTTTTCGGATTGAGATAGGCCAGCAACGGATCGTCCGCCTGACCGGAGGGAGCAGTCGGCCCTTCGAGTTGGCCGGCTGGTGTGTTATCAGCCTGTGCCGACGCCGGACCAACCGGATCGGACTTGTCCACGGGCAAAAACGCCGCCAGCACCCAAGCCCCTGCTAGGACCGCTCCACCTATTATTAATGATAGCCGTTTGACCATATTGCCCAGAGTAGCCGTCTTTTGGCCCGGCGTCAAGGGGGAAAATGAAGGATTACAGGGGGATCGAAATCTGGGGAAGATTCAAATCAGTCGCAGAAGCGGAGACTACGGCGAGAAGATACGCCCAAAGGGGCCGTCATTTGGCATTCAACCGGATGGAACTTGATTACACACCGGGGCGCGGTCAGGGGCAGCAAGGCGGGCCAGCCGACCAAAAACTTTAGCATTTTCAGGCCATGACGCGTGGCACGCCGGTTGCGGTGTAATACGGGATTGTACTGAGCAATTGGGGGCCACGGCAGGGACCGTGGCCTCCAATTCGGCGGAAGGGCGGAGGGAGCGGAGCTCGTGTGTCCACACAGGAGAGGCGTCCATGTTGAATGATAATGAAGTGAAACGCATCATTGAAGCCATCACCGACTATAAGGAGCTGATTCATCAATCGTCCAGCGTCCGCGATCAGCTTGACTCATTGCAACGCCGGTGGAACATCCTCCGACAGGAACGCGACAAATTGCGCACGGGCCTCGATGCCATTCACACCACGCTGTCTCAGATGCGGGCCGACTATCAGGGGATGGTCAAAAACATGACCGACCTGTCCGCGACAGAGGACAATGTGCTGGACAACGTCAAGTTCCTGGTCGATGAGCTGACGTCACTGCTCAAGAAACATCAAGAGCAGCCCGCTTCATCAAATGGCGTGGCGCGGTAACCGTATCGAGCGCACGGAAATCGCACGGGAACTGACGACGGGAGCTTGTGCGAGGCCGATGGGACGGACAACGTGGTCCGGGGGGGGAACGCCAACCCAAAAACAAAGCTGTTGGGGAATGATCATTGAGCACGGGCCCCCACATTAAGAAGAGCTGAAGAGTCTCAATCATCCCCTCCCAGCTCGCAACGCGAGCGTGAGGGGGAGGCTCACAAGAAGGAGACAGATCGAAATCTGTCCCTGCTTGGGAGGGGGCGACGCGAGCCCCTATACCTGTAAAGGAGGTCCCATGGAACTGGCAGCCGTATTGAAACAGCGGTTTATCCCGTTTACGGATGAACGACGCATTCAGATCGAAGGTCAACGTGACGGCGAACGCAATCTGCCTGACATGGGCACTTACAGCGCCGCGCCGTTCGAGCAGGCCCTCATCGCCAACGGCGAACGCAGGACCCAACGCATCTATCAGCGCGCGTCGGCCAAGATCTCCAGGTTGCAGCCCCTCTATCAGATGATCCAGAAACGGTATCGGGACATGGCGGGGCGGCAGAAAGCCGTGGCAGAACGTTTTGAGACCAGAAAACAGGAACTCGGGCGGGATGTGGCCATGCCCTTTCCCTCGCGATTTCACTGGGCGTTGATCATTTTTCTGGGCATCGGCGAATTCCCGTTGAACACGGTGGTCTTCAGACTGTTCGGCGAGCCGGAGTTTCTCACCTACGTCATGGCCTCCACGCTGGCCATCACGATCCCGCTGCTGGGGTTGTTCATCGGCCTGCACATGCGCCAATCGATTCCGAAGACGGCCGGCAATATCCTGGTCGGTCTTCTCACGCCCATTTCGGTGGGCGCAGCCCTCTTCGGCATCAGCGTGCTGCGCGGCGTCTACATCTCCACCCAGGCCGGCGGAGCCAACGCACTCCAAGCCAATCAAAACGAGATGCAGTACATCCTCTTCTCGCTGAACATCCTGGTCTTCTTTGCCGCGCTCGTCAGCTCCTTCTACGCCCACGATCCCGATGAGAAACTGGATGTGATTCATTCCTCGCTCGTCTTTCTGGACCGCAAGCGCAACCGGGTCCGCGGCAAACTCTTCACTCTCGGGATGAAGCTCAACGGCGAGATCCAGCAGGCCAAAAGTCAAATCGAGCAGATCCGGGCGCTGACCAATCAACGCGTCGCCCTCTACCGGCAGACGAACATCCGCTTTCGACAATTGCTCCCGCCTCCGAGCTTTCGTCGTGACCCGGACTACCCCGAGTTGAAATGGTGGCCCGAAGTGTCGCTGGACGAGTTGCAGGGAGACGAGGCATGACCCGGCCGGTTGCAACACGACGCGCCAGGTCCCGCCACCGGACCGGCTCCGCCGCGCAGACACCGTCGATTGTGGAGCGATTCACCACGCGGGTGCGCCGCGAGCGTTACGCGGCCGCCCGTCGGCCTTCGGCCCCGGCCGGCCGGAGACTGGCCTCCCTGAGCCTTGTGTCGGGCCATGGCGAGCGGGCGCGGCGCGGATCAAGACAGCAGGGGCGGATCGATTTTGCCATCGGCGTGCTGATCGGCCTGCTGCTGGTCGCCGGCCTTCTGTTGATGGCGGGTTGCCGGCTGTCCGCTTCCACGGCCGCCGAGCCCCAGGTCGGGACCGACTACGTCGTGTTTCTCGACTTGTCGATGAGCGTCCGGGCTGATGACAGAGCCTTGATGAAGTCGGCGCTGACCGAACAGATCATCCCCACGCTCGTCGCCGGGGACCACCTCGTCATCGCGTCCATCACAGACCGGACGATGACCGGCTTCCACCCGCTGGTGGACGAGAGTCTGCCGCCGACGCCCGATTTCAACGGCTGGACGGACAATCTGCTCAAATACAAGAAACAGGTCAACGACGTTGAGATGAACGTGCCCAAGATCAAAGAGCGCATCGACCGGGAAATATCGGCGACGCTCGATCGGCCGCAAGGAAGCATGCAAACCGACGTCTTCAGCTCGCTCCTGCTGGCTGAGAAACTGTTCCACAACGAATCGCGCCGTAAAGTGCTCGTGCTCATGTCGGACATGATCGAGGATTACGCGCCGTACCGCTTTGAGAGAGTCGCCTGGACACCGGACGCCACCGGGAACATCCTGAGGGGGCTCGAAAAGGACGAGATGATCCCCAACCTGTCGGGCGTCTGCGTCTACGTGGCGGGCGCGTCGGCAAATTCTCCCTTGCAAGCCGAGCAGATCTCCGCCTTCTGGCAGGCATACTTCAAGCGGGCGGGCGCCGACATGGACATGAGCCGGTACGCCCACGTACTTCTGCACTGGCCGCCGGCGACGGCCTGCGGGTTCTGATCGTCGGGAACGGGTTGTGAACAACGGGGCGATTGGCCAATCGCCCCTACATTCGAAACCAGATTTCCCCCTGCCCTTCATCCGCAAATCGAAAATCAGCAATTGAAAATAGCCTGCGCTGGATTCCTCCTGCCCGATTGTGCTAAGTTGGTGTATTCAAAACAGACGCCTTCGCGCGCCATCACCCTTACAAAGGAGGCATCCCATGTCACCTTTAGCGGGTTTCTGGATTCCCGGCGCCATGCCGGTGCAGTTGCTGGTCGTGCTCGCCGTGACGTTTCTCGCTGTCGTCTCCATCCAAGCCCTGCTCAAGCGGATCGGTACTCCCATGACGCCGTTTTGGCAGGTGATCGGTCTCTGGCTCCTCGCCTTCGCGCTGTTCAAATGGGTGATTGCTCCGTCCATTCCGTTCAGCCTGCTGGTCATCTACATGGGGCTGGTCACAGTCGTGCTCTTTGCCTGGATTTCAGCGACCGAGCGGACGTGGGAACCATTTAAGCGGTATGTTCTGGATACGCTGATCGGAGCGAGCCCCCGCCATCGGGTGGTCCGTGCCGTCGTTGTGACTGGATTGCCCCTTCTCGCCGGTGCCCTGACGTACAACGACATCGCACCGGTGTCGATCAGCGAGCCGGTCGAGTTGCGGGATACCCATCCTGCGCCGCCCCGCACGATCACGGTGCATGGGCAGGTGATCGATCTTCAGACGGCACGGAATCCGTTCCGGGTGGCGAAATAACTGTAGGGCATCCGGTAGGGGCGATTCGAGCGAACCGCCCCTACAATTCCGCCCGCTCCAAATAGTCGGGGACGCGGCAGCGCCAGTGTAACTGCTCCTCTATGCGGCGTCGGAGCGCGTCCGCCGCAGGCGGCTCGCCGTGAGTAATGAAGGTCTGATGGGGCGGTGAGTCAAATTGCTTCAGCCACTGCAGGACTTCGGCATAATCGGCGTGCGCGGAGAAACATTCGAGCGCGACCACTTCGGCCCGCACCGGCACGTAGGTTCCGTGAATCTTGACGGTGTCCGCGCCGTTGACCATCGCCTCGCCCCGCGTCCCGCCCGCCTGAAAGCCGACGAAGAGAATCGCGTTGCGCGGCTCCGGCGCAAAGACTTTCAGATGGTGCAGCACCCGTCCGCCGGTCGCCATCCCGCTGGCCGAGATCAGGACCATCGGCCCCTCCATGCCGTCCAACTGCTTGGATTCCGCCACGCTGTTGACGAACCGCGCGGCGCGGCACATCGCCCGGCAATCGGCCGGCGTCAGGCGATGCTCGCCCGCGTGCCGGGCGTAGATGTCGGTCGCTTCCTCCGCCATCGGACTGTCGAGAAAGACCGGCAGGTCGGCCGGCAGCGTCCCGGCGGTTTTGAGCCGGTGGATCGCATAGAGCACGGACTGTGTCCGGCCGACCGCGAATGATGGGATCACCACCACGCCCCCGCGCGCGATCGTCCGGTTGATCACCGCCGCCAATGCCGTTTCCTGATCGATCGGATCGTGCAGGCGGTTCCCATAGGTTGATTCGATCACCAGGTAATCGGTCCGCCGGACCCGCGCCGGGGGTTTCATCACCAGGTCAGCCGGCCGCCCCAGATCGCCGGAAAAGAGGATCGATGTATCGCCGTGCGTGACCGAGACAATTGACGAGCCCAGAATGTGACCGGCCGGGGATAGCCGCAGCGTGAGACCGTCGCCGAGGTCGATGTCCCGTTCCATCTCAATGGGGAATAATTGTCGAAGCGACCGCACGGCGTCCTCCTCTGTGTAGAGGGGTAGAGCCGGCGTGTGTTTCGAATAGCGGTGGGCATTGGCATGCGCCGCGTCCTCCTCCTGCAAATGGCCGCTGTCCGGCAGCAGGATCCCGCACAAATCGCGCGTGCCCTGTGTGCAGTAGACGCGGCCCGAGAAACCGTGCTTGACCAGCAACGGCAGATAGCCGCTGTGATCCAGGTGCGCATGGGTCAGGATGACGGCGTCCAGCTCGGAAGGGCTGAGCGGTGGCACGGCCCAGTTTCTGAGCCGCAATTGTTTGAAACCTTGATAGAGACCGCAGTCGACGAGCAATTGCGTCGAACCGGAGTTGAGCAGATACTTCGAGCCCGTGACCGTCCCCGTGGCGCCTAAGAAGGTGATCTCCATTGTAAATCGATACTCGTCAGCGGCCATCAATCCGTATCATTCGACATGCCCGTCGACCCCTGACCCTTGCCCTCAGCTTGCTCGCACTCGTCACTTGTCACTGACTTGCCCGTCTTTCGGCGCCATCTCACCCACACAGGTCGTCGTTCCGTCGGTGCGCAACGCGCAGGTGTGCCAACCGCCCGCCGCCACGGCGGCCACATCGGTCAGGCCGGAGAAGACCGGCCGGGCGGCCGTCGGTTCCTCGACCCGGCCGAGCTGGCCGAGCGCATTGCTTCCCCAGCAATACACCTTTGCATCCTCCATCAACGCGCAGGTATGCTGGCTGCCTGCGGTAATGGCCGCCACGTGTTCGAGTGGCGCCGTCGCGCCGGCCGGCTCGGGGGCCGCAACCCGCACCGGCGTGAGCGAATCCTTCTTCAATCCGTCGCCGAGCTGCCCTTCGAAGCCGTCGCCCCAGCATTCCACCGTCCGGTCTTCAAGCAACGCGCAGGTGTGCCGCCGGCCGGCGGCCACCGACACCGCCTTGCCCGCAAGCGGCACGGGCTTCGGCGGGAAAAAGTGGTGCTCCACCACGCCGTGGCCGAGCTGCCCGTAGTGATTGTCGCCCCAGCAGAGGAGCTGTCCGTCCCGCTGAACGGCACAGGAATGCTCGTCCCCGGCCGCCACGGCGAGCGCGCCGGCCACGCCCGGCACCATGACCGGCAGGGTCGGCTTCGCCCGCGGCTCGCGCTGGACGCCGGTCTGGCTTGTCCGATTGTCGCCCCAGCAGGTGACCTCTCCCTGGATCAGGATCGCGCAACTGTGCGATCGCCCGGCGGCAACCTGCGTGGCGGGGCCGACACCCGTGAGGATCGGCCTCGAAGAATGGCGCGGCGACGTCGCGCCGAGCTGCCACTGCGTGTTGTCCCCCCAGCACTTGACCTGGCCCGTGGCCAGCACCGCACACGTATGCCATTCACCTGCGGCCAGGCCCACCACATAGGAAAGATCCCGCACTTCGACCGGCGTCGTTGAACCGTCCGTCGTTCCGTCGCCGAGCTGGCCGTACTGGTTGTCGCCCCAACAGGCTGCCCTCTTATCCGGCCTGATCACGCAACTGTGCGAACCGCCTGAAACGATCATCCTTGATTCGGACTTCGGAACTGACTGATCCGCCTTGACCGGAGCTTTGATCTGTGACGCGCCGCAGCCGATCGAGATGACACACCACAGACCCATCAGCACCCGAAACACCATGCCTTCCCACCGCTTCATTCCCACCGTCCCCTCCCCATTCCGGAACACCATTGACCGTCATCGTCTCTCATACGGCTCCGCGTGCGCCCGGTGCGCCATCCAATTCTCCAGATACCGGGCAGCCAGTGCCGGGTCGTGGAGGATCAACAGGTTCTCGGCGTTGTCCCGCTGGGCGGCATAGGTGAAATTGAACGACCCCGTGACGACCGTCTCCTCATCGATGATCATCACTTTGTTGTGAGCCAAGACGTGCGCCCCGTCGATGAGAACCGGGACGCCTGCCCCGGCCAGCAGATCGGCCGAGGCGTGATGCTCCCTCAGACTGCCTTGATCCAGGATCACTTCCACACGCACCCCGCGTTCTCGGGCCGCCGCCAGCGCTCTTGCGATCGGTTTCGACGTGAAGGAGAACGCCTGGACATAAATGCTCTGGCGGGCGCCGGCGACCGCCGTCACGATCGTTTTCGTGCAATCACCCCCGGGGGTGAAACAGACTTCCCACGATGTCCCGGCGGCCGCGCCCCCGTCCGGCGACGCCGTTCCAACCACCGCGAACAGCGCGATCCCGACGAACGCGGCCATGGTTTTGTTCATGTGACGTCTCCCCGATTCGCCTGCCGCTCCTCTCGGCCATCATTCCTCAAACTGCCTCTCCAACTCTGCCCTGGAGCCGTAGGGCACGACCTTCAACACCAACCCGTTCCTGAACAGCACGGCCAGTTTGGGCACTTCACGTCCCCCGTCCAGATAGCCGAACGGCCAGACGGCGAAGAGGCCGTCCGCGCGCCACCGGGACCACTGATAGCGTGACGACACGTTGAGAAATCCCCTCATGCCCATGAAGACAATCTGTTCGCCCCCGTAGGCGCTCACCGGGACGCCCCCCAGGGAACGGACGACCTCCAGCATCGGCGTACCCGGCGTAAGCCCCCGCAGTTGCGGTTCGATGGCGTGAAACGACTCCGGGCCCAGGTAGAAGCGCCGATAGGCCGATGACGTCAATTGCTCAAGATGCAGGGGAGATATCGCCGACGGTTCCGGGAAATCCGTCTCACGCACGCCCGCGATCCGCAGATTTTTAAAATAGATTGGGGTGTTGTCCTCGCCTTCAAGCCGTCCGATATTGCCGGTGTGACCGGCGGACAACCGGTCATAATCCTCCCGCCTGCACAACTCGGCCTCGGTGGTGACGACATATTTGGGCATCACATCCATCCCGCCCCACACGAAGCCGTAGGCATGCTGCCCGTAGATGATGTCACCGTCCCGCCCTGACAGTGCGCCGAATTTCGACAGCGCACCCGAGATGCCGCCGGACAACGCCGGAATCCATCCGTCTCCCCAGACGATCATGCCGATCGGCTTGCCCGTGTTCGTCACCACCTCATTGGCCGACCAGCGCAAACCGCTTTCGTCCATCGGCTGCCCCGCTTGCAGACGACGGAGCGTCGGTTCGACCCGTTCGAAGGCCTCGCGGTTCGCGCCCTTCAAAAATTCGGTCTGTCTGAGCTCGAGCGCCGGATCAGCCGGAGGAGCCGTTGCGCAGGACACCGGCAGCAGGCTGATGATTGCCAGGAGCAGCCCTTGCGCGCGTGCCGCGGTCATG
>Ga0335085_10014676_pt1 | contig 11417 bp, 5 predicted proteins | sample Lox_Sample_45_FD_206712 | JGI IMG/M metagenome (GOLD analysis project Ga0335085, IMG submission 206712) | Soil microbial communities from Loxahatchee National Wildlife Refuge, Florida, United States - Lox_Sample_4.5 | ecosystem: Environmental > Terrestrial > Soil > Wetlands | place: USA: Florida... | reverse complement strand
CGCCCGCTGCGCGTCCACTCAGATCGACTCCGCTCCTCGCCACAGTTTCAAGGCGCATTGGCCGGCAAGATGCTCGAAATCCCTGACGGCTAAGAACATTGTCGTGGCGACGGGCCCTACTCCACGTCCTCGACCTTTTCCGGCCCGGTGCCGAAGGCCTTCTGCGCCAGCGCGGCTTCGGTGAACTGGTCGATATCGCCGTCGAGCACGGCGCCGGTATTGGACGTCGAGACGCCGGTGCGCAGGTCCTTCACCATCTGATAGGGCTGCAGCACGTAGGAGCGGATCTGGTGGCCCCAGCCGATGTCGGTCTTGGCGGCCTGATCGGCGGCGGCCTTTTCTTCACGCTTCTTCAGTTCGGCCTCGTAGAGCTTGGCGCGCAGCATCTGCCAGGCCTGAGCGCGATTGCGGTGCTGCGAGCGGTCGTTCTGGCAGACGACGACGATGTTGGTCGGGATATGGGTGAGCCGGATCGCCGACTCCGTCTTGTTGACGTGCTGGCCGCCGGCGCCGCCGGAGCGCATGGTGTCGACGCGCACGTCGGCTTCCTTGATGTCGATCTTGATGCGATCGTCAACCACCGGATACACGTTGACGCTGGCGAAAGAGGTATGACGGCGCGCATTGGCGTCGAACGGCGAAATGCGCACGAGGCGATGCACGCCGTTCTCGGTCTTGAGCCAGCCGTAGGCATTGCGGCCCTTGATCTCGATGGTGGCCGACTTGATGCCGGCCTCCTCGCCCTGGGTCTCCTCGATGAAGTCGACCTTGAAGCCGTGCTGCTCGGCCCAGCGGGTATACATGCGCAGCAGCATCGAGGCCCAATCCTGGCTCTCGGTGCCGCCAGCGCCGGCATGCACTTCGAGATAGGAATCGTTGGCGTCGGCCTCGCCGGAAAGCAGCGCCTCAAGCTCGCGGCGCGACACTTCGGTTTTGAGCTTGCGCAGAGCGGCTTCGGCTTCGGCGATGACCGTCTGATCCTTCTCGGCCTCGCCGAGCTCGATCAGCGTCACCTGATCGTCGAGCTCCCGTTCGATGTGGGCGAGCGCGTTGAGCTGGTCATCGAGCGCGGTACGCTCCTGCATGACGCGGCTGGCGCGCTGCGGGTCGTTCCAGAGATTGGGATCTTCCGCCTGCCGATTTAGTTCAGCAAGCCGCACACGCGCCTTATCGACGTCAAAGATGCCTCCTCAGCAGCCCAGCGGACTGCTTGATCTCCTCGACGATGGCTGTGGTTTCTGCGCGCATGGGACCGGATGACGGATGACGGATGACGGATGACGGATGACGGATGACGGAATTAAGGATTTATGGTGATGGATTTCAAGACCTCGGACTTTGATCTCCGACTTCCGTCACCTGACATCCGTCATCCGTCCTCTGTCGTCCGTCGTCAGTAAAGCCCTCCGGTCCCCGGCCGCACCGCGCCGGCCGCGGCATCGGGCGAGATCGGGGCGCCGCCGCCGCCCGCCGCATCGGCGCCGGCGACGGAATAGTTGTCGGGCGGAGCGGTGCCGGGCTTGAATGCTTCCAGAATAGCCTTGGGATCGCCGGGCCCGGCGCGCATGCCGGTCTTCGCATCAACCCGAATGAGTTTGATGCCGGGCGGCACGCGGAACGGAATTGGCGGCTTGTCGGCGAGCGCGACCTTCAGAAAATCCTTCACGATCGGAGCCGCCATATGGCCTCCCGTCGCGAGCCGGCCGATGTGGCGCGGCTTGTCGAAACCCATGTAGACGCCGCAGACGATATCCGGCGAAAAGCCAATGAACCAGACGTCTTTCTCGTCATTGGTGGTGCCGGTCTTACCGGCGATCGGCTTGCCGACTTCGCGCACCACGGTCGCAGTGCCGCGCTGAACGACGCCTTCCATCAGCGAGGTGATCTGATAGGCCGTCATCGGATCGATCACCTGCTCGCGGTGGTCGATCAAGGTCGGCTCGGGCTGATTGTCCCACTTGTCGGCATCGCAGCCGCGGCATTCACGCTCGTCGTGCTTGTAGATGGTGTGGCCGTAACGGTCCTGAATGCGGTCGATCAGCGTCGGCTTCACCCGCCTGCCGCCGTTGTCGAACATCGAATAGGCGGTGACCATGCGCAGCACGGTCGTTTCGCCGGCGCCGAGCGCGTAGGACAGATAGGGCGGCAGCTCGTCATAGACGCCAAAGCGCTTGGCATATTCGGCGATCAGCGGCATGCCGATGTCCTGGGCGAGCCGCACTGTCATGACGTTGCGCGACTGTTCGAGGCCGAAACGAAGCGTCGATGGGCCGAAGAACTTGCCGCCATAGTTTTCCGGCCTCCAGATGCCGCCGCCCGCGCCCATGTCGATTTCGATGGGCGCGTCGAGCACGACGGTGGACGGCGTGTAGCCGTTGTCGAGGGCCGCCGCATAGACGATCGGCTTGAAGGAGGAGCCCGGCTGCCGCAGCGCCTGCGTCGCGCGATTGAACTGGCTCTGGTCGAATGAGAAGCCGCCAACCATCGCCAGCACGCGACCGGTATGCGGATCCATCACCACCATGGCGCCGGAAATTTCCGGAATTTGACGCAGCCGGTATTGGCCCTGCGCTCCCGGCAAGGGATCGACATAGACGACATCGCCGGCCGAAAGCACTTGGCTGACACGCTGGATCGGCTTGCCGGAAGCCGGGCCGCTCGCAGCCTTCGCCCACTTCACGCCTTCAAGCGGGACGTTGCCGATCTCGCGCGCCTTGACGACATTGCCGCCGGGATCGCGCGCCGGCTGCAAGCCGATGCGCGCCGATTGGTCGTTGACGTCGAGCACCACCGCCATGCGCCATGGATCGACATCCGAAAGCGATTTCACATCAGCGAGCTTGACGCCCCAGTCGCCGCTCACGTCGATCTTGGTGACAGGACCGCGATAGCCCTGCACTTCATCATAATTGACGAGCCCGTTGATCATGGTCCGGCGCGCCAGCACCTGCAATTTCGGGTCAAGCGTGGTGCGCACCGAGAGGCCGCCCTCGTAGAGCTTCTTCTCGCCGTAATTGTCGAAAATGTAGCGCCGCACTTCCTCGGTGAAATATTCGGCGGCGAAGGTGTGAGCGCCGGCCGGCCGCACGGCGACGTCGAGCGGCTCCTTTTTCGCCTTTTCGCCGGCGGCGGCCGTGATGTAGCCGTCCTCGACCATGCGGTCGATCACGTAATTGCGCCGTGCAACCGCCTCATCGTGGCGGCGGAACGGATTGTAATTGTTCGGGCCTTTCGGCAGCGCCGCGAGATAGGCGGCTTCCGCAACCGAAAGCTCGTGCACGGACTTGTCGAAATAGAGCAGCGACGCCGCAGCGACGCCGTAGGCGCCGAAGCCAAGATAGATTTCGTTGAGATAGAGTTCGAGGATCTTCTGCTTCGAGTAGGTACGCTCGATCTTCAGCGCCAGCAGCGCCTCCTTGATCTTGCGCTCGAAGGACACCTCGTTGGTCAGCAGGAAGTTCTTGGCGACCTGCTGGGTGATGGTCGAGGCGCCCTGAGGCCGGCGATTGCTGCCGTAATTCTGAATGTAAAGCATCCCGGCGCGCAGGATGCCCTGAATGTCGATTCCGGGGTGCTGGTAGAAGTTCTTGTCCTCCGCCGCCACGAAAGCGTTGGTGACGAGTTTGGGAATCGCCTGGATCGGCAGGTAGAGACGGCGTTCCTTGGCATATTCGGCAAGCAGCGAACCGTCGGCCGCGTGCACCCGCGTCATCACCGGTGGTTCATAATTCTGAAGCTGCGAATAGTCCGGCAAGTCCTTGGAAAAATGCCAGATCAGGGCCGCTGCGGCGCCGAAGCCGACGACGAAAAGGATAGTCCCAGCCGCGAACAGAAAGCCCAGGAATCGCAGGAGCAACTTCATCGGAAACATTCCGCCCCGTCTCGGCCGGCATCGACGCCGGACCGATTCACCCTCGACGACGAGGTCGAGACGCACTCTGACAGGATTGGCCGTAAGCTGCCAGCCACCTTCACGCCCATTGCTCGTGGTGGCCCGGTTTTTTGTTCAAACTGAGGCCGTTGCGGCAGCCGCGATGTCCCATCCGGACCTCAATTCGAGCCGGTTCGGTTGCCCGCAATATGGGTGGTAAAATAGCCATCGATGGCGCGGGCGATGCTGTCGGCAGTACGGTCGCGCCAGATATCGGAAAGCAGCGAACGCAGGTCCTCCTTGTTCGATACATAGCCGAGTTCGACCAGAACCGACGGCACATCGGGCGCTTTCAGCACGCGGAATCCGGCCGATTTAAGCGGCGTCTTGTGCAGCCGCGTCGCACCCTTGAGATCGCCCACCAGCTTGTGGGCGAATTGCATGGAAAACGTCTTGGTTTCGCGTTGGGCGAGATCGATCAGGATGCCGGCGACATCGTCGGGCTCGGACTTAAGATCGACGCCGGCGATGACGTCGGCGCGGTTCTCCTGCTCGGCCAAGCGGGCCGATTCCGAATCGGTTGCCGTATCCGACAGCGTGTAGACGGTCGCGCCTTGGGCGTCGCCCTCGCGGCGCGGCAGCGAATCGGCGTGGATCGAGACGAACAGCGCGGCGCCGGCGTTGCGCGCGATCTGCACACGTTCGGCGAGCGGTACGAAAGTGTCGTCGGTACGGGTCATCAGCACGCGGTATTTGCCGACCTTGTCGAGGCGGTCGCGCAGGCGCTGTGCGAAGTCCAGCACGATGTCCTTCTCCAAATCGCCCGCCGGCGACTTTGTGCCGGTGTCGATGCCGCCGTGACCGGGATCGAGCACCACCAATGGGCGAGAATCGCCGGTGGCGGTATCCGGCTGGGGAGCCGCGGGAACCTCCGTGCGCGCCACCTTGTTGTCGAGCGCCACTTTCTTCAGAAAACTGTCGCGATCGGTGGCGGCGAAATCGATGACAAGGCGCGCCGGCGCGCCGTCCGCGGGGTCGATGACATAGGCCTTGTCGATACGTGCGGGCTTCGCCAAGTCGAACACCATGCGCGAACCGCCCGGCATCATCAGTCCGAAGCGGAACGCCTTGACCAGCCCGCGGCCGGTTTCTCCCGCATTGGGCGGAAGCTGGAAGGTGACTTCGGGAATGTCGAGGACGACCCGGTAGGGATCGGCAAGGGTGAATGCGTGCAGGTCAATGGTCCGGCTGATGTCCATGACGAAACGCGTCTGGGCTTCGTCGCCGCCGAGCCGCACCGCGGTCGCTATGGGAAATGAGTCGCCCTGAGTTGTCGCGGGCACCGGCCCGGCCGCCCAGGCGGCCGACCCTACGAAGAGCGCACCGAGAAAAGCCCAGCCAGCCGCCCGGACAGCCATCGGTTCGAACCCCGTCGCGCCCCTCTTACTCCATTAGGGATGCGTGGTTAATCGAAAATTAAATGGGTTAACAGGCCGCCACTGGCGCCGTGGAACAACCGATCCTTCAGCCAAAACCCACAGTCGGCTTGCCAATTCCCCACCGGGGGCCGTAAGAAGGACGTGCTGACGGTGACAGGTTCCGGTTGTGTCGCGTTAGGGCATCCGGCACGTCCGCCGGGATTGGTTCCCCAAGAGGGGGCCACGGCAGACGCCGCTTTCGAACCCCTTCGGCGCCAGGTTTGCAAAAGGGCATACGGCGCTGACAACGGCGGAACGAGCAAGCGACGCCGATACCCTCGGAAGAGAGGACAGCGGGAGCCTCGCGTGCGATGCGCGTGCCAGCAGCGGAAACGCTGCGGGGACCGCATTGCGGCGATACCGTAGGCAGACGAAATCGCGGCGGCGCCAAGCGCTGTCGCCCCATTGCGGTTTGGAGTTCATGTTCGAGGCGCAATACCTCCGGAAGCAAGCCTTCCAGATGGACGTCGGGGTCCGATCCAGCCGAAGCGGCAGCGTTCATGCGGCGCCCGCCGGCTCGACGACGGTTCCCGATTGCCGCGCTCGTGACTTCCGATCCGTCCCTTTCACCGACAATCGGGCGGCCGCCCGTTCCCCAACGCCGATGCGGCGCGGAGCGAACGGCGGGCTGTCCATCATGAGATTAGCCAATGGCCAACAAAATGCTCATCGACGCGACCCATCCCGAGGAGACCCGGGTGGTCGTCTTGCGCGGCAATCGCGTCGAGGAATTCGACTTCGAGTCTGCGCAACGTAAACAGCTTCGCGGCAATATCTATCTGGCGAAAGTGACGCGCGTTGAGCCGTCGCTGCAGGCCGCCTTCATCGACTACGGCGGCAATCGCCACGGCTTCCTCGCCTTCAGCGAAATTCATCCCGATTATTATCAAATTCCGGTCGCCGACCGGCAGGCCCTGATCGACGAGGAAGAACGCGCCCAGCGCGCGGCCGACGATGAAATCGATCGGCGTTCCCGCGGCCGTCACCATTCCGGCCGCTCCGCCGGCCGCCGCGGCGACGTGAGGCGCAGCGAGTTCACCGAGCCGTCCGAATCGGAGGCCGGGCATGGCGCGGCGGAACAAGCGCCGGACGAGCCTTCGGCGCAGACGCCGCAAGAGTTCGCCCCGACGAGTGTTGAAGAGCAGCCGGGTGCGGCGGACGCGCAGCCCGAGACATATTCCGGCGGCGGAGAAGCGGCGCATGTTGAACATGAGGAGACCGAGCCAAGCTCCTCTCCGGCAACGCAATGGGAACCCTCGCCCGCCGATGCCGACGCCGATGAGCCTCGCGCGATGGAAGCCGAGGCCGGCGCCGCGGCGCATGAGGAAGCCGCCGCCGAATCGGGGGCTCCGCATGCCGGCGGCGATGAAAGCGCGGACCATGCCGCCGCGGCCGACGGCGATCATGGCGCGGCCGGCGAAAACGCCGAGCACCATGATCACGACGACAATGGCGAAGAAGAAGAGGTCGTAGAGTCCGTCGGCGGCGCCGATGCACTTGAGGAAGTCCCCGACCGCGCGCCCCGCTATCGCCGTCAATACAAGATCCAGGAGGTCATCAAGCGCCGGCAGGTGATGCTGGTGCAGGTGGTCAAGGAAGAACGCGGCACCAAGGGGGCGGCGCTGACGACCTATCTGTCGCTGGCCGGCCGTTACTCGGTGCTGATGCCGAATACCGCACGCGGCGGCGGCATCAGCCGCAAGATCACCAACGCCGAAGATCGCGCCCGCCTCAAGGAGGCGGCGGCAGACCTTGAAGTGCCCGAGGGGATGGGCGTGATCCTGCGCACCGCGGGCGCGAGCCGCACCAAGAACGAAATCAAGCGCGATTTCGAATATCTGCTGCGGCTGTGGGAGACCGTGCGCGACCTGACGCTGAAATCCACCGCACCCAAGCTCGTCTACGAGGAAGGTTCGCTGGTCAAGCGCTCGATCCGCGATCTTTACAACAAGGACATCGACGAAGTCGTGGTGGCGGGACCCGACGCCTATCATGAAGCCAAAGACTTCATGCGCATGCTCATGCCGAGCCATGCCAAGGACGTGAAGCTCTACGCCGACACCCAGCCGCTGCTTTCGCGCTACGGCGTCGAAAGCCAGCTCGACGCCATGTTCTCGCCCGTCGTGCAACTGCGCTCGGGCGGCTACATCGTGCTCAACCAGGCGGAAGCGCTGGTCGCCATCGATGTCAATTCCGGCCGCGCCACGCGCGAGCATCACATCGAGGACACCGCGCTCAAGACCAACCTGGAGGCCTCCGACGAAATCGCCCGGCAGCTTCGGCTGCGCGACCTCGCCGGCCTGATTGTCATCGACTTCATCGATATGGACGAGAAGCGCAACAACCGCGCCGTCGAAAGACGCTTGAAGGAATGTCTCAAGCACGATCGCGCGCGCATCCAGGTCGGCCGCATTTCGCATTTCGGCTTGCTCGAAATGTCGCGCCAGCGCATCCGCACCAGCGTGCTCGAAAGCTCCACCGAGAAGTGTCCCTATTGCGGGGGCAGCGGTCACGTCCGTTCGGTGTCGTCACTCGCCTTGCAGGTGTTGCGCGCGCTCGAGGAGCAGCTCATGCGCGGCGGCACCCACAATCTCATCGCCCGGACGCGCCGCGACGTGGCGGCCTACGTGCTCAATCAGAAGCGTGCGCATTTGCGCTCGCTCGAGGAGCGCTTTGCCATCACCATCACGATCGTCGCCGATGACACCGTCGCCGCGCCGCAGGCCTTCGTCATCGAACGCGGCGAGCTGGTGCATTCGGCCGAGGCCGCCAAGGCCATCGCCGAGCGGGCGCAAGCCGTCACCGCGCCGCTCGAAGACGATGACAACCTCGAAGACGCGAGTGCGGTCGAGGAAGAGGATGCCGAGCCGCTGGAAGCGACGGCGGAAGAATCCGAGACGGAAGAGATCGGCGCGCCGCGCGAACAAGGAGAAGACAACCATCGGCGCCGGCGGCGAAGACGGCGGCGCGGCCGTAACGGCGGCGCCGAGCACGGCGGGCATGCATCCGACCACGCGGCGCCGGCTGAATCGACCGGCGAACCCTTTGCCGAAGCCGAAGACGAAGGGCCCGGCGAGGAGGAAGCCGCCGAGCCCTACGGCGAAATAGCTCAAGGCGAGCGCGCGGATCGCGAGGACCGCAACGAGCCGCAACGCGATGGCGAACGCCGGCGCCGGCGGCGCGGCCGTCGCGGCGGCAGGCGCAATCGGCACGAGCGCAACGGCGAGCCCATGCACGGCGGCGAAGATCATGCCCAGCAGGACGCGCCGCAGCATTCGTTCGCGCCCGGCGAAGAAGCAACTTTGCCCCCGCCGGCCGAAACCGAGCTCAACGAGGCGGTAGCGGACTTGGATGCCGCGCCGCGCCCAAGCATCCCGGAGCGGGAGCCGGAACAGCCGGCACAATCCTTTGCGCCTGCGGCCGAGGCGGAGCCGCCGCGACGCCGCTCGACCGTGCGGGAACCGGCGCCAATCGGCAGCAACGACGAGGTTGCCGCAACGGCGTCCCAGCCGGCGCCGCCGGCAATCCCCGCGCCCGAGCCGGTGGTCAGCGAAACATCGGCGACCGAGGAAGCCGATCGTCCGCGCAAAACCGGATGGTGGTCTCGCCGCTTCGCCGGCGGCTGAAATCGGGTGGGCGCATGATCCGCGCGGAAAATCGGCTCCCGCTTTTCCGGATCGCGCGTTCATGAAAAGCGCCTGGGCCGATCGCGATGCCGAGGCGGCCGTCGCTCAAGCCGCTCAATCGGGCATCGACCGCGACCTGGCGCTGCGGCTCTACACGACGCGGCTGCTCGGTCGCGATCCGAAGCTCGTGCTCCACGGCGGCGGCAACACGTCGATGAAATGCGCGATGCGCGACCGCCTCGGCGAAGATGTCGAAGTGTTGCGCGTCAAGGCGACCGGCGCCGACATGGCGAAAATCGAAGCGGCCGGAATGCCTGCGGTGCGGCTTGCCCCGCTGCGCCAGCTTCGTTCCATCGCCGGCATCGAAGACGATGAGCTGGTGCAGATCGAGCGCGCCAATCTTATCGAGCCGGCGGCGGCCAATCCGTCCGTCGAGATCATGCTGCACGCCTTCCTGCCGCACAAATTCATCGATCACACCCATGCCACCGCGGTGCTCAGCCTGATCGATCAGCCCGACGGTGAAAAGAAATGCGCCGAAGTCTATGACGGGCGCGCCGGCTTCGTGCCCTATCTGATGCCGGGGTTCGGCTTGGCGAAAAAGGCGATCGAGGTCTTCGAGCGCGCTCACCCGCGCCAGGGCTTGATCTTGAGCAAGCACGGCATCGTCAGCTTCGGCGACAGCGCACGCGAGACCTACGAGCGCATGATCGAACTGGTCACGCTCGCCGAGGAGTTCATTGCGCGGCACCGCAAGACGGTCGCGGTGACGGCGCCGGCGCGCGCCAACCACGCCGCACTCGCCGAGGTCGCGCCGATCGTGCGCGGCGCCTGCAGCGAGGCGATCGCCGGCGTCGAAGGCGCCTGGCGGCGGCTTATTCTCGAGTTCCGCGCCAGCGACGCGGTGCTGAACTTCGTCAACGGCAAGGATTTGGGCCGCATCAGCGAGCTTGGCGTGATGACGCCCGATCACACCATTCGCACCAAGAACTGGCCGCTGCTCTTGCCTCCTGCCGAGAGCGGCAGGCACGACGAGTTCAAGCGCACCGCGCATGAGGCGGCGGCCCGGTTCGCCGCGCACTATCACCAATACTTCGCCCGCAACAATGCGCGCGCCGGCGGCATCAAGCGCGAGCTTGATCCCCTGCCTCGCGTCGTGCTGGTGCCCGGGCTCGGCCTGTTCGGTCTCGGCCGTTCCAAGCAGGACGCGGTGATCGCCGCCGACGTCGCGCAAGTGTGGGCCGAAGGCGTCAGCGACGCCGAAGCGATCGGCCGCTTCGAGTCGATCTCCGAGGCCGAGATGTTCGATTGCGAATACTGGCCGCTGGAGCAGGCCAAGCTCGGCGCGCGCAAGGAATTGCCGCTGGCCGGACAAATTGCCGCCGTCACCGGCGCGGCGGGCGCGATCGGCGCGGCTACGGCGCGCGCCTTCGCGGCGGCGGGAGCCGAAGTCGCCCTGCTGGACGTGAATTTCGCCGCCGCGAGCGAGCAGGCCAAAGCGATCGGGCCGTCGACGCTGCCGGTGGTTTGCGACGTGACGCAGCGCACGTCCGTGCATGCGGCATTCGATGCAATCGTCGGCGATTTCGGCGGCATCGACATCGTCGTCTCCAACGCCGGCGCGGCCTGGCAAGGCCGCATCGGCGAGGTCGATGAAGACGTGATGCGCAGGAGCTTCGAGCTCAATTTCTACGGCCACCAGCGCGTGGCGCAGGCCGCCGTCAAAATCATGCTGGCGCAGGGCACCGGCGGCTGCCTGCTATTCAATGTCTCCAAGCAGGCGGTCAATCCGGGCCCGAATTTCGGCCCCTACGGCGTGCCGAAGGCGGCGCTGCTCGCTTTGATGCGCCAATACGCCCTCGACTATGGGGCGGAGGGCATCCGCGCCAACGCCGTCAACGCCGACCGCATCCGCTCGGGCCTTTTGACCAACGACTTCATCAAAGAACGCGCCAAGGCGCGCGGCGTAACCGAGAAGGACTACATGAGCGGCAACCTGCTCGGCCGCGAGGTCACCGCCGACGACGTCGCGCAGGCGTTCCTGCATCAGGCGCTGGCGCTCAAGACCACAGCCGACGTCACCACCGTCGATGGAGGCAATATCGCGGCGGCGATGCGGTAAAACTGCCGCGAACCGACCGCTGTCGCAGCGCTCAATCGCTCGACAGGATGACGTTCTTCAAGATCGGGAAAATCTGGGTTTCCCAGCGCTTGCCCGAGAACACGCCGTAATGGCCGACGCCGGCCTGCATGTGATGGCGCTTGAGATAGGGGCGAAGCTTGCTGCACAAATCGTGCGCGGCGACCGTCTGGCCGACGGCGCAGATGTCGTCGCGCTCGCCTTCGACCGTCAGCAGCATGGTCCTGCGGATCGCGGTCGGATCGACGCGCTCGCCGTGCCATTCGAGCTTGCCGAGCGGCAGCGCGTGCTCCTGGAAAATG
>Ga0335085_10014674_pt1 | contig 11418 bp, 9 predicted proteins | sample Lox_Sample_45_FD_206712 | JGI IMG/M metagenome (GOLD analysis project Ga0335085, IMG submission 206712) | Soil microbial communities from Loxahatchee National Wildlife Refuge, Florida, United States - Lox_Sample_4.5 | ecosystem: Environmental > Terrestrial > Soil > Wetlands | place: USA: Florida... | reverse complement strand
GATCGCCGACCTTCGATTCGTCCGGTTCGCAGGATTTTTGGGTTGGCTCCTTTGGGCCGCTGTGCACATTTATTTTCTGATTGGATTCGCAAATCGGTTCTTTGTCATATTGGAATGGGGAGTCGCGTTCCTGACCAAGCGGCGGCAGGTCCGCGTTTTTCCGGGGCAAGAGAGAGCGGCCAAGGCCCCGTAGTCAGGCGCCGCACGCATTTGCCGATGCTGACTTTTCCGAAAACCGTTCCTCGCAGGCCCTTCCCTCGCCGTGCCAGTTCCATATAGCTAGTCCATGCGTTCGACCAATTCAGCGCGCCATGCAGGGGCCGGGAACGGATCCGCAAAGTATTGCGTTTCCCGCGCCACTTTGTCGCCTTTGAACTCCATGATGCTCACGGTGTAGGACGGCTTGCCGTCATAGGTCAGGATGAACTCGGTGACCCAGAGATCCCCGCTGCCAATGATTCGTCGCACAGTAAAGCGCTTTTTGTTCGGCTGAATCGAGCGCTGCTTCTGTATGTTGCTTCGGCCGCGGGTTCGCTCGCCCGACTGCGGGTAATCCAGCACAGCGTCGTCAAGGTAGATGCGGTGCTCCGTTTCAAAATCGTTGGCATCGGACGCCGCCCAATGCTGATCCAGCGCTGCGCGTATCTCTAGATCTCGCGCTTCAGAATCTTGCGCTTTCTGTGGTTCACCGCTCATTTTGAGCCTCCATCCCAGTCGCCGGATGGTTGATGATACACGCTCAACGCAGCCGGACGGTCGCATCCGGTTCTGGGGTATTATTGAGGCGTTCGATGGGCGTGTCCTGCGAGTTGTCACGCTCGCGGACGGCGAAACCGTTCACAATGCATTTCCGGATCGGAATTTTCCGCTCGCTTCCGATCCAAGTGAGATAGCCATGAAGCTCAACTACGCTCGGGAGACCGATTCCCTTTACATCGACCTGAACGCACGTCCGGGCGTGGATTCCCGTGAAATCCAGGACGGCGTTGTCATCGATCTCGACGCCGACGGCCGCATCGTCGGCATCGACATTCAGCACGCCTCCGAAGTCTTGGACCTCGCCACCGTCGAGACGAATTCCCTGCCCATCGCCACAAAACGCAACTAATCGGCGTTGGTTTTCTTGTCTTTGGTTTTGTTTACGTTGTCACCCCGAAGCGAGCCGCGCCCGGTGAGGGCGCACAGAAGAACGTTCAGCGAGTCGAGGAACCTCTCTTTGCCTTTGCTTTCCTAGCCACTAATTACTCGCCACTAGCCGCTCTGTTCAACTCGGGCGACTCGTGTCACGATGGCATCGCGATAATAACGCTACGGAAAGTTTGCCAAAATCCTCCGCACCTGCCTGTGCGTCAATCGCGCCTTCGGCCCCGCCGTCAGCACCGGCCAACCGGTCGCCGGGTCTTTCATGATTCTCACCAACTTCCGCCTACGTTTTTTGCCGACCTTTCTGGCCATTAGATCATCTTCGGGTTCGACTATTTTTTCCCTGAAATCCCTTCGCGGTAGGCTCTACCATTTCCCCGGACAGTCTTCTCAATTAATATTAACCTCTGATGGACCCGCCCGCGATCTACTCTCTGTCGATTGAGCGATTCCGATGTATCAAAAAACTGGTCTGGAAGCCCGCTCGTGGTATGAACCTGATCCTTGGCGGCGGCGATGCCGGCAAAACAACCATCCTCGAAGCAATAGCGCTTCTTCTAAGCCCAGCTGCAGGTGGAACGGCACTGGATACCGATTATTACTCCAGAAAGGTCGAAGACGGGTTCTCAATACAGGCAGTCGTTTCCTTGCCCTCAGAAAGCGGAATTACACAACAATCGAAACATTTTTGGCCATGGCAATGGGATGGCGAGCAGGCCGTAATACCCACAGAAAATGCGGAAGGGGCAACTCAAGGAGAGGCCGTCTATTGCCTCCAACTCCAAGGCACTGCCGATATGGAGTTGCAATATGAAATATTGCAGCCAAACGGTGAACCCGAGCACCTTTCAGCGGGACTTCGTAGGGAAATCGGGCTGGTACGCCTTACAGGCGATGATAGAAGTGATCGAGATCTGCGGCTCGTTCACGGCTCGGCCCTGGATCGTTTGCTTTCCGACAAAACGCTCCGCGCTCGTCTAGTCAGCGAATTAGCGAAGACGAATCCGACCGACGTGCTACTCGACGTACCGAAACAGGTCCTAAAAGAACTGGACGCAGCTTTCCAGAGGAAAAATCTCCCGACGGAACTTGAATTGGCAATTACGGGAGGACCTGGTTTCTCGGTCGCAGCCCTGACAGGTCTCACGGCCAATCGTGACGGCACACGACTACCACTCGCAAGCTGGGGAGCCGGAACGAGACGCTTTGCTGCCCTAGCGATAGCGTCTCAAAATCAAGGCGAAGCCCCAATCACGCTCGTCGATGAAATCGAACGCGGACTCGAACCCTATCGTCAGCGAGTCCTCGTCGAAAGCCTTCAGGAAGCTAAATCGCAGGCCTTTGTAACGACACACAGCGCTTGCGCAATCTCCGCCGCGTCAAACGCAGCCCTCTGGTACATCGACCACGACAGTAATATTGGTCTCCTCGCATCGGAAGAAATAAACAGACATAAGAGAAGTGATCCGGAAGCCTTCTTGGCCAAGTTGACGATCGTTGCTGAAGGCATAACTGAGGCGGGCTTCGCCACAGTTCTACTTGAAAGATCTCTCGGAGGGCCTCTCCAGCATTTTGGTATTCACGTCACTGACGCCCACGGGCACGACAGTGCACTTGGCCTCCTAGAAGCGCTTTGCAAGGCCGGAATGCAGTTTGGAGCGTTTATCGATAACGAGGGGAGATCCCCCACTCGGTGGGCAAGACTGACCGATTCATTCGGAGGACTACTCTTCAGATGGCAGAATGGCTGCACCGAGGAGAATGTGCTTCGGTGTACGCCGAACGATCGCATCCATGAGCTATTAGGCGAAGCTGACAAAACGGGCGAGCGTCTCAGGGCATTGGCAGACCGACTAAAGACCCCCGACAAAACCTTTTCGGTCCTCGCGGCGACAGCCGGCGAACGGCTCAAAGCGGTGGTGAGAGACGCGGCATTAGGCGAGGTACCTGCTGATGTAACAGACGACCGAAGGAGATTTGAAAGCCACAAGAAACTATTTTTCAAAAGCTTCGAAGGTGGGTGCGAACTAGCGACAAAAGTGTTTGCGCTTAGCATATGGCCGGATTTGAAGAACGAACTTATGCCTTTTTGCAACGCCGTGCGAAAAGCTGTCAGACTCAGCGAAATATCGGACATTGAGCCGTGAGCGACGACAGCGTTCGTGCCGCAATTCGGTCTGACGCTCAATTCGTTGTCATAGAAGCACCGGCAGGATGCGGAAAGACAACGTGTGCAGCTGAGTATGCTCAGGATATTGCGAGAGGCGTGGTCAGAACCCGACCACTCATACTGCCCCATACGCACGCCGCTTGCTCCGTATTCGCGTCCCGCGCAAGGGGGCTCGCGTCACGCATGGAGATTAGAACCATTGATAGCCTCATAGCTAACATTGCATCGGCATACCACGTAGGCTTGGGGCTCCCAAAGGATATACAGCAGTGGATCCGCCAGGGGAATAAGCGACATGAGAAGCTTGCATCGAAGGTCGCAACGCTATTAAATCAACACCCAATCATTCCAGTTTCCTTAGCACAGCGCCATCAGACCGTAATCTGCGACGAACACCAAGACTCCGGTTCCGCGCAACACTCTATAGTTATGTCTCTCGGCGCTATGGGTGCAAAACTTCGCGTCTTTGCAGACCCCATGCAGAGAATATTTGGATCGGACTCCTCAACGGGCGCAGGCTATAGCTGGCAGGAACTCACTCAGGTGGCCCATGCCTTCGAACAACTCGACACGCCTCATCGCTGGAAGAGCGGCTGTATACAACTAGGAAACTGGACCCTTGCCGCGCGCCGCAATCTGGCCGACGGTCGGCCAATCAACCTCCATGCCGGACTGCCACCCAGCGTCACGGTAGTATTCGCTGAAAATCAGTCGGATAGTCGCTTCAATTATCGTCTTTCCTACAGCGACCGAAAGCCGATTGATGAATTTGAGCAACGCGAGCAGAATTCGCTGCTCATACTGACGCATTACAACGAGACCGCTGAATCATTTCGATCACTCTTCCACCGACGGATTTCTCTTTGGGAAGGCCACACTCGAGACAGCTTGGAAAAGCTCGTGAACAAGATCAACGTATTTACTGGTGACAGCGAGTCATTGGGAAAAGCGTTGGTAGAATTTATGGGGGAGGTCGGCAAAGGGTTTAGCCAATCCAAATTCGGAGATAGGCTACTCGCAGAAATCCGCAATAACTGCACGAAGAAATCCAGTGGCAAGCCTGCTGCAATCCAAGAGATTGCGAAAATTCTGCTATCTGAATCAGACCATCACGGCGTCGCCAAAGCCCTTCGACGCACGTTTGAACTGAAGAAAGAACGTAAAGACTTCGCAAACATAGAAATCGATCGCCTCAAGGAATTTTCCGAAGCAGTTCGACTCGACAGTTTCGCCACCGCCGAAGAAGGTCTGACCGGAATCATGCACCACCGCACCTACTCAAGGCCCCATCCGCCAGGCAGGGCAATCAGTACAATCCACAAAGCGAAAGGGCTGGAGTGCGAAAGCGTAATTCTTATGCCCTGCGACGCCCACACCTTTCCGGACAAAGATGTAGCCCGGTGCTTGTTATACGTGGCGCTCAGCAGAGCAAGAAGCCGCCTACTACTGGTACTTTCACGCAATAAGCCCAGCCCCTTGTTCGTCTTCTAGAAGAGTGGCGTCGTTAAGACTGCGCAAATTTTTCCTGCGGTACTATTACTATATTGACATAAGTTACCATTCGTGTTACGTTTCCCCGGCATGTGCTCACAAAGCACAAGTCGGACGCAGGACGCAAGAGGCGCCACCCGAAGCATCGCGCCGCAAGCGCCGCAAAACATCTTCTCGTACCAATTCCCATTTCGGAACGTGGCCTTATCCTGCACCTTGCCACCCGTCAGTCTCGCCGAGTCAAGCCCGCTGTAATTCCATGAAAACAGAGAAAAGTGGCACACCTCACCCGGCAGGGAAAATGAGGGTGTGCATACAAATCGTCCGACTCTTGGCGAATCAAACGCTCTCCCTGCGTCACGGGCGAAACCTTTCGCCTACTCGACACGCTGAGCCGAGTAATTTTCGCCGCAACTCCATGAAAACAAGCAAAAGTGCCACACCTTACTCGACACTCAAAATAGCACCTCGCGTGCGCGAAAATTCGCACACTCGGCAACCGCGAAGTCTCATCGCCGACCCGATTTTTTCCATCCGTTCCTTTACCTCCTCTACTTCCTTTGTCTCCTCTGCCTCACGATTTTTGCATTCCCCACGCGTCACAGGTTGCCACGTGGCGCACCTTGCAACTCCATGAAAATAATAAAAGTCGGTCATCTCACGCGTCACTCACTTGTGCCGCCCACCCCCGCTGCATCGCGCCTCGCAAAACACAATCCCATCCAAGTTGACCCTCCCTCGAAAAAGCTGATAACGTTCGCGGGTGAAGCGGGAGGATGCGATGGCTAAATCCAAGAAAGCTGGCGAGAAAACGGCGGAAGCCGGAGTTGACCGGCGAAGCTTTTTGAAGGGCGCCGCAGTGGGCGCAGCGGCACTCGCCGTAAATCCTGGCGCCAACGCCGCGCCTGAGCCAATTCCCGTACCGCAGAGCGCGACCGCCGCGATCATGCCCATGGCCGCGGAAGTGGCCGCGCCGCCCAGCATGGACGCGCTCACCGAAGACCGCAGCGGCTCCGACTTCATGGTGGACGTGCTGAAGTCGATCGGCTTTGAATACATCTTTGCGAATCCCGGATCGAGCTTTCGCGGGCTGCACGAGTCGGTGATCAACTACGGCGGAAACAAGGCGCCCGAGTTCATCACCTGCTGCCATGAAGAGTCGGCCACGGCCATGGCGCACGGCTACTCGAAAATTGAAGGCAAGCCGGCGCTGGTGTTCGCGCACGGCACGGTGGGACTGCAGCACGCCACCATGGGCATCTACAACGCGTACTGCGACCGCGCGCCGGTTTACGTGATCGTGGGCAACACGATTGACGCGACCATGCGCCGCCCGGGCGTGGAGTGGGACCACAGCGTGCAGGACGCCGCGGCCATCGTGCGCGAGTTCACGAAATGGGACGACCTGCCGATTTCGCTGCCGCATTTTTCCGAGTCGGCGCTGCGCGCGTACCAGATCGCCACCACGCCGCCGACGATGCCGGTGGTGATCGTGGCGGATAGCGAGTTGCAGGAGCGTCCGGTTGCCGCGGATGAAGTGTTGCGCATTCCGCGGCTGACGCGAACGGCGCCGCCGCAAGGCGATTCGGCGGCGGTGGCGGAAACGGCGCGGCTGCTGATGGCGGCGGAGAATCCGGTGCTGATTGCGGATCGCGCGGCACGCACTGAAGCGGGCATGAAGTCTCTGGTGGAGCTGGCGGAGCTGCTGCAGGCGCCGGTGATCGATCGCGCGGGGCGCATGAATTTTCCGTCGCGGCATCCGCTGAACCATACGGAGCGCTCGCGCGCGCTCGTGGCCAACGCGGACGTGATCGTGGGCCTGGAGGTGGCGGACTTCTGGGGCGCGGTGCACTCCTATCGCGACCAGATCACGCGAAGCTGGAAGCCGCTGACCAAAGACGGCGCGAAGATGATCAACATCACCGCCGGGGATTTGTACGACAAGAGCAATTACCAGGACGCGCAGCGGTATCCGGAGCTGGACATCGCGATAGGCGCGGACGCGGAGACGACGCTGCCTTCATTAATTGAGGCGGTGAAAAAGCAGATGACCGGCGACCGCAAGAGCGCGCTCGCGGATCGCGGCAAAAAATTGGCCACGGCGCACGATCAGGCCGAGGCGCGGCTGCGCGACGATGCGGCGTATGGATGGGACGCGAGCCCCATCAGCACGGCGCGGCTTTCGGCGGAAGTGTGGAACGCGGTGAAGAATGAGGATTGGTCGCTCGTGTCGGAAGTTGGTTTTGTCAGCGACTGGCCGCTGAAACTGTGGAATTTCGAGAAGTATTATCAATTTATTGGCGGCGCGGGCGGCGCGGGCGTGGGCTACGGATTGCCGGCATCGGTGGGCGCGGCGCTGGCGAACAAGAAGTACGGGCGATTCTCGGTGAGCATACAGAATGACGGCGATTTGATGTACGCGCCGGGCGCGCTGTGGACCGCGGCGCACCATCGCATCCCGCTGCTTTCGGTGATGCACAACAACCGCGCCTATCACCAGGAAGTGATGCACATCCAGCGCATGGCCAACCGGCACAATCGCGACGTGACGCGCGCGTGGATCGGCACGACGCTGCGCGACCCGTTCATCGATTACTCGAAAGTGGCGCAGGGCCTGGGATGGCACGCGCAAGGGCCGATCACCGATCCGAAGGATCTGGGACCGGCGCTGAAGCGCGCGGTGGAAGTGGTGAAGAACGGAGAGCCGGCGCTGATCGACGTGACCACGCAGCCGCGCTAGGAGCAAATGGATACTGCGATGAAGATGACGATGATGATGTTCGCAGCGCTGGTGGTGGTCGCGGCAACGGTGCCGGCGAAAGCGCAGGAAAAGAAGGCGGCGCAAAGTTCGGATGCGGCCGCAAAATCGGAGAACGTGCCGAGTGGCAGCGCGGAGAACGGCAAGAAATTGTTCATGGCGGATGGCTGCTACGAGTGCCACGGCACAGTGGGCCAGGGCGCGAGCCAGACCGGCGGAGCGCGCATCGGGCCGCCGCCGATTTCGCTTGAGGAAATGACGAGCTACGTGCGGCATCCTTCGGGCCAGATGCCGCCGTACACGGCGAAAGTGCTTTCGGATCACGATTTGGCCGACATTTATGCGTATCTGAAGGCGCAGCCTAAGCCGCCGTCGGGCAAGAGCATTCCCCTGCTGAATCAGTAGCTTGCGTGGGTGCGCGAGGTGCAGGCGCGATGGCGACAGCGAGGGAAGCAGGCTTTGCAAAATGCGTCGCGAACGGGCAAAATGGATTTATAAGCAGCACGCTTTCATAAGGAAGAAGGGGCCATGGCCGTCGAACTTGCGAAGGGTGTCACGCTTGAGAAGCCGGGCGAGGACGAAAATTTCCTGAAGGACGAGGGAATTCTGTTCGCGTCGCTCGATAAAGTGGTGAACTGGGCGCGCCGAAGCTCGATCTGGCCGATGTCGTTCGGGCTGGCCTGCTGCGCCATCGAGATGATGTCGATGGCCGCTTCGCGCTACGACATTTCGCGGTTTGGCGCGGAAGTGTTTCGCGGCTCGCCGCGGCAGTCGGACCTGATGATTATCGCCGGCCGGGTTTCGCAAAAAATGGCGCCGGTGATCAAGCAGCTCTACGCGCAGATGCCCAATCCCAAGTGGGCCATTTCCATGGGCGCGTGCGCCACTTCGGGCGGCGTGTTCAATAATTACGCTATCGTGCAGGGCGTCAACCAGGTAATCCCCATCGACGTGTACGTGCCGGGCTGCCCGCCGCGGCCGGAAGCGCTGGTGTATTCGATCCTGCAATTGCAGAAGAAAATCGATAACTCGCGCGGCAGCTTTAAAGCTTCGTTCGGCGGCCTCGGGTCAGCGTCGAACGGCTAATCTTCGGATAATTCAATTCATGAATTCGTTGCTTCGGATCTAATTTTTTCAGCCGCTTCGCTAGTCCGAAGCGGCGGTTGTTTTTCCGCCGATTACTTCCGCGGTACCGCCATCAAATTCCACGATGCTTCCAACCGCGTTGTGCTCGCGCCGCAGATAACCCATGCCGATTGCAGTTTTGCTTCCCGGTGAGAAGGCAGAGCTGGTGATGTAACCGACGTCGTTACCACCGGCGCGAAGTTTTGTGCCGGGAGCGGGCGGATCGGCTGAGGAGAATTTCAGGCTGACGCGTTTGCGATTCACCTGGCCGCGCGAGCGCACGCGTTCGACAATTTCCTGCCCGGTGTAACAACCCTTGTTGAAACTGATGTGCGTGCCTTCCACCGCGGCTTCGTGCGGGATGACCGTGTCATTGAAATCGAGCGGAAACCACGGGATGCCTGCTTCGAGGCGGAGCGCGTTCAGCGCTTTCATGCCGATGGGCAGGCCGTGCTGCGAGTGAATGCTGGTGGCGAGATGCGTCCAAAGAAGGGGGAGATGCTTGCGCGGCGCGACGATTTCCGCGCCGACGCCGCCGAAATGCGAGCGGCGGATGAGGTGGCAGGGCACGGCATCGATTTCCACTTCGGCGACGGCGAACTCGGAGAATCCGGTGAGCGCCAGGCCGGTGGCTTCGGCAATGACGGTGGCAGCGCGAGGACCTTCGACGGCGACCGAGCCGAGATCATTCGAAAGATCGTCAAGCTGGACCTGCGAGCCGAGAATGTACTTCTTCAGCGTAGCGAACGTTTTCGCACGGAATGGCGCGTGCGAAAGAATGAGAAGCTTGTCTTTCAATCTGTAGATTTCAAGTTCGGCGAGGATGTGACCCTGCGGATTCAGCAGCAGCGCGGGCATGCCGTAGTTCTCGGCGAGCTCCTTCACGTTGTTCGAGGTGATGGCATGCAGGTAGCGGACGGCGTCGCGCCCAGTGGCGCTGAAGATGGCGTGCCAGTTCGTGTCGTACAGCGCAACAGCCTCGCGGGCGGCGCGATACTCCTCGCGCTCGTCTGAGAATTTTTCCGGCAGCAGGCAGCCGGCAAAGTCGGCGAGCATCGCACCGGCAGCGCGATGCTGCTCTGCGAGCGGCGTTTCGGCGACGGCTTGCGGCGAAGTTGTCTCTGCTGAACTTGCTGCTCGAGTATCCATACCCGTATTCTCGCGCAACCCCGCGTGCAGTTGAACTCATTTCCAGTTTATAGCGAAGAAGGGACAGAAACGAGACGCACTTTTGACGTACGCATGACAACTGCGCCTGGGGCGAGAGCTAGCCTTGCTGAAACAAACACGCGCTCAATTCAAATACGGATATTGCTGCCGCACCGGCGCGATGAAAGGAAATGAAATGAAGAACGTTTTCGGGACCCAACGAGGAGTAGAGATTTCTGCGGGAGCAATTCGCGGATCAGCGTTCGTGCTCGCATTATTTGGGTGCATGCTTTGGCCCAAGCCCGCGTCCGCACAGTACACCGGAACGATGGGAACGGGATCGCCGAGTTATGGAAATGGAAAAGCGATCGGGATTGGCGTGGGCGCGGCCGCCGGCGGAGCAGCGCTGCTGTATGTGGCCATGCACCACCACGCTTCGGTGGATGGGTGCGTTTCGCGAGTGAATGACGGCTTCAGCCTCACGGATGACAAATCGGGGCAGACCTATTCCCTGCTCGCGGATACTTCCGACGTCAAGTCCGGCGAGCGGCTGCGGCTCAGCGGGAAAAAGTCGAAAGACGCGGAGGGCATGCCCGCTTTCGAAGTAAAGAAAGTCGTGAAGGATTTTGGCGGCTGCCAGTAGCCGCGCGACAAAGTGCGCCTCGCCACGGCGCAGGACTTAGCGTGCGGAGGTAATTTTGGCGCCGTCCGCAGACAGCCGGAGATCAAGGCGGTTATCCTGCCACCATTTCGCCCATGCTTCCGGGGAGGTAAAGGATTGGTCGGTAATTCGCTTCAGCATGGACATGGCCAGATCGAGGTTGGCCATCGGATTTGAGCCTGACAGGTGGCCAACGAAGTCGCGTCCTGTCAGCCATTCCTCTTGTCTGGTGTTATCGGGATTCTGGAGCCAGGGAATAAAATCCTCGGGCTCAGAATAGTTGAGGCCGGTGGCCTCGCGAAGGCTGGTTATATAGCGAGTGTGGTATGGCTCGGTGTGCCCGTAGAGATGGATCAAGCCGATCCAGCTTAGAGCGGATTCGCGGCTCATATTCCATGGCGCCAGTGGATTGCCGTCGAAGAAGTGTTCCCACTCCTGTTTTGTTGCGAAATGCTCGCCGGTCAGGCGCTGCAGAAATTCTTTTGCCTCACGCTCGCGTTCACCTGAAAGAATGGCAATCTGATCCGCGGCAGCGAGTGTGAGTCCGCGCAGGCGCTCTTCGCGGTCGAAGAATGACAGACTATTCCGATGCTGGTCGTCGAGATTTTCGGTGGCTGGCTGGACGAATGGTTGGTTGGGACTATCCCGAATGGTTTCTACCGGGCTCCTGAACGTCATTGTGTAATATCGGTGCGCCATCTCCTCGATGGTGGGTTCGTGAACTTCCAGCAATTCGTCCGTGCCGGTCCAGACGAGGTGTCTATTGTTAGTGTCCCACCAATCCAACAACTCGTCGTAGGACGAGAATTCCCGGCCCAACAAAAGTTTCAGATTCGCGCGGAGTGCTCTCGAGCGTTGACTTTCCCATTGGCCGGGGTCGATGAGCCAGATCCAGGCGCGAGCTGCATTGGCATAACCAAT
>Ga0335085_10014673_pt1 | contig 11418 bp, 10 predicted proteins | sample Lox_Sample_45_FD_206712 | JGI IMG/M metagenome (GOLD analysis project Ga0335085, IMG submission 206712) | Soil microbial communities from Loxahatchee National Wildlife Refuge, Florida, United States - Lox_Sample_4.5 | ecosystem: Environmental > Terrestrial > Soil > Wetlands | place: USA... | reverse complement strand
GCGTCGAGCGGACCCATCGTCGGCGCGCTCTAGCGGATGACGCGCTCTCGCCGCGCAAATCGCGGGTTGCGCGCAAGGCGTTTCACTTCAGGCCGAGCCGCTGCATGCGATAGCGCAATTGGCGAAACGTGATGCCAAGCAATTGCGCCGCAGCGGTTCGATTGTTGCGCGTCTTGCCGAGCGCCGCGCGAATCGCGTCGGCTTCGAGGTGATCGAGGTACGCGGGCAGCTGCGACGGCACTCCGTCGACGAGTTCGAACGCCTGCGCCGGTGCGCTCGCCTCCGCGGCCGGCGCGCTGTCGTTCGCGGGCTCGGGCTCGGGTTCGAGAAGGAGATCGACCTCGGGCTGCGGCAACATGAGATCGAGCGGCTCGAGCACCCCGCTGGGAGCAAGCGCCAGCGCGCGCTCGAGGATGTTTTCGAGCTCGCGTACGTTGCCGGGGAATTCGTACGCCACGAGCGCGGCCTGCGCTGACGGCGAAAGCGTCGCCACTTCGCCGTTTCCGCGGGCTGCAAGCCTGGCGAGGATCGATGCGGCGATCAACGGGATGTCTTCTGCACGGCTGCGCAGTGCGGGAACGCGCAGCTCGATCACGTTGAGTCTGTAGTAGAGGTCCTGCCTGAAGCGGCCGGCCGCGACGGCCTTGCCGAGATCCTGATGCGTCGCGCTCAGGATGCGAACATCGACCGGATCTTCAACGGTGCTACCGACCTTGCGAACCCGCCGCTCCTGGATGGCGCGCAGGAGCTTTACCTGCATCGTCAGCGGAAGCTCGGCGACTTCGTCCAAGAACAGAGTGCCGCCCACGGCAGCCTGGAAGAACCCTTCGCGGTCGCGATCGGCACCGGTGAAGGCACCCTTGCGATAGCCAAAGAACTCGGCCTCCATCAGCGATTCGGGGATGGCGCCGCAGTTGACCGCCACGAAGGGCAGCGCGCAACGCGCCGATGCATCGTGGATCGCTCGCGCAACGAGCTCCTTGCCGCTGCCCGACTCGCCGAAGATCGCCACCGGCGCCATGCTGTGCGCGAGGCGCGCGATCATCGAGCGCAGTTGGCGCATGGCCGGCGCTTCGCCGATCAGCCTCGCCATCGCGGTGCCGCCTGCGGACACGCCACGCGAAGCCGGAAGGTCGGGCGGCTGCTGCAGCGCCGAGCGCACCAGCGCGCGCAGTTGCTCCAGGTCGACCGGCTTGGCGAGGTAGTCGAAAGCGCCGGCCTTCAGAGCCGCGATCGCATTCTCGGTGCTGCCGTAAGCGGTAATGACGGCGATCGGCGGGCCATTGCGGGTCGCGACCTCGCGCACGAGGTCGAGACCGACGCCGTCGGGAAGCCGCATGTCGGTAAGCGCGAGCGCGTAACGATTGCGGCTCAGCAGGTCACGGGCTTGTTCGAGCGATTCGGCGGAGTCGACGTCGAGGCCAAGGCGCACCAGCGTCAGCGCCAGCAGCTCGCGTAGATCGGCTTCGTCATCGACCACGAGCACGGCCGGCGAACGGCGCACGCTCGGCTCGGACGCACTTCGTTCCACTCCTGCAGTTGAAGTTCGTTCGTTCATCGGGTGACGATCAGAGCACCGGCATCGTATCCAAGAAACCACCACCGGTTTCAGCGCCCGCGGTCGAGGTGCGCGCAAACCGCAACACGAATCCTTCGCGCGAGGTTCCATCCAGGTCGCGCCGCGCCGCATAGGCGAGATCGGCACCGTTGGCGAGCGCGAATTCCCGCGCGATGTACAACCCCAGGCCGGTGCCGCGCGCGTGTGTCGTGTAAAACGGCTCGAACAGAGCGGCGCGCGCGTCGGCGGCAACGCCGGGACCGTCGTCGAACACCCACAGCTGCGCACGTCCGCCTTCGTCGGCCGCAAGTTCGCCGAGTACCTGGACCGCGCCCGCGGCAGACGTCGCATAGCGCAACGCGTTGTCGACGAGATTGAAGAGGATCTGCCGCAGATGCGACGGCTCGAACTTGACGATCATGTCGCCATCTGCTTCGGCACGTACGCGGCCGGCAGCCACCGAGCGATCACGTTCGAACTCGCGCAGCCATTCGCCGACGAACCCGCCCAGCCGTATCTCGTCGCCGAGCGGCGGTTCGCGGCGCGCGACGCGCAGTACATCCTCGACGAGACGGTTCAGTCGGAGCGTGTTCTCGCGCACGATGGCAACCAGCCTCTGCTGTAGCTGCGCGTCGGCCTCCTCGGCGAGCAGCTGGCCGGCGTGGCTGATTGCCGCAAGCGGATTGCGGATCTCGTGTGCGATCGACGCCGTCAATCGTCCCATACCCGCCAGCTTGAGTTGCTGGGCGCGCTGCTCGATCGCGCGCACATCCTCGAGAAAGATGACGAACTCGTCGTTCGTCTCGGAAGTGGGACGCGCGAAACGCGCACGCAGCCGCAGCTCCGGCGCCTGCGCGGGAGCGCCGCTTTCTTCCGCTGCGGGAAGAACTGCGTCGAACCAGTTGCCGCGCGGATTTTCGTCGGTGAGCCAGTCGGTGAACGCCTGCGCGAGCGGCTGCATGTGCGGGTACTCGGCGAGGCGACGCCCGGTGAATTGTGCTTCGGGATGCAGCGACAACAACACGCGCGCGGCGCGATTGTTGGCGCGCACACGCGTCTGCGCATCGATCACGAGCACGCCCTGGTCCATCTGCGCGATCACGAGTCGATTGATTTCGAGCTGGTTCTCCAGGTCCCGGCCACGCCGCGTCGCCAGCGTTTCCTGCACCGCCAGGCGCGCTGAAAGCAGGCCCAGCAGCCCCGTGATCGCAAACAGCGCCGCGCCATAGAGCCCGGCCTGGAACACGACCGGCTCCTGGATGCCCGGCTGCAACCCGCGCAGCAGCGAGTCGATCAGCAGCGCGAGCACCGCGAGCGAGCACACGAAGAACGCCGCGATCGTGGGCAGCAGCAATGCCGCGCCCGCCAGCGGCAACAGGTAGAAGATCATCATGCCGCCGCGCACGCCACCGCTCAGCGCAAGCAGCATCGAGGTCATTATGAGATCGATCACCAGCTGCGCGCCGAGCTGCAGCGCGAAGTTGTTGCGCACGAACAGGGCGAGGATCGCGAGCCCAGCGGCGAACACGAAATACACGAGCCCGACTGCGAGCAAGCGCGGCGCCCCGGCTGCGCCTGCCTCGCCGAGCGGTGGACCAAACGCCGCGAGCACGAGAACGAGCGCGCTGACGATCAGCACGCGAATCAGCGCGAGATATTCGAGAGTGCGCCAGCTCGGCGTGCGATCGGCCGGCAGCGATCCGAACAGGTTGTCAGCACGCACCAAGGTCTTGCTCCTGGCGGCCGGAAGCCCGTATCGCGAAGGCGGACCGGTTCCCTCGCGAGGGACCGGAGTTCGATGACGACGACCGACTCACGCTAGGCCGGCCCGCGCCGGCGGTGTTCGTCGCTGCAGTACCAGCGTCCGTTTCCCGGGAACGCCTCCGACTGCGGAACGTTCAATCCGCAGACGTCGCACGGAACCATCGTGTCTTCGATCTTCTTTTGCCCCGTTGCAGCCGACTGCTCATCGCGCAGGCGCTGCTGGCCCCACCAGCGCCAGACGATGTAAGCCACGAAGCCCAGCACGACCCAGAAAAGTATGCGACCCATCGCGCCCCTCAGACCCGATGCAGGATGACTTCGAGGACGAAGCGGCTTCCGACGTACGCGAGCAGCAGCATCACGAAGCCCACAAACGTCCAACGCAGCGCGGTCCGGCCGCGCCAGCCGAAATAGTGCCTGCCGATCAGCAAACCTGCGAACACCACCCACGAGGCGATCGCGAAGACCGTCTTGTGATCGAAACGCAGCGCGCGCCCGAACAGTTGCTCGGAGAACAGCACGCCCGAGATGAGCGTCGCCGTCAGCAAGAGAAAGCCCGTCCAGATGAGGCGAAACAACAACCGCTCCATCGCGAGCAACGGTGGCACCTCCGCCAGCACGCGGCCGAGCGCGCTCGTGTCGCTGCCCGCGCTGTGCAGGCTCCGGTCCATCGACGCCATCAGCAAGGCGTGCATCGCTGCGATCGTGAACAGGGTGAATGCGGCAATGCCGATCACGATGTGGGCGCGAAACGCGAGAGTCTCGCTGGCTGCCGCAATCTGGGTGCCATGGAAGATCGCCGGAAGCATCGCCGCCACCGCCGCAAGAGGCAGGACCATGACCAGCAGCCCCCGGATCGGCACCAGAAACCCCTCGGCCCACACGACGAGCACGGTGAACAGCAACGTCGCAGAGAGTGCGTGGGCAAAGCCGAAGCGCATTCCTTCGGCATCGACCACTGCGCTCGCAAGCAGAGCCGCGTGGGCGGCGGCGAGCACCGGCAGGAACCAGCGCGCATCGCCGCGGCTGCCCTTCTGCAGACTGCGCCACATGGCCCACGCGAGCCCCGCGTAAGCGAGGCCGACAACGACATGTGCCGAGACGTAAAATGCAGTCGACGTCATGCTCTTCTATATAGCACGCAGCGCGCAATGCAATCGCGCTGCATCGGCCTGAAAAACCCATGCTCGACACTCTTACCGACAAACTGGCCCGCGTCGTCAAGACGATGCGCGGACAGGCGCGTCTCACCGACGCGAACATGCAGGAGATGCTGCGCGAAATCCGCGTCGCACTTCTCGAAGCCGATGTCGCGCTGCCAGTGGTGCGCGACCTCATCGCGCGCATCAAGGAAAAAGCCCTCGGCGAAGAAGTCGTTGGAAGTCTGACGCCAGGGCAGGCGCTGGTTGGGCTGGTTCACCGCGAACTCACCGCAGTGATGGGCGGGGATCTCGAGCCGGCCGCGCGGGAGCTGAATCTCGCGATCCAGCCGCCCGCGGTGCTGCTGCTCGCGGGGTTGCAGGGATCGGGCAAGACGACGACCGCCGCAAAGCTCGCGAAGTGGCTCATCGACGAACGCAAGAAGAAGGTGCTCACCGTGTCGGCGGACGTCTATCGCCCGGCGGCAATCGACCAGCTCAAGACGGTGAGCGCGCAGGCGGGAGCGGAATTCTTCCCGACGGCGCCAACCGACAAGCCGGTCGAGATCGTTGCGCGCGCGCTCGATCATGCGCGCAGGCATTTCTTCGACGTCCTGATCGTGGACACCGCGGGCCGGCTGGCGATCGACGAGGCGATGATGCAGGAAGTCGCTGCACTCGAGGCCGCGGTCAAGCCGATCGAAACATTGTTCGTCGTCGACGCCATGCTTGGCCAGGACGCCGTCAACACGGCGAAAGCCTTTTCGGAACGGCTTCCGTTGACCGGCGTCGTACTGACCAAGCTCGACGGCGATGCGCGTGGCGGGGCGGCACTGTCCGTGCGTCACGTCACCGGTCGCCCGATCAAGTTCGTCGGCGTCGCCGAGAAGATTTCCGGACTCGAGCGCTTCGATCCCGAGCGCATGGCAGGTCGCGTGCTCGGCATGGGCGATATCGTCGCGCTGGTCGAAGACGTCAAGAAATCGATCGACGTCCAGGCTGCGGAGAAGTTCGCCAAGCGCATGCAGTCGGGCGATCGGTTCGATCTGAACGACTTCAAGGAGCAGATCGGCCAGATGCGCAAGATGGGCGGCCTCGGCGGCATGCTCGACAAGCTTCCGGCGCAGTTCGCCCAGGCGGCGAGCAGCGTCAACGAGAAGGACGCGGAGCGGCAGATCCGCCGCGTCGAGGGGATCATCAACGCGATGACGCCGCAGGAACGCGCCAAGCCCGATCTGATCAAGGCATCGCGCAAGCGCCGGATCGCCACCGGCGCCGGCGTACCGGTGCAGGAGGTCAATCGCATGCTCAATCAGTTCGAACAGATGCAGGCGATGATGAAGCAGATGAAAAAGGGCGGGCTCGCGAAGATGATGCGCGCGATGGGAGGCATGAAGGGACTCGCCGGCGGATTGCCTGGCCTGCCGAAGCGGTAGCCGCTGCGACGGGCACGTCTTTCAAGCCCGCGTCTTCTCCGGCGGTTCGTAACTCCAGTTCTTCTTCCAGGCGTCGATCACCGCATCGGGATACTCGCGTCGTCCGCGGCTGCCGTTGTATCGGCCGAGCGCGAGGAACAGGTCGCCATTTTCCAGGTCGAGATAGTGGCGGAGGATCACGCAGCCATAACGCAGGTTGGCGCGCATGTCGAACAGCCGACGCGCATCGCCATCGCCGATGACCTTGGTCCAGAACGGCATCACCTGCATGTAGCCGCGCGCGCCGGCGTTCGAGATTGCGTACTTGCGAAACGCGCTTTCCACCTGGATCAGTCCCAGCACCATTTGCCGGTCGAGCCCGGCCCGGGTCGCTTCGTAATCGAGGGTGCGCAGGAAATCGAGCCGCGTCAGGTCGTCGGCTTTGCGCGCACGCAGGCGGTCCGACATCGCGTCGAGCCAGTCGACGAAAGCCATCCGTCCCTGGTGCGTATCGAAGTTGCGCACTGGAGGGCGTGTGTCGGCAATCTGTGCGGCGAGCGCATTGCGCACGGCATCGGCAAGCGGCTCATAGATCTGGGCTCCAGCGCGTGCTTCACGCACCAGGACGAGGGCCGCGCTCCCGAGCAGCGCCAGAGTGCACCGCCGCCGCAGCTCGTAACAGCGGTCCGGCTCGCTTTGCTTCATCGAAGCCCCACGCAAGCGCAACACCGAAACGGATCCTGCACCGCCCCGGTCAGGATGCGAGGCGCCCACCGATGAAGAGCAGCACGTCGTTCACCGGAACCAGCGTGGTCTGCAGTGCGCGCCGGTCGATATATTCGACCTTGCCCTCCTTCAGGCCGCGTTCGCCGACGGTGATCCGATGCGGAACGCCAATCAGCTCCCAATCCGCGAACATCGCGCCCGGTCTTTCGCCGCGATCGTCGAGCATCGTGTCTACGCCAGCAGACGCCAGTTGTTCGTACAGGTGGTCGGCCGCCTGGCGAACCGGTTCGGATTGGCGATAGTTGACCGGGCAGATGACGACCTGGAACGGCGCGATCGGCGCAGGCCAGATGATTCCCTTCTCGTCGTGATTCTGCTCGATCGCGGCGCCGAGCAGCCGCGTGATGCCGATCCCGTAGCACCCCATCACCATCGTGCGGCTCTTGCCGTTTTCGTCGGTGTATGCGAGGTTCATCTTCTCTGGATACGGAAGACCCGCGAACACATGGCCAACTTCGATGCCACGCTGGATTGCGATTACGCCCTTGCCGTCGGGCGATGGATCGCCTGCGACCACGCTGCGCAGGTCGGCGACCTCGGGCTCGGAAAGATCGCGGCCCCAATTCACGCCGGTGAAGTGGAAGTCCTCTTCGTTGGCGCCGCACACGAAGTCGCTCATGTTGGCGACGGTCCGGTCCGCGACAATGTGGATCGGCCGCCGCGCTCCAATCGGTCCCAGGTAACCCGGCTTGGTGCCGAACGTCGCAAGAATCTCAGCTTCGGTGGCGAAGCGAAAGCCGTCCCTCAGGCCTGGAACCTTGTTCGCCTTGACCTCGTTCAACTCGTGATCGCCACGGATCAGCAGTAACCAGATTGCTGCATCGGCCGGCTTGCCATCCGCGTTCGCGTCTACCGCAAGCACGATCGACTTGACGGTGCGCTCGAGCGGGATTCCCAGGAGCTCAGCCACGTCCTCGCATTTCTCCTTGCCCGGCGTAGGCGTTTTCTTCATCGCCTCCGCTGGCGGCGCGCGGTGCGCGATGAGCGGGAGGGCCTCGGCCAGTTCGATGTTCGCCGCGTAGTCGGACGTCGGGCAATACGCGATCGCGTCTTCGCCGGTGTCGGCGATCACCTGGAACTCGTGGCTCGCCTTGCCGCCGATGTTGCCGGTGTCGGCGGCGACAGCGCGGAACCTCAGGCCCATGCGCGCGAAGATGCGCGCATACGCGTCGTACATCGCCTGGTAGCTGCGCATCGCAGACTGGTCGTCGCGATCGAACGAATAGGCGTCCTTCATCGTGAACTCGCGGCCGCGCATGACGCCGAAGCGCGGGCGGCGTTCGTCGCGGAACTTGGTCTGGATGTGATAGAAGTTGATCGGAAGCTGCTTGTAGCTCTTCAGCTGCTCGCGCACGATGTCCGAGATCACCTCTTCGGAGGTCGGCTGGACGACGAAGTCGCGCTCGTGGCGGTCTTTCAGCCGCGCAAGCTCGGGTCCCATCTTGTACCAGCGCCCCGATTCCATCCACAGCTCGGCGGGCTGGATCACCGGCATGAGCAGCTCGATCGCGCCCGCACGATTCATCTCATCGCGCACGATCTGTTCGATCTTCCGGATCGATCGCAATCCCAGCGGCAGGTAACTGTAGATGCCGGCGGCCAGCTTCTTGATCATGCCGGCCCGCAACATCAGCTGGTGACTGACCACCTCGGCGTCAGCCGGAGCCTCTTTGAGGGTGGAAACGAAGAACTCGGAGGCTCGCATTCCGTTGCTTTTTCCACGGTCGCGCGTGTGACGGCGGCCATATAATCGGTCGCAGATGATATAGGTTCAGGTGTTGGCATGCTGGACAAGGAAGGCTATCGCCCGAATGTCGGCATCATCCTGCTGAATCACCGCAACGAGGTTTTCTGGGGCAAGCGCGTCAAGCAGCACTCATGGCAGTTCCCGCAGGGCGGGATCAAGCACGGCGAATCTCCCGAACAGGCAATGTTTCGCGAGCTGTACGAGGAGATCGGGCTCAGGCCCGAACACGTGAAGATCGTCGCACGCACGCGAGAATGGCTGCGCTACGACGTGCCAGACCAGTGGATCCGGCGTGATCTGCGGGGAAACTATCGGGGACAAAAGCAGATCTGGTTCCTGTTGCGCATGGTCGGTCGTGACTGCGATGTGTGCCTGCGCCGCAGTGAAAAGCCGGAGTTCGACGCGTGGCGCTGGCACGCCTATTGGGTGCCCCTCGACACGGTGATCGAGTTCAAGCGCGACGTGTACCAGCAGGCGCTGGCTGAACTTTCGCGTTTCGTGTTCCGCGGCGGCTGGCGCCAGGCTCACTTCGTGCGCACGCGTCCTGCCGAGGAATCCATCGACAAGACCGAAAACACCGCGTCGGAGTGAGAAGGAGTGCGTGCTCAGCTGAGCACGAGGTTGTCGCGGTGGATCAGTTCCGGCTCTTCGATGAATCCAAGCACCGCTTCGATTTCGGCGCTCGGCTTGCGCGCGATCTGGCGTGTCTCGCTGCTGCTGTAGTTGACCAGCCCGCGCGCGACCTCGCTGCCCGACGGATCGAGGCATGCAATCACGTCGCCCCGCGCAAACTCGCCCTGCACTTCGGTCACGCCGATCGGCAGCAGGCTGCGCCCGCCGCTGCGCAGCGCGCGCGCCGCACCGGCGTCGATCACGATGCGGCCCTTCAGTTGCAGGTGATCCGCGAGCCACTGTTTGCGCGCAGTGAGCACCTGCACGGCCGCCACGAGCTGCGTTCCCACCGCCTCGGACCGCGCAAGTCGCAGCAGGACATCGGGTTCGCGCCCTGAAGCGATGATGGTGTGCGCGCCGCTGCGTGCGGCACGCTTCGCGGCGAGTATCTTGGTGATCATGCCGCCGCGCGCGATGCCGGTTCCCGCGCCTCCCGCCATTGCCTCGAGCTGCGGATCCCCCGCGCGCGCATGTTCGATGAAGGTTGCGTTCGCATCGCGCCGCGGATCTGCGGAAAAAAGACCACGCTGGTCCGTGAGAATCACCAGGACGTCGGCCTCGACGAGATTCGTCACCAGCGCGCCGAGCGTGTCGTTGTCGCCGAACTTGATTTCATCGGTGACGACGGTGTCGTTCTCGTTGATCACCGGCACCACGCCGAGGTCGAGCAACGCGAACAGGGTCGAACGCGCGTTGAGATAGCGCGCGCGGTCGGCAAGATCGGCGTGCGTCAGCAGCACTTGCGCGCTGTGCAGTCCACGTTCTCTGAAGCTGGTCTCGTACGCTTGCGCAAGGCCCATCTGCCCGACTGCGGCCGCTGCCTGCAGCGCGTGAATCTGATGGGGCCGCGTGGTCCAGCCGAGCCTCTGCATTCCCTCGGCAATCGCGCCGCTCGAGACGAGAACAACCTGCTTGCCCAGCTTGCGCAACCCTGCGATCTGCTCGGTCCAGCGTGAGATCGCCTCGAAGTCGAGACCGCGCCCGTCGTTCGTCACGAGCGTGCTGCCGACCTTGACCACGACGCGGCGCGCTCCAGCGACAGCAGCGATCGCGCTCATGGCCCGGCTAGCCGTCGGCTTCCACGGCGGCGAAACGCGGGTCGTCGCGATCTGCCGAATCCGCGGCCGCACCGTCGAACAGGAAGCGCTGAATCGCCCACATCAGATCGCGGCAGCCTTCACCGGTCGCACCCGACACGGCGTAAATCGGCGCCTTCGTGCGCAGCCGGCGCCGCACCTCCTCGACAAGTTGCTGCCTTCGCTCCGGCTCGACCAGGTCGATCTTGTTCAACACGATCCAGCGCGGCTTGCGATACAGCGCCGCGTCGTACTTCTTCAGCTCCGCGGCGACGGCCCGCGCCTGCTTCACTGGGTCGACCGCAGAGTCAGTCGGGGCAATGTCGATCACATGCAGAAGCAGCCTGGTGCGCGCAAGATGGCGCAGGAAGCGGTGTCCGAGCCCAGCTCCCTCGGCCGCGCCCTCGATCAAGCCTGGCACGTCGGCGATCACGAAGCCGCGATCGGCCTGGAGGCGCACGACGCCGAGATGGGGATGCAGAGTCGTGAACGGATAGTCCGCGATGCGCGGGCGCGCGTTCGATACCGCGGCGATCAACGTCGATTTGCCCGCATTCGGCGCACCGAGCAGGCCGACATCAGCGAGCACTTTCAATTCGAGGCGCAGGCGCCGGCGTTCACCTGTTTCGCCGAGGGTTCGCTGGCGCGGCGCGCGGTTCGTGCTCGACTTGAAATGCAGGTTGCCGAGCCCGCCGGCGCCGCCCTTGGCCAGCGTGAAGCGCTGTCCGTGCGCAGCGAAGTCGGCCAGTTGTGCGCCCGACTCCTCGTCGAAGACGACGGTTCCGACCGGCAAGCGCAGAACGATGTCCTTGCCCGCGGCGCCGTAGCAATCCGAGCCGCGTCCGTTCTCGCCATTGGCCGCTTGATGGCGCGGCACGTAGCGGTAGTCGATCAGCGTGTTGATGTTGCGATCGGCGACGCCGATCACGCTGCCCCCGCGCCCGCCATCGCCGCCGTCGGGTCCGCCCTTCGGAATGAACTTCTCGCGCCGGAACGAAGCGCAGCCGTCGCCGCCATCGCCGCCGCATACCTCGATCCGCGCTTCGTCAATGAACTTCATCGCAATGGACGCCGCAAACGAAAAGCCCTGCCACGTGGCAGGGCTCGCCGGATCCGGTGAAGTCCCCTTCAGGCCTGCGCCACGACACTCACGGTCTGGCGGTTGTTCGGGCCGTGCACGGCAAATTCGACCTTACCATCGACCAACGCAAACAGCGTGTGGTCGCGCCCCATGCCGACGTTCGTACCCGCGTGAAAGCGC
>Ga0335085_10014672_pt1 | contig 11418 bp, 10 predicted proteins | sample Lox_Sample_45_FD_206712 | JGI IMG/M metagenome (GOLD analysis project Ga0335085, IMG submission 206712) | Soil microbial communities from Loxahatchee National Wildlife Refuge, Florida, United States - Lox_Sample_4.5 | ecosystem: Environmental > Terrestrial > Soil > Wetlands | place: USA... | reverse complement strand
GGCAGCTAGGTCCAGCGGACCCTGAGGAATAAGGCCATAGGACGCAGCGACGCGAACCAGATCGTCCACCTCTTCTTTGGAGAAGATCCTCCAGTCCATGTCGAAAATGCGGACTCCTTCCGTGCTGATCTTTTCCGGCCAGTAGTCGAAGGATGTGACGAAAAAGCCCCCGGGCTTCAGCAGCCGCGCGATCTCTTTCAGCAATTCGTCAGGACGGTAGCCATGCTCGATCACCGAAATCGCGGTTATCAGTGCAAAGGAGCCGTTCGCAAACGGCGCTTCCATAAAGTTTCCGATTCGGTACCGGATCTTGTCCGCATAAGGCATTGCGGTGACTGCAGGGTTCAGGTCTATCCCGTTCAAGTTCGAAAAGCCTAGACGGTGCAGGACGATCAGGATCTCAGACGAAAAAGCGCCGATGTCGAGAATAGCCTCGTCTGTCCGGAGATGCTTCGAGGCAAACTCCGCCGTCTGCAGTACATCCCAGCTCTTCAATGGGTCGCCGATCTCCTGGTGCGTTCGAAGCAGGCCAAGCCATCGCAACAGCTTCCTAAGATGACTGGTTTTCCAGGCGAGGTTGCGCGATTCAAGGTTCGCGCGCGCTAGGGAAATCTGCGAACTGGTTTGAAGTACTGAGGCGCTCATTTGTAAGAGGCAAACCGCGAATTCCCACGCATATCGTAAGGGAGATTCGGCGATTCTACGGGCAGCCAGCCGGGTAGGCCAAGGCTCACATGCGAACCATTTCGCGTATCACGCCGCGCACACGGTGTGCGGAAAGGGCTGCGCCGATGGTCGCAAGAGCCCATAGCGAGCCCATAGATATCAGGCTCGCAAGTGCGGATTGACCGGCGGGCAGAGCGAGCCGGCCGATCCCAGCTATGACGAGCGCCGCGACGAATGGAGGGACGATGTCGAATATGAGCCAGGATCGAGTTTCGCCTGGAAGCAGATACCTGTGGGTGATCGGCAACCCTACCAGAAGGTAGATGCCGTTGACCAACCCCCACATTGCAGCCCCGCCCACCGCACCGTATTGATATGCAGCAAAAATGATCGCGGGAGCAAAGCATGCGATCAGGCAGAGGTTGAGATATAGGCCAATCGCGGTGTTTCCGCGGGCAAGCTGAAGAGCAAACGGTATGTTCATCAAGCCATTGAGGCAGGTGCCGACGATGAGCAGACTGGCGATCGGCGCAACACTCCTGGCGATCGACGCATCGTGCAGCCACAGGAGCGCTATCTGAAAAGAATAGATCCCCATGACGAGCGCGAGCGGCAGGATCAGCACCGCCATCACTTGCGTGGCGTTGTGATAGCACAGGCGGATCGACGCGCCGTCGCGACTCGAAGCAAGCGCTGAAAGGCGCGGGAAGTATGCGCTGAACACGGGAGTAATCAGCACATAAAGCCCCCTTGCCAGTGTCCAGGCGAGGTTGTAGTGACCGAAGGATTCGAGAGACAGCAAACGACTCAACACCAGTTTATCCAAATAGGTCAGCACAAAGCCGGTTATCGAGATGCCCCCCATGCCGAGCGAGAAGCGCCACTTGTCCCTTAGCACGGCCAAGTCCACCAATTTCGCTTCTCGTGGGGCCCCCGCGCATTTCCAGAACTGGAAGCGAATGAACGCTACCTGGGCGAGCAGGATCGCCGCCTGCCACACCAGGAGGGTCGTCAGCGATCGCGGACCGAGCCAGAGGACCAGCAAGCCGCCGAGGTTGCTCAGGGCGCTAAAGGGTAGGGTCGCGAGGTTGAGGGTGACCTGCCGCTGCAAGCCCGCGAGCCCGCTCTGATAGAAGATGAATGGCCATTGCAGGCACGCGAGCAGTCCGAAGACTCTTGCTGAGTTCGCGAGATCGCTCGACAAGAGGTTTCCCGGACGAAGCCAGAAGCCCGCGACCAGCGGTGTAGCCAGAACCATGACGAACCCCACCGCGAGACCCAGTATCCAGTAGCCTCGCTCGGCTGTTGCGGCGAATTTGCCCAGATCCGGTGCGCGTGCGGAGGATGAGAGAAGTGCCACCTCCCGGTTTACAGTCGTGGTAAACCCGAGATCGAGCATCTGCAGGGTGGCCTGCAGGACAGCGTAGAAGGCCATGAGGGCATACCCCTCTATCCCGAGCAGCTTGATGAGGAACGGTGTGCAGAAAATGGCGATCAGCACGGACCAGATTTGGCCCGCGATGTTCGCGGCGACGTTGTACCTGACCCGGCTCACCTGGGCTCGATTTCCTTCCCGCGCAGCGTCGCGTGGCAGGCCTCGAGACAGGCTTCCCAACTCGGCAGCGCGATGCCGAATTGCCTCGACAACTTCTCGGTGGAGAGTCGGGAATTCGCGGGCCGGCGCGCCGCCGAGGGATATTCGCTGGAAGCTACCGCCACGATCCGGACCGGAGCGTCCCGCTTTTCCAGACGGGCGATCTCCGTAGCGAAGCCGTACCAGGACGTGAATCCCGAAGCGCTGAGGTGGTAGACACCGCGCGCGTCTCCAAGCGAGGACACGCCGTGGCGCCGCAGGAGCTCCGCCGTCACTTCGGCGAGCATCGACGCAGAGTTCGGAGCCCCGATCTGGTCCGATACCACGCGCAGCTCGCTTCTTTCCCGAAGGAGGCGGCGAATGGTGAGAAGGAAGTTCTTGCCGCGTGCGGCGTATACCCAGCTCGTGCGCAGGATCAAGTGCGGTCCGTCGACACCGCTAATCGCGCGCTCTCCCGCGAGCTTGCTGCGGCCGTAGGCGTTGAGGGGATTGGGCTCGTCCTCTTCAACGTACGGGGAGGGCTTGCTGCCGTCGAATACGTAGTCGGTGGAGTAGTGAATGCAGAGCGCCCCCGCGCGCTTGGCTTCTTCCGCCAGGATACCGGCCGCGGCGGCGTTGATGGCGTGCGCACGGTGCGGCTCGCTTTCAGCCTGGTCGACGGCGGTATAAGCGGCAGCGTTGATGACCACGTCCGGCCGCACGGAGCGAACCGCCGAGACGATCTGCTCGGGCACCGCGAGATCAAGGCTGGCGCGGTCGGGCGCCACGACCTCCCCCAGAGAGGTCAGCGTGCGCGCAAGCTCCCAGCCGACCTGGCCGTTCTTTCCGGTGAGGAGAATTCTCACGGAAATACTTCTGCGTCCCGCAACCGCGGAGCCCGGGAATCCTTTGCCGAGAGTATGGGATCGGCATCGAGCGGCCAGGAGATACCGAGGTCCGGGTCGTTCCATAGAATGGAGCGCTCGTGCTCGGGAGAGTAGAAATCGGTGGTCTTGTAGAGTACCTCGGCGAAGTCGCTGATGACGCAGAATCCGTGGGCGAAGCCGACCGGAATCCAGAGCATGTTCTTCGACCGCGCGCTCAGGCGCGCGCTTTCCCACTTGCCGAAATTCGGGGAGCTGCGGCGGATGTCGAGCGCGACGTCGAAGATCTCGCCCTCGACGACGCGCACGAGCTTTCCCTGTGGCTGGCGGATCTGATAGTGCAGGCCGCGCAGGACGCCGCGCGCAGAGCGCGAATGATTGTCCTGGACGAAGCGGGCGGTAATGCCGGCGCGCTCGAATTCGCGCTCGTTCCAGCTCTCGAAGAAGAATCCCCTCGAATCGCCGAATACCTTCGGCTCGATGAGGAGCACTTGCGGAAGCCGGGTGGGAATCGCCTTCATTCGTCGCGCGGGACGGCGTCTTCCCGCAGCAGCGATAGCAAATAGCTGCCGTAGCCGCTGTTCGTCAGGGGTGTCGCGAGCGCCGTGAGCTGGGCGGGATTGATCCATCCCTTGTGGAAGGCGATCTCTTCGGGGCATCCGATCTTGAGTCCTTGCCGACGCTCGATGGTCTCGATGAACTGGCTTGCCTCGAGCAAAGACTCATGAGTGCCTGTGTCGAGCCACGCGTGTCCCCGGCCCAGCTTGACGACATGAAGCTTCCCCGCGTCGAGGTATAGCCGGTTGAGGTCGGTGATCTCCAGTTCCCCGCGCGCCGAAGGCCTCAGTGATCTTGCGAAGCGAACTGCGCCTTCATCGTAAAAGTAGAGGCCCGTCACCGCGTAGCGCGACTTGGGCTTCAGCGGCTTTTCCTCGATGCTGAGGGCGCGGTTCTTTGCGTCGACTTCGACGACGCCGTAGCGCTGCGGGTCCTTGACGCGGTAGGCGAACACCGTGGCGCCCGAGGTGTTCTCCGCCGCTTGCTCAAACGCGAGTTGCAGATCGTGCCCGTGGAAAATATTGTCGCCCAGCACGAGCGCGCAGGGCTTGCCGTCTATGAATTTCTCGCCGATGAGGAGCGCCTGCGCGATGCCTTTAGGCTCGGGCTGGATCGCGTAGCTGAAGCTCATGCCCCAGCGAGTACCGTCACCGAGCAGGTCGCGGAATCGCGGCGTGTCCTGCTGCGTGGAGATCACGAGAATATCCCTGATTCCGGCGAGCATCAGAGTGCTCAACGGGTAGTAGATCATCGGCTTGTCGTAGACGGGCAGGAGCTGTTTCGATACCACCTGCGTCGCGGGGTAGAGCCTTGTCCCGCTGCCGCCGGCAAGGATGATGCCCTTCATGCCCCACCTCGCTGCGAGTAGTTCTTCTCGATCCACTGCCGGTACGCGCCGCTCGTCACCGAGGCGACCCAGTCCGCGTTGTCCAGGTACCAGGCAACGGTCTTGCGCAGGCCGGATTCGAAGCTCTCCTTCGGCTTCCAGCCCAATTCACGGCTGATTTTCCCCGCGTCGATCGCATAGCGGTGGTCGTGGCCCGGGCGGTCCTTTACGAAGGAGATCAGGCTCGCATGGCCAGTCTTCCGGCTCGGTCTCGCTTCGTCGAGCAAGGTGCAGACCGCCTTGACCACTTCAAGATTCGTTCTTTCGCTATTGCCGCCGACGTTGTAACACTCCCCGACCCGGCCGCGCTCGAGGACCTGGCGGATCGCCGCGCAGTGATCGTGCACGAAGAGCCAGTCGCGGACGTTGGTCCCGTCGCCATATACCGGCATGGGCTTGCCGGTCAGGCCGCTGAGGATCACGAGCGGGATCAACTTTTCGGGGAACTGGTACGGGCCGTAGTTGTTCGAGCAATTCACGGTCAGCGTGGGGAGCCCGTAGGTATGGTGGTAGGCGCGCACCAGGTGATCGGCGGCGGCCTTGGACGCGGCATAGGGGCTGTTCGGCGCAAACGGCGTGACCTCAGAAAACGGCGGGTCGCCGGGCCCGAGCGATCCGAAGACCTCGTCGGTCGAGACGTGAAGGAACCGAAACGCCGCGCGTTCCTCGGGGGGGCGTTTCTCCCACCACGCCCGGGTTTCCTCGAGGAGCCTGAAGGTCCCGGTAACGTTGGTTCGAATGAACTCCGTCGGCGCGTGGATCGAACGATCGACGTGGCTTTCCGCGGCGAAATGAACGATCGCGCGCGGCGCGCGCTCCGCGAGAAGCTGCCGCACGAGGTCCCGGTCGCATATGTCCCCGTGCGAAAATCTGTGCCCGGGATTGTTCGCCAGGGCCTGGAGATTCAGCGGATTGCCGGAATACGTGAGCTTGTCCAGATTAGCGACCGGCTCCGGGCTCTGCGCGAGCCACTGCAGCACGAAATTGGACCCGATAAAGCCTGCACCCCCGGTGACGAGGATAGTCATTCCGCCGCGCGCTCCAGCGCCATCAGCTTTGCGTACTTGTTGAAGCTGTTCATGCAGCCGATCGCAATGTGTACCAGCCCCGGCACCCCGTCGAGAAACCCCAGCCGCAGCACGTAGAACTTGACGAAGCGCAGCAACGGCGAAAAGACCAGTTGCAGCAGGCTTGCGTGCCGACCCGAGGCATGCAGGGCTTCGGCCTGCAGGCTGGTGTAGCGGTTCTGCTTCTCCAGATACTTCTCCAGGGTCTCCGCGGAATCGTGCAGGAGATCGCCTTGAAGCCTGAGCACGGGTCCGTCGGCCACGATCTTTTCGTGCACCGGGTCGCCGCTCCAGCGGGCGTGCGCCCGGTGAAACAAGCGCACGTTCCAGTCCGGATAGCCCTCGCCGTGCGCGAGCCAGCGTCCGAGAAAGCGGTTGCGTCGAGGCACTGCGTAGGCGAATCCGCGGGGGGACTTGAGTTCGGAGAGAATACCTTCGCGCATTTCCGCGCTCACGCGCTCATCCGCATCGATGCTGAGGATCCAGTCGTGCGAGGCGGATTCCATTGCGAATTGCTTCTGCGCGCCGAACCCGAGCCACTCCTTTTGAATCACCCGCGCCCCGTGCCTTCTCGCCAGCTCGACGGTGCCGTCTGTCGAGCCGGAGTCCACCACGACCACTTCATCCGCAAATGCAAGGCTCGCCAGGCAGGCTTCGAGCTGCGCCTGCGCGTTTCGCGTGATGACGGCTGCGGACAGGGACATTGAACGAAGGAAGAGCCGGCAAACCCGTATAATCAGCGGCTTATGCGCGGCATTCTAACGCGTTTCTGCGCCTTGCGGCCGAGTTGCTTCGGGCGTCGATGACAAGGATCCTGATCGTAAAGACTTCATCGCTGGGCGATGTCATTCACGGCCTCCCGGCAGCCAGCGACATCCGTCGGCATCTCCCGGACGCGCGCATCGACTGGGTCGTGGAGGAAGCCTACGCTCCGCTCGTCGCCCTGCACCCGGCGGTACGGCGGATCGTCAGCGTGGCGCTGCGGCGCTGGCGCCGGGCGCTGTTGTCGGGCGCCACCTGGAAAGAGATCGGCGAATTCCGGCACGGGTTTGAACGGGAGCCCTACGATGCAGTGATCGACCTGCAGGGGCTGGTGAAGAGCGCCGTTATCGCCCGTGCCGCGCGGGGCAGCCACCACGGCTTTGACGCCGCGACGGCGCGCGAACGGCTCGCCGCCTGCTTCTACGATGTCACTCATGGTGTCGCGCGCGGCCAGCACGCGGTTGAGCGGAACCGAATGCTCGCCGCGCAGGCGCTCGGCTATGGCATCGACGAGAGCGTGGACTACGGCATTGCGGCTCCTCGTATGGAGGCCCCGCAGGCAAGGCCCTATTGCGTGCTGCTGCACATGACCAGTCGCGACGAAAAGCTATGGCCCGAAGCGGCCTGGATTGAGATCGGCCGAGCGCTAGTCGCGCGCGGTCTCGAGTGCGTCCTGCCGTGGGGAAGCGAGGAAGAATGCCGGCGAAGCGAGCGCATTGCGCATGAGCTCGACCGGGCGCGCGTCCCGCCCTTCGAGCGGCTCGACCGTCTGGCGGCACTGCTCGGTGGCGCAGCCGCAGTCGTGGGTGTCGATACCGGGCTCACGCATCTTGCAGGAGCTTTGGACCGGCCGCTTGCCGCAATCTATTGCGGCACGGATCCGCGGCTGACCGGGGTGTACGGCGCGCGACGCGCGAAGAATCTCGGCGGAGTCGGGACGCAGCCTTCGCCCGAAGAAGTGTTGCGGGCCCTTGAAAGTGTGGGCGCATTCTGATGTGGCGTGCCGGCTACCGGTTGCTGCTATGGCTGGCTTTTCCGTGGATTCTTGCGCGCATCTGGTGGCGTGGGCGGGCGGAGCCCGGCTATAGGCGGCACATCGGCGAGCGGTTCGGGTTCTACGGGAGTCCCCCGGGCAGGCCGGTGATTTGGCTGCATGCGGTGTCAGTGGGCGAGATTCGCGCGGCGGAACCGCTCGTGCGCGCGCTGCAATCGCGCCATCCCGAGTTCGAGATCCTGGTTACTCAGATGACTGCAACGGGGCGCGAGGCAGCGCAGCGGGTGTTTGGTGATTCCGTTCGGATCGCATGGCTTGCCTACGATTACCCCTCGGCCGTGAAGCGGTTTCTGCGTCACTTTCGTCCGCGACTGGGTATCCTGATGGAAACGGAAATCTGGTTCAACCTCGTCGACGAGGCTCGGTGCCGTGGCGTGCCGCTCATGCTCGCGAATGCCCGCATGTCGGAAAGGTCCGCCCGCGGTTATGGGCTGGTCGCGCCGCTCGTGCGCACGGCGCTTGAGCGCTTGGCGGCCATCGCCGCACAAACCGAAGGGGATGCGGAACGCCTCCGAGGGCTTGGAGCGCGCTCGGTCGACGTGACCGGGAATCTCAAGTTCGATGTGGAACCGGCGTCCGGGAGCGAAGCGCTCGCCGCTGAATTCCGCGGCTGGTTTGGCAGCCGAAGCGTGCTGCTCGCGGCCAGCACGCGCGAGGGGGAGGAAGAACTATTGCTCGACGCTCTGGAGAAGAACGCTCTCGGCGACGCCGCATTGCTGATTGTGCCCCGTCACCCGCAGCGTTTCGACGCCGTCGCGCAACTCCTGTCCGCCCGGGGACTGAAATTCTCGCGACGCAGCGCGAACCGGCCGCTCGAGCGGGGCTGCGATTTTGTCCTCGGCGACAGCATGGGCGAGATGGCCGCCTACTACCGGTCCTGCGACCTGGCGTTCATCGGGGGCAGCCTCCTCGCGTACGGCGGCCAGAATCTGATTGAAGCTTGCGCGGCGGGCGTGCCGGTGCTCGTCGGGCCCTATACCTACAATTTCGCCGAGGCGGCCGAGAGCGCCATTGCGGCGGGCGCGGCCCTGAGAGTCAGGGACGCCGAGGAGCTGGTCCGGGAGGCGAGGCGGCTTCTGCAGGATCCCAAGCTGCGCGAGCGCATGGGCAGATCCGGAGTCGCGTTTTGTGCCGCGCACCGGGGCGCATCCCAGCGCACCCTGGCTGTCTGCGAGCGGCTGCTCGCCTCCGGGACGGTCAATTCGTCCCGAGCAGACGGTTGACTTCCTCCACGTCCGCTTCACCGAGGATTCCGGCGGCGGCCTTCAGCTTGAGGCCGTTGAATATCGTGTCGTAGCGGGCTCTGGCCAAGTCCCGCAAGGTGACGAAGACCTGCGCCTGTGCGTTCAACACGTCGGTGTTTATGCGTATCCCGACCTCGTAGCCAAGCTTGTTCGAGTCCAGTGCGCTCCGCGAGGAAACGAGGGCCGCTTCGAGTGCCTTCACCTGCGCCCTGCCGTTGGCGACACCCACGTAGGCCTGGCGCGCCGACAGCGCCGCGATACGCCGCGAGCTCTCTAGGTCCTGCTGTGCTTTTTCGCGGCTGGCGATCGCCTGACGCACCTGGGAGCTGACGTTGCCGCCGGCATACAGCGGGATGGCGAGCTGCAGCGAAAGATTGTTGTTCATGACGTCCGTTGGAACATTGAGGATTCCGGCCGTGCTGACGCTGGTCGAGCTTTGCCCGGCATTTCCGACAATGTTCAGGGTGGGCAGGTGTCCGGCGCGCGTACGCTCGATCTCCCGCACGGCGACCTCGAGCGCGGCTTCCTGAGTTCGCACGGGATAGCTCTGAGACGACGCGGCGCTGGCCCAGTCCTCCATCGCATCGGGCTTCGGCGGATTGAGTTCGATGTTGCCGCGCAGGGGCTCCAGGCGCTCGGGATACTTGCCGATGATGAGCTGCAATGCGCGCTTCTTGATCTCGATATCGCTTTGCGCGCTGATTTCCTGCGCGACGGCGAGGTCGAACCGCGCCTGCGCCTCGTGAGTATCGGTGATGGTTGCGGTGCCCACCTCAAAGTTGCGCTTGGCTTGCGCGAGCTGTTCGGAAATCGCAACCTTCTGTGCCTGTATGAAAGAGAGGGTGTCCTGAGAGGCAAGCACGTCGAAGTACGCTTGTGCGACACGGACGATCAGATCCTGGGTTGCTTGCCCGAAGGTCGCCTCAGCCTGCGCGGCCTTGAAGCCGGCTTCCTTGTACACCTGGATGCTCTGCCAGTTGAAGACCGGCTGGATGAGGGAGACATTGAAGCCGTTGGAGTTGCCCTGCCTGAGCTCTGCGCCCTGCGCTCCGCGAAAGGAAATGTGGATGTTGTTGTACTGGGTGAAGGCCGTTGCGCTTATTGTCGGTAGAAGCTGCGCAAGTCCCTGCGGCAAGCTTTCCAGTCCCGCGTCGCGCGCTGCGCGCGCCGACGCATACGTGGGATCGTTGGCCAGAGCATCGCGATATGTCTGCAGCAAGTCGGCCGCGCGCCCCGGGCTCGCGAGGACGAGAAGGGCCAGCAGCAGTGGCACCGGAAGACGCCGTTGGATGAGTGCTTTCACGTCAGTGCTCTGCAGTGGCGGCTTTCCCGGTAACGCTAGAACTCGAAACGCTCCGGTTGCAGGGCGTTCTTGAGCGGGGCGAGGCAGGTCTCGAAGAGATCGGTGGTGTGGTACGAGCCTTCGGATACGCAGGTCACCAGCCGCGCCTCCATGACCGGCGGGTCACCTACGACTGCGAACAGCCGACCGCCTGCCCTGAGCTGCGATCGAAGGCTTTGCGGCAGCACCGGCGTCGACCCGGTAAGAACAATGATGTCGTAAGGGGCGTGGCGAAGCCAGCCTTGCGCAGCGTCGCCGAGCTCGGTCGTGACGTTCTCGATTCCGGCTCGTCGCAGATTTCCCTCGCCGAAGGCTTTCAGCCTGGGATTGATCTCAACGGAAACCACGTGGTGTGCGCGAGCGGCAAGCAGGGCCGTGAGATAGCCGCTGCCCGTTCCCACCTCGAGCACCCGCTCGTTCTTCCTGGCGGCCAGTATCTGGAGGATGCGCGCTTCGACCTTGGGCTGCATCATTCGCTCGCCCGCGTCGGCGCCCTCGAACAGGGGAATCTCAAGATCCGAAAAGGCGAGCGCCCGGTGCGTCCCGGGAACGAATTCCTCACGGCGGAGGACGTAAAGGAGATCCAGCACGTCCTGATCCAGCACCTCCCAAGTCCGGATCTGCTGCTCGATCATGTTGAACCGGGCTTGCTCGACGTTCATGACGGGAGTTCGCGAGAGAGAGACGATTTTAACATTGTTCCCTTCGATTCTAGCGACATCGTCAATCGAGTGTCTCGCGATATCGGATTAGGGCCAGCAGACCCGCTGCGAGCAGGAACGCGCCGATCGGCCAGAGACTGGGCAGGATTTCCGGGACTTCGTTGCCCTTGAGCAGGACCCCGCGCAGGATGCGCAGAAAATGTGTCAGCGGCAGAATCTCCCCGATCCATTGAGCCCACCTTGGCATGCCGCGAAACGGAAACATGAATCCGGAGAGCAGGATCGAGGGCAAAAAGAAGAAAAACGCCATTTGCATCGCTTGCAGTTGATTTCTGGCAAGGGTTGAGAACGTGAAGCCTACCGCCAAGTTGGCGGCGATGAATACGACGAGCGCGATAGAAAGAAGCAATAGACTTCCTTCCATCGGGACATTGAACAGCAATTTCGCCGCGAAGAGAATGATCGTGACCTGAATGTAGCCGACGATGATGTAAGGAACGATCTTGCCGGTCATCACCTCGATCGGCCGAACCGGGGTCGCAAGGAGATTCTCCATCGTGCCGCGCTCGCGCTCGCGCGTCATCGCGAGGGAGGTCATAATGACCATGGTCATGGTCAATATGGTGCCGACGAGACCCGGGACGATGTTGTACTGTGTGATTCCCTCGGGGTTGTAGCGGCGTTGAATTCGCATTTCGAAAGGTGCAGGGCCCTGCACCA
>Ga0335085_10014671_pt1 | contig 11418 bp, 13 predicted proteins | sample Lox_Sample_45_FD_206712 | JGI IMG/M metagenome (GOLD analysis project Ga0335085, IMG submission 206712) | Soil microbial communities from Loxahatchee National Wildlife Refuge, Florida, United States - Lox_Sample_4.5 | ecosystem: Environmental > Terrestrial > Soil > Wetlands | place: USA... | reverse complement strand
TGGCGCGCGAGCCCGGACAGCTCGGCCGGGGAGCTGCGCGGGTTGGCGGCGACGGTGACCGCCCCGATCGAGGCGAGGGCCAGCCAGCACAGCAGGTATGGCGGGGTGGTCCGGAGCGTGACCATGACCAGGTCGCCGTGACGGACCCCCGCCTCGCGCAGCGCCTGCGCGGTGGCCGCCGTCTGGGCCAGCGCACCGCCGAAGCTGACGGACCCTTCGTCGCTGCGGATCCAGATGCCGTGGCGGTCACGGCGGGCCGCCTCGGAGAGAACCTCGGGGATCGTCCGGTAGGGCGCGGTCCCATCAGCCATGGGTTGACGATACGTCCCGGCCCGGGACGGCCGGGGCTGGCGCCAGGCCGCGGCGCAGCACCTCGAGGACATCGTCGAGAACGTCCTCGGGGACGCGGCCGCCCGCGGTCCAGTCGGCCCAGCGCATGCCGATGAAGTTGCCGATCCCGGTGTAGATGTAGGCGATCACCTCCGGGTCGTACCTGGCGTCCACCTCGCGGGCGAGCTGGGCCCGCCGCACCCCGCGCGAGTAGCCGCGGGCCAGGTGCTCGTAGTACTCGCGGAACAGCCCGGGGTCGACGAACTCCGACTCGCGCACGATCCGGTCCATCCACGGCCGCTGGGACAGCATGTCGAAGAAGGCGCGGAAGGCGGCCCGCTCCCGGTCCCGCTGGCTGTCGCCGGCCTGCTCGAGCGCCTCCCTCATCGCCATCCGCAGATCGGCGTTGATCTGGCGGACCACGGCGGCGAAGATCTCCGCCTTGGAGCCGAAGTGCGCGTAGAAGCTCCCGGTGGCGATCCCGGCCCGGGCGCAAATCCCCGCTACGGTCGCCTGGCGGTAGCTGCTCTCGCCGAAGAGTTCCTCCGCCGCCCGCAGCAGCCGCTGCCCGGGGGGCAGATCCTGGCTCGCGGCGGCCCGGCGGTTCGCTGCCACGGTCACAGCGGTACCCCCCGTTCGTGACGCCTGCCGGGCGGCCGGTGCCGAGGAACGGGCTGGTGCGGCGGCCGCCTGCCGACTGGCCTGGCTGGTGCCAGGCGCCGGCCCGCCGCCGGCCGAGGATCCGTCCGGCGGTGGCGGGCCAGCACCTGTGCGCATGATAGTTGCCGCTGACTAGGGCATCTGCCTACGGCATCCCGGTGGCGGGCGCCGCCTGCTCGGATCCGGTGAACGCGGTGACCGGTCCGGCCTGGGTGGCGTCGGTGGTGTAGACCGGGCCCTGCTGGACGATCGCGCCGTTCTTGATCACGCCGATGAAGGCCCCGGTGATCCCGGCGTGATTGCTGGCGGAGTAGGCGTAGGGTGCCACCGCCGGGCCCTGCGGCAGCCCGGCGTTGATCGCCTTGACCAGGTCGGCCCGGGTCGGGTTCTTGCCGGCCTTCATCATGGCCTGCACGAACGTGTACCCGGCCGCCATGCCGTAGAGGACGTTGCCGTCGAAGGGCGCCTTGGCGTCGTAGGTGTCGTGCACCTTCTTGAACAGCGCGATCCAGCTGTTGCCGGTCGCGCCCAGGGTGGGCAGGTAACCATCGGTGATGATCCCCTCCGTGAGCTGGTTGCCGTTCACCTTCGCGCCACCCTGCTTGGCGTAGGCCTCCAGCAGCCCGCCGAGGGTGATCGGGTCCGTGCCCACGTTGCTGGCCACCAGGGTGGGATTGAAGCCGAGCTTGAGGCTGGTCAGCTTGAACAGCGCGTTGAACGCCGGGATGGCGAACGACACCACGACCTGGGCGCCGGCCGCCTTCAGCGCCGCGACGGCCGGGCCGACGTTGACGTTGGTCGGCACGTAGGTCTGCCTGCTCACGACCTGCGAAGACGGGAGCTCGTAGTCCAGGCCCTTCACGCCGTCCTGGCCGAACTCGTCGTTCTGGTAGAAGTAGCCGATCTTCTTGCCGGCGAAGTGCTGCTTGATGTAGGCGCCGAGGATCTTGCCTTCGCGGATGTAGTCGAGCTGCCAGCCGAACGTCTCCGGGTACTTGGACGGGTTGTTCCAGCAGTCGCAGCCGGACGCGACGAACACGTCGGGCACCTTGCTGGAGTTGAGGAAGCTGACCGCGGCCAGGTGGGTGGGGGTGCCCAGGCCGTTGAAGATCGCGTACACGTTGTCCTGGAGCACGAGCTGGTGCACGTCGCTCACGGTCTTGGCTGGGTCGTAGCCGTCGTCGAGATAGGTGTACTTGATCTTCCGGCCGTAGATGCCACCGTGCGCGTTGACGTACTGGAAATAGGCGTTGGCCGCCGGGGCGATCTCGCTGTAGCCGGGCGCGGCCGGCCCGGTCAGCGGCTGGTGGCTGCCGATCAGGATCTGGGTCGCGGTGATGCCCGGGGCGGACGCGGTGGCGGCGCCCGAAGACGACGAGGACGAGGACGAACTGCCGCCGCAGCCGGCGGCGATCAGCGCCACGGCGGCCGCCGCGGCGACGATGGCGGGTGTGCGTACCCGGTGTGATCTGTTCATGTGGTGCCTTCCTCCTGGTGTTCGCTGGCCGGCTGACGTCGGCGCAAGGAGTTGAAGCGGATGTGCGGGCCGGTAACGGCGGGCGGGCTGAGCCCGAAGAACCGGCGCAGTCCTCCCTGGATGCCGTCGGGGAACAGGAGCATCACGGCGATGAGGACCACCCCGTACGCCGCGACCGGGATGTTGGCGGCGACCGTGCTGGACAGGCCGTGGCTGGTGGCCACGTTCATGACGTAGGTCGGCACCAGGACGATGACGAGGCTGCCCCACAGCGCCCCCGCCAGGCTGCCGAGGCCGCCGATCACCGCCCCGGTGACCAGCGCAATCGACAGGGTGACGGTGAACGAGCCGGGCGAGACCTGGGAGGAGTAGACGGCAAGCATGGCACCGGCCAGGCCGGCGCAGGCCGCGCTCACGGTGAAGGCGAGGATCCGCAGCCTGGCCACGTTGAGGCCGGCCAGGGCGGCGGCCGCCTCGTTGTCCCGGACGGCCTGCCACGAGCGGCCGATCCGGCTGCGGGCCAGGTTGGCCAGCAGAACCAGTACGATCAGGGCGGTGCCGGCGTTGACCCAGGCCAGCCACCGGGTCAGCGGGAAGGCCGCGCCGAGTGCGGCCGGGGCGGTGACGGAGACGGTCAGCCCCTGGTCGCCGCCGAACACGCCGGGAAACTGGGTCGCGAACGAGGGCAGTGCGACCGCCAGCAGGAGCGTGGCGCCCGCCAGGTACGGCCCGTGCAGCCGGGCGGCGGCCACGCCCACCGCCACCCCGGCCACCGCCGCGATCGCCGCGCTGGCCGGGAAGAGCGCCCATAGCGGCCAGCCCAGGTGCAGCTGCAGCAGCGCCGTGGCGTAGGCGCCGATCGCCATGAACGCGCCGTTGCCGAGCGAGATCTGGCCGCTGAGTCCGATCAGCACGGTGAGCCCGGCGATGGCGACCACATAGACGGCCAGGTCGGCGATCTGGTAGTCGCGGAACGAGCTGAGCGAGACCGACAGCGCCCAGATCACCACCGCCGCGACGATCGCGGCTCCGGCGTGGCGCGCCAGGGTCATGGTCACACCTGCCTGCTGGTGCCGGCGGAGAACAGGCCCGAGGGTCGGATCATGAGGATCACGATCAGCGCGGCGAGCCCGAAGATCGGCACCAGGTTGGAGCCCAGATACCCGCCGACGTAGTTGAGCGCCACGCCGAGGATGAGGCCGCCGACCACCGCGCCGACCGGGCTGTCGAGCCCGCCGATCACCGCTGCCGTGAAGCCGAGCACGAAGATGGAGTCCATGCTGGCCGGGTAGAGGAACGTGGCGGGGGAGACCAGCACCCCGGCCAGCGCGCCGATCAGCCCGGCGAGCGCCCACCCCAGGGTCAGCACACGCCCGACCCGGACCCCGAGCAGCCGCGCCGCGTAGGCGTTGAAGGCGGCCGCCCGCAGCCGCAGCCCGGTCGAGGTGTAGCGGAACAGCACGGCGAGGCCGAGGGCGGCGGCGAGCACGGCACCGGCCACGAAAACGTCGTTGCGGGAAATCCCGAGTGAGACCGACCCCGCCCGCAGGCCGGTGATCGAGAAGGCGGGCGGGAAGGAGCGGTACTGGCCGCCATAGATGATGCCGGCCAGCCCCTCCAGGAACACGAGCAGGCCGATCGTCACCACCACCGCGTTGAGCGGCGGCTTGTTCTCGACCGGGCGGATGACCGTCCGCTCGATCACCGCGCCGAGCACCATCCCGGCCGCCAGCGCCACCACGAACCCGGCCCAGTAGTTGCCGGTGTGGCCGATGACGGTGAAGGCGATGTAGGTGGTGAGCATCGCCATGGCGCCCTGGGAGTAGTTGAGGATGCGGGTGCCGCGCCAGATCAGCACCAGGGAGAGCGCGATCGCGGCATAGACCATGCCGAAACTGATGCCGCCGAGGGTGAACTGGATGAATTCCCGCACCTTTGGCAACCTCCTGGAGGCCTAGAACCCGAGGTAGTGCTGGCGGAGACCGACGTCGGCGGCCAGGACCGCCGCGTCCTCGGCGGCGACCACCTTGCCGAGGTTGAGCACGACCCCCCGGTCGGCGATGCCGAGCGCGCTGCGCGCGTTCTGCTCGACCAGCAGCACGGTCAGGCCGGTCTCGTCGCGCAGACGGCGGATCAGGCTCATGACCTGGGCGACGATCCTGGGCGCCAGGCCCAGCGACGGCTCGTCCAGCAGCAGCACCCGGGGCCGGGCCATCAGCGCGCGGGCGATCACCAGGATCTGCCGCTCCCCGCCGGACAGGGTGCCCGCGCTGCGTCCCCGCGCCGCGGCCAGCAGCGGGAAGCGCCGGTAGGCATCGGCCAGCGCCTCTGCCCGGCCGGTGTGGCCGTGCCGCCACAACGCGCCGAGCCGCAGGTTCTCTTCCACCGTCAGCTCGGTGATCACGCCCTGCCCCTCGGGGACGTGGGCCAGCCCGGCGCGGACGATCTCCTCCGGGCGCCGGCGGGTCAGGTCGGCGCCCGCCAGGGTGATCCGGCCCTGCCGCGGGCGGACGAAACCGGAGATCGTGGTGAGCAGGGTGGTCTTGCCAGCGCCATTCGCGCCCAGCACGGCCGTGATCGTGCCCGGCCGCACGGCCAGGGAGACGCCCCGCAGGGCGAGGACACCGCCGTACCCGGCCACGACGTCCTCGACCGCGAGCGCAGGCTGGTCAGTCATCGGGCGGCTCACCTGGATCGCGGCCGCCCGGATCTTCCGCCCCGAGGTAGGCGGCGGTGACCGCCGGGTCGGCCTGGACCTCCGCCGGCGTCCCGTGCGCGATGAGCTTGCCGAAGTCGAGCACGGCGATGTCATGGCAGACCGACATCATCAGGTCCATCCGGTGCTCAACCACGACCACCGTGGCGTCGGCCGCGAGCTGGGTGATCAGGTCGCCCAGCCCGGGGAGCTCGGCTTCGGACAGCCCGCTGGCCGGCTCGTCGAGCAGCAGCACCCGCGGCCCGGCAACGAGCGCGCGGGCGAGCGCCACCCGCTTGCGCAGGCCGTAGGCGAGCTGATCGGGCAGCTGCCCGGCCTGGGCCGCGATGCCGACCCGGTCGAGCGCGGCGAGCGAGCGTTGCCGCAGTGCCCGCTCGTCGCGATCGGAGCGGGCCAGGCCGAGCAGCGCCGGCCAGAAGCCGGCCCGGGCATGGCAGGTGGCGCCGGCCATCACGTTCTCCAGCACGCTGAGCCGCCGGAACAGGCCAACGCCCTGCAGCGTGCGGGCGATCCCCAGCGAGGCGAGCCGGTGCGGCGCCAGCCCGGTCAGGGATGTGCCGCCGATGCTCACGTCCCCGGAGTCGGGCCGGACGAAGCCGCACAGCACGTTCAGCAGGGTGGTCTTGCCGGCCCCGTTCGGGCCGATGATCCCGGTGACCTGGCGCGGGGTGGCGGTGAGCGTAACGGCGTCCAGTGCCGTGAGGCCGCCGAACCGGACCGTCACGTCGCGAACCTCCAGCACGTCCGCGCGCCCGCCGGACGGGGGGAGCACCGCCTCAGTCGATGAACCACCATTCATCGCACTTGCCCTGCTCACGATGCCGGTATAGCCACTTTGTGAACCCCAATTCAAGGACAGGTCGGCGCGCCAGGCAATACCCACCGCGATTCGTGGCCGAACCGATACCAGCTCGCAACGGATGCCGGGAGAAGGCGGGAGGAGAGGTCAGCCCGGGGCGCCGCGGTGGCGGTTGACCAGTTCGGTCAGGGTGGCGAGCTCGGCGGCGAGGGCGGCCCGCCCCCGGCCGGTGATCCGCACCCAGGTGCGCGGGCGGCGTCCCTGGTAGCCCTTTTCCACCTGGACCAGGCCCGCCTCCTCCAGCACGGTCAGGTGCCGCGACAGGTTGCCGGGGGTGAGGCCGAGCGCGCCGCGCAGGTAGCCGAACTCGGCTCGGGCTTCAGCGGTGATGGTGAGGATGCCGAGCCGGTGCCGCTGATGAACCGTGTCGTCGAGCCCGTTGGTCGGGTGCGCGCCAGGGCCTGCGGCCTGCTGGTCACGGTTAGCCGCCCGCGCGCCCTGGGCGGTCACGCTGGACGGCCGGGGCGCAGGTCCGGCGTCCCTCATACCGCGGCCCGCCTGGTGCGCTGCACCAGAAAGGCAGCGCAGCCCGCGACGAGCAGGACGGCGGCGGGGAGCAGCACGTTCGGCAGGGCCGTCAGCTGCCAGGCGAAGGCGCTCTGGCCGGGGTTCCAGCCCATCCTGAATACGACGTTCTCCACGTTGTACAGGCTCGACAGCAGGGCCGCGCCGGTGTAGACGAGCGCGATGACCGCCAGGGCGCGGCTGCGCTCGGCCCGGGCCAGCACCCACAGGCCGGTTGCGATGATGAGGAACGCGAGCGTGCCCCTGATCCACACGTCGCCGAACGGCAGCCAGACCCAGCTGAGGCGGTGCAGCCAGAGCGTCAGTGGCGGGATGGCCAGGGCCAGCACCGTCAGTGCCATGCCCGTGATCAGGTAGCCCCGGGCGGGAGTCCACACGCCGGCCCGGCTCGCGTGCCGCCGGTACCACAGCAGCGTGAGCAGGTAGCCGCCGACGAGCGCAACCGCCCAGTACCAGCCGATGTAGAAGGTGCCCGCGTCGATGGGCAGGCCGCTGAGCAGGATGGGCCAGGAGCCGACGGGGTGGGTGCTGAGGTCCCCTGGCGCCGTGTGGGCCGCCACGTACAGCGGTGCGGCTCCGCAGGTGAGCAGGCCGAACAGGACGAGCGGGAACCAGTAGGCATGCCGGGCCGCCCGGGCCTGGCGGCGCATCTGGGTAAGGTCGGCGAGCAGCGGGCCCGGGCCGGCCTCCGCCCCGGCGGGTGCGCTGCGATCCCGGCCGCCCCCGGCGGGTGCGTTATCGTCCTGGCCGCCGCCCTGGCCGATCGCGGCCAGTGGGCCCCCGTCCTGGCCGTCCGCGCCGGCCGGGCGTGGCCGCGGCGATTCCGGCGGCCCCTGCTGATCGGCATCGGCCATGGCACGGCCTCCTGTTCAGGCATCGCCCTGTGCCGGCATTTGCCGCGCGGGCGGCGGCACGGGGCGCAGCTCGTTTAGTACCTCAATAGATTTGCATAACAAATTAGATGGCGCAAGAGAGGCTTCGTGGGTTTGCGCGATGGCCGCCGGCTGGCCGAGGATCGCAGGGTGGGCCGGGCCGAGCATGCCGACGCCGGCGCCGGGGTGCCGCCGTGGGCGCGCGGCGCCCGGGCGGTCGCGGTGCTGACCGGGGCGGGGATCTCCACCGACTCCGGCATCCCCGATTTCCGCGGTCCGCAGGGCCTGTGGACGCGGAACCCGGGCGCCGAGAAGATGTCCACCTATCACGCCTACGTCAGCGATCCCGCGGTGCGCCGCCGGTCCTGGCAGGCGCGGCGCGCCCACCCGGCCTGGCGCGCCGAGCCCAACCGTGCTCACGGGGCGCTGGCCGACCTGGCCAGGTCCGGGCTGGTCACCTCGGTGATCACGCAGAACATCGACGGCCTGCACCAGAAGGCGGGCACGCCCGCGGACCGGGTGATCGAGCTGCACGGGACCATGTTCGGCGTGGTGTGCGTATCGTGCGGCGACCGGTCCCCGATGGCCGGCGCCCTGGCCCGGGTCGAGGCGGGGGAGGAGGACCCGGCCTGCCCCCGGTGCGGGGGGATCCTGAAATCGGCGACCGTCATGTTCGGCCAGCCGCTGGAGCCGGGCGTGCTCGCGCGGGCCGGGCAGGCCGCGGCCGCGTGTGACGTGTTCCTGGCCGTGGGCAGCACGCTCACCGTGGAGCCGGCCGCCTCGCTGTGCGGGGTCGCCGCCGCCGCTGGCGCCGCCCTGGTCATCGTCAACCGCGACCCCACCCCCTACGACCCGCTGGCGGCCGAGGTCGTCCGCGAGCCGATCGGGGAGGCTGTCCCGCGGATCGCCCGCCAGCTGCGCGAAGGGGCCGCGCCGGCCTGACCGCCGGGTCCCGGCCTCAGGCCGGCACGCGCACCCCGGGCGGTGCCCGGCCGGCCAGCGAGGGCGCCGTCAGCACGCTCGGGTGGACCAGCGGCCGGTAACCGGCCGCGATCGCCGCCACGGTCGACGGCGGGGTCAGCACCTCCACCGGGCCCGGGCGGCTGACCCTGGCCGGGGCGCCGTAGCCGCCAGACGACCACGGCCACAGCCGGCCGGCCAGCCACAGCCCGGCACCTCCGCCGGCCCGGATCACGACCCCACCGGGCAGCTCACCGGCGGGGGCGCGGTGCGTGCGCTGCCGCCGCGCGGGGCCGACCCGCTCGCGGTGCAGCACCGCATCCATCTCCCGCGCCGCCGGCCGGTTGGCCAGCCGCCGCGCCCCGCGCCACGCCTCGGCGAAGTCCAGGTAGTCGGGGCGGCGGCAGAACCCGCACGGCCGGTGCCCCGCGGCCAGCGCGGTCGCCTCGTCGAGGAAGAACAGCGCGGTCCACCGGCCGGGCGGCATCGGGTCCCGCCGCACGCCCCGCCATTCCAGCACGCAGCAGATCCACGCCTGCGACCGCCAGCGGCTCACGCCGAGCTGGCGGTCCGGGCCGTGCAGGCAGCCGCGGTTGCCCATCATCAGGCCCCGGCCCGCATCCGCGACGATCTCGCCGGTCGGCATCACCCGGTTCTGCAGCGGCATGGTCCCATCCTCGGCCACCGCCACGACACTCCGGGCGGGCGCCCGGCCCGCACCGTGCCGCCCGTGCTCACACGGCCGGCGGGCCCTCCGTGCGGAGCGCGTGGCGGAAGATGAACGCCCCGATGATCTCGAAGATGCCCATGACGATGAACCAGATGCCGAGCAGGACGGCCAGGACGTTGAGCGAGGAGAGCGGGGTGGCGGTGACCACGATGCCGGCGATGATGCTGATCACGCCGAAGGCGATCCACCAGCCGCGCCGCTGGCGGGACCCGCCCCCGATGCCGGCGAGCAGCGCAACCACGCCCTGGACGATCCACGTGATCCCGATGAACAGGCCGATGATCGCCCTGGTCAGGTCCAGGTGCCGGATCAAGATCACGCCCGCCACGATGAACAGCAGCCCGGCGAAGCCGATCAGGACCCGGTGCGGCTCGGCGGGATCGAACACCCGGATCAGGTCGAAGATGCCGGAGATGATGAGGAGGACGCCGAGCAGGACGGCGATCACGTTGAGCGAGCCCGTCGGGTGGGCGGCGACGATGATCCCGAGTATCAGCGTCACGATCCCAAGGAACAGGCTGATCTGCCACGACCTGGCTATGACGGCGGCCGGCGGTGACTCGAGCGAAGGGTCCCGGGTTTGCATAGGACCAGCATGCTCGAGTGGCCGGTGTGACGAAAGAGTCCCAGGTGTCTTTTTCGGCAGACCCGGCGGGGTCAGCGCGCCAGCTGCTCGATGATCCGGCGGGCGTAGTAGGGCTCCCACGGTTCACCGGGAGCCTCCGCCGCGTACTGCCGGCCGAGCCCCACGAGCAGGTATGTCAGCTCGCTGCGGGCCGGCTTGGCGCCCAGCAGCGCGGGCAGCTCGGACAGGTTGACCAGCCAGTCCGCGTACCAGGTCGCCCAGTCGTCATCCGCCCCGTCCACGATCCGGAAGACGCGGTGGTGGGTTTCCGCGGCCTCGCGCAAGAGCTCGCTGACCTGCTGCTGCTTCGACCCGCTCACGTCCGCGCCCCCTCCCACCGTGGCCGCCGGCACCGTGGGCGGCCGCTCCGCCGGTGCCGCACGCACCTCATAGACTGCCCGCATCGGGGAGCTTACAACGGGCTAACACCGTGGCCGTCGGCGCCTGGCCGCGTGGGATGCCCGCTGGCGGGCCACCGGGCCGCAGTGGACCCGCCGCCAGTAGCCAGCGCGATCCCGGTTTTCTGTCCCCGCGGGCGGATCTATGGCCCGGGGTTCGCCCGCCCAGGGTGAGCCAGGAGTCCGGTTTAGCACATATCATCCGGCTATCGCGTTCACGAGGCGGTGCGGCGGATGACCGGAGCGGCGGTACCCAGCGGGATCGACCAGATCAGCCTGCTGCCGGGCAGTCATGTATGCGCCTTCTACCGGGGCGACAGCGACCGGGACCGGCTCCTCACCGCCTACCTCGGCACCGGCCTGAGCGCCGGGGACAAATGCATCTGCGTCGTCGACTCCCCGTACACGGCGGAGCGGCTCGGGTCGCTGCCCGGCGACCACGGCGCGCCCGGCTCCCCGGACGGCCAGCTGGACATCCATCTGCCCGAGTCGACCTACCTGGCCGGCGGCGAGTTCACCACGGGCGACATGCTCGCGTTCTGGACGGAGAACATCGCCAAGGCGGAGATCGAGGGATATTCGTTCTGCCGCCTGGTGGGCGAGATGACCTGGGCGCTGCGGGACGCGCCCGGGGTGGAGCACCTGGTCGGCTACGAGTCCGAGCTGAACCGGGTCACCTCGAGCAGCCCGGTCATCGTGCTGTGCCTGTACGACCTGGACCTGTTCAGCGGGGAGGTCGTGGTCAACATTGTCAAGACGCATCCGCAGGTGCTGGTGCAGGGCATCCTGGTCGAGAACCCGTACTACGTCGGGCCGGATGACTTCCTCCGGTCGGCCCACGCCTGATCCCGCCCGGCGATGACGGCCGAGCACCGAGCGCCGGGCGGCGCCGCGGCCATGGCCACGATGCCCGCGCGGACCAGGGAAGAGGCGAACCTCCGGGAGCGGCTGGGCGAGTTCCGGGCGCTCCTGGTGATCTCGCTGCTGATGACCGAATCGGTCAACGAGGACCAGATCCTGGAGCTCGCCGCCTCGTCGGCGCCCGGGCTCGGCCCGTGGCGCATCGAGGGTTACGGCTTCACCGACGGCCAGTGGCGCCCTGGCCCGGGCACCGGCCCCGCCGCGGCCGTGACCGGCAACCTGAGCGGGCAGCTGGCCGTGCTCGGCAGCCGCGGGGGCCGGGTGAGCCTGCCCGGCCGCGAGTGGGCGTGGGCCTATCCGCTGCGGGGCGTCAGCGGCCCGCTGGGCCACCTGGTCGCGTCGTGC
>Ga0335085_10014670_pt1 | contig 11418 bp, 9 predicted proteins | sample Lox_Sample_45_FD_206712 | JGI IMG/M metagenome (GOLD analysis project Ga0335085, IMG submission 206712) | Soil microbial communities from Loxahatchee National Wildlife Refuge, Florida, United States - Lox_Sample_4.5 | ecosystem: Environmental > Terrestrial > Soil > Wetlands | place: USA: Florida... | reverse complement strand
CTCCTCGGCCCGTGGCCGCGCACCCCGGCCGCGACGCGAATGGCGGTGATCGACGGGGTGATGGGGCTCGTCCTCGCCGGGTGCCTGCTCGGATGACCGGCTTCGGCGAGCGGTACGGACCCTGGGCCCTGGTGGCCGGCGCCTCGCAGGGGCTGGGCGAGGCGTTCGCCCGTGCTCTGGCCGCCCGGGGTCTCCGGCTCGTCCTCCTCGCCCGTCGGCCGGGCCCGCTCGAGACTCTGGCCGCCGAGCTCCGGGAGCGCCACCGGGTCGAGGTGCGCACGGCGGTGTTCGACCTGGCCCGGCCGGACGTGGCGGACGAGGTGGAGCGCATCGTCCAGGGATTGGAGATCGGGCTCCTCGTCTACAACGCCGCGCACTCGGTGATCGGCCCCTTCCTCGACCATCCGCTCGCCGAGCACCTGAAGGTCATCGACCTCAACTGCCGGGGCCCGCTTTCCCTGGCCCATCGCCTGGGAGGGCAGATGGCCGCTCGCGGCCGGGGGGGCATCATCCTCATGACGTCGCTGGCCGGCTCGCAGGGCGGGCCCCTCATCGCCTCCTACGCGGCCTCCAAGGCCTTCAATCTCGTCCTCGGCGAGAGCCTGTGGGACGAGCTCGGCCCGCGCGGCGTGGACGTCCTCGCCTGCCGCGCCGGGGCCACGGACACCCCCGGCTACGCGTCGTCCCGCCCCAAGCACTCCATCCCCCTCATGGAGCCGGGGCCGGTGGTGGAGCAGACGCTGCGGGCCCTCGGCCGCCGCCCGAGCCTGGTGACCGGTGGGCTCAACAGCGCCTACGCCTTTCTCCTCGGCCGGCTCCTTCCGAGGCGCACCGCCGTCCGGATCATGGGCCGCGCCACCCGGAAGCTCTATGGATGAGGTGAACCGGGGACGCTTCCGGGTGGCCGTTGCCTATGGCCTGGCGCTGGCGGCCGGGCTGGGCGTGGGCGCCGCGCTCCGGGGCTTGCATCCGGTGGCGGTGGCGGCGCTGGCCGACGTCGCCGCGACGGTGGTGGTCTTCGGTTTCAGCCTCGCCCACGACAACTCGAGCCTCTACGACCCGTACTGGAGCCTGGCTCCCATCCCGATCACGCTCTACTGGGCCAGCCTCTCGCACGGCGGCCCATCGCTGCGGCAGCTCTCGGTGCTGCTCCTCGTCGCGGCCTGGGGCATCCGGCTGACCCTGAACTGGGTCAGGCGCTGGCGCGGGCTCCGGGACGAGGACTTCCGGTACCGGGAGATCCGCGGCCGGACCGGCCGGCTCTACTGGCCGGCGAGCTTCTTCTCCATCCACCTCATGCCCACCGCCTGGGTCTTCCTCGGCCTGCTCCCGCTCTATCCGGCGCTGTCCGTGCCCGGACCGGGCTTCGGCGCGCTGGACGCGGTGGCCGCGCTGGTCACCCTCGGCGCCCTCGTCGTGGAGACGGTGGCCGACGCGCAGCTCCGCCGCTTCCTCTCCGCCCGCCAGGATCCCCAGGCGGTGCTCGACCGAGGCCTGTGGGCCCTGAGCCGGCACCCCAATTACTTCGGCGAGGTGAGCTTCTGGTGGGGCCTCTTCCTCTTCGGTCTGGCCGCCGACCGGGGCTCGGCCTGGACGGTGGTCGGCCCGCTCTCCATCACCCTGCTCTTCGTCCTGGTCAGCGTTCCGTGGATGGACCGCCGGATGGCGGCGCGTCACCCGGAGTGGGCCGGCCGGCTGCGCGGCACCCCGGCGCTCATCCCCTGGCCGCGGCGACGGCGCTGAGAAGCGGCGTCACTTCTTCACCAGCGTCTTGATGTAGGCGATGACGTCCCAGATCTGCTGGTCGGTGAGCGCCGGGTAGGCGTCCATGTCCTTCGACAGCCCGACGGACTTTCCGCCCTTGCGGATGGCCTTGAACAGCCGCTCGTCGGGCGCGAGGTCGCCCTTCTTGAAGTCGGTGGGCCTCGGATTGAGCGCCTTGCCGACGGGCCCGTTCCCGTCCCCGGTCTTTCCGTGGCAGGTCACGCACTGGGCGGAGTAGATGGGCTTGCCCTTCTCCGCGTCGCCCTCCGCGGCGCGCGCCCCGAAGGGGGCGGCGAGAAGAAGCACTGACGTCAGCGCAGGCAGTGTTCGCATGGGCGCGAATCCTGGGACTTACCCGCGAAGCGCCGCAACAGGCTCGGTGTCCAGGCGCTGCGTGAGCTTTTGACAGACAGATCTGTCTGGACAAAAATCATTGTCATGCAGACGGCCGTTGCCGTTCTCCGCTCGCTGGGTGAGGCCTCGGCGGTGCTCGACCCCACCCGCCTCCGCATCCTCGCCGGGATGCGCGAGCCGACGTCGGCGGCGGCGGTCGCGCGGACGCTCGGCCTTCCCCGGCAACGGGTCGGGTACCACGTCCGTGCGCTGGAGAAGCAGGGGTTGCTCCGTCCGGTGGGCGAGCGGCGCCGGCGCGGAACCCTGGAGCGGCTGCTGCAGGCGACGGCCCGCGCCTACGCGCTGTCGCCCGAGGTGCTCGGGGTGCTCGGGGCCACGCGTGCCGAGGTGCAGGACCGGTTCTCCAGCGCCTGCTTGCTGACAGCCACGGCCCGCACCCTGCGGGACATGCCCATCCTACAAGCGCGGGCCGCCCAGGCGGGGAGGAAGCTTCCCACCCTGACCCTGGAGACCGAGCTTCGCTTCGCATCGCCCGAGGACCAGAGCGCCTTCGCCTCAGAGCTGACCCAGGCGGTGGCCGCCCTGGCCGCGCGCTACCACCGCACCGACGCGCCGGGCGGGCGCACCTTTCGCTTCGTCATCGTCGGACACCCTGCCCTGTCCGCCGCCGGGACCACCGAAGGGACGGGGTGGAGTGGCTCCAGCGCCAGCTGACGGCCGACCGGGTGTTCACCGGCCTCAGCTGACCGGCCGCAGGGGCCGCTCGGTGCTCGGCGGCGGCTGGACCAGGCGGCGGCCGAGCGCGTAGGCGCGCACCACGGCGGGCCGGGCACCCACCGTCTCGAACCAGCGCTTGACGTGCGGGAAGTCCTCGAGGCGCTGGCTCTGCCGCGCGTAGGAGGCGATCCACGGGTGGCAGGCCATGTCGGCGATGGAGTAGGCGCCGGCGATGAACTCCCGGTCGGCGAGCCGTGTGTCGAGAACGCGGTAGAGGCGCGCCGTCTCCTTCACGTAGCGGTCGATGGCGTAGGGAATCTTCTCCGGCGCGGCATGCGCGAAGTGGTTGTTCTGGCCGAGCATCGGCCCCAGGCCGGCCATCTGCCAGAAGAGCCACTGCATCACCTCGGTGCGGCCGCGGAGATCGCCGGGAAGGAAGCGGCCCGCCTTGTTGGCCAGGTACTCGAGGATGGCCCCCGACTCGAAGACGGGCATCGGTGGCCCGCCGTCGGCCGGCGCATTGTCGACGATGGCCGGAATCTTGTTGTTCGGCGAGATGCGGAGGAACTCCGGCGAGAACTGCTCCCCCTTGGTGAGGTCGACCGGATGGAGGCGGTAGGGGAGGCCCGCCTCCTCGAGGAAGATGGTGAGCTTGTGACCGTTGGGGGTGTTCCAGGTGTAGAGGTCGATCATCGCCCCAGCTTGCTAACGGAGCCTCAGGCGTCGAGCAGCGAGAAGAGGTTGTTCAGCGACTCGGCCAGACCGGGGTGCGGGAAGATGGCATCGCGGAGACCCCGCGAGTCGAGCCCGCCCAGCATCGCCGCCTGGACCACCGAGCACAGCTCTCCCCCCTCGAGCCCGAGCGCGGCAAAGCCGAGGATGCGGCGCGTCCGCCCCTCGACCACCGCCTTGAGCAGGCCCCGCGCCTGGTCGGTCTCCAGCGCCCGGGCCACATGGCTCATGGGCATGGCGGCCACCCGGACGTCGGGATTCGTCCGGCGCGCCTCCGTCTCGGTGAGCCCGACGCGCCCGAGCTGCGGATCGGAGAACAGGGTGTAGGGGACCAACCTCCCGGTAGTGCTCCGCTGACCTCCTTCGAGGAGGTTGTCGCGGAGGATGCGGAAGTCGTCGTACGAGACATGGGTGAAGGCCGGCGCGCCGGTGACGTCGCCCATGGCGAAGACTCCGGCTGCGCTCGTCCGGAGGTGCTCGTCCACCCGGATGTAGCCCCGCCCGTCCGTCTCCACCTGCGCCGCCGGGAGATCCAGCGCCTCGGAGTTCGGGCTGCGCCCCACCGCCACCAGGAGGTGCGACCCGGCGATGCGCTCCGTCCGGCCGTCCGGGCCGCGGATCTCGACGGCGACCCCGTTGTCGGATCCGGGTCCCACGCTCGTGACCTGGCGCTCCAGCCGGACGGCGAGCCCGTCCTCGACGAGGATGTCGGCCAGGGCGCGGGCCACGTCCGGGTCCTCGCGCCCGAGGAGCTGCGCGCTGCGCTCCACGAGGGTCACCTGCGCTCCGAATCGCCGGAACATCTGGCCGAACTCCACCGCGATGTACCCGCCGCCCAGCACCACGAGGTGCTCCGGCACCGCGCCCAGCTCCATGATCGACGTCGAGTCCAGGAAGGGCACCGCGTCCAGCCCGGGGATGGGCGGGCGCGAGGGTCGGCATCCGGTGTTCACGAACACCTGAGGGGCGGTCAGCTCCCGGTCGTCCTGGCCCGACACCCGGATCCGCCCCGGCCCGAGGAAGCGGCCCTCGCCGCGGAGGAGCACCACCCCGGCCTCCACGAGCCTCCGCTCGCCGCCGGAACGGAAGCTGTCCACGATGTCTCGCTTCCGCTGCCGCACGCGCGCCATGTCCACCGTCACCGGCCCGGTCCGGACCCCGTACCCGGCGGCCCGGCGGGCTGCGGAGGCCACGGCGGCGCTGGCCACCATGGTCTTGGTCGGCGTGCAGCCCTCGTTGATGCAGGTGCCGCCCACGTGCGTCCGCTCCACGAGCGCCGTCCGCCGGCCGGTTTTGGCCAGGGCCACCGCCCAGGGAGTGCCGGCCTGCCCGGCTCCAAGGACCACCGCGTCGTAGGCCTCGACCGCCATGGGAACCTCGCTTTCCGGTGGGTCGGAGACCCTAGCCGGGGAAGGCCCTTTGCGGCACCCCGCCTCCCGCCGGCAGCACCGGCTCTGCCCTTCCCTGCTCCGGGGACGGCGACTTCGCCCGGGACCCCGCTATTCTCCGGACCCAGGGGAGTCGATGGACCGAAGGGGTTGGCCGATGCGCGGTCTGCGCTTCCTGCCGCTGCTCACCTTCCTCGGCGCCGCGCCGGCTGCGGCCTCGAGCGGCCTCGATGGCGCGGAGCGGGTGACGCTCCGCTCGGAGGTCCTGGGCGAGGAGCGAACGGCGGCGGTGGTGACGCCGTCCTCGTACGCCCGCAGCCAGACGCGCTACCCGGTGCTCTACCTCACCGATGGCGAGTCGCAGATCGGCCACCTCCGCGCCACCGCCGAGTTCCTGGCTCGCAGCGGGCTCGTGCCGGAGATGATCGTGGTGGGCATCCTCAACACCGCCCGGACGCGGGACCTCACCCCCTCGCGCGGCACCGCCGAGGAGCGCTCCGCGTTTCCCGGCGCCGGAGGGGGCGAGCGCTTCCTGGACTTCGTGGAGAAGGAGCTCATCCCGAGCATCGACGGCCGCTACCGCACCCTGCCCCTGCGGGTCCTGGCCGGGCATTCCTTCGGCGGGCTGCTCGCCCTGCACGCCCTCCTCACCCGACCGGCGCTCTTCCAGGCGGCCATCGCCGCCAGCCCGCCGCTGGCCTGGGACGACCAGCTGCCGGAGCGCGAGGCGCACCAGGTCGCCGCCGCCGGCCAAACCCCGCGAGCGCTCTTCGTCTCCCTCGGCGAGCTCGAGTCGTCGCCGGCCATCCTCGAGCACTTCGAGGATTTCGCCCGGGCGGCGCACGGGCTTCCCTGGAAGGACTTTCGATACGACTGGCAGGTGTTTTCCGACGAGGACCACAACTCGGTGGTTCTCCGCGCCTACTACGCCGGCCTCCGCCACGTCTTCTCCGGCTGGCGCTTTCCGCGTCCACGGGCGGGCGCTCCGCCCCCCACCCTGGCAGCGGTGGAGGCGCACTACCGCAGGCTGTCCGAGCAGTGGGGGTTCACCGTCCCGCCCCCCGAGGGGCTGGTGAACCTGGCCGGATACGCGAACCTCCAGACGGGTCAGGTCGGCGAGGCGCTGAACCTCTTTCGCCTCAACGTGGCGCTCCACCCGGACTCGGCCAACGTCCACGACAGCCTCGGAGAGGGGCTCCAGCGCGCCGGACAGCTCCATGCCGCGCTGGAGAGCTTCCGGCGCGCGGTGGTCATCGCCGAGAGGACGGGCGACCCCCTCCTGGCCACCTTCCGGGAGCACCTCGACGCGGCGATGCAGCGGGTCGGCTTCCAGCCGCGCCCGGCCTCGTTGTAATGGGCGTCGTCTGGAGGAGGTCACCATGCACCGAAGCCGGCTGAGCACCCTCGTCATCGATTGCAACGTGGAGGACCTCGGCGCCGCCGGCGAGTTCTGGAGCCGGGCGCTGGGACGCCCGGTGAGCGCCGAGGCGGACCCCGACGCCAACCCCAACTACCTGGAGCTCGCCACCTCGAAGGGGGAGCCGATGCTCCTCGTCCAGAAGGTGAGCCATCCGAGCCGGATTCACCTCGACATCGAGGCCGATGACCTGGAGGCGGAGGCCGCTCGCCTGGAGGCCCTGGGAGCAAAGCGCGTGCAGTTCGTCCGCCGGTGGTGGGTCATGGAAGCCCCCACCGGGCAACGCTTTTGCATCGTCAATCCGCAGCGCGGGCCGCTCGGCAGCGACGCCAACCAGTGGCCCTCGACCGGGGGCTGAGCCCCCCCCGCCCAAGGAAGGGGTTGCAGCGGATAACGTCCCCCGGATATGCGGCCCGGCTTCTCTTCCGGGCCGCCCACCCTCGAGATCCCCCGCATGCGCCGATCGCCGGTCCCTTGCGCTGTTCTGCTCATCGCATGCACGGCCTGGGTCCCGGCATGGGGGCGGGATCTTCCCAACTACGACGTCACCTCGCGGATGAGCGCTGCCCCGGCAGGGCCGGCGACGGCGTCCGGCCGGCTTCCGGGCACCGTGGCGCAGCGAGAGGAGCGCCGGGGCGTTCCCACCCTGGTCTGGGCGGAGCCCGGGCGCGTGAGCACCACCGGCTCGGCCCTGGCGCTGACCGGCCGCGCGCCGGCCGACGTCGCCGCGCGGGCCCACCTGGCCGAGTACGCCGGCCACTGGGGTCTCACGGCGCAGGACGTGGCGGACCTCGAGGTGCGGCAGGTGCACGACACCGGCCGGGGGGCGATCGTGGTCCAGTTCCACCACCGGGTGGGGGCGCTCCCGGTGTGGCGGGAGACGCTGTCGGTGGTGCTCGACCGGAACCAGGCGCCGGTGGCCTTCACCGGATGGCTGCAGCCCGCCCGCGCCGCCGAGCTGCTCGGCGTCACCTCGGCCTTCCGCATCGACCACCGGGCAGCCATCGCCGGCGCCTACCAGGACCTGGCCGGCGTTCCGGCGTCCTTCGTCCCCACCGGCCGGGTGCGGGGCGAGTACGTCTACTTCCAGCTCGCTCCTGGGGCGGCGCCGGAGAGCCTCCGGGCGCCGGCGCGGGCGCGGCAGGTCCTCTTCCGCGGCCCCAAGGGGCTCGAGCCGGCCTACTACCTGGAGCTCGAGACGCGCGAGGCCGCGGGCGGCGCTGCGCACGCCTACGCCTACGTCATCTCCGCACGGACCGGGAGCCTGCTCGTCCGGACGAGCCTCACCCAGTTCGCCGACCCCTACACCTACCGGGTGTGGGCCGACACGACGGGACAGTTCCGGCCGTACGACAGCCCGCGGGGCACGGGCGGGACGCCCTACGCCGGTCAACCGGGGGGCGCGCTCCCTCCCTTCGTCCCGGCGAATCGGGTGTCGATCGTCTCCGGGCCGATCAGCACCGGGGATCCGTGGCTCCCGCCCGGCGCCACCGAGACCCGCGGCAACAACGTCGACGCGTACGCGGACACGATCCAGCCAGACGGCTTCACCGGCACCAACCCCGACGGCGGCGTTCCCGACCTCCGGGCGACCACCACCTCGGCCAGCACCTTCGATTACGCCTACGACAATGCGGTCACCGCCCAGGCCAACGCCAACCAGATCCAGGCGGCGGTCACCCAGCTCTTCTTCACCACCAACTGGCTGCACGACTGGTACTACGACGTCGGCTTCGACGAAGCCTCGGGCAACGCGCAGGCGAGCAACCTCGGCCGGGCATCGGGCGACCTGGAGGACGATCCGCTTCTCGCCGAGGCCGAGGACTACTCCGGCCTGAACAACGCGAACATGACCACCCCGGCGGACGGGGCCTCGCCGCGGATGCAGATGTACGTGTTCACCGGTCCGCAGGACAACCATCTGACGGTGAACGCGCCCGCGTCTCTTGCCGGGACCTACCAGCATATCGGCGTGGCCGTCTTCGGGCCGCAAGGGTTCAACGTCAGCGGCGACATCGCCCTGGTCAACGACGGCGTCGGCCCCCTCCCGGACGGCGGAACCAGCTCGACGTCCGATGGGTGCGAGGGCGGCTACAGCAGGGTGGCCGGGAAGGTGGCCCTCGTCGACCGAGGGAGCTGCACCTTCGTACAGAAGGTGACCAACGCCCAGGACGCCGGAGCCATCGGGGTGCTCGTCGCCAACAACACCTCCGGCATCCTGAACATGGGCGCCTCAGAACCCCCTCCGGGAATCACCATTCCTTCACTGCTCGTGACCCAGGACCTGGGGACGTCGATGAAGGGGCAGCTGGGGACCGGGGTCAACGTCACGCTCTTCCGTCAGGACCCGGAGACGATCCTCAACGTCGACGGAGCCCTGGACAATTCCATCGTCGCCCACGAGTGGGGCCACTACATCGCCCACCGGCTGGTGGGTGGCGGCGACGGATTCAACGCCCAGATCACCGACGGCATGGGCGAGGGCTGGTCGGACTTCCACGCCCTCCTGCTCACCGTCCGGCCCGAGGACGCCAGCGCGGCCGGGAACACGGGCTTCTCCGGCGTCTATCCGATGGCCCAGTACGCGTGGCAGGACGGCTACTTCGGCATCCGCCGCTACCCGTACTCCACGGACATGACGAAGAACCCGCTCACCTTCGCCTATATCCAGAACGGCAAGGCGCTGCCCGCCGCCGTTCCAGTGGCGCCCGGCTTCGACACCAGCGGCCTCGACAACTCCGAGGTTCACAACACCGGCGAGGTCTGGGCATCGATGTTGTGGGAATGTTACGCGGCGCTGCTCAACGACCCACGCCGCAGCTTCCAGGAAGCCCAGGACCAGATGCGGCGCTACCTGGTCGCCGCCTACAAGGCCACGCCGGTCAATGCCACCTTCACCGAGGCGCGCGATGCGCTGCTCGCGGTCGCCCTGGCCAACGACCCCGCCGACTACCAGCTCTTCGGGCGCGCCTTCGCCAAGCGGGGGCTGGGCACCGCCGCGGTCGCGCCCAACCGGCTGGATCCCAACAACTCCGGAGCGGTGGAGAGCTTCACCTGGGGCAAGTCCCTGGAGCTCCTCGGCGCCGCGGTGCAGGAGACGAAGAGCTGCGACTCGGACGGGGTGGTCGACCACGACGAGAGCGGCAAGCTGGTGGTCACCCTCCGCAACCTGGGCGCCGACCCGGTGGCCAACGTCACCGTCGCCGCCCCGCCGTCGCTGCCCAAGGTCACCTTCGCCCAGGGCGGAGTGGCCACCCTGGCCTCGCTTCCCGCGGCGCAGACCGCCCAGGTCGAGCTGCCCTTCGACGTGGGGGCGATCAGCGGAATCCAGATGCTGCCCATCGATGTCGCCGTCTCGAGCAGCGACCTTCCATCGAGCCAGCGCATCTCCCACCACCTCACCTTTCGGCTGAACACCGACCAGCTACCGGCGTCCAGCGCCACCGACACGGTGGAGGCCACGAGCACGGTGTGGACCACCAGCTCCGTCCCGCACCTCGGCTCCTCGCGGCTGGCGGCCTGGACCCGCATCCCGACGCTGAACACCACCGACGACCTGCAGCACGAATGGTGGGGGCCGGATCCGGACATCTCCGCCGACGAGTCCCTGGTCTCGCCGCCGCTCGGCGTCGCCGCATCGGGACCCTTCCGAGTCACCTTCCGGGCGCGGTGGGACGAGGAGACGGAACCGGACGGGAACTTCTACGACGGCGTGGTGCTCGAGATCAGCGAGGACAACGGCGCCACCTGGAAGGACGTCACCCAGGCCGGCGGAACGCTCTCGCTGCCCTACAACCACGTCCTGTTCAACGACCCCACCCTGCCCTTCGGCATCGCCAATCCCCTCCAGGGCCGCCCGGCCTACAGCGGCAACAACCCCTCCTACGGCTCCTTCGACACGGTGACCCTCGACTTCGGCACCGCCTACGCCGGCAAGACGGTGCTCCTCCGCTTCCGCCTCGGGGCGGACGGCGGGGTGGGCGCCAAGGGCTTCGAGCTGGACGACATCGCCTTCACCGGCATCGTCGGGACGCCGTTCGCCTCGGTGGTGGCCGACACCCACAGCTGCGTCCAGACCAAGCCCCCCTCCTCGAGCGGCTCGGGCGGGTGCTCGGCGTCCGGAGGCGAGCCGAGCGGACTGCTCGTCGTCGGGCTCTCGCTCCTCGCGCTGAGCTATCGGCGGCGCGCTAGAAGTGCAGCTCGGGGCCGATGAGCAGCTGGACGGTCGAGACGTAGTTGCTGCCCAGCCACCCGGCCTCGAAGATGGCGTCGATGCCGATGCCGACGCGGGACTGGGCGAGGAGCGAGGCTCCCAGGCCGAGGCGGAAGGCGCCGCCCACGCTGCTCTGGCTGACGGCGACGCCGGAGACGTTGTTGCCGCTCGTGTTGGCGATGTAGAGGCCGAAGCCGAAGCGCACCCGGCCCTTGATGTCCGGGTTGCCGGGGATGGACACCAGGACGTCGGCGTGCGGCTCCCAGATGGTGCTGCTCACCGAGTTGCTCGGGATGCCGGTGTAGTTGAGGGTGTAGTTCCCCCACATCACGTTGGCGCCGATGCTCAGGCCGATGTTCCGCTTGAACCAGTAATCGATGTCCAGGTTGACGTCGGGCCACACCGCTACGTAGCCGCCCGAGCACGAGGCGTAGGCGTAGTAGTAGCCGTAGTAGTAGCAGTAGTACCCCTGGCTGGCGAAGGACACGCCACCCGAGGCGCGGATGGTGCCCTGGAACTTCTCCGGCGGGGGAGGCGGCGGGGGCACGTAGCGCGGCGGCGGGTAGTACTGCGGTGGAGGCGGTGGCGGGTAGTACTGGGGCGGAGGAGCCGGCGGATAGTTCTGGGGCGGCGGGGGAGGCGGCGGCTGCTGGCCGTAATACTGAGCATGTGCCGGGCTCCCGAGGAGGATGGCTCCGGCGATGGCGAGCGTCGTCCAGGTTGCGGTCCGCATGGTCCCCTCGGCTTGCTGCGCCCCCTCCGGGGCGAGTTCGCGCACCGTACCCGAACTGTGAGCGTGGAAACAGAAAAGTCCGTCTCCACGCCCGCGCCCC
>Ga0335085_10014669_pt1 | contig 11419 bp, 21 predicted proteins | sample Lox_Sample_45_FD_206712 | JGI IMG/M metagenome (GOLD analysis project Ga0335085, IMG submission 206712) | Soil microbial communities from Loxahatchee National Wildlife Refuge, Florida, United States - Lox_Sample_4.5 | ecosystem: Environmental > Terrestrial > Soil > Wetlands | place: USA... | reverse complement strand
GGACCTATATACTTTTTACATCGGGCTGATAATTAACCCTTCAGGTCATCGGGAATGTTAATCCTTTTCGTTAATCTACCCCACTAGATTAATTTCGCTTGATTCTATACTCTCATGCCTGTACCTTGTCAAGCATGAAAACCAAGCGCGGTAGCAAGCCAAAAGAAGCCCCCGAAACCTTTACCGTTGGCCCGGAGGAGACGGAATTTGCCTCACCCGAGGACGATCCCAAATCAAACGGCAAGACTAAGGATCGCATGGCCTTTTCCTTTGATGTGCTGGAGGATGGATCGCCCGATCTTGGCTCGATGCGGGAAAAGACGAAGGATCGCCTACGCCAAATTTTCAATGATCCGAAAATGGCGGAAGCGTTTGGATCGTCTCGTGTCAATCAATCCCCGCCCGTGCAAATCTTCCATCCGGCCATGGTGGATAGTATCTATTCGCTTTTTGGAGCAATCGAGGCATTGGTGGCGATGCGGTTTTTCGAGGTGCCGGAGCCGATTGCCAAGCGTATTTTCACTTACAGCCCCACGGAAAAGGAAGCACTGGCCGATCCCACTTTGCGCGTGATGAACAAGTATGCCTCGGGATGGTTCCAGAAATATCAGGATGAAGTCGCACTCGTGGGCTTGCTTGCAACGTTCACGATTGCCAAGATTAACGCTTGTACTATGATGATGAAAATGCAAAAGGCGCAAGACGTGAAACCGGAGAACAAACAAGAAAGCAAAGCAGAAAATACGGAGCCTGTCAAGGAAAATAACGTGATGTAATAGGGGGTAGGGGTATTATTTGTGCTCTCTGGTATACCCCTACGCGGGCCTCCGAGATCGTTGATTCTGAGCCTTCTGGACGATGGATTTATTAAAACGATTTAATTCAGGCTAGAAATAGTGTCCAAAACGAAAAAACAGGTATCTTTCAGTACATTTAGGCGTCTCAGAACGCAGCAGTGCAAGAATTGTCGGATGTGGATTTCGATCCGGGCGAGAAAATGCCGTTACTGTAAAAAGAAAATTGTGAGAGGATGGAAAAATAGAGGGCGGTGGTAGATGGTGACGGTGATTATCGGGTTTACGGGGCAAGGCAAATCAACGCTGGCCTACAAAGTAGCGCAACGTTCGGATACGCGAGTGATTATTGATCCCCGCAATCAGTTCAATTCCACATCCGATATAGTCTCCGGGCCATCGGGGTTGTATGAACTGCTCGATACGCGATATGAGGTGATCGTCAAGCCGGGGCGTGGTTTCGACGTAACAGAGACTTTCGATCAGGTTTCCGGGGTGATCGCAGAATGGATCGAGGATAACCCCACGGAAAAAATTTCGATCATTGCCGATGAATCGCGGCTGCTCGGATTGGATTCGAAAACGGTCAGTCTTAACTTCGATTGGATCGTGCGAAGTGCAAGAGAGGGATCACCGATCAATGTGATCATTACCTGTCATCGTCCCGTGGATGTGAATACCAATATCCGCGCGATTGCGAATCGGCTTGTTTTTTTCCGGGTAATGCTGCCGAACGATCTTGACTCCATCGAGAGTCAGTGCGGGCCGGAAGTGACCGTACAGGTGAATAAACTACTTGACAGGCAGTTCGTAGTATGGAATAACTCTCGGCAACAATGGCGGAAAGAGATTGATCCCTCAGGATGGTATATCAGGATCGCGGAGGTTCCCACAGTTGGCTACGTCGAACATATCCCCGAATAATCCTTCCCCTGCTCCCACGCGGGAAAATCCTTCACAGAACGCGGCGAAGAAAGCCGCACTACTGCAAGCCGTGACGCAACTCGATATGCTTCTCCAAATGTTCGGCGACGTGCCGGATCACGTGAAGGAAACCGCGAAGGCATTTCGTGACTCTCTAAAGGAATGGTCTGAAAATGCCTGACGATCCCCTAGAAACGCAAAATAACCCTGCTCCGGCTCCGGCTCCGGCCAGAGAGGGTCGGGGATGCACTTGCGAGTTTTGCGGCTGCACATTAACTCCGCGCGGCGAAGTGCTGCGCATGGGAGACAAGGCCAAGGAATTCCGTGATACAGAAGAAAAACTGGAAAAATTGCGGAAAGATGTTTCTGCCGCTGAGGGAAGGGCAGTAGAGGCAGAACGCAAGGCTCAGGATGCGGAAAGGAAGTTAGAAGCAATCAATAAAGAGATCACGCAGAGGAAGAGATTTCTCTGAGTGGTCTTTTTAGATTGGAGGAAAAGACGTGGAAGTTATGTCACTAACGGGTGCACTCCTGCTGATCGCGGCGGTAATTGCTGCGCTTTTCGCGTACAATTATGCGCAAAGCCGGGGGTACATCGGATCGAGGCAACTCTAATGCATGGTCATATCGTGAATTTCCTGATCGTGCTGGCAGTTCTTTTTGCAGGATTGGTAGCCTATAGCTATCTTTCCAAGCCAAGCGCCTGAGTGGTCCTGAGGGGGCCTGAGGGTAGTAGTTTCACAATCACAACTGCCGTGCAGTGAAGCACGCAACCTCGCCCGCATAAACGGCGAAGAAAGCAGTTAGAAAAATGCCATCCGCATCCGCTAATAATCCAGCGGCGATGAACGCTAACGCGAATCGTCTGACCGCTGGAAAGATTTCCCGGCTTTTGGGCAGGAATCAAGGGCCGGAGTTTTTCTTCCAGCAAGCGTGGTCCCCTCTCCAAACCGTGCAAATTCCTAAGAACGTCAACCTGAATCGTCCGCTTGAGCGCATCATCATCAAGTGGGAGGGCCGGATCACGGTTGCAACGCACGATCTCGTGACGTTCCCGGAAGCACTGCAATCGCTGATTCAGCAAGTGCAGTTGCAGGGCACACACCAGAGGTTTGGCGCATTGGTTCCCTTGCAGTTGACCGGAGCGGACATTTTCGCATGGCCATCTCTGTTCAAAGTCGTGGGAAATCAAATCCTGATCAATGGTGTGCGCGTCAATCCGATGGGAGTTCCAAACGGCATTCCCGGAGCAACATTCGGGGATGTGGCGGACAGCCCATTCGATGTGCGCATTTTTTGGGAAATTCCACTCGTGCCCGTTGTCCCTCCGGCTGCGAAATTGAACTGCGTTCCTTTCCTCTTCATGCAAGAGGACTGGAGCGATACGCTCTTTTTGCAGTTGACCATGGGCGATGCCACATCGCTTGGCACGCAAGCCGCCGGAGGAACGGTGACGTTTTCGGCCTACGGCTCCGATGGGGGCAATCCGCAGTTCTACGTCTACACGAATTACGAAATTTTGGGAGCACTGGCCACTCAGATCAATACGGCTACGGTTGTGCGGGCGATCCAGCAGGTGCCACAAGGCAACATCACCGCGCAATCCGCCAACCTGCTCAAGCTGGCACAATTGCAGAAGTATAAGACGCTGAATGCCGTGCTCAAGTCGGGCACGCTGGCGTCCGGCACTTCTCCGGGCGTGCAGGTGTACGCAACGCTTTCCGACACCATCTTTCAGCAGACGCAAATCCGCGTGGACAATAAGGCCATTCGAAACAACCTTGACAACCTCACGTACAAGGATTATCTGCGTCATGCCTTCGACGCATTGAGCCAGCCGGAAGGGTATCTCCCGATGACGTTCATTGATTCTCTGAATCCACGAACGGCTTTTGATGGGGATCAGGTTTCAGGCGGCTCCACGTATGAGGTTGATTCGCAGGTGGCCACGGGCAACGCGGCTAACTACGCCGAGGTGATCCAAGAGTATTTCCAAGGCGTTCCCTCCGGCATGGCGTAAACGCGCTTCGCGCGTCTCAATCGTTTGAACATCGGGCCGGAGAGGTTGCGAATGGCGATCAGGTTACAAAACACCTATGGCGACGTGGACGGCTATCTGTCGTCTCCGTTGTCCAGTAATTTGATCACCTATACATCCTCTCCGGTTCCGGTTCCCGTGAGTGCACCACGATCCACTGTGCTTCCGGCAGTGTCAAAGGCAAACACGGAAGCGAATACGCTCACAACTGCCATCGAAAACACTCCGGCTCCGTCTCAGAGTGGCATTGAGGCACTTGTGGGATTGAATCAATCCACGGCTTTGACAGGGTTGCCCAATTCTCCCGCTACTCCATCGGGGGCGAACATTCCCGGCCTCGATAATCAGACAACTAAAGGAATGATGCAAATCGGAGGGATCGAAATGCACTGGGGATGGATCGTATTGATCGCGGCAATTATTCTTGGCTTGCTCTGGTGGAGCCGGAATTCCTCAAGTTCGGCGGCTTGATGCATGATCGGATTACTCATCGGCGGGCTGTTGATCGCTTTTCTTGTTTACGAAATTGTAGCGGGAAGCGCACAGCAGACTGACGGAACGGATTTTGCAACGGCGGTTGCCAACGCCATCGCAAAAGCCGAAGGCACTTCTCCGCTGGCGAACAATCCCGGAAGTCTGACCGCTGGCGATGTTCCCTCCGGCAATATCACGGGCACGTTCAACAATGCCGGGGTGGTGATCATTGATTCGATCCATAACGGCTGGAATTTCCTAATCTCGAAGATCGAAAATATCCTTAACGGAAATTCCTCCACGTATTCGCCAGATATGACGATCTCCGAATTTGCTCAAGTCTATACAGGCGGTGAGAATGCCGATTCGTGGGCTGCTACGGTTGCTGGGGAACTAGGAGTGACGCCAGATACCACGCTGGCGCAAGCGCAAGAGCAATATAATGGGGCAGGACAATGAACAGTGACGGATTGGAAAAATTCGCTCTAGGAATGATCGTTGCAGTGATCGTTTTCCTCTTGCTTCGCCGGGAGTTCGGCAAGCACGCAGCGACACCGAACGGAAGCATATCTCTTGAGACAGGGAGTCGTGGAACGACAAAAAGCACGGGCGGATGCGGATGCGGTGGACAGGGGAAAGCGGAAGTTATTCCCATCGGTGGAGAGTCCTATACCGCAACGGGCTCCTATGGCGCATCGAGCGTGACGCCGGAGACAACCGACACAGAGAACGATCTCGCGTTCGAAAAATCTTTTTTGATGGGCCTGAAAACAACTTACGGATGAGGTGAGTGATTTATGAGCGAAAAAACTCTTTTGATTGTCGGAGGAATTCTGGCGGCTGGCCTGATCCTTGTCCTGTACTCGAAAAATCAATCCGTGCAGACTTTGGCCCAAACGCAGCAGATCAATGCATCACTGCAATCGCAAGCACTGGCAGAGCAAGCCGCGCTTAAAAACACAAACGCGGGCCAGATCAGTACGGTACTTTCGAGTGTAGGCGGATTTCTCAATTCCGGGGCGCTTGGCAACCTCTTTTCTTCTTTCGGGGCCACGACTCCCGGAAACAATGATCCCGGCCTTGAGGATGCGAGTTACGATCCCACGGCGAACGATCCCGGCCTTGAGTATGGCCTTGTCTACTAGCCATGGAGACGGCGCTCTTTATCGGAGGGATCGCGGCTGCTATTCCCTATGCATGGGATAGTTTGGCGATCACGCAGTTTTCTAAGTCAAACGGACAGGTGCAGTTGCCCACGTTTTCCGGTGGGCAATACGTGGGAACGTGGGAAGAATATCTGATTGTGTTTGGGATCGCGGCCATCGTTGCGGCTTTTCTTTTGAGAGTGATTCTTTAATGGGATGGAGTGCTCCGACTACGCTAACAGGTTGGGTGGCCTTAGGCGTCAACATGGGCCTGAATCCATCGAACTACATTCCCGCGTCCATGTACGCTCAGGCGCTTCTAAGCGTGCAGCGCAACATCAAATCCGCGTCAAATCCTCCAAGTGCTGCCCAGTTCAATCAAGGGCAAGCCATGATTATTGTTCGGGGATTGATCTATCAGAAAAGTAATCCCGGAGATTGTGGAACATATTCGACACTCGATCTCTCTGGTGTCGGCCTCGCGCAAGGTGCGGGATCGGTTGCTTCGGGAGTCCTAAGCAATGTGGCGAGGATCGGAGGCTCCATCGGTTCGATTGCCGGAGCCGCACTTCCGGGAATTGGTGTTGCGGTACAGGCGATCACAGATATTTTTGCAAATCATGCGCGTGCAGTTGCAACGGAGCAAGAAACACTCTGCTCTGTCGCCGGAGTGATCAATCAAGTCATTCCCTACTATGACGCGCAAGTGCGCAGTGGCGCGATCTCTCCGGCAACTGCGATCCAAGGCGTGCAGAACTTCATCCAGCAGGTGAACGCGCAACTAGAAACGATCTACAAATCCTGCAATGCGGCTTGCGTGTATATGAGCTTTCTTGCGGCCCATGCCGATTTCCTGAATTACTACTATCCGGCCATCGCGCCAGCAGGTTTATTTTCGGTTGCTCCGGGCAGTGCTCCTACTTCGGATATTATTACTGCCCCTGGAGGTGTGGTGCAGTCGGGAAACGTTTTTTCAGACGGTCTTTCGACGGCTCCGGGAGTGGCCAGCAGTTCCCAGTTAAGCAGCGCCATGCTGATCGGAATTTTCGTGGTGATCGGAATCCTGATCTTGGCTTTTGCGAGGTGAAGCGTGATCACGTTTAAGTTACGCAACAATGCGACGATCCAAGGCGATTTCGCTTCGAACGCAGAAGCGCAAGCCGCCTATGACAAATTGCATACGCGCGGGCCAGCCCGTAGGCCGGGAGCGAATCGCCCGAAGTACGATCAAGGAAAACGGCTTCAGAAATTACGGCAAATAAAAGCAAGGCAGATCGCGGACAGACTATAACTGCTAGGTGATCGCATGTTGACAAAGATTTTCGGCACAGTTTTCGAGTTCCCCAAAAAGCAGCTATTCAACTGCTCTGTGCAAGGATGCATGAAAACGACGAACGGCCAGCCGCAAGCCAATTTCCGTAATCGGTGGATGTTGGGTGTGACGATAGGCGACGAAGAGGAAAGTGAAGTCGTGAATCTGTGCCCGGATCACGTCCGGGAATTTTTTGGCTTGACGGAAACCGATTACAAGGCCATGGAACTAGGCGAAGGGATCGCCAGTAACAAGTTGAGTGTGAAGGAGTGGAAAAATGCAATCTCTGGTTTACGCTGATCAGACTTCCGTTGCTGGCGATGGAACATCCGTACATCCCCTGACTGCTGTCGGCGGTGGGGGCACTCCGGGAGGTGCGAATACGGATGTGCAGTACAACGATTCCGGGGCCTTTGGTGGGAATGATGGTTTTTATTACGACAAAACCATTGAGGAATTCGGATTTGTCAATCTGGTAGTTCCTGATTCTCTTTTTGGAGTTGATCTCATCGGAGCCGGAAGCGATATTTTCCTTTCTGCCGGAACGAACGGGCAATGCGAGATTGACATTGGCAACACCATCACCGATGGGATTTTTATCACGGCTGCCGAAAACAATCCCGGAAACGGAGGAATTTCCATTGTCAGTAATAACGCCAGTGGAAGCGGAAACGGGATCAACGTTGAGGATGATGACGCGGCGGGTGGGATCGGTGTAACTGTGAGTTCACTTCACAATGAAGTTAATCTATATACGGAAACTCAGTTAATCACATTAGGAGAAGCTGGCAGTGGAATGCTCATTTCCGATGGCGACCCTAATGGTTCCGGTACTGGACTTAGAGTAACTTCTAATAATTTTATCTCTGTAACTTGTACCGGAGGTTCGCTAAGTTTAAACGGTGGCGATGGTTCTGGAAATTTTACAGAACTCAAGGCCAGCAACGGTGGGGACATTGTTATCGGTGGAGACAATTCAGTGGCTAGTACACTGACTCTAGGTTTTGCCCTTGACACGATTGGTTTCTTTGGCCATGCAACGGCAGCAAAACAAGCCGTCACTGGTAGTAAGGGCGGAAACGCGGCGCTTACTTCGCTAATGGCCGCACTTGCGGCTTACGGATTTGTGACAGACAGCACGACCTAAGGGGATCACATGAACGTCAAAACACTTGCGATCATCGCTGGAATCGTTCTGATCCTGCTATACTTTCTTTCGAATTCGCAGTGGTACGCGAATTACAAAGCGCAAACAAGCGGGGTGAACGCATGACACAGACAGCGCCAGTGCCCGGAGCCTTCGATCTCATCACCGCGCAAGCTACTTTCGCCGTGGATGGAAACGGCTCCATGAACTTTGTTGGCATCCCTCAGCAGCAGCCCGCGAATAGCCGTTCATTTCGTGTGCTCAATGCCGTCTTTATTCTTTTTTCCGATAACGTCAACGCCACGATTGACAGGCCGTACAATTCCGGGGGCGTTAACACTTCCGCTATGGCCTTTGTTATTCCCAATCAGAAAGTGAATCCGGGTGATCTACAGACGGCGCTCGATAGTCCCGTGCCCATCGCTTCGCTTGGGGCTGGAGTCGAGATTGATCAAGTCGGCGCTTCGAGCGCCAGTGCTGGCCTAAATCAGGTGATCTACACGATTGTATCCGCGCGTGATGTAGTCGTTCCGTTCGGATACACCTTTGGAATTTGGGCACACGATTCGGCTGACGGCACGCCGCACAATTTGACGGTTACGATGATCGCACAGATTCAATGGCTAGAAAATCCCAGTGCGGGATGCGGTTGCAGTTGAGGTGAGCAATGGCCGGAACGCTTCGAGGTTTCAAGGTGCACGGCGCTTTTGATCGCAAAAGCGATGCCCGGAAAAAAGAAAAGGAAGTGCACGGCTTTATTCTGGAGCGCAAGATCAAGGGCAAGAAACGTTTTGTAGTTCTGACGCACAGATTCATGTGAGGTTATGCGATGAATGAAAAAGTGCTGATCACAGCCGCCGTTATCGGAGCCGTGGGGATCGCGGCTTACTTTATCGTTAGCGCCGTCAACGCCCCCACCGAACAAACCGGGACGTGTGATTTCTCGAATTGGTATGATTACGTTAATCCGGTTTGCTTGTTCAGCAATCTGGACGCAAAGGTATCTAACGCAACAAACACGGTAACCAATGAATTGAATACCGTGCTAATCATCGTTGGCGTAGTGGTGGTGCTCGTGATCGGATTACTGGCCTTTGGCCCTAGCACGGAACATATCGCGCGAGGTGCAGCGGCTTTTGTTTAGTCAAATCAATTAGGGAGGGATGAACATGGAGACTCCGGTATATGTGGATGGGACAACGGTTTTCGGTGATGGAACATCGGAACATCCGTTGAATACGGCAGGATCAACGGGGGCAACCTTCGCGGCTCCGATCAAGGTTACGGGCCTAACCATATACGCCAACAATGCGGCTGCGCTGGCCGGAGGGTTGGTAGCGGGCAACCTCTATCGCACGGGGGCCGATCCAGACACGGTTTGCGTAGTCCACTAGTTTCCGCCTACGCCAAATAAAAAGGGCCGGAAGGAGTTGGCGCTCCGTTCCGGCCTCTGGCGTTTGTAACGCTGTAACGCTATAACCGACTAGTTACCGCTTGCCTGAGAGTATTAATGCGACAACAAAGAGAAATAACACGAACAACGGAGCGATGTGGTGATGCATCTATTTATCCTCCCTTCCGATGGTTTTGACTACTTCCTCAACGTCCAGTTTCCGGTATCCCTTGAGCACCACTTTCCCGATGCGAACGGTTACGGAAGGAATGCCGATCCCGGAAAGCAAATCCGCCAGAGAGTGCTGATCAATGCCCTTGCCGCGAAACGTGCGCCATGGAGACAAGTCTAGGGCACGCATCTTGGCTACGGCATCTATGGAATGGATGGATTTTTCTCCGTTGATTACCGCGAGGAGATCAATCGCAGCGCGTTCCGCGAATTCCTGCTGTTCGCTTTGCGTTTCGAATAGGTCTATATTCTTGTACGCTTGCTTTGTGGCCGTCTTGAGTGCCGATAAATCAACCGCGATGCGCTGCAACTCGCGCACGCGATCCGGGGCGATCACCTTACAAATCGCAAAGAGAGGCAGCCAAATTTCCTCATCCCGATCCGAAAGGAATTGCGCCCGCGTTTCGCGGTATGCTTTTTGCAGTTCATCGCCAGTTCCCTTAGCTTTGATCCAGTCTTTCACTTCCGCCCGGATCACGGCCCCTTCCTGCTGCGCTTCATCGTAGAGGAAACGCTTCGGGCTTTCTCCTCGAACCATGTCAACGATGATCGAACGATCCCGGAGCGTATCGTACACGTCACCGATCAGGATAAACACTTTCGGGCAGTAGACTTGGAACTGCACAACCTCTTGCCCTACAGTGCGCGGCACGGTTTGCCCCTTGCGGTATCCGGCATTCAATACGCTGCGCATGGTCCCGGCTGCCTCACTCGAAAGACTTTCGGCCTCATCGAAAATGATCGTCGGAGGGATGAAGGGATGCGCATCCGAGTAGAACTTTTTTGGATCGGGATTGATCACGCGAAACAACGTCGAGGGAGTCATGCTGGAAAAATTCACGGGCTGACTGGCCGCGAAGGAAATAATTTCGGAAAGCCGCGTCTTACCCGCGCGTTTCGTCTTGGACGTGATCACGATATAGGCGAAGGAATCGAATAGCCGGAAGCAATGCGTTCCGATGATCCAGAGGGCAATCGGAAGCACAACCTCCGGCACGTCGAAGGATAGGTACTGCTTGATGAAGTTTTCGATCTTAGTAATCATTTTTTCCTCACGATCTTTTGCTCCACCTGTTCAACGGTCATGGGAGAGAAACACTTGTTACAGGATGGGCCAAAGTCTTTATCTATATCCTCTGGCTTAATGATAACTACTCTTTTACAGCTAACACACTTACATTTAAAACATACAACGATTTCCTCTCTCACAGATACCATCCTTTCCGTAAGCGGAGTTCCCGCCAGCGCGTTTCAAAAAAGTAGAACGTGGAAACCGTGCCGATGAAGAAAAACCCTCCGATCACGTCTTGCAGGATCGGAGAGTAGATCACCCAAGCAATAATCCCCACGATCCCGAAGAACAGAAGCGTGTTACGGATCGCGCTGAAAATCATTGCCCAGTTAACGCGCATTGCCGGAGAATCCTTTCATCACCTCATGCATCGCTTTCCGGGCATCCTTCATGCCGTCATTCGATCCCGTGAGGTAGAGGTTAATCATACGCTGTGCAAGTAATTCTTGCCCAGTAAAGAGCGTGACCATTTCGTGTCCTAGAATTTGTCCGCATTCCATTTCAACCCAGTGGATCGCCTGAATAATATCAATGCGGATATTTTGCGGGATGGATGCCTGTTCGAATCGAATCCAATCCATTGTAATCTTCATGTTACTTTTCTCCTCTCAATGTCACATACTGTACTTCGATGTCATTCTCTTTTTTGCGATACGCTTGCACAATTCCTCCCGGAAGAAGAAAGAAAAGAAGTTTTTCCACCGATACTTCCTGCCATCGTCCATTAATCAGTGCTTCGTAAACCATTTTCTTTTTCATTTCTATTTATCCTCCTAAGCGTTTGTAACGTTGTAACGCTAAATTACCCTAGACGCACGTTGACAACAATAGTACAATGGTTTCACTCAGAATAGTACGGATGGGCTATTGACTCCGGCAGGTGAGGGAG
>Ga0335085_10014668_pt1 | contig 11419 bp, 8 predicted proteins | sample Lox_Sample_45_FD_206712 | JGI IMG/M metagenome (GOLD analysis project Ga0335085, IMG submission 206712) | Soil microbial communities from Loxahatchee National Wildlife Refuge, Florida, United States - Lox_Sample_4.5 | ecosystem: Environmental > Terrestrial > Soil > Wetlands | place: USA: Florida... | reverse complement strand
AAATAATATAATTATTAGTTTAAAATGATCTATGGAGGGAGGGGAAAAATGGATGCCAGGGATTAGGATTAAGGAGAACGAATCTTTTGAAAATGCACTGAGGCGGTTTAAGAAGCAGGTCGAAAAGACGGGGATATTGTCCGAGATCCGGAAAAGGGAGCATTATGAAAAGCCCAGTATAAAACGGAAAAAGAAGGCGCTGGCCGCCAAGAAAAGGGCAATGAAGAGAATGAGAAAAATGATAGATCGGGGATAACGATGAGCTTGGAAGAACGACTGGTCGAAGAAATGAAGCAAGCCATGAAATCCAACGATAAGTTGCGACTTTCCACCATCCGGATGATTCGTTCTGGGCTAAAAAACAAGGAGATTGAGCTGAGAAAGAAGTTGGAGGATGAAGAGATTGAACGGGTCATCCAGGTGATGATCAGAAAGGGTGAGGAGTCTGTTGAACAATTTCAAACCGGCGGGCGGACGGACCTGGTGGAGAAGGAGAAAAGGGAGATAGAAATATTGAAATCCTTTTTACCCCAGCCCCTTGGCCGGGAGGAGATATTAAAAATCATCGACCAGAGTATTCAGGAGACGCAAGCGTCCTCCCCGAAGGACATAGGAAAAGTCATGAAATCCGTCATGCCCAAGATTGGGGGAAAAGCCGACGGAAAACTGATCAACCAGTTGGTGAAAGAAAAGCTTTCTCCATAAATTCCTCCTCGTGAGTGGTCATCCCAACCCCCTTTTTCAGGCGTTATGAATGATCGTTCCCTCAAGCTCTTAGAGTATGATCATCTATTAAATGTCCTAAAAGAGTATTCCTTCTCCCCCCTCGGTCGAAAACGCTGTGAAGCCTTGAGACCTTTCAAAGACCTTCCATCGATTCAATCGCGATTAACGGAGGTGATGGAGCTTAAAAGAATCCTGGAGACAGAGGGAGAGATCCCTCTCGGAGGACTGAAGGATATCGAGGGGGTATTCCATAAATTGGAAATCGAAGGGTCTGTGCTCGACGTCCAGGAATTATTGGATCTCTATCACCAAATCGCATTGTGTCAAGGGCTCAAGCGATTCTTCCAAAAGTTGGAAAAAGCCCAGGTTCCTCGTCTTCAGGAGAAGATCTCCAGGCTTTCTTACCAAAAGGCATTGGAGAAGGTGATCCTTCAGACGATCGATACCAAAGGCGAGATCCTCGACCGGGCGAGCCCGGCCCTTCGGGACATCCGTCAACGGCTGGGAGAGGTCAGAGAAAAGGTGAAGGGAGTGCTCGAATCCCTTCTCCGCCAGGAGAGCCTCCAGTCCATCTTTCAGGAGCAGTTTATTACGCTCAGAAACGGACGGTACGTCGTCCTGGTCAAATCCGATTCAGAAAGACGGCTCGAAGGGATCATCCATGATCATTCCCAGAGCCGGATGACTTACTTCTTCGAGCCCCTTCAGGTTGTCTCCATCAATAACGAGATCAATGTCCTCATGGGAGAGGAGAAAGAAGAAGAATACCGGATTCTGGCAGGTCTGTCTGATCAGGTCCGGGAAGAAAGGCAGAACCTCCGGAACGACTTTGAATTATTGGAAGAGCTCGATCTCCTCTTTGCGATGGCGCGGCTCTCCTCCCGTTTGAAAGGGGTTTACCCGCTCTTGAATGAGGAGGGCAGGATTGAGATGAGGGATGCTCGAAATCCTCTTCTCGCCCTCCAACGTGAAGCTCGGGTCGTGCCGATCACCCTCCGGGTGGGAGGTGGAAAGCGAGTCCTGATTATCAGCGGTGCGAACGCGGGCGGGAAGACCGTTGCCCTGAAGACATTGGGACTTCTTACCTTAATGGTTCAATCCGGTCTTCCGATCCCTGTGGCCGAGGGAAGCCAGGTTGGAATCTTCCAAGACGTTTTTGCCGTCATCGGCGATGAGCAGAATATCGAAGAGAATCTCAGCACGTTTTCCAGTCACCTTCTCCATGTAAATCAAACCCTAGAAAATGCAGGACCCCGTTCCCTTGTTCTTTTGGATGAGCTGGGAGTGGGAACCCACGCCCAGGAGGGATGTGCCCTGGCGATGGGCTTTTTGGATCGATTCCGAGAGAGCGGAGCTTCGGCCGTGGTCACCACTCACTTTGATCGGCTCAAGGCCTATGGATACCTTCATCCGGATGTGATGAACGTGGCCGTTGAATTTGACGAAGAGACGATGGAGCCCAGATATACGCTGGCCTATGGATCGTCGGGGTTGAGCAATGCCTTTCTGATTGCCGAGAAACTGGGTATTTCAGAGAAGGTCCTGGAAGCAGCTCGTCTTTATCGGGACGGAAGCGGCGAGGAGGTTGCGCATGCCTTGGACGGTTTGGAGAGGGTGAAGCGAGAGACCGAGAAAGAAAAGCTCCAGGCCTCCAGGATGAAGGAAGAGGCCCGGCTGGAACGTGAGAGATTGAAGAAAATACTGGAGACGATCAGAGACAGAAGGCTGGAAATCTACGCCAAGGCTGAGGAGAAGATGAGAAAGGCCGTCCAGAAGGTGGAAGAGGCGTTGAAGGAATGGGCGGTTCGTCGAAAAGAAGAGAAGATTCCTGCCTCGCTTCAGCGCAAAGAAATTCAGGAGATCCGAGATCGATTTCTTCCCTCCGTCGGAAAAAAAGGACGTTCTGCAAAACCGGCTGGCTTGAAGGTGGGGGAACGTGTTAGAATTGGAAGCCTCCGAAGCACCGGGATTCTAACGGATGTAAAAGAGTTGCACAGCCGAGTCGAAGTGTTGACGGACAAGGCTAAAGTAAAGGCCCCCCTCTCTGAAATCGCTCAGGCACTGGATGAGGACGATGAAAAGGGACGGGGGATTCCTAAAGGTCCGCTCCTCTTAAAAGGGGCTGTCGAGGAACCTTCCTCCCAACTCAATGTCATTGGCTTGACGGTTGAAGATGCCCTCCCCAAAGTGGATAAGTTTATCGACCAGGCCCTCCTTCATGGGCTGGAAAGGGTCGAGATTATTCATGGGGTAGGTTCCGGCAGGTTGCGGGATGGCATCGGTCGATACTTGAATGGACATCGGGCTGTAAAAAGTTTATCTTCGGGGGAAACAACAAAGGGGGGGCGCGGTGTGACCATCGTCGAATTGATATGACCCTCCGCAGAAAAGGGAGGGTTTCAACCGCTTCCTTCATCAGAAGAAACTGAAACGATTCATGATATCATCCCGGCCGAAAGGGCAGGGCTTTTTTACGGGGTGGACCGTTTAGCCATGGGGTTCTTATCCGAAGAAAAGGTTTCGGAAATTCGAGACCGGTCCAGCATTCTGGAGGTTGTCTCGGATTATGTGACCCTGAAAAAGACGGGAAAGAACTATAAAGGGCTCTGTCCCTTTCATGTCGAGAAAACCCCTTCCTTCATGGTCAACGAGGAAAAACAGATTTTCCACTGCTTCGGTTGCGGGGAAGGAGGCGATGCCTTCACTTTCTTGATGAAGGCAGGGCATTTTTCTTTTCCCCAGGCCGTGGAAGAGCTGGCCAAACGGTACGGAGTGAAACTTCCTTCCCGTGAACCTTCTCCCGTCCAAAAGAAGGAGATGGCCCAACAAGACGCCTTTTTCCAGATTAACCAGATCGCCTCAGACTATTTTCATGATCTTCTCACCCAGCGCCGAGAGGGTGAGGAGGGTAGAAAGTACATCGCTCAAAGGGGAATCAACCGCGAAATCATCGTTGAACACCGGCTGGGATATTCCGCCGACCGCTGGAATGGCCTGGTCCAGCATCTCCAGGAGAAGAAGGTCTCCCTCGAACTGGCATCGAAACTGGGTTTGATCTTTCCGAGGAACAAAGTCGGGGCCTCGGCTGTGCGGGAAGGCCGGAGACTTGAGACTTCGAGTTGGTATGATGCTTTTCGAGGAAGGGTCGTCTTCCCCATTTTTGACCTTCATCAGCGGATCGTCGGGTTCGGGGGAAGGGTGATTCGGGAAGGACACCCCAAGTATCTTAATTCTCCAGAGTCGAGTATCTATCATAAGGGGGAGATTCTCTACGGCCTCCCGGTGGCCAAGCGCTATGCCGCAGAGAGGGATCGTGTGATCATTACCGAGGGCTATTTCGATCTTTTAACCCTCCACCAGTACGGACTCAAGCATAGCGTGGCCACTCTCGGGACGGCGTTGACTCCACAGCATGTTCGAACCCTCAAACGATACACAAAGAACTTGACGACCGTCTTTGATGCGGACCCGGCGGGGGTCCAAGCGACCCTTCGCTCCCTTCCTCTCTTTTTGCAAGAAGAGGTCGATGGAACGACCGTCGTCCTCCCCGAAGGAGAAGACCCGGATGAATTTCTAAGAAAAGGGAATCTGACGGACTTCGAGAAAAGGGTGGCCCAGGGTCTTCCCTTGATCGATTTCTTTTTTGAACGGCTGATGAAGGCCCATGACGTGAAATCCGTCGACGGCAAGGTTAGAATAGCGAAGGAAGGCGTGGCCCTTCTCGGCAAAATTCCAGACAAAGTTCGAAGGGATTTCTATACGAAGGCTTTAGCGGAGAGGCTGGATGTCAAGGAATCTTTTCTCTACGAGATTCTCCGATCCTCTCCCAAGGAGCGATCCAAGGCGGGGGAGGATGCGGGAAGGCCGTCCGGGGAGAGGAGTTTTCCGAGATCCGAAGAATGGGTGGTCCGTCTGATGGCTCAACATCCGGAAGTCATTCCCACCATTACAAAAGAAGAGGTCCTGAAGGAGTTCGAAAGCCCGGTCTTGCGGGGGATCGCCGAGGCGCTGGAAGATCTTTATCAGAGAACAGGAAGGTTTAACCTGCCCCAGGCGCTAGCATGCTTTGACGACGATCTCAAGGGGAGGTTGTCTGAGTTTGCATTTCAGGAAGACGGGCTGGAGGAAGGGGATTGGGGGAAGATCTTGCAGGACTGCATCCAAAAGATTCGTGGAAAAGGGATCAAAAGGGAGAAGGGCGAGTTACTCAAGAAAATTAAAGCGGCAGAGAAACAGCAAGAAGGGAAAAGGCTTGGCCCTCTTCTGAAGGAGCGGCAGGAACTGGCGAAGAGGGAAAAAGGCCTTCAGAGAGACTTTCGCAAACGGTAGAGGGAGAGGTCCATGGCGAAGGGTGGAAAGATTAAGGAAGTTGAACAACTGATTAATATGGAGGGAGAAAAAGGATTTCTGACCCTCGATGAGTCGAATGATATCCCTCCCAACGACATTGTCTCCTCTGACCAGATTGACGATGTCCTGATGATGTTCGACGAAATGGACATTGATATGGTCGATGATCTCCAGGGGTTGAAAGTGGAGGAAGAAAAGGCCGTGGAGAAAGGGGAGGAGGGCGATGAGTTAGATGTGGAAACCTTTGGCAGGGCCACGGATCCCGTCCGGATGTATCTCCGCGAAATGGGGTCGGTTTCCCTCCTGACCCGAGAAGGGGAGGTCGAGATCGCCAAAAGGATTGAAAGCGGCAAAAGAGGAGTGCTCAGCGTCGTCTTGAACTGCCCCATGGCAGTCAAAGAGGTCATCAATCTGGGGAGTATGATTAAAGCCGGAAAGGTTGAGATTCGGGATATCACCAACGAGATCGACGAGGAGGAGACGAGCTTTGAGGAAGAGCAAATTCAAAAAAAGCAGATTTTGGACCTCATCGAAAAGATTAGGCGGAAAGACGAAGACCTCCGGGGACTGCTGAAAGGGAAGGCATTGCCGACGAAGAAGGTCCGGAAGCAAGGGAAGAAGAAACTCAAGGAGGTCCGCGGAAAACAAAGAGGGACGAAGAGGAGACAGGAGGAGATTAAAAAGCGACGAGAAGAGATCCTGGAATTCTTCAACCGAATGAATCTGAGGGATACCCAAATCAATAAGATTGTTCAGAAGATGAAGCAGATGCTCAACCGGGTCGAGAAAGGAGAGAGCGAGATCAAGAAGATCGAAGAAAAGTGGGCTATTTCCTTTCAGGAGGCGCGGACCGCCCTGAGGAAGTTGAAGGGAAGGCGTGTGAGCGAGAAGAAACTCTTTCGGACTCGAAAATTGGATAAACGCGACCTCCAAGAGATGTGCCGAGCGGTCGTGGGCGTTCAGACGAAAGTCCACAAGGTGGAAATGGAATGTGGCTTGACGGGTGACCGGCTGGCCGCAGCGGTGAAAGCGATCGTGGAGGGGGAGACGAGGGCCAAGGAAGCCAAGAGCGAATTGGTGAAGGCGAACTTAAGACTGGTCGTTTCCATTGCCAAGAAATATACGAATCGTGGGCTCCAATTCTTAGACCTGATTCAGGAAGGGAATATCGGGTTGATGAAAGCGGTCGATAAATTTGAATACCAGCGGGGTTACAAGTTCAGTACCTATGCGACCTGGTGGATCCGGCAGGCGATCACACGGGCCATTGCGGATCAGGCGCGGACCATCCGGATCCCCGTTCACATGATCGAGACGATCAATAAACTGATCCGGACCTCCAGAGGCCTTGTTCAGGAGATCGGAAGAGAGCCCACTCCCGAAGAGATCGCCGAGAAAATGGATATGGCTTTGGATAAAGTCAGGAAGGTGTTGAAGATCGCCAAAGAGCCCATTTCCCTCGAAACACCGATCGGTGAAGAGGAAGACAGTCACTTGGGGGATTTCATCGAGGACAAAGCCGTCATTTCCCCTCAGGAGGCGGTCATCAGCGCAAATCTGTCAGAGCAAACCCGAAAGGTCCTGGCCAGCCTCACCCCGAGAGAAGAAAAGGTGTTGAGGATGCGGTTCGGTATTGGAGAGAAGTATGACCACACCCTGGAAGAAGTGGGACAGGATTTTGACGTGACCCGGGAAAGAATCCGGCAGATCGAGGCAAAAGCGTTGAGGAAATTACGACATCCCAGCCGGGCGACCAAGTTGAAAAGTTTCCTTGAAACCTGAACTTAAGGGTTCGAGGTTAATAGTTCGGAGTTCGGAGTCATCCGATCCAATACTACAAGGTTTTTCTATTTTACTCCGAACTCAAAACTCCGAACCCCGGACGTTTAATGGGGTTGACACCCGCAGGCCCCAAGGGATAACATATTATAATGAGAATGGGCCCATAGCTCAGCTGGAAGAGCCACCGGCTCATAACCGGTAGGTCCCTGGTTCGAACCCAGGTGGGCCCACCAGGAAAGTGGAGGATCTCTTATGCACTCCTTTGGGATACAAGAAAGGACGCTCCGTAAGTCTGAGGGGAATAAAAAGAGTGCATCCAGGGGATGCACTCTTTTTATTTGGGGACAGACCCATTGAGATCTCATCCTGCGAAATCTGGCGGATAGGAGGCAAGGTTTGAGGGCGCAATTAGAGTTGCTATGGGAGCTTCAAAAAATTGATCTTGGACTGAAGAGCATTCAGGAAGAAAAAGATCGGTACCCCACGGAGATGAAGAAGTTGGATGAGAAACAGAAGGTCGAGACAGAGAGGATTGAAAAGGAGAAGGAGAAGATTGAATCCTTAGAGAAGACGCGGAGGCAAAAAGAGGGGCAGCTCAATTTGGAGCAAGAAAAAATCAAGCGGGCGGAAGCCAAGATGTTTGAGGTGAAGACCAATAAAGAGTATCAGGCCCTCCTCGGTGAAATTGATGCCATCAAAGGAGCAAACAGCCGGATGGAGGAAGAGATCCTCCGGGTCATGGACGAGATTGATGAACTCAAGAAAGATCTCTCCAAAAGGGAAAAGGACGTAGGAGCCACTCTGGAAAAAATTGAGGCCGAGCGAAAAAAGCTTCAGCAACAAATGGGACATGACGAAAAGGTCTGGGAAAAGCAGGTGGAGCGAAGAGAGGCTCTTTCGAAACAGATTGAGACCAAGCTGGTCAAGCTCTATAATACCCTGAAGGAAAAAAGACAAGGGGTGGGTGTGGTCGGGGTGAAACGTGAGACGTGCCAGGGATGTTTTGTAAACGTCCCTCCTCAATTGTTCATCGAGGTTCAAAAAAACAATGCCCTTGTTCGGTGTCCCCACTGCAACCGTATTCTCTACTGGGAGGGAGACCGAAATGCGAAATGAACCTTTCGACTCCCCGGCACGAAGGCCGGGGCTTGCTCAAGGTTCACCCTGAGCCGCGCTTTGTTCCCGCCTTCAAAGGCGGGCTTCGCGCGGTCGAACGGGTAAAATCCTTGGAGACACAAGGTCAATTGGCCATTCAAATGGGTCAGGCCTCCACGGGGAGCGTAGGGCGAGCAGGAAATGATTGGCCGAATTTGGCGATTCAGAGGGGGATTACAAAGGAAGGGAGGAGTTGACGGGGAACAGATGGTCGCTCCTTCTGAGATCCCGCAAAGATGGGCGATCGGGAGGAGAGGAAAGTCCGAGCTCCGCAGGGCAGGGTGGTCCGTAACCCGGACTGTCTCGGACCCCTGAAACGCAGGGTTCCGGGATAAGGAAAGTGCCACAGAAAACATACCGTCCTGTGGAACGGCGGTCGTGCCTATTCCACAGGGTAAGGGTGAAAAGGCGAGGTAAGAGCTCACCAGTGCCCCGAGCGATTGGGGCAGCTCGGTAAACCCCACCCGGAGCAAGACCAAATAGGCCCCGTTCCCGCAAGGGAAAGAAGAGCCCATTCGAATTTCCCTTCGCCCCTGGCGGGGGAAAAACGGGGCGGGTGAGGTCGCTTGAGGTCCTGAGCAATCAGGATCCTAGATAAATGGCCATCCCCCGGCTCCCGCTGAAGAGCGGGATCGGGATGACAGAACTCGGCTTATGGTCCCTGTCGACTCCTCCTCTTCTTTGTTTTGAGATGCAACAGCCTTTTTCCACCTGACGTTTCACTATTCGGATCAGGTAAGAACCTATGAGACTGAAAAGTCAAAGCCGTTGGGTGATCGGAGGGATTCTTTTTCTTCTCGTCTTGATTTTTCCCCTCCCGGCCTTCTGTCAAAAGGCCACCATTCACGATATCCAAGTGAGACGGTCCGATGGAGCGTGGAAGGTGAGTTTCGATGTAGAGAACTGTTTTACGGAAAAAATGGAGGAGGCCATCCAGTCAGGGATACCGACGACGTTTACCTTTTACATCAATGTTCATCAGAAAAGGAGCTGGTGGAAAGATCGAAAATTGGCGGCCCTCGAGCTTCGCCACACCGTCCAGTACCATCCGATACAAAAAATCTATCAGATAAGATTGGGAGAAGACCACTCCGCTCAGGCTGCGTCGAGTTTGGAGGAGGCCAAGAAGCTGATGTCGAGAGTCAAAGAGTTTAACGTTCGGTCTTCCTTGGCGATGGAGCCCGGAGTTCCCGCTTACTTTCGAATCAAAGCTGGATTGGACCCGGTCAGACTCCCTCTTCATTTAGAGTATCTCTTCTTTTTTGTCTCCCTATGGAATTTTGAAACCGAGTGGGTTATTCAGCCCCTCCCGCCTTGAGATCCCCCTTCCCCCTTTGCGAAGGGGGAGGAGGACTAAATAAGGTTGATGGATGAAGAAAGAACTTTCCCCTGACGCGAAAAGGCGACGCAATGAGCTGATCATCATTGGGATCATCTCGGTCCTCATCCTTATCTTTACAACCCTCGAGATGAAATTCCCTCAGATCGGAGGGAAAATCCCCGTCGCCAACAATATCATCATCTTCAGCCTGATCAATATCAACATCATCCTGATTCTCCTCCTGATTTTTCTAGTCATTCGGAACCTGGTCAAACTGATCTTCGAACGAAAACGGAAAGTTCTGGGAGCCAAGCTCCGGACCAAATTGGTGGTGGCTTTTGTCAGCCTTTCTCTCATCCCGACCATTCTCCTCTTTTTGGTCGCCGCGGGTTTCATCACCAACAGCGTGGAACACTGGTTCAGCGCCCAGGTAGAGCAGTCTCTTCAAGGATCTTTGGAAGTGGCCCAGACGTATTACCGGGATTTTGCCAACAGCACCGTTTCCGCCGCTCAACAGATCAGCAAGCCCCTCTCCAAACAAGGCATCACCATGGGATCACGAGAAATGAGCCTGTTGAGGGAGCAATTGGAAGCCAGACGACAGGAGCATCATCTCAGCACGCTCGGGATATTCCTGAAGAGAGAAGGGAATACGATCGGGGTGGTGGATCCTGCGCTCAAACCTGTTTCTCTTCAACTTCCGAAGGATCTGTTAGAAGCAGGGTTTTCAGGAAAAGAAGTTTCCAGAACCTTGTCGGTGGGAGAGGGAGAGTTGATCACGGGCATCGCCCCCATTTTCAGCCCTTTGGAGGCAAGGGAGGTGGTGGGGGTTGTCGTGGCCTCACATTTTATTCCGAAGAGTCTCACGGTCAAGATGCATGAGATCTCACAGGCGTTTCTGGAATACAAACAATTGAAGATTTTAAAAAAGCCGATCAAGTTCAGCTATATGATGGCCCTGCTGATGGTGACCCTTCTCATCGTCTTCTCGGCCACATGGTTTGGCTTTCATTTAGCCAAGGATATTACCATTCCCATCAAAGACTTGGCAGAGGCTACCGATCGGATTGCCTCTGGGGACCTCAATTTCCGAATTCAGATGAAAGCGGCAGATGAGATCGGCATGCTTGTTCAATCCTTCAATCAAATGACGGGGGATCTCCAGGTGAGCCGTTCTGAGTTGGAACAACGGAAGAAGTACATGGAAATCGTCCTGAAGAACGTGGCCGCGGGAGTCATTTCCATCGATGAGAAGGGAAACGTGACAACGACCAACACCTCCGCAGAACAGATGTTAGAGATCAGAGGCGAAGGGGTGCTGGAGAGAAAGTTTTCGGAGGTACTTCCCAAGGAATATGTGGCACAGCTTGAGCGCCTGATGGAAGAGCTCAAATCCTCCCGGAAAGATTCTATTGAGAGACAGGTGATTGTGAACCTGGAGGGGAAGTCCCTGTCCCTGTTGATCAATCTGACGACTCTGAGGGATGAGGAAGGAAAACCCCTCGGGGTTGTGGCGGTCTTCGATGACCTCACCCAGTTGATCAAGGCCCAGAGGATGGCGGCTTGGAGGGAGGTGGCCCGTCGGATTGCTCATGAAATCAAGAACCCCTTAACCCCTATTCAACTTTCTGCGCAACGGCTGAGGAAACGGTACCTGGAAAAACTTCAGCCGGACGGGACCGTCTTTGACGAATGCACCCGAATGATTGTAAAACAGGTCGAAGAATTAAAGGGAATGGTCAATGAGTTTTCGAACTTTGCTCGAATGCCGGCTTCCCATCCTACCCCTAACCATCTCAATGAGATCATCCAGGAAGCGCTTGTCCTCTTTCAGGGTCAGCAACAGGTTCAGTTTGAATTTGTTCCTAGCGAGCTTCCTGTCCTGAACGTCGACCGGGATCAGATGAAGCGGGTGATGATCAACCTGGTCAAAAATAGTCTCGCCGCCATCGAAAATGGAGGCAAGATCAGAATCCAGACGAATTATGATTCCAGACTGCAGACGATTCGCCTTGAGGTGAGCGACGATGGTCGTGGAATCCCCGAAGAGGACAGGGAGAGACTTTTCGAACCTTATTTTTCGAC
>Ga0335085_10014667_pt1 | contig 11420 bp, 10 predicted proteins | sample Lox_Sample_45_FD_206712 | JGI IMG/M metagenome (GOLD analysis project Ga0335085, IMG submission 206712) | Soil microbial communities from Loxahatchee National Wildlife Refuge, Florida, United States - Lox_Sample_4.5 | ecosystem: Environmental > Terrestrial > Soil > Wetlands | place: USA... | reverse complement strand
GGCGGCCGAGCTCGTTTCGCCCGTCGAGGGCGAGGTGGTGGAGGTCAACCCGGAGCTGGCTGCGAAGCCCGGCCTCGCCGCCGAGGACCCCTACGGCCGGGGCTGGGTGCTGAAGGTGAAGGCCCCCAACCTCGGCGACAATCTCCGGAACCTGCTCTCGGGCCGTCTCGCCCGGAAGTGGATGGAGGACTGCCGCGAAGCCCTCGAGCTGCGGCTCATGGCCTTCTCGGGCTCGGTTCTCCAGGACGGCGGAGAGCCCGCCTCCGACCTGGGCCACCACCTCCCACCGGCGGACTGGGAGCGCCTCGTCCACGAGTTCCTGCTCACGTAGCCCCTCCGGGGCCGAGGAGACCCTCCATGGCTTACCTGCCCAACCCGAAGGCGCGGGCCCTGCTCTTCGACGTCACCCGCTGCATCGGCTGCCACGCGTGCGCCAAGGCGTGCAAGGAGTCGCACGGCTTCCCCGGCACCGGGGAGGAAACCGAGCTCGACGCCACCACCTACACCGTGGTCCTCGACAAGGGAAACGACCGCTACCTGCGGCGCATGTGCCAGCACTGCGCCGACCCCAGCTGCGCGAGCGCCTGTCCGGTCGGCGCCCTAACCAAGACCGCGCTCGGCCCCGTCGTCTACGACGGGTCGAAGTGCCTGGGCTGCCGTTACTGCATGGTGGCCTGCCCTTTCAACGTGCCCCGCTACGAGTGGTCGAATCCGGTGCCCGTGGTGCGCAAGTGCGACGGCTGCCACGCGCGGCAGATGGAGGGCAAGCCCACCGCCTGCGCCGAGGCCTGTCCGGCCGAGGCCACGGTCGGCGGCACCCGCGAGGAGCTGCTGGCGGAGGCGAAGAGGCGCATCGCGGAGAACCCCGGCGCCTACCATCCCGAGGTGTACGGCGAGCACGAGGTGGGCGGCACGAACGTGCTGATCCTGTCCCCCGTCCCCTTCGAGAAGCTGGGGATGAAGACGGGCCTCGGCACCGATCCCCTGCCGGACCTCACCTGGGCCGCGCTGTCGAAGATCCCGAAGGTCGTGGCTTTCGGCGGGGTGGGCCTCTCCGCCATCTACTGGATCACCCACCGGCGCGAGGACGTCGCGGCGGCGGAGCGCGGCGAGAGGGAGGAGTGAGCGCCATGCGACGCGACGAACGCTTCCGGCCCGGGTTCTGGACCTTCTTCTTCGCCGCCGTCCTCGCCGCGGGCGCGGCGGTGGCCGTCGTCCGCTACTCGAGGGGCCTCGGCGCGGTGACGAACCTCTCCGACCGCTTCCCGTGGGGGCTCTGGGTCGGCTTCGACGTGCTCTGCGGCGTCGGTCTCGCCGCGGGCGGATTCACGATCACCACCGCCGTCTACGTCTTCAACCTCAAGCGGTTCAAGCCGATCGTGCGGCCGACCATCGTCACCGCCTTCCTCGGCTACATCCTCGTCGCGGTGGGGCTCATGTTCGACCTCGGCAAGCCCTGGAACATCTGGCACCCGATCGTGATGTGGAACCCCCGCTCGCCGATGTTCGAGGTGTCGTGGTGCGTGATGCTCTACCTGACCGTCCTGGCTCTCGAGTTCTCGGGCGTGCTGTTCGAGCGGCTGGCCTGGACGCGGGCGGCGAAGGCCCAGCACGCCGCGATCGTGCCCCTGGTGATCGCGGGAGCGGTGATCTCGACCCTCCACCAGTCCTCCCTCGGCACCTTCTACCTGATCGCACCCGGCAAGCTCCACCCGCTCTGGTACTCGCCGCTCCTGCCGTGGATGTTCTACCTCTCGGCGATCGGGGGCGGCCTCGCCATGATGATCGTCGAGTCGCGCCTGTCCTCCCGCGCCCTCGGGAGGGGCCTCGAGATGCCCCTTCTGATGTCGATCGGGAAGGCCCTCTTCGTCGCCCTGGGCGTCTACGGCGCGGCCCGGCTCCTCGACATGGCCCACCGGGGCGTGATCGGCGAGATCCTCTCCGGCAGCCGCGAGGCCCGCTTCTTCCAGCTCGAGCTCGCGATCGGGGTTATCCTTCCGATGGCGCTCCTGGCCCTCCCGGCCGTGCGACGCAACTCCGGGCGGCTCTACGGCGCGGCCCTCCTGGTCGTGGCCGGGTTCATCGTGAACCGCCTGAACGTGAGCATCACCGGGCTGGAAGGCGCGCAGGGCGGCCACTACGTGCCCACCGTCGCGGAGGGGATCATCACGCTCATGCTGGTCGGGATCGGCATCGCCGCCTTCGGCCTCGCCGTCCGCATCCTTCCCGTGATGGCGGAGGTCGAGCAGCCGGAGCTCGTGCCGGCGCCCGCGCCGCAGCCCGAGGGGGTCCTCGTCCCGGTGCCGGTGAGGAGCTGACCACGCCGATCGAGGCCGCCACCTCCGCCGCGAGGCGCCTCCGGCCCTGGAGGCGCCTCGCCGTCCGCATGGGCCTCGGCCTCGGGCTCGGGGCGGCGGCCATCCTCTGGCTGGCCGACCAGCTGAGCCTCGACCGCCAGCGCGCGCAGCTCGAGGCCCTGGTCGCCCTCTCCGCCGACCGGGTGGCGGAGACCGTCCACCGCGCGGCGCACGACGGGATGCTGAGGAACGACGCCGACGGCGTGCGGCGCATCATCGAGAACATCGGCGCCCAGGCGGGCGTCGACCGGATCCGCATCTACAACAAGGAGGGGCGCGTCCGGGTGTCCTCGGCCCCCGCCGAGGAGGGGTCGCTCGTCGACAAGCGCTCCGACGAGTGCATCGCCTGCCACGCGGGAGCGCAGCCCCGGGCCGGCCTGGAGCGGAGTGACCGGATCCGGATGCTGCCCGCGGCGGGCGGAGGGCGCGTGCTCGGCATCATCACCCCCATCTACAACGAGCCCCAGTGCGCGTCCTGCCACGTCCACCCCCCTTCTCAGCGGGTGCTGGGCATCCTCGACGTGCGGCTCTCGATGGCCCAGGCGGACGCCGCCCTCGCCACCTCCGCGCGGCAGATGCAGTACGGCCTCTTCGCCACCGGCCTCGCCGTGCTCCTCCTCAGCCTCTTGATGCTGTGGGCCCTCGTCCTCCGCCCCGTCCGGCGCCTCCGGACGGCCATCGGGCGGGCGGGAGTGGGCGACCTCTCGGCCCGGGTGCCGGTCCGCTCGAGGGACGAGATGGGGGATCTCGCCCGGTCCTGGAACCAGATGGCCGGGGACCTCCAGCGGGCCCGCGGCGATCTCGAGGGCCTGAACCGCACGCTGGAGGAGCGCGTGCAGGAGAAGAGCCGCCAGCTCGAGCACACCCACCACCAGATGCTCCTGGTCGAGAAGATGGCCTCCCTCGGCAAGCTGGCCGCGGTGGTGGCCCACGAGGTCAACAACCCGCTCGCCGGGATCCGCACCTACGCCCGGCTCCTGCGCCGGCAGCTCGCGGCCGGGACGCAGGCGCCCCCGACCCCGGAGCAGGCCGCCGAGACCGACCGCATCCTCCAGATGGTGGACGGCGAGGCCGGCCGCTGCGGCGACATCGTCCGGAACCTGCTCGCCTTCAGCCGGCAGTCGGGGGCGCGCTTCGCCGAGGAGGACCTGGGCCCGGTCGTGGAGCGGTGCCGCATGCTCCTCAAGCACCAGGCCGAGATGTTGGGAGTGACCCTCGAGGCGCGCACCGCCGAGGACCTCCCGAGGATCGTCTGCGACGCGGCGCAGGTCCAGCAGATGATCCTCGCCCTCGCCATGAACGCGCTCGAGGCGACGCCGCCCGAGGGGCGGGTGGGGATCGAGGCCGCCGGCGACGGGGACGGGGTCCGGCTCGTGGTCGCCGACACCGGCGGGGGCATCCCACAGGAGCACCTCGACCGCATCTTCGAGCCCTTCTTCACGACGAAGGAGGCGGGCAAGGGGGTGGGGCTGGGTCTGGCGGTCGTCTACGGCATCGTCGAGCGGCACCACGGGCGGGTCGAGGTTTCCTCCGAGCCGGGCCGCGGCACCACCTTCACCGTCCGCCTGCCCGCGCGCCAGCCGTCGGAGCGTCTCCTCCCCGGAGGGCCGGGCGAGGGAGCGGGCACCGTGGGAAACTAGGGCCAATGAGCGCGACCACCGGCGCCCCTCCCGGCACGCTGCGGATCCTGATCGTGGACGACGAGACGATCGTGCGCGACTCGCTCGGGGCGTGGTTCCGGCAGGACGGGCACCTCGTGGACCTCGCGGAGAGCGCGAAGGAGGCCCTGCGCCTCGTCACCGCCCACCGCTACGACATGGCCTTCCTCGACATCAAGATGCCGGGCATGGACGGGCTCGAGCTGCAGCAGCGTCTCGCCGCGGCGGACCCGGAGCTGAGCATCGTGCTGATGACCGCCTACGCCTCGGTGGAGACCGCGGTCAAGGCCATGAAGAACGGGGCCTACGACTACATCGTCAAGCCCTTCGACCCCGACGACCTGTCGATGCTGGTGAGGCGCGCCGCCGAGCATCGCTCGCTGCGGGCCGAGAACGTGCGGCTCAAGAAGAGCCTAGAGACGGCCGCCGCGCCCCCGCCCCTCCTCGGCCGCTCCCCGGCCATGCGCCACGTGGTCGAGCTCGTCGAGACCGTGGCCGCCTCCGACTCGACGGTCCTCGTCACCGGGGAGTCGGGCACGGGCAAGGAGGTCGTCGCCCGGGCCATCCACGCCGCCTCGTCCCGGCGGTACAACCCGATGGTGGTCGTCAACTGCGGCGCGCTCCCCGAGGGCATCCTGGAGAGCGAGCTCTTCGGCCACGAGGCGGGCGCGTTCACCGGAGCCCGCGCCCGGCACAAGGGGAGGTTCGAGGCCGCCGAGGGCGGCACCGTCTTCCTCGACGAGATCGGCGAGGTGAGCCCGAAGGTGCAGGTCGAGCTGCTGCGGGTCCTCGAGGAGAAGGTGGTGACCCGGCTGGGCGGACAGGCGCCGGTGCCAGTGGACTTCCGCGTCATCTCCGCGACGAACCGCGACCTGCTCACGGCGGTGAAGGAGGGCTCGTTCCGCGAGGACCTCTACTGGCGGCTCAACGTCGTCCACATCCACATCCCCCCGCTGCGCGAGCGGCCCGAGGACGTGCCGGTGCTGGCCGAGCAGTTCCTCGCGAAGTTCGCGCATTCGATGAGCCGGAGGCCGATGCGCTTCTCCCCCGAGGCTCGCGACGCCCTCGCCGCCTACCCCTGGCCCGGCAACGTGCGCGAGCTGCAGAACGCGATCGAGCGCGCGGTGGTGGTGGGCCGGAGCGAGGTCGTCCGGGCCGAGGACCTCCCGCTGCGGGTGACCCAGGCCCCGGCCGGGGGACCGGGGCCGGGCTCGCTCGCCGAGGCCGAGCGGGCCCACGTCCTGTCGGTCCTCGACGCCAGCGGGTGGAACATCACCCGGGCCGCCCGAATCCTGGACGTGGACCGGGTCACCCTCTACAACAAGATCCGGAAGTACGAGCTCAGGAAGCCGGAGAGCCCGGGCTGAGGCGAAGGTGGAAGGTGAGGCGGCCCGTCTCGCGGAGGCGGTCGATCTCCTCTCCGTCGGGGCCCTGCCCCGCGGCACGCTCGAGCGGCTCGCGGCGCGGCTGAGCCGCCACGTCGACCTCGCCTGCCACGTCGTGGCCGGCGTCGACCTGGAGCTAAGACCCATCCCCGGCCGCGACCAGCTCGACGCGGCCGCGGTTCTCGAAGGCCTCGAAGGGCGGGCCGCGGCCTCGTCGCGCCTCCTCGTGGGCGTCGCGGCCGGGGACATCGCGGTCCCCCTCTTCACCTTCGTCTTCGGCCTCGCCCGCCAGGGCGGTCGCGCCTGCGTCGTATCGCTCGCTCGCACCGACCCCGCGTTCTACGGCCTGCCCGCCGACCCCGAGCGGCGGGACGAGCGCGCGGTGGCCGAGATCCTCCACGAGATGGGCCACCTCGCCACCCTGGAGCACTGCCCGGACCGAGGGTGCCTCATGAGCTTCGCCGGCAACGTCGACCGGGTGGACGCCCGGGGATCGAGGTTCTGCCCCGCGTGCTCGGAGCGCCTGCCCCGCTGGCTGCGGGGGCCGGAGCCGATGCCGGAGCGTGCGTGAGCCCGGGGGCTATTGGCTCTGGGGCGGCGGGTCGGTGCCCTGGAAGAGCGTGCCGAGCCTCTCCGCCAGCCGGGCCGCCCGGGCCTCGGCCTTCTCCTTGTGGTCGAGGAAGGCATGGGCCAGCTCGTCCTTGCCGCGGCCCACGATGCCAGTGACGAGGGCGAGGCGGCGAACGACGACCTCCGTCGGACCGCCGGCGTCGACGACGATCGGCCACGCCTGGGCCTCGAGAGAGCTGAGGGCGAGCTGGATCTCCCGCAGGAGGTAGCCCTCGGCCACCCGCTCCCCGACGATCCGCCGGACGTGAGCGACGAACGGAGCCGGTCCGCCGGCCCGCACCGCCTCGAGGAATGCGGCCACCAGCATGGCCACGCGCTCGCGGCGCTGGTCCTCCGGCGCGGCCCGGTAGTGCGGGGCGTCGTGGGCGAGGAGCGAGGCCTCGAGCCCCGCGGCGAGAGCGTCCCGGCGCGTGGCGAGGAGTGCGTCGAGGGCGGCGTCCATGGAGGCTCCTTACGGCTGCCCATTCTACCCCGCGGCTATACTGGAGCCGTGCGCGTCGTGGTCGCCATGTCCGGAGGCGTCGACTCTTCGGTGGCCGCCGCCCGCCTGAAGGAGGAGGGGCACGAGGTGGTCGGCGTGTCGATGCAACTCCACGACCAGACGGCGGGCGAGGGCCCGTCCTTCGGGCGCTGCTGTGCCCTCGAAGACCTCCACGACGCGAAGGCGGTGGCGGCGCGCCTCGGCATCCCCCACTACGTGGTGAACCTCGAGCGGAGCTTCCGGGAAGGCGTCGTCTCGCCCTTCGTCCGCGACTACCTGGAGGGGCGGACGCCCCTCCCCTGCGCGCGGTGCAACACCGAGGTGAAGTTCGCGAGCCTGGTGGCGAAGGCGCGGGCGCTGGGAGCGGAGCGGGTGGCGACCGGCCACTACGCGCGCCGGGACGGCGGGGGCGGGCGACTGCGCCTCCTGAAGGGCCGGGACCCGGCCAAGGACCAGTCGTACTTCCTCTTCGGCCTCTCCCAGGAGCAGCTCGCGGCCGCCGTCTTCCCCGTCGGCGACCTCGACAAGGCCGAGGTCCGGCGTCTCGCCCGCGAGCGCGGCCTGCCCGTCGCGGACAAGGAGGAGAGCCAGGAGATCTGCTTCGTTCCCGACGGCGACTACGCCGGCTTCGTCGAGCGCGAGGCCGGGCCCGAGAAACGCTCGGGACCGATCCTCGACGCCTCCGGCCGCGAGATCGGCCGCCACGGGGGCGTGCACCGCTTCACCGTCGGTCAGCGCCGCGGGCTGGGCCTCGCCTCCCCGCGCCCGCTCTACGTTCTCGCCGTCCGGCCCGAAAGCCGCGCGGTGGTGGTCGGGGACGAGGAGCAGCTCCTCTCCGATCGCCTCGTCGCCCGGGAGGTCAACTGGCTCTCCGTGCCCGAGCCGGCGGGCGAGATCCGGGCGCGGGCTCGGATCCGCTACCGCCACGCGGAGGCGGCGGCCTCGATCCGGCCGCTCCCCGGTGGCCGGGCCGAGGTGCGCTTCGACTCTCCGCAGCGCGCGACCACCCCCGGCCAGGCCGCGGTCTTCTACGACGGCGAGGTCTGCATCGGGGGCGGCTGGATCGAGTGACGCGCTACGGCTTCGGCTCCCGCAGCCGGACGAGCGCCCCGCGCGCCGCCTCCTGCTGGGCGGCCTTCTTCGAGGCGCCCTCGCCGGTCGTCACCACGCCGTCGTCGAGCCGGCACTCGACGAGGAAGCGGCGGCGGTGGCTCGGACCTTCCTCCCCGACCACGAGGTAGAGCGGCACCCGACGCCCCTGCCCCTGCAGGAGCTCCTGGAGGCGGCTCTTCGGATCCTCGAGCTCCTGGTCCGGGGCCTCGGCCTCGTGCGCGAACTCCTCCCCGACGAAGCGGTGGGCGGCCTCGAAGCCCCCGTCGAGGTAGAGCGCGGCGACCAGGGCCTCGTAGGCGTTCGCCCACAGCGCCGTCTTCTCGCGGCCCCCCGTCTTCTCCTCGCCCCGGCCCAGGAGCAGGAGCTCGGGCAGGCCCAGCCCGGCCGCGCGCCGGGCCAGGCTGGGGGCGGAGACGAGCAACGCCCGGCGGCGGCTCTTCGCGCCCTCCGCCCCGTCGGGATCGCGGCGGTGCAGGAGATCGGTCACGATCATGCCGAGGACGGCGTCGCCCAGGAACTCGAGGGCCTCGTTGTCCACCCGATGGAGGGCCGCCGTCTCGTTGGCCAGGCTCGCGTGGGTGAGGGCGCGGTCGAGGAGCGACACATCGGCGAACCGGTGGCCGAGCCGCCGCTCGAGGTCGCGCAGCTTCTCTTCGCGATCTCCGGTCACGCCGCACGCTCCTCGGGGACGACCTTGAGCACGACGAGGGTCATGTCGTCGTGGGGGTCCGCCTCGCCCACGAACCGCCGGACCTCCTCCAGGATCCGCTCTTTGAGCTCCTCGCTGCTCAGGCTTCCGCTCTCCTCCAGGATCCTCCGCAGCCTCCCCTCGCCGAAGAGCTCGGCCCCGGCGTTCATGGCCTCCGAGAGCCCGTCCGTGAAGAAGAGGAAGAAGTCGTCCGGCTCCAGCGGGACCTCGTCCTCCTCGAGGATCCGCTCGAACCGCTCCCCGCGGTCGAGGCCGAGGCCGAGGCCGGCCGGGGTGAGGACCCGCGTCCTCCCCGTCCGGGCCTGGAGGTGGATGAGCGGGTTGTGCCCGGCCCGGGCGTAGCGCATTCTCCGCGCGGCGGTGTCCACCACCGCGTAGGTCATGGTCACGAACGACCGCGAGTCCATGTTGGCGGTGAGGATCCGGTTCGCCTCGGCCAGGAGGCGGGCCGGCGAGTCGTAGATCCGGGAGAGCGACAGCACGAGCCCCTTGAGCTCGGCCATGTAGAGGGCGGCCGAGGTGCCCTTGCCCGAGACGTCGGCCACCAGCACCCCCATGCGCGTCTCCCCGAGGGGCAGGAGATCGTAGTAGTCGCCTCCCACCTCGGCCGCGGGGAGGCAGAGCGCGGCCACCCGCACGCCGGGCAGAGTGACCAGGCCTTCCCCGGGGAGCAGGCTCATCTGGATCTGGCGCGCGATGCGGAGCTCCTCCTCGAGCCTCTCCTTCTCCGCCTCCTGCTGCATGAGCTGCTGGATCCCGCGCGACATCAGGTTGAACGACTCGGCCAGCTCCCCGAGCTGGTCGCGGGAGCGGATCCGGATCTGGTGAGCGAAGTCGCCCTGCCGCAGCCTCTGGGTCCCCACCGAGAGGGCGTGGACGCCGCGGGTGACGGAGCGGGCGAGGAGGAGGCCGAGGAGCAGGGCCACCGCGTACACGACGACGAAGACGAGGCCGAGGATGCCGAGCGCGTACATCAGGTACTCGGGCACGCTCCGTCCGCTCGTGTCGCGGGGAACCTGGATTGGCGACAGGCGCCGGACGAGCGCCCGCGGATCGTACTGGAAGGCGAGGGGAATGCCCTCGAAGGCGCTCCTCTCCCCCGTCTCCCAGTTCGTCTTCTCGGGGAGGGCCACGAAGACGAAGGCGGAGTCCGGCGACGCGGTGACGCGCTCGCCGCCCTCCTCGAAGGCCAGCCCGCTGCCCCGGTGCACGCGGGAACGGCCCCCCTCCCGGTCCACAGTCTCGACCTGCATCTCGCTCCGCTGGAGCACGTGGATGCCGGACCGCCGCTGGAGGTCCCCGTAGAAGGCCTCGTCAGCCGGAACCTCGAGGAGCAGAGCGTCCCGGCCCTCGGCCCACACCGCCCGCAGCGCCTCGGGAGAGAAGCGGTCCTGCGGGTGGAGCCGCACGAGGCCCGCGAACCCGGGGCCCTTCCACCACGGCGGGAGGGCGCGGGGCGCCTGGCCGACCCCGGCCACGACCCGCCCGTCGCGGAGGAGGGTGTAGGAGAGCGCCGGGAAAGCCTGCCGGGCCGGGGCAAGACGGAGAGGCAGCTCGCGCGCGGCCTCGCCTTCGGTGGCGGGAAGGCCCCCGAGGGCCGACCGGGCCGACGCCTGCAGCACGTCCGCGGCGCGGTCGATCTCCCCGGTCACGACCCGGGAGGCGGTGAGCCCGAGCAGCAGGACGAACGCCACTCCCATGAAGAGGGTCAGCAGGACGACCGGGACGAGCGCGATGAACAGGTACGAGACGATGAGCTTGGTCCGGATGCGCCACAGGAGGCGGTTCGAAGCCCAGCGGAAGGCGCGCCAGACGAGCCAGGCCGCGAACAGCCAGAGGACGATCCGCGCCGGCACACCCATCGCGTCGGGAAGGGACCCGCCGAGGAGCGAGAAGAGCTGGTCCACGAGCCAGAGGCCGAAGGCGACGGCGACCACGCGGCCCGGCCAGGTCGAGACGAAGAAGGAGCGGGCCCGGGCGACCGGCCCTTCCGCCGGCGGGCGGGGTGCCTCGGGGAGCAGCGGCCGCATGCGAGAGCAGAATCTAGCACTGCCGCGCGTTCGTTGACAGCCGGGCCCGCCTCCGCTAGCGTGGATCGACGTCATGCTCGGGGCCTTGACGCTCGTGCTCCTGCTCGCCGCGCCGCCGGACCTGGCGGTGGCGGGTGTCGTCGTGGGGCGCCCGCCCGAGCGGTCGAGCGCCATCCTCACCTCCGGGGGGCGGACGCGCACGGTGATCGTGGGGGAGAGCGCCTTCGGCGGCCGGCTCGTCTCCGTGAGTGCTTCGGCGGTGACCCTCGACTTCGGCGGGGAGAGGGTCGAGCTGCGGCTGCCCACCACCGTCGCGACCGCCGCGCTCCCTCGCCCGCCGGCGCCGAACCGCCCGTCCCTCCCGCCGGGCGCGCCGCCCGAGGACCCCGAGACCCCGGCCCGGGCCATGAACCGCGTCGAGGTGCAGCGCCGCCTCGGGGAGGAGATCCCGCGCATCCTCGCCGAGACCGCGGTCGCGCCCGTGACCCAGGAGGGGCGCGTGGTCGGCCTCCAGGTGACGCGGATGCCGGAGGGCAGCCTGCTCAGCGACGCCGGCCTGCGCACCGGGGACGTGCTGACGCGGATCAACGACACGGACATCGACGGCATGGCCACCCTCGTCGGCCTCTGGCCCCGCCTGCAGTCCGCCAGCGAGCTGCGCGCGGTGGTCCTGCGCAACGGTCAGCCGTTCTCCCTCCTGGTGTCGCTGCGGTAGTCCGGCTCGCGCCGGGCCGGCCTGGGCCATAATCACCTCGCTCCCACCGAGGTGACCATGGGTTTTGCCACCGACTGCATCCACGCCGGCCAGCAGCCCGACCCCGCGACCGGCGCGGTGACCGTTCCCATCTACCAGACCTCGACCTACGTCCAGGAGGGCCTGGGGCGGAACAAGGGCTACGAGTACGGGCGCACCCACAACCCCACGCGGCGATCGCTCGAGCGGAACCTCGCCGCGCTCGAGGGCGGACGGGACGCCTGCTGCTTCGCGTCCGGCATGGCCGCGACCCATGCGGTGCTCACCCTCGTCAAGGCCGGCCAGCGGGTGGTCGTCTCCGAC
>Ga0335085_10014666_pt1 | contig 11420 bp, 9 predicted proteins | sample Lox_Sample_45_FD_206712 | JGI IMG/M metagenome (GOLD analysis project Ga0335085, IMG submission 206712) | Soil microbial communities from Loxahatchee National Wildlife Refuge, Florida, United States - Lox_Sample_4.5 | ecosystem: Environmental > Terrestrial > Soil > Wetlands | place: USA: Florida... | reverse complement strand
ATGCGGTCGAGGTCGAGCGCAACGTCATGTTCCTGATCCTGACGCTGATCATCCTGGTGGCGGCGTTCAACATCGTCTCCAGCATGATCATGCTGGTGAAGGACAAGGGGCGCGACATCGCCATCCTCCGCACCATGGGCGCGACGCGCGGCATGATCTTGCGCATCTTCATGCTGTCGGGCGCGAGCGTCGGCATCGTCGGCACGGTCGCCGGGTTCGTGCTGGGCGTCGCCTTCGCCTCCAACATCGAAGCGATCCGTCAGTTCGTGCAGACCATCATCGGCACCAACCTGTTCGCGGCCGAGATTTATTTCCTGACGCAGATCCCCGCGCGGATCGATCCGAACGAGGTCGGGCTGGTGCTGGCGATGGCGTTCGGTCTGTCGTTCCTCGCGACCATCTATCCGTCGTGGCGGGCGGCGCGGCTCGATCCGGTCGAGGCGCTGCGTTATGAATGACGCGGTGCCGACGCTGGCGCTGCGCGGGGTGGTGCGGACCTTCCGCCAGGCGGGCGCGCCGCTGGCGGTGCTGCGCGGCGTGTCGCTGGCGTTGATGCCCGGCGAGATCGTGGCTCTGGTCGGGCCGTCGGGGGCCGGCAAGTCGACGCTGCTGCACGTGGCCGGGCTGCTCGAGCGGCCGGACGCGGGCGAGGTTCTGCTCGACGGGCGCGCATGCGGCGCCATGTCCGACGACGAGCGCACGGCGATGCGGCGCTCCGCCCTGGGCTTCGTCTACCAGTTCCACCACCTCCTGCCGGAATTCTCGGCGGTCGAGAACGTGATGCTGCCGCAGATGATCGCCGGCGTCGCGCGCGTCCGCGCCCGCGCGCGGGCGATGGAGCTGCTGCAGCAGGTCGGGCTTGGCCCGCGCGCCGAGCACCGCCCAGCGCGGCTTTCGGGCGGCGAGCAGCAGCGCGTCGCCATCGTCCGCGCGCTCGCCAACGCGCCGCGGGTGCTGCTGGGCGACGAGCCCACCGGCAATCTCGACCACCACACCGCGGCCGACGTGTTCGCGGTGCTCATGTCGGTCGTGCGCAAGAGCGGACTCGCCGCGCTCGTCGCCACCCACAATCTCGAGCTCGCCCGGCGCATGGACCGTGTGCTCGCGCTCGAGGACGGGCTGGTGGCGGAGCGCTTCGCTCCGCTCAGGGTGAGGTAAAGATGTGCCTCATCCTGAGCGGAGCGCGGAGCGCGTAGTCGAAGGACGCACCGCTCGCTTCTCGCTTTGCGCAGCGTTCCAGGGTGTGGGATGCTGGCTTCCATGCCGCACGCCGATTTCATTCACCTCCGGACCCACTCCGCCTATTCGCTCTCCGCGGGCGCGATCAAGGTGAAGGAGCTCGTGGCGCTGGCGAAGAAGCAGGCCATGCCGGCGGTGGCAATGACCGATCGCGGCAATTTGTTCGGCGCGCTCGAATTCGCGCTCACCGCGCGGGACGCCGGCGTGCAGCCCATCATCGGCTGCGAGTTGGCGCTTCGGCGCGCGGAGGGCGAACTGAGACTCGCGGGGAAGCATGGGCCGGCGGCGACGCCCGACTCGGTCCTGCTCCTCGTCCAGAACGAGAGCGGCTACCGCAACCTGCTGAAGCTCGTTAGCCGCTCGTTCCTCGAGACCGAGGGCGGGGAGGAGCCGCAGCTTGCGCTGTCGGCGCTCGAAGGCCTGAGCGACGGGCTCATCCTCCTCACCGGCGGTCCGCGCGGCCCGGTCGGGCGGCTTCTTGCCGAAGGGCAGAACGCGGCGGCCGAAGCGACGCTGTTGCGGCTCGAGGCGCTCTTTCCCGGCCGGCTCTATGTCGAGCTGATGCGGCACGGGCTCGCGGTCGAGGACAAGATCGAGGCGCCGCTGATCGAGCTCGCCTACCGCCACGACCTGCCGCTCGTCGCCACCAACGACGTGTTCTTCGCCGATCCCGGATACTACGAGGCGCACGACGTGCTGCTCTGCATCGCCGAGGGCACCGTGCTCGGCGACCAGAGCCGGCGCCGGCTCACGCCGGAGCATTATTTCAAGTCGCCGGCGGCGATGCGGACGCAGTTCGCCGACGTGCCCGAGGCCTGCGACAACACGCTGGTGATCGCGCAGCGCTGCGCCTTCATGCCCGAGGCGCGACAGCCGATCCTGCCGCCGTTCTCCACCGCGACCGGGCGCGACGAGGCCGCCGAGCTGCGCACCGCGGCGGCCGAAGGTCTCGAACGCCGGCTCGCGAGCCAGGTGTTCCGCGCGGAGATGGGCGAGGGCGAGCGACGGGCGGCCGCCGCGCCCTATCGCGAACGTCTTGCGTTCGAGCTCGACATGATCGTGCAGATGGGCTTCGCCGGGTATTTCCTCATCGTCGCCGAATTCATCCAGTGGGCGAAGTCGCAGGGCATCCCTGTGGGGCCGGGGCGCGGCTCCGGCGCAGGCTCGGTCGTCGCGTGGTCGCTCACCATCACCGATCTCGATCCGCTGCGCTTCGGGCTCCTGTTCGAGCGCTTCCTCAATCCCGAGCGCGTGTCGATGCCGGATTTCGACATCGACTTCTGCCAGGACCGGCGCGACGAGGTGATCCGCCACGTGCAGGAGCGCTACGGCCGCGACCGCGTGGCGCAGATCATCACGTTCGGCAAGCTGCAGGCGCGCGCGGTGCTGCGCGACGTAGGGCGTGTGCTCGAGATGCCCTATGGGCAGGTCGATCGCATCTGCAAGCTCGTGCCCAACAACCCGGCCGCGCCGGTGACGCTGCAGGAGGCGATCGACGGCGAGCCGATGCTGCAGCAGATGCAGCAGAGCGACGAGGCGGTGGCGCGGCTCATCGCCATCGCGCTGAAGCTCGAAGGGCTCTACCGCCATGCCTCGACGCATGCCGCCGGCGTGGTGATCGGCGACCGGCCGCTGGACGAACTGATCCCGCTCTATCGCGATCCGCGCTCGGACATGCCGGTGACGCAGTTCAACATGAAGTATGTCGAGCTCGCGGGCCTGGTGAAGTTCGACTTTCTCGGCCTCAAGACGCTCACCGTGCTGGCGCACGCGCTCGAGCTGTTGCGTCGGCGCGGCGTCGAGCTCGATCTCGCGAACCTGCCGTTCGACGATCCCGCCACCTACGCGCTCCTCGGCCAGGGCGACACGGTCGGCGTGTTCCAGCTCGAAGGCGCGGGCATGCGCGACATGCTGCGCAAGCTGCGCCCCGACCGGTTCGAGGACATCATCGCCGTCGTCGCGCTCTACCGGCCCGGGCCGATGGAGAACATCCCGCGCTACATCGCGGTGAAGCACGCACAGGAGACGCCCGACTACCTGCATCCCTCGCTGAAGCCGATCCTGGAGGAAACTCACGGGATCATGATCTACCAGGAGCAGGTGATGCAGATCGCGCAGGTGCTCAGCGGCTATTCGCTGGGTGGCGCCGACCTGCTGCGCCGCGCGATGGGCAAGAAGATCAAGGCGGAGATGGAGGCGCAGCGCAAGGCCTTCATCGACGGCGCCACGACGCGCGGCGTGGCCGCAGCCCTGGCCGAGCACATCTTCGACCAGGTCGCGAAGTTCGCGGGTTACGGCTTCAACAAGTCGCATGCCGCGGCCTACGCGCTCGTCGCCTACCAGACCGCGTATCTCAAGGCCAATCATCCGGTCGAGTTCATGGCCGCGCTGATGAGCCTCGATATCGGCAACACCGACAAGCTCAACCTCTTCCGCCAGGAAGCCAACCGGCTCGGCATCCGCATCCTGCCGCCGGACATCAACCGCTCTGCCGACACGTTCTCGGTCGAAGCGACCGCGCAAGGGCCGGCGATCCGCTATGCGCTTGCGGCGGGCAAGGGCGTCGGCGCGGCGGCGATGCGCCAGCTCGTCGAGGAGCGCGACGCGCGCGGGCCGTTCGCGGATCTGTTCGACTTCGCCCGCCGCATCGATCCGCGCGGCTTCAACCGCCGCCAGTTCGAGAGCCTGGTGAAGGCCGGCGCGTTCGACGTGCTCAACCGCAATCGCGCGCAGACGTTTGCCGCGATCGAGATGCTGCTGCGCCACGCCGCCGCCGCGTCGAACGATCGCGCGAGCCAGCAGGTCAGTCTCTTCGCCGAAGAGACGGGACAGGGCGGCAAGTCGGCCCTGCCGGCGGTCGCCGATTGGCAGCCGGCGGAGCGGCTGCAGCACGAGTTCGACGCGATCGGCTTCTATCTCTCGAGCCACCCGCTCGACACTTACGCGCGCAGCCTCGCGCGGCTCGATGTGGTGCGCTTCGTCGACCTGCCGGCGTGGCTCGCGGCCGGGGGCTCGACCCGGTTCAAGCTCGCGGGCGTGCCGATCTCGCGGCGAGAGCGCAACTCGGCCCGCGGCAGTCGCTTCGCCTTCGTCCAGATGTCCGACACGAGCGGCGTGTTCGAGGTGACGGTCTTCGCCGAGGTCCTGGCGCAGAGCCGGCAGCTGCTCGACGAGGGCCACCCGCTTCTCGTCGTGGTCGATGTACGCTCGGAGGAGGAATCCCTGCGCCTCATGGCCCAGCGTTTCGAGGCGCTCGACAAGGTTGCGGCGCAGGCCGCGGCCGGGCTCAAGGTCGTCCTGGGCGAGGGCGACGCACTGGCGCCGCTGAAGCAAATGATGCTGCGCGAGAGCGGCGGACGCGGGCGCGTGACCGTGGTCGTGCCGGTCACGCCCGCACGCGAGGTCGAGATCGCACTCCCCGGGGGATTCCGGATCGGCCCCGAAATATTGCGCGCAGTCCGCGCGCTTCCGGGTGTTCTTGAAGTGCAGGACGTGTAGCCGCAGGTCGTTAACCTTATTCCATTTTGTCGATTACGCGAATTCCGCTACAGTCGATGCAATTGGGAGGTTCGAAGCTTGCGTAATTAGCCGCGAGGGGAGGGATAATGGTGGCTGGACGCAGTGGGGCTCAGGTACGACCAGGCTGGTCGCTCGAGCCCGATTTGGACCCGCTCGACGAGCAGCTTCGCCGTCGGCGCTGGCGCGTGCTACGCGCCGCCCTCCCGCCCAGCCGCGGCCTCGACGCTATCCCGAACTGGGTCAAGACGCCGGACCAGTTCATCGACTGGATCACCGGTCGGCTGAGCGCGGTGGCGATCAAGGGCTATTTCGCCGATCTCGAGCTCATCGCCAAGCAAACCTGCGACCTCGAGCTGTTGCGGCTAGCACGAAGCTATAAAAGCCAGCGCTGAAGCGTCGCCGTTACCAGCGGCACGTCACGGCACTGGGCCAAAAAGGAGCGAGCGGACCGTGTCCCCGCAGCGAGTGTTTCGGCAGGCCAAGTTCGCGGTGGGACAGATCGTCCGACACCGGCTCTTCTCCTTTCGCGGCGTGATCTTCGACGTCGACCCGACCTTCAGCAACACTGAAGAATGGTACCAGTCCATCCCCGCCGAGCGCCGCCCGTCCAAGGATCAGCCGTTCTATCATCTCCTGGCGCAGAACGCCCAGGGCGGGCCCTACGAGGCTTATGTCTCGGAGCAGAATCTGGTGGCAGACGCCGAACACGGGCCGGTCAGCCACCCCATGATCGACGTGATCTTCGAACGCAAGGCCGGCGACCGCTACGTGATCCGTTCGAGCCGCCGGCAGTGAACCGGCCCGCCCGTCGGGGTGGGGCTTCGGCCGTCAGTTCCCGGTCCCGTGCGTGCCGGGTTAGCCCGGATCATATTTTCTGAGCCGTCTGCCGCAGTGGAGCGTTCCCGCTCCCGGCTGCCCGCCAAATGGCGTAGCATCCTCGGGTCCCCTTCGCGGAGGGTAAGCGGTAATGGGCAAACGCGCGTTGATCACGGGCGCGACCGGGCAGGACGGTTCCTACCTGATCGAGTTGCTGTTGGCGAAGGGCTACGAGGTCCACGGGTTGATTCGGCGGGCGAGCCTGTTCAACACCGACCGGATCGACCACCTCTACCATGACCCGCATGTCGGCGGGAAACGGCTGACCCTGCATTACGGCGACCTCGCCGACGGCTCGGCGATGCGCAACGTGCTCGAGGCGGTGAAGCCGGACGAGGTCTACAACCTCGGCGCTCAGAGCCACGTCAAGGTGTCGTTCGAAGTGCCGGAATACACCGCCGACGTGGTGGCGCTCGGCACGCTGCGGCTGCTCGACGCGCTGCGCGATCATGTCGGGCGCAGCGGGCGCGCGGTGCGCTACTACCAGGCCGGATCGTCGGAGATGTTCGGCGCCTCGCCGCCGCCGCAGAGCGAGCGGACGCCGTTCCATCCGCGCAGCCCCTATGCCGTGAGCAAGGTGGCGGCGCACTGGTACGCGGTGAACTACCGCGAGGCCTATGGCCTCTTCATCTGCAACGGCATCCTGTTCAATCACGAGAGCCCGCGCCGCGGCGAGACGTTCGTCACGCGCAAGGTCACCCGCGCGGTGGGCCGCATCAGCGAAGGGCTGCAGGACAAGCTTTATCTCGGCAATCTCGACGCTCGGCGCGACTGGGGCTTCGCGGGCGATTTCGTCGAGGCGATGTGGCTGATGCTGCAGCAGGACAAGCCCGACGACTATGTGGTCGCGACGGGGGAGGCGCACACTGTGCGCGAGCTCGCCGAAGCCGCGTTCGCCGAAGTCGGGCTCGACTGGCAGAAGCATGTCGAGATTGACCCGCGCTATTTCCGCCCGACCGAGGTCGACGCGCTTGCCGGCGACGCGGGCAAGGCGCGCGAGCGGTTGGGCTGGGCCCCGCGCGTGAATTTCACGAGCCTGGTGCGGATGATGGTCCAGCACGACGTCGCTCTCGCAAAGCGCGAGCGTACCTTGAAGACCGCGGGCTATGTCGAGACGCGCGGCGCCGCGTCGGATCAGCGGAGCTGAGGAGGCGCGGATGGCGGAGGCACCGGTCCTCTTCCCGCTCGCCGGCCGCAAGGTCTATGTCGCCGGCCACAGCGGCATGGTCGGAAGCGCGCTGGTGCGGCGGCTCGAGCGCAGCGGCGCGAGCCTCCTGACGGCGACGCACCACGAGCTCGACCTGAAGCGGCAGGACGCGACCGAGGCATGGCTCGCGGCGATGCGGCCCGACGCCGTGTTCGTTGCCGCCGCGACGGTGGGCGGCATCCTGGCCAATGACACGCGACCGGCGGAATTCCTCTACGACAACCTGATGATCGCCGCGAACGTGATCGAGGCCGCGCGCCGTGCCGACGTCAAGAAGCTGCTGTTCCTGGGCTCGTCCTGCATCTATCCGCGGCTTGCGCACCAGCCGATGGCGGAGGAGGAGCTGCTGACCGGGCCGCTCGAACCCACGAACCAGTGGTACGCCGTCGCAAAGATCGCCGGCCTCAAACTGTGCGAGGCCTATCGCCGGCAATGGGACTGCGACTTCATCTCGGCGCAGCCGACCAATCTCTACGGGCCCGACGACACCTATGACGCCAATGCGAGCCACGTGATTCCGGCGCTGCTCCTCAAGATGCATCGCGCCAAGACCCTGCGCGCGCCCGAGGTCGAGATCTGGGGCAGCGGCACGCCGCGGCGCGAGTTCTTGCATGTCGACGATCTTGCCGATGCGCTGGTGTTCCTGATGGAGCGCTATTCCGGCGACAGCCACGTGAATGTCGGCTGGGGCACCGATGTCAGCATCGCTGAATTGGCACGGCTCGTCGCCGACACGGTCGGCTATGAAGGCGCGTTCCGCTATGCGACCGACAAGCCGGACGGTGCTCCGCGCAAGCTCCTCGACGTGAGCCGGCTTGCGGCGCTCGGCTGGCGGCCGCGAATCGCACTCGGCGACGGGCTCGTCGATGCCTATCGCTGGTTCCTTGCCAACGCCGCGGCCACGGCTTAGACCGTCCTCGTTCCATCCCTCGTTTCCCGGTCCTCCGCCGCTCATTTCTGCCCAGCGTGACCAAGAACCTTTGATCCGGCACCGCATCCTCTCGCCCGCCTGTCGCATCGCGCTGGGTGCCGCTTTCGCCGCTCCCTCTGGCTTTTCCGCCGCTGCGCAAGATTACGAGCGCGTAGCTCCGCGTGAGCCTGCCGCCCCGGCCCGTCCGCCGGCCTTCGTTCCGCCCGCGCCGTCGCTGCCGTCGGTCGCGGCGCCGGAACGCATCCTGCTGCCGACGCTGCGCGGGCTGAAGCTCGTCGGCGACCCTGCCCGGCTCGAGCGCAATGGTGCCGACGGCGAAGGCGTGATGATCGACGGCTTGCCGATGATGGACGCGCCAGAGATCCGCGCAAGGCTTGCCGCCTTCGTCGGCGCGCGTCTCACCTTCGGCGGGCTCGACGACATCACGCAGATCGTCATCGGATGGTACCGCGATCACGATCATCCTTTCGTCGACGTGGCGTTCCCGGAGCAGGACATCAGCACCGGTGTGATCCAGGGCGTGGTCACCGAATTCCGCGTCGGCGCGATCAAGGTGCAGGGCAACCAATGGTTCTCGAGCGCGCTCATCGCGAATGCGCTGCGCGTCGCGCCCGGCGATCCGATCGACGCGAAGCGCCTGCAGGACGACATCGCGTGGCTCAATCAGAATCCGTTCCGTCAGGTGACGGTGCTGGCCGAGCGCGGCGAAGCGCCGGCGACCACGGATCTCGTGCTCGATACCGCGGATCGCTTTCCGCTGCGCGTCTATGGCGGCTACGACAATACCGGAACGCCGGTGCTGGGGCACGACCGCTGGAATCTCGGAGTGAACTGGGGCAACGCGTTCTGGCAGGACCAGCAGCTCTCCTACCAATTCACCTCGAGCAACGATTTCTGGCATCACCGCGCGGATATTCCCGGCCGGCCCGGGGGCCCGGCCTTCGTCGCCCATGCGGTGAGCTATGTCGCGCCGCTGCCGTGGCGCGACAAGATCGGCATCTTCGGTTCCTACAGCGAGGCGGTGCCGCGGCTCGGCCCCGATCTCGGCCTGACCGGCATCAGCGGCCAGGCAAGCGTCCGCTACATCGTGCCGCTGCCCGGCTTTGCCGACATCGTGCACCAGCTCCAGATCGGCTACGACTTCAAGACCTCCAACAACAATCTCGAGTTCGGCGGGCTGCTGGTCTCGAACGTCACCACCGAGGTCGACCAGTTTCCGCTGATCTACGATCTGACCGCGACCGATGCGTGGGGACGGACGACGGTGCAGAACAGCCTCGTCTTCAGTCCCGGCAACCTCACGGCCGGCGACAAGGACGCTGCCTACCAGGCGCAATCGGGCTCGTCCTTCGCCAAGGCGAAGTACGTCTACGACACGCTGCGGGTCACGCGGACGACGCGCCTGCCCGAAGATGCGAGCTGGGTCATGCGCGTCATCGGCCAGCTTTCGGACCGCAATCTCATCCCGAGCGAGCAGCTCGGCGCCGGCGGCTTCGACAGCGTACGCGGCTACGACGAGCGCGCCGCCAACGGATCGGTGGGCGTGCTCGTCACCGAAGAGCTGCGCACGCCACCCTTTCGCCCAGTGAAGCTGCTGGGGGGTGGCGAGATCGGCGAAGAGGCGCAGCTCTTGGCGTTTTGGGACTTCGCCAGCGTGCGCGAGAAGCAGACCGCGCCGGGCGCGCACTCGAGCACGCAGCTATCGAGCGTCGGGCTCGGCATGCGCTACACGATCGCCCGCTATTTCGATTTCCGGCTCGACTACGGCTGGCAGCTGCGCAAGCCGCCGGGCGCCGCGAGCCGCAGCCAGATGGGCCATATCGCGGTTACGGCGAGCTATTGAGAGGCCGCGATGTGCGCCCTTCGACTTCGCTGCGCTTCGCTCAGGATGAGGGACTCTTCTTCACCTCATCCTGAGCGGAGCGCAAAGCGCGCAGTCGAAGGACGAACGCTGCTCCGACCGCTACCGTCCGAACCAGTGTCCGAGGCGCGTCCGGGTCTCGGCTGCCAGCGCCTGGTCGCGCGCGGAGTTGAGGATGTTCAGCACCGAGGCGTGCGTCGTCTGGTCGCTGTCGTTGAACGCCTCGATCGTGAGCCGCTGTCCCGTCACCTGGCGGATCGTGCGCATGATCATGCGGTCGACGCGGTAGGTGGCTCCGGCGGCGCGCAGCGCGCCGCGCAGGCAATGACGGCCGTCGGCGGTCGCGAGCCGGTTCTTGCACCACATGTCCTCGGTTGCGATCACCTCCATCACGCGCTCGACCTGGGTCGCGGCACTGGTGCGGAAGAAGTAGCGGCCGTCATAGGGCATATCCGTCTCCTTGCTCTATGGGGAACATGATGTCATTGGCGCCGCGGTGCGATCAACCCCTCGGCCTCCATCAGCGGAAAAATGCCACCGCCGCGCATCAGCTTCAGCAGCCGCTCCGGAATACGCGCCGGCGTCAGCGCGGCACCGGTCCGCGCGTTGCGCACGCTCCAGCCGGAATCGATGTCGAGCTCCGCCATGTCGCCCTCCTCGAACGCGGCGAACGCGCCCGGGCATTCAAGCGCGAGAAACCCGAAATTCACGCTGTTGCGGAAGAACAGGCCGTTGATCGAGTCCGCCACCAGGAACGCGATGCCGATGTTGCGCAGCGACCGCGCCGCCGGCCGGTTCGAGCCCATGCCGAAATTGTTGCCGGCCACGATCACGTCGCCGCGCCGCATCTCGTCGATCCAGCCCGGCCGGTTCGAGGCGAACACGGCGCGGGCCTGCTCCTCCGGCCCCTTGGCGATGACCGAACCCGGCAGCATCAGGTCGGTATTGATGTCGTCGCCGAATTTCCACACGCGGCCGGAGATCATGCGAGGTCTCCCGCGAAGAAGTCGGCGGCACTGGCGATGCGGCCAGCAAGCGCCGAGGCCGCAACCGTGGCCGGCGAGGCCATGTAGATGCGCGCCGACGGATCGCCCATCCGGCCCTTGAAGTTGCGCGTGCTGGCGGTGATGCAGATCTCGCCCGGGCCGAGCGCGCCCATGTGCCCGCCGACGCACGCGCCGCAGGTCGCCGGGGTGACGATCGCGCCGGCATCCGACAGCGTCGCGACATAGCCGGCCGCGAGCGCCGCGCGATAGATCGCCTGCGAGCCGGGGGTCACGATGAGCCGCACGCCCGGCGCCACGCGCCGCCCGGCGACCACCTTCGCCGCCACCGCGAAATCGTCGAGCGTGCCGTTGGCGCAGGAGCCGATGAATGCCTGGTCGATCCGCTGCCCCACCACCTCGCCGACCGGGACCGAGCTGTTCACCACCGCGTCGGGCAGCGCGACCAGCGGCTCGATCTTGCCGAGATCGAGCGCGCGCCGCTCCTTGTAGCGCGCATCGGCGTCTGGCCAAGTCGGGGTGAAGGGGGCGGGGTTGCGCTCGCGCACATAGGAGAGGAGGAGATCGTCCGGGTCGAAGATCACGAACTCGGCGGAAAGCTCCGTCCCCATGATCGCGAGCGTGCGGCGCGCGTTGAGGCTCAGGTTCGCCATGCCGGGGCCGCCGAACTCGACATTCTGGTTGACGTGCGCGCCGTAGCTGCCGGCGATTGTGAGGAACACGTCCTTCGCGGAGACGCCCGGCCGGAGCTTGCCGGCGAGCTCGTAGCGGATCGTCTCCCCG
>Ga0335085_10014665_pt1 | contig 11420 bp, 13 predicted proteins | sample Lox_Sample_45_FD_206712 | JGI IMG/M metagenome (GOLD analysis project Ga0335085, IMG submission 206712) | Soil microbial communities from Loxahatchee National Wildlife Refuge, Florida, United States - Lox_Sample_4.5 | ecosystem: Environmental > Terrestrial > Soil > Wetlands | place: USA... | reverse complement strand
GCCTGGCGTACCTATTTGGATCGTGAACACGCCACCCAACAAGAAGGTCGCCTGCCGCCTCTGGGAAGAACGTCCCTGGGACGGGCACCCAACCGGCATCACGACCTTCAGGGATATGGATTTCTCGTCTCCGGAGGAGTTACTGCTTCAAGAGCTCGATGCGATTGAGCTGCACCACGGATCCTACTCGGCTAATCCTCCCTACACTGTACTCGAAGTGCTGGGTGCCGTGCTTTCCCCCCGGATTGAGAGCGAGCTTTCCTCCTACGGCTTCAGTGAATTTCAGCCAAGTCCAGCAGGTTTTCGGGCCATGCGGCCCGAGCCTCTGGATTGATCGCAACGAGGTGCCCTCTGCGGATTCAGGCTTTACTTGCTTCCATAGGCCGCTCTGGAGTAGTTTTGTGGCTCTCCCTCCCCAGTTCGGGGCGGGCCAGGAGGCCTAGTGTCGGAACACGCCCGCTTCAATGTCCGGTTTGTCGATAAAGGCGTCATCCTGGATGTCCAGGGCCCGGTGCGGCTCGGTGAAACCGAGCAGGCGCTGCGCGAAAAAGTGCAGGAACTGGTCTCTGCCGGAAACCGGAATATTGCCGTCAATCTCGCCGGTGTGACCATGCTGGACAGCTCTGGAATCGGCGCCATGGTGCGTTCGTTCACTTCCGTGAATCGCGGCGGCGGGAAGTTCGTCATCTTCTCGCCCACAAAAATGATCCGCCAGACGCTCAAGATGGTGCGCCTGGATACCATTCTCGCTATCTACGACGACGAAGCCGCAGCACTCGCCGCCCTCTAATTTCCGCCTGCACAGTTTCGGCACCCGGCCCGCCATCACGTAAGCCGCATTGCACCTCCACTTGCCCTCGGGTATCGTTGCGGGGCGCTTTTCGGATGGAGGCCCCATGCGCGCCCTTCTGCTCATCCCTGTACGCCGTACCGCCATTGCGTCCGCGCGGTTGGTGGCCGCGGCGCTGGTGCTGTCACTCGCGGCCGGTGCTGCTCCGCCGCCGCAGCAGTCCTCACCGCCTCCGGTTGCCCAGCAGCAGAAAAGCTTCGTGATTGTCGGCGCTGATGTTGCCGATGGCTCCGGCGAGCCGCTCGTGCACGAAAATGTGCGCGTTGCCGGCGATCGCATCACCCGCGTTGGAAATTTCACGCCCGAGCCCGGTGAAGATGTCGTCCATGCCGACGGGTTGGTCCTCGCGCCCGGCTTCATTGACACGCATAACCATTCCGGCTCGGGCCTGGAAACGGATCGCCTGGCCGAAAGCCAGATATCCCAGGGGCTCACCACCCTGCTGCTCGGTCAGGACGGCAGTTCTCCCTGGCCCATCGGCGAATGGCTGGAGAAATTCCGCAAGGATCCGGCGGCCCTGAACGTGATGATGCTGGTGGGCCACGCCACCTTGCGCCGGTTGGTGATGGGCGACGATTTCCGCCGCCCCGCCACTCTCGAAGAGATCGCGAAAATGGCCGGTCTGGTGGAACAGGGGATGAGCGAAGGGGCCGTCGGCCTGTCCAGCGGCCTGGAATACGAAGTGGGCAGCTACAGCACCACGGAAGAAGTCGTGGCCATGGCGCGCGTGGCAGGCCGGGACGGCGGCTTCTACATCTCGCACATCCGCGACGAAGCCGACCGCAGCTTTGAAGCCATGCGCGAACTCCTCCAGATAGGCCGCGAAGCCGGCCTACCTGTGCAGAACACGCACATCAAGCTGGGCACCGTGGGCGTGTGGTATCGCGCCGCGGAAGTGGCCACCATGTACGACGCCGCGCGCCACGCCGGTCAGGACGTCACCGCGGACTGCTATCCCTATGAAGCCTGGCATTCCAATTTCAAGGTCTTGGTTCCGAACAAGAAGTACGAGGATCCCGCCAGCGTGTCGAAAGCAATCGACGACGTCGGCGGACCGCAGAATCTACTGATCACAGATTTCGAGCCGCATCCCGAATACCAAGGACACACGCTGGCCGAAGCTGCCAAGACGCGCGGGATCACGCCAACCCAATTGCTCATCGAAATCATCCGCGAGGGCGACGGAGGCGTCATCGGCCACACCATGACGGAGCAGGACATGCGCGTTTTCTACGCGCAGCCGTGGGTTATGGTCTCGAGCGACGGCGGCATCGGCATGAAACATCCGCGCGCCGCGGGCACCTTTCCGCGCGTGCTGGGCCGACTGGTGCGCGAGTGGCACTGGCTCACACTGCCGGAAGCCGTCCGGCGCATGACGTCGCTGCCGGCCTGGCGGCTCAAACTCAGTGACCGCGGACTGGTGAAGGAGGGCATGGTGGCGGATCTCACTCTGTTTAATCCGCAGACTGTGATTGACCGCTCTACCTTCCAGGAGCCGCAGAAACTCTCCGAAGGAATCGAGAAAGTCTACGTATCCGGTGTTCTCGTCTGGGACCACGACCACGCCACCGGAGCGAAGCCTGGAAAAGTGCTGCCGAAGTAGGGGGTATTGCAGATGACGGACTCATTGAAGGACTGGAACAAATTCCGCGCCGAAATGAACGAGGAAATCCTGGGCTGCGGCCACCTCGGTGTAAAGCGATTCTTCGCTCTCGATCACCAGGCCTACGAGCCCGGCGCGCTGGACACGAAAACGAAAGAACTGCTCGGCCTCGTCGCCTCCTGCGTGCTGCGCTGCGACGATTGCATCACCTATCACGTGATCCGCTGCGGAGAGGTTGGGTGGAAACGCGACGAGGTGATTGACGCTCTGAACGTGGCGCTGGTGGTGGGCGGTTCGATTACGATTCCGCACGTACGCCGCGCCTTCGCGCGCATGCACGAAGTGGATGGATTGCGGCCCTGACGCGGCTTAGGAGCCTCGTTTCTTCCCCGCCCACATCGGAAACCCCTGCGCATCGCGCAGTGTCCACGCATTGTCGCCCTTCTTGATTTCGCGTGCCAGAATCACGTCCGCGTTCTGAAACCTGACTTTCGATCCCGTCACTTGAATGTGGTCGCCCTTGGCGACCTCATACTTCTGTTGCTTCAGGTACCAGCTCGGGCCTACATGAACTTCCACGGTGCCGCTGTTTTCCTGAAGCACGAGATGAATTCCCGTGCTCTTTCCCGGCGCCGGCACCTGCAACACTTCCTTCACCGTTCCGGACACGGTTGTCTCGGTTCTGGCGTCATACCGGGGTGTCCCGGAGGCCGGGCTCTTGGTGGCCTGCGCGAGAGCAACGCCACAAAGCGTCAACGCAAGTGCACCGGCCGCAAGGATCGAAAGCCCGGTGCTTCCCGAACTTTTCATCATCCACCTCTCCATCTGCCGCGAACTGCGCGGCCGCCGAGGACTTCCCCATCCGCCCCTTTTTATAAGACGCGGCGCGGCGGAACACGGGTGGTGTCTCCGGTCACAGCTCATCGTGACGAATGCGGCGCTCAAGTCCGTCTCCCGATTCCCGCGTAGACACACGCTGCGCAGGTTCTAACCTTCCTTCCCGCTTCCGCATCCAATGAGGTGACCGGTTCAAAGCAACAATTCTTTAACGCAGTCGCAATCCATCCCCGACCTACAATGGAGCATGGAAAGTCATGAGTGAGACGCCGGTGAAGAACTATCTATTCGCGAGCGATTTCGACCAGACGCTGACGTTCAACGACTCGGGATACGCGCTGAGCGAAATCGTGGGCATCCCGACCGATGAGTTCAAGCGCAAGGCCGAAGGCATGGCGCGGCTGAACCTGGTCCAGCAGGGCGCGGAGCTCGCCTATTTGCTGCTCCACGATCCGGAATTCAAGTCGCGCGTGCGCCGCGAGCATCTGCGCGAAGTAGGCAAACGCATCCGCCTGAAGGACAACATCGGCCTTCTATACGAAATCTTGGACCACGGAATTCCCGGATATCACTTTGAGTTTTCCATCCTCTCCGCCGCTCCGGTCGAGGTGATCCAATCCGCGCTGGATGGCATCGTTCCCGCGGACCGCATCTACGGCACCGAATTCAGCTACACCAGCGCCGGGGAGATCGATCGCATTGTCCGAGCCACCGCCGGCTACGGCAAAGTCACCCGGCTCGACCAGTTACAGGAAAACCTGCAGATTGGCGCCGACCACGTGATCTACGCCGGCGACGGCAGCTCCGACATTCACGTGATGCTGCACGTGAACGCGCGCGACGGTTTGACCATCTCCGTTTCCGAACGCAGAAGCGTGGCCAACATCGCGCAGCGCACCGTGCTGGGCGCGAGCGCGCTAGTCGTGCTCGTACCCATCCTGGAAATGATCGCAGGTTGGAAGCGCCCGCAAATCCGCAGCTTCATCGAATCCTACGGATTTCTGACGCAGGAATGGGACAGCGTGCGCACGGACTGGCTGACGCTGCGTCCCGCTCTCTCGGAGCCTTCCCGCGCTGCCACCGGTGCCTGAGATTCGCTGCCGAGCCGGTGCTGTGTCGATTTGCTGTGTCTTCCGCGTCGTACTGGTGAAGGCGGACAGCACGCCGCCCGGGCAGTGCCGGAGGCACGAGATGGTTTCGATGGCAGGCAGCGAACGGTTCGGACTAGCGGCTGTGCCGCGCGCCACCGCACGAGCGGAAATTGACGCAAATCTCGCGCGCGAGGTGCAAGCTGGCCTGTTTCCCCGGCGGCTCCCTCGCCTCGAAACACTTTCCTATTGCGGGACTTCCGTGCCTGCCGGCCTGGTGGGCGGCGATTACTTCGATTTTCTGAACCTGGGCCGCGGGTACTTGGGTATTGCCGTGGGTGACGTCTCGGGAAAGGGCGTAGCCGCCGCGCTGCTGATGGCTAATCTGCAGGCTCACGTGCGCAGCCAGTGCGCACTCGCGCTGGACGACCTCGCCAGCCTGCTGCGCGCCGTCGACCGCCTGTTCCACCAGAGCACGCTGCCCGGCAGCTACGCCTCGCTGTTTTTCGCGGAATACAGCGACGCCGATCGCCGCCTGCGCTATGTGAATTGCGGCCATCCCCCCGCGCTGCTGTACCATCCGGACGGCGCCGTGGACCGGCTGGCCGCCACCGCCACGGTGCTCGGCCTCGAAGACGAATGGGATTGCGAGATCGGCGAAACGCTCCTCGCGCCCGGCGACCGGCTGCTCCTTTACACGGACGGCGTGACCGAAGCGGCGAATGATCGTGGCGAGGAGTTCGGCGATCGCCGCCTGGCGGAATTGCTGGCCGCGACAGACGGAACCCACGTGGACCGCTGGCCCCAATTCTTCCTGGATGGCGCAAAGCAGTTTTCCGGCCAGGAGTTTCAGGACGACGTGACGCTGGTCGCGGCCTCGTGCATCGAACGATGAGCCGCCGCACCCGGCGCCGGGGTTGTCGATTCGGGCCCGGCCGAACGTCGTACCCGTAAGGGGGGCAATTGAGTCGCCCCCGGAAACGGATACGGAGGAAGAACGACCATGGAACACAGCACACTGGTTGAGCAGCCCGCGAGTGCGAGGCTGACGTTCGAGGAACGGGAATACGCGGCGCAGTATCTGGCCGCCACGCGCAATCATCTGGCCGAATCGCTTCGCGGCCTCACCGACGCGCAGTGGAATTTCAAGCCCGCGCCGGACCGCTGGTCGATTGCGGAGAACTTGGAGCACATCGCCATCGTCGAGGAGCGCGTGCAGGAAATCGTGGGCAGCATGGCCCAGGCCCCTGCAGACTCACCGGACCGCGATTTCAAGAAAGTGGACGCCTTCGTCCTGGTGGCGATCCCGATGCGACATCCGAAATTCAAGGCGCCCGAGCGCGTGGCTCCCCTGACGGGCATGAAGGGCGGCGAGATGCTCGAGCGTTTTCTGCGCGCGCGTGTCCAGACGGAGGAGCTGCTGCGCTGCTCGACGAATCTTCGCGGACGCGTCGTGCCGCACCCGGCGTTCGGTCCCTGGGACGGCTATGAATGGATTCTGGCTGCGGGCGGCCATTGCGCGCGCCACACGGGCCAGATTCTGGAAGTGAAATCCGATCCGAACTATCCGGCGGCCTGAGCGCGTTCGTTCCGCCGGCCGCGGGAGCAGGCACGAAGAAAAATCAGGAGGCTTTCCATGCGTTACATGCTGCTGGTCTATTCGAAAGAGACGGATATGGAGCGGCTTACTCCCGAGCAGGAACAGCAAATCCGGGAGGGACATTGGAAAGTGATGGATGAGACCGCCCGACGGGGAATTTTCCGCGGCGCGGAGCCGCTGAAGCCCACGGCCACGGCTACAACCGTGCGCGTGTCGCGCGGCAAGCAACTCATCACCGACGGGCCCTTCGCAGAAACCAAGGAGCAGCTCGCCGGATATTACATCCTCGACTGCAAGGATCTGGACGAAGCCATCAGTTGGGCGGCAAAAATTCCCACGGCCTGCCAGGGCGGCGAGGGGTGCATCGAAATTCGGCCCATCATTCCGATTCCCCAGCCCGGAGATCCGGCCTTCGCGACGCCCGGCTCCGTTCCCAGCCGGTTCCCTCGCCCGGCATAATCCGCCGCGGCGCTGCAAGCTCGCGTTGTCGATTGCGGGCTGCTCGCGCGTCGTAACAACGGGAGGAAACGAACATGGAATACCTGCTGCTGATTTACGAGGACGAGAAGCGCTGGGCCGGCATGGACAAGGCCGCCATCAACAAGGAAGTCGGCGAATACCAGGCATTCGGCAAGTCGCACGCCGGGGCCATCAAGGGCGGCAACGCGCTCCAGCCCACGCCGACGGCGGCCACCGTGCGCGTGCGCAACGCGAAGTCTCTGGTCACCGACGGCCCGTTCGCCGAAACCAAGGAACAGCTCGGCGGCTTCTATCTGATCGATGCCAGGGACCGCGACGAAGCCGTCGCCATCGCGTCCAAAATTCCCGGCGCGCGCTTCGGCTGCATCGAAGTCCGCCCGATCATGAAGTTTTCCTGAAGGCGGCAATTCCGCAGGGGGCCGCTGGGCGAGTATCCTGTCTCGAGCGAGGCGACATGAGTGCAAAGACTCTCTACCGTAGTGCGGCCATCCTGCTCCTTCTGTTTGCCGCAGGGCACACCGTCGGCTTTCTGAAGTTCAAGCCACCCACACTGGAAGGACGGGCCGTGCTGGAGGCAATGACCAGCGTTCACTTCCAGGTGCGCGGCAGGGACTACAGTTACGGCAACTTCTACCGCGGCTTCGGGCTGTTCAACTCGGTGTTTCTCCTCTTCGGCGCGTATTTGGCCTGGCTGCTCGGTGATCTCGCCTCGCAGAATCCTCGCGCGGCCAGCGCGGCTGGATGGGGCCTGTCCCTCACCATGGTGGCGAGCCTGGTGCTTTGCTTTCGCTACTTCAATTTGATTGCAGTCACGTTCTCCGCAGTGCTCGCCGTTTGCCTCGGATGGGCGGCGTCCCTGGGCAGGGCGGAAACAGCGGGCGCGCCGCGCTGAAGGGCGGAATCGAGTGCATGCAGCCTCAGCCCGAGCGCGACAGGACGGAAACCGGCGCGCAGTCGATGGATGCCACCGCCGCGGCCGAACGTGTCTACCGCGAGGAGTCGGGCCGGATTGTCGCCTCGCTCATCCGCATGTCGGGTTCGTTCGATTTGGCCGAAGAAGCCATGCAGGAGGCGTTTGCCTCCGCATTGGCCCATTGGCCCGAGCGCGGGATTCCGGAAAAACCGGGCGCCTGGATCACCGCTGTTGCCCACCGCAAACTGATCGATGCTGCGCGCCGGCAAAAGACGCGCGTCGAAAGCCAGGACGCGCTCGGCTACGAATTGCAGAGCGCCGCACGCCAGGAAGAGCCCACTGCGGATGAGCTGTCGATGAAATATCCCGACGAGCGGATGCGCCTGATGTTCACCTGCTGCCATCCGGCTCTGAACCGCGAGGCGCAGGTGGCGCTCACGCTGCGTACGCTGGGAGGCCTCACCACTCCGGAGATCGCGCGCGCTTTCCTGGTAGCGGAGCCCACGCTGGCCCAGCGGCTGGTGCGCGCCAAGCAGAAAATCCGCGACGCCAACATCCCCTACGAAGTGCCACCGCCCAGCCTTCTGCCGGAACGGCTGGAAGCGGTCCAGGCGGTCATCTACCTGATTTTCAATGAAGGCTACAGCGCCACTACCGGTGAACGGCTGGTGCGGGAAGATCTGTGCGCGGAGGCCATCCGCCTGGCGCGTACCCTGTGCGAGTTGCTCCCCGGCGAGCCGGAAAATTACGGCCTGCTAGCCCTCATGCTGCTCCACGATTCCCGCCGCCGTGCGCGCATGAACGCGCAAGGGCAACTCGTCCCACTCGAGGAGCAGGACCGCTCGCTCTGGAACCGCGAACAGATTGCGGAGGGCTCGCGGCTCATCGCGCAGGCGCTGGCCCGGCGCGACGCAGGGCCATACCAGTTGCAGGCCGTAATCGCCGCGCTGCATGCGGAAGCGGAACGCGCGGACCGCACCGACTGGGCACAGATTGCCGCGGCCTACCGCGAACTGGAAGCCATCTCGCCGTCTCCCGTCGTGCGGCTGAATCGCGCGGTGGCTGTGGCCATGGGCGAAGGCCTCGAAAAGGGTCTGGCGCGGATGGATGAACTGGCCGCTTCGGGCGAACTCGACGGCTACCACCTGCTTCCCGCGGCGCGCGCGGACATCTTGCGCAGGCTGGGACGACGCGCCGAGGCGCGCGAGGCTTATACCAGCGCTCTCGAGCTGGCCACCAACCGTGTCGAACAGGACTATCTGCGCCGGCGCCTCGCCAGCGTGGAAGCGGAAACTCAGTAGAGAATTCGAGCGGGAATTTAGGAATTGGGCCGGTCGGGTTCCACTTCTTCGGCGAAGACGATGCCAACCGCGTTGCGGTTCTCGTCCTCGGCCGGCTCGCGGCGCACCACGTAGCCGCGCAGCGGGATGCGCCCGTCGGGGTGCAGCTCGTCCACCGGCGCTTCCATCATCACTTGCAGCTCGGATTGCAGCCGCGGCGTGTTTTCCAGGTAGAGCAGGGCGCCGTGCAGAGTCAGGTCGCGGATGATGGTTTCTTCCTGGAATGCGCGACCTTCTTCGGAGTAGCCCACGATGGTCGCGCGGAAAAAGCCTTCTCGGCGCTGACCGGCCCGGCTGTCGCGCATCACTACGTCCATCTTCCGGGAGTCGAGCGTCATCACCATGCCCTCGGAGGCGGCCCAGGCGTTGGCGTATTGCTGGCGCGTCTGCCTGAGGATCGCGTCAACTCCGCGGTCGCTCGAATCCGGGTCGTGATGGAAGAGGACGAGGTTTTTGGCTCCGGCGTCGCGCGCCACGCTGATGCCTTCCAGCCAGGTGGAATGCCCCCAACCCTTCTGCGTCGTCCGCAGCTGTTCGGGTGTGTATTGTGCGTCGTGGATGTAGATGTCTGCGCCCTCGGCCAGTTTGCGCAGGTCGCGGTCGAGGTCCGGCACGCCCGGCTCGTTGTCCGTGGCGTAGACCACGATGCCCGCCGGAGTCTCCAGCCGGAAGCCCAGACAGCCCTGAGGATGGTTCAGCCATTTCGTGCTTACTTTGGTCTCGCCGAACTCGATTACGTCGCCGCCGGCAATCTCCGAGTACTCGCGTTTGCAGTGAAAGATGCTCACATCCACGGGGAAATAGGGAGTCGCCATTTGGGTCTGCAGCACGCGCTTCAGGCTGTCTTCACCCAGGTATTTCGACTGGAAGCTGAAGAAATGGAAGTGGTTCCGTTCCGACACGAAGGGGAAAAAGAACGGCAGTCCCTGGATGTGGTCCCAATGGTAATGGGTCACCAGGACGACGGCTTCCAATGGCTTCTCGCCCAGCGACTCCATGTACCGCCGGCCCAGGTGCCGCAGCCCGGTGCCGCAATCGAGAATAAAGCGCATCCCGTCCGTGGAGACGAACTCAAGGCAGGGCGTATTTCCGCCGTAGCGCCAGGTGCTGCGGTCCACGGTAGGAGTCGAGCCACGCACTCCCCAAAACGTAAGTTTTGCGGTCTTTTGCGACATCCGACACCCGTCTCTGATGTCCGGCTCAACCCTGAATCCAACTGAACCGCGCCACTCCGGCCCGCGCGTGGTGGCAGTCATACTAGGCGTGTGGGCCGTGGGAAGTCAATTTCCATCCTGCCGGCTGGTGCCTGCGTGGAACCACAGGCTTCCGAGTTCGCCATCGGGCGATACGGGGGATATCGGCGCAGCGACACGCCCCGCAGGCCGCGCCACTCGCCGGGCGGGATGGGGGGTAGACTAGGGCCATGGCGGAACACACTGGGGTTGCGGCGGGCGCGCAAGCCCAGTCCCATTCCCACGGCCATGATCACGCCCACGGCCACTTCCATCTCCATGGGGCGGAGGGAACGGCGGGGCGCTGGAAGGGAGTGATGTTCTGGTCCGTGGCCGCAACGATGGGACTAGTGCTTGCGGAACTTGTCGGCGGGACGCTGGCGCGGTCCATGGCGTTGATCAGCGACGGAATCCACAATCTCTCCGACCTGCCGACTCTGTTCGTCTCCTGGTTCGCCCTGCGGCTGGCCGAGCGTCCTCCCGACGCCGAAAAGACTTACGGATATCACCGCGCGGGAATCCTAGCGGCGTTTGCCAATGCACTGCTGCTTGCCGGGGTGGCCGTGTTTCTGCTGTACGAAGGCATCGAAAGGCTGCTCGCGCCGGTCGAGGTGGCGGGCAGCGTCATGTTCTGGATTTCGGTTGCGGCGCTGGTGGTGAACGGCGGAATCACGCTTGCCCTGGTGCGGGGAAGAAAAGACCTGAATCTTCGCGCCGTGCTGGTGCACAACGCGGGCGACGCTCTGTCCAACGTGGCCATCCTCGGCGGCGCCATCGTTATCGAGCGCACCGGCGCGTACTGGCTGGACGCGGTCCTCGGCCTGCTGATCGGGACCCTGGTGCTCTGGTCGAGCATCGGAATTTTGCGGGAAAGCAGCCACATCCTGCTGGAAGGCTTGCCGAGGCACATGTCTCTTGAGGACGTGGCGCGCGCCATGCTCGGTGTCGCAGGAGTTCAGGAAGTGCACGACATTCATATCTGGACGCTGGGCACCGAACTTTTCGCCATCTCCTGCCACATCCGCATCCCCAATATGGAACTGGAAGCGAGTGAGAAAATCCTGACGGAAGTCCGCCGGCTGCTGGCCGAGCGATTCCACATCACGCATGCAACCATTCAATTCGAGCGTGCCGGGCACGTGCCGGAAGCGGAGTTCTACATGCCGGAGCCGTTCAAGGCGCGGTAAAGAACGCGGGGTGGGTGGGCGAACGGGACGGTTCAGGACGCGGGAAGCTGAATGGCAGTGCCGCGCTCTTCGTTCATCCGAAGCGTGGCGTCTATGTCGAGTTGAGCGAGAGCTATCGTCCGGCGCAGCCCTTCTTTCGTCACATAGACGACTCGGCCGGGTTCGCCCGTAAAAGCTACGGCGAACAACAGCCGGCCGTCGCGTTGCACCAGGACAAATTCACCGGGATCGGGAAGCGGCTGCTCCTCGGCGGCGGGCTGGGCAGCAGGTGCGGGCTGGGCCGGCGGCGG
>Ga0335085_10014664_pt1 | contig 11420 bp, 10 predicted proteins | sample Lox_Sample_45_FD_206712 | JGI IMG/M metagenome (GOLD analysis project Ga0335085, IMG submission 206712) | Soil microbial communities from Loxahatchee National Wildlife Refuge, Florida, United States - Lox_Sample_4.5 | ecosystem: Environmental > Terrestrial > Soil > Wetlands | place: USA... | reverse complement strand
CGGCCGAGACCGCACTCGCCTGGCGCCGCATCTCCTCGACCGGGCGCAGTGCCGCCCCCGCCAGCACGTAGCCCGCGAGCGTCGCGAGCAGGAGGGCGAGCGGCGAGGCGATGAGCAGCTCCTTGCGAAGGCGCTCGAGCGACTCGGACCGCGCGTCGAGAGCGCTCACGAGCACGAGTTCTCGTTGGGCCCCGTGCACCGACAGCGGGAGCGCGAGCAGCCGCCATTCGCCGTCCCTCCCGGGGATCACGACGTCCGCGTGGAGGAGATGGTTCGAGGCGACCGTCGCTCGCCTTCCGGCGTCGAGCAGCGGCGCGAGCCCCGGCGGCTCCGAGGCGACGACGGCTCCGGCGGGGCTCAGAACCTGCGCGAAGGCGACGCCGCTCTGCGCGTCCCGGTCGAGCGGCAGCTTGCCGCGCGAGATGCGCACGCTCGCCTCCGCCGACTGCGCGAGCAGGTTCTGGTCGATCCCCTGCAGCAGCGTCGAGCTCACCCGCAGGTAGACGTAGCCGCCGAGTGCGGCCAGCACCGCCGCCATCGCGAGCGCGAAGGGGAGCGTCAGGCGAAGGCGGATCGGCAGCCGGGACACGGGAACAGTGTCGCTACTCGGCCCGCAGCCGGTAGCCGACGCCGCGCACCGTCTCGAGCGTCTCGCACCCGAACGGCCGGTCGATCTTCTCGCGGAGGTAGCGCACGTACACGTCGACCACGTTCGACTGGCTCTCGAAGGCGATGTCCCAGGCGGAGTCGAGCAGCTGGACGCGCGAGAGCACCTCGCCCGGGTGGCGCATGAACACCTCGAGCAGGACGAACTCCTTCGCCGTGAGGTGCAGCTCGTCCGGGCCCCGCCAGGCGCGGTGGGCGGCGGGATCGAGGCGGAGATCACCCACGCGCAGCTCCGTCGGTCGCACCGCCGGGGCGCGGCGGGCCAGCGCCCGCAGCCGGGCGAGCAGCTCGCTGAACGCGAACGGCTTCCCGAGGTAGTCGTCGGCGCCGGTGTCGAGGCCCTCGATCCGGTCGTCGATCCCGTCCCGCGCCGTCAGCATCAGCACGGGCGTCCAGACGTTCCGCGCGCGCAGCTCGCGGCAGGTCGAGAAGCCGTCCATGCCGGGGAGCATCACGTCGAGGACGATCGCGTCGTAGGGCGCCGCCCGGGCCATCCAGAGCGCCTCCTCACCCGTGGGGGCGAGGTCGGCCGGGTGTCCCTCCTCGCCGAGGCCGCGCACGAGCAGCCGCCCGAGCTTCGGCTCGTCCTCGACCACGAGTACACGCACGCCGAAATTGTCGCGCCGGGATATGAAGACCGCGTGAGAGACCGGCTCACGGGCCTCTCATCGCCGCCTGCTCCACTGAGGCTCGTGCTGACGGAGAACGAGACGCGGCGCGTTGCACTCTCCCTTTCCGAAAGGCCCGTGAGCCGGCGGCGCTTCGGCGGCGCCGCCGGCAACGGGCGCCTGACGGCGCTCGTCGGCACGGTGCTGCTCGTCCTGCTCGCGGTCGAGGGCGCGACGATCCCGAACCTGCACCGGCTGCTCTCGGTGCACGTGTTCGTGGGCATGCTCCTGCTCGGCCCGCTCGCGCTCAAGCTGGTCACGGCGGGGTACCGCTTCGCCCGCTACTACACCGGCGGCTTCGAGTACCTGCGCGAAGGCCCGCCGGCGCCGCTGATGCGCGTCCTGGTCGCGCCCGTCCTCGTGCTCTCGACCCTCACGCTGTTCGGGAGCGGCGTCGCGCTCCTGGCGGTCCCGCACCGGGGCCCGATTCTCGGGCTGCACAAGGCGAGCTTCGTCATCTGGTTCGGCGCGACGTCGATTCACGTCCTCGCGTACGCGCTGCGGGCCGGCCGCCGCGTCCTCCACGATGCGGTCGGCGATCGCCTCGGAGGCCGGTCGCTCCGGCTCGGGCTGGCGCTCCTCGCACTCGCCGTGGGGGTCGTGCTCGCCGTCGCGACACTCCCGCTGGCACACCCCTGGCTGCACCCACGGTGATGCGATGAAGTGGCTCGCGGGCTCGCCGGCGCTCGGCGTCGCGGTCCTGCTCGCCGGTTGCGGCGGCTCCGCAGCAGATTCGCCGGCGACGCCCTCGACGACGGCGGCGCACGTCGACGTCCGCGGCGCCCACAAACCGCCGGCGCTGCGCACCGACCCCGCATGGGTCGCCCTCCACCTGCCGCCGGTCGGGCCCGGCCCGCTCCCCGGGTACCTGCTGATCGCCGACCGCAACAACAACCGCATCCTCGTCGTCTCGCCGCAGGGGAAGGTGGTCTGGAGCTACGGCGCGCTCCGCGGCCCGGACGACGCCTTCTTCACGCCCGGGTGGCACTCGGTGGTCACGAACGAGGAGTTCGACGACACGCTCACCGCGGTCGGGCTGCGCCCACAGCGTGTCGTCTGGCGGTACGGTCACGCCGGCATCCCCGGCTCCTCCCCCGGCTACCTGAACACGCCCGACGACGCCTACGTGCTGCCGAACGGCGACGTGACCGTGGCCGACATCCGGAACTGCCGGATCGTCGAGCTCTCACTGCACGGCAAGGTCGTCCGTGTGCTCGGCGGCAGCTGCACCCACGACCCGCCGCGCGGCTTCTCGAGCCCGAACGGCGACACGCCGCTCCCGGACGGCGGCCTCCTCGTGACCGAGATCGGCGGCTGGATCGACCGGCTCTCGCGGGACGGCAGGCTCCTGTGGTCGGTGCGCTCGCCGGTCTACTACCCGTCCGACGCGCAGCTTCTCCCGAACGGCCGGATCCTCGTCTCGTCGTTCACCTCTCCCGGCAAGATCGTCGAGCTGACGCGGGACGGCACGGTCACGTGGTCGTTCGGCTCGACCTCGGGGCCGGACGTGCTCGACAAGCCGTCACTGGCGGTGCGGCTGCCGAACGGCCTGATCGCATCGAACGACGACTACGACGACCGCGTGATCCTGATCGACCCGCGCACGAAGAGGATCGTCTGGCAGTACGGCCACACGGGAGTCGCGTCGTCCGCGCCCGGCTACCTGTCGAAGCCCGACGGGATCGACTTCCTGCCGGCCAAGGTCGTCGCCCGGCCGCCCGCGCAGCAGGTGCCGCGGCTGACGACGGCAGCCGCCCTGCGCGTGAGCACCGTCGGGCACCTGCCGGCAGCCGCCTCCCGGCTCGCCGCGGTCGCCGCCGGCGGCGGGCGCGTCCTCGTGCTCGGCGGCCTCGTCGGCGGCTCCTCGTCCGACCAGATCCTCGCCGGCGCGCCGGCGCACCTGCGCCGCGTCGGCTCGCTCCCCGTCGCTACACACGACGACGCGGCCGTCGCCCTCGGCCGCCGGGTGTTCCTTCTCGGCGGCGGCCAGGCGACCTCGAGCGACGCGGTCGTCGAGCTCTCCGCCTCCGGTCATGCCCGCACGACCGGAACGCTCGGCGAGCCCCTGTCCGACCTCGGCGCGGCCGTCGTCGGCGGCACCGCTTACATCGTCGGCGGCTACACGGGCGCGAAGTACGCGACGGGCGTCCTGGCCTTCCACGGCGGCACGTCGCACCTGGCGGCGCGCCTCCCGGTCGGCCTGCGCTATGCGGGAGTCGCGGCGCTCGACGGCAAGGTCTACGTCGCCGGCGGCATCACCACCACCGGCACGAGCGCGGCGGTCTACCGCTTCGACCCCGCCGCCGGGACCGTCGACCAGATCGCGACGCTGCCCCAGCCGGTCGCACACGCGCCGCTCGTCGCCTTCCGCGGAAGGCTGTACCTGATCGGCGGCGACGGCAGCGCGACGATCCGCGAGATCCGCCCGGACGGCGCCGTCGGCGTCGCCGGGACGCTGCCGCGGCCGCTCGCGAACGCGGCGGCCGTCGCCGTCGGCGGCGCCGTGTACGTCTTCGGCGGTGACGGGTCCGACGCGGTGCTGCGCATCGCGCCGAAGCCGTGAACTGACTCAGCTGAAGCTGCACGTCTCGCCAGAAAGACCATAGGATGCGCACGACGATGTGGCGCTGGCTGCAGGGGGAACGCGGGAGAGCAGGGCAACGAACGGCATGACCCCGCTGACCGCTTAATGAGCTTCGGCCTCGTCGGCGGCCCCCTCGGATGCCTCGGCGTCGCGTTGCTCCTGACCGGCCGGACGCCTCGTACGCGCGTGGCCGGCCTCGTCGCGATCGGGGCGGGCTGTGCGCTGCTCGGCGCCGAGATCGCGCCCGGCGCCCATCGCACAGCGGTGGCACTCTCCGTCTTCGGGATCGTCGCCGCAGGCGTCCCGGTCGGGCTCGTGCTGCGCCGCTGGCCCTGGCTGCTCGCGTTCGCGGTGCTGCCCTCGATCCCGGCGCGCATCCCTCTGCACCTGGCGGGAAGCTCCCAGCTCGAGCTGCCGCTGTACATGCTCGCGGTCGGGGCCGGAGTGCAGATCGTCCTCGACACCGCCGCCGGCGACCGCCGGAGCCGCGAGCTCGGCCCGGTCTCGCTGCCGCTCGCGGCGTTCGTCCTCTGGACCGGGCTGTCACTCCTCTGGAGCAACGACGTCCGCGCCGGCTCGTTCGAGCTGATCGCCTACTACCTGCCGTTCGCGGTCATCGGCGTCGGGATCGCCCGCCTCAACTGGAGCCGCCGGGCGGTGATCCTGCTCGGCGTGGAGCTCATCGGGCTTGCGCTCGTCTTCACGGCCGTCGGCGTCTACCAGTACGCGACCCGGAACCTGTTCTGGAACCCGAAGGTGATCGTGGGAAACGCGTACCTGCCCTTCTACCGGGTCAACTCGGTCTTCTGGGACCCGTCGATCTACGGCCGCTTCCTGATGATCGCGATCCTCGCCGCGCTCGTCGTCGTCGTGCGGGGCGAGTCGAGGCGGGTGGCGCTCGCCGGCGCGGCGGTGATCGGCGCCCTCTGGATCGGCCTCCTGCTCTCGTACTCGCAATCGAGCTTCGCCGGGCTGATCGTCGCCGTCATGGTGCTGCTCGCGCTCGTGTGGCGGCGGGCGGCGCTCTTCGCGGCGCTCTTCGTCGCGCTCGTCCTCGTCTCGACCGGCGTCGCCAACCCGAACATCCAGAACGCGTTCGTCAAGCGCTCCGGCGCGGCGCTGAACCGCGCGACGAGCGACCGCGCGGGCCTGATCTACAACGGCCTGCGCGTGGCCGTGCACCATCCGCTCGTCGGCGTCGGCGTGGGCGGCTTCCGCCGCCACTACGCCGGGCTGACGCACCTCAAGGGCAAGGAGCCGAAGAAGGCGGCCTCGCACGACACGCCCGTGACGGTCGTCGCCGAGAGCGGGATCATCGGGCTCGCGCTGTTCGCCTGGGCGCTGATCGCGACGTTCACGATGCTCGGCCGCACCCGTGGCGATCCCTTCGCCCAGCGCGTGGTGCTCGCCGTGGTGCTCGCGCTCACGGCGATCGGGGTCCACTCGCTCTTCTACGACCACTTCTTCGAGGACACGACGACCTGGGCGCTGCTCGGCCTCGCGGGCCTCGCCTACAGCGCGGCGCGCGGACCGGCGGCTACTCCGGCGGCGCCGTAAGCCACGCCGCCGCGACGCCGCGCACGCGTAGCGCCACGCGCTCACCCGGCTCCGGCGCCTCGGGCCCCGGCAACCGCACGAGCACCTCGAAGCCCGGCCGGCCTGCCGGGTCCGGCCCCCACGCGGGCTCGTCGAGCCTGATCGCGACCAGCACGTCGTGGCCGTGAAACTCGCGGCTGACGACGACGCCGCGCGGCACCTTGCCGTCCGTCGCGGCGTCGTGGAGGTCGATCTGCTCGGGCCGCACGAGCACGCCGACGGCGCACGGCTCGGACACCGCCGCGGGCAGCTCGACCGCGATCTCGCCGAGCACGGACTGGACGACCCCGTGCTCGAGCCGCCCGAGCATCAGGTTTCCGTGCCCGACGAAGCGCGCGACCTCCCCGTTGACGGGGTGCGTGTAGATGACCGACGGCTCGTCGCACTGCACGATCGCCCCGCGCTGGAGCACCGCGACCCGGTCGGCGATCGAGAGCGCCTCGTCCTGGTCGTGCGTGACGAGGATCGCGGTCGCGCCGGCCGTCCGGAGCACGTCGACCACCTCCCGGCGCATCGCCGTGCGGAGCTCCACGTCGAGCGACGAGAACGGCTCGTCGAGCAGGACGAGCGCGGGACGGTTCGCGAGCGCTCGGGCGACGGCGACTCGCTGCCGCTCGCCGCCCGAGAGATGGTGCGGGTAGCGCTTCTCGAACCCGCCGAGGCCGACGAGCGCGAGCAGCTCGCGCACGCGCGCCTCGTGCGCGCCGCGGCGCCGGCCGATGCCGCCCGCCCGGAGGCCGAACGCGACGTTGCCCGCCACGGTGAGGTGCGGGAAGAGCGCGCCCTCCTGCGGCACGTAACCGATCCGGCGCCGCTCCGGCGGCACGAACTGCCGGGGCCCGTCGACCACGCGCCCGCCGAGCGCGATCGTTCCCGCGTCGACGCGCTCGAAGCCGGCCAGCAGCCGGAGCAGCGTCGTCTTGCCGCTGCCCGAGCCGCCGAGGATCGCCGTCAGCGAGCCGGCCTCGACCTCGAGCGAGAGCCCTTCGAGCACGACCCGCTCGCCGAAGGCCTTGCGGGCGCCGGCGACCGACACGGAGACGGACGACGGCTCTCTCAGCTTGCCGCTCCCGTGATGCGCTCGAACCAGCGGCCGAGGAGCAGGCCAGGCACCATCGCGACGACGAGCAGCGCCAGCGCGTACGGCGCCGCGGCGCCAAAGGCGAAGTTGTTCGTGTACGACCAGAACCCGGTCGCCAGCGTCTCGACGTTCGTCGGGTGGAGGATCAGCGTCGCGGTGAGCTCGGTCGACGCGCTGATGAAGACGAGGGAGAAGCCGGCGACGAGCGCGGGTGCGAGCACCGGCAGGGTGACGCGGAGGAGCACCGACAGGCGGCGGTGCCCGAGCGACCTCGCCACCTCCTCCAGGCCCGGCGGCGCCTGCGCCACCCCGGCGCGGACGGCGACGAGCGCCAGCGGGAAGAACATGATCGCGTAGGCGGCGACGAGCGAGATGCTCGACTGGTAGAGCCCCGGCACGTAGCGAAGCGTGAAGTAGACGAACGACAGAGCGACGACGATCCCCGGCAGCGCCTCGACCAGGTACGTCGAGCGCTCCATCGCCATCGTGCCCGCACTCCGGTAGCGCTCGGCGAGGAGCGCGACCGGGACGGCGGCGAGGGTCGCGACCGCGGCGGCGACGCCGCTGTAGAGCGCCGTCGAGAGGGCCGCGTGGAGCAGCGAGATCGGCGGCAGCGTCGACGACGTCCCCTGGACGAACCAGTGGACGAGCGCGTAGACGGGCACCCCGATCGCGACGCCGAGAAGCGCCGTGAGCAGGGCCGTCACCGGCGCCGCCCTCCAGCCGAGCCGCACCCGTGTCGGCCGCCGTGCCGTCGCTGCGCGGCGGGCGCCGCCGGCGCGCCCGCGCCCCGCAGCCTCGGCGCCGAGAACGAGCAGCCCGAGCAGCACGAGCACGAGCGACAGCGCGCACCCGTTCGCCGTCGAGTAGCCGATCTGGAACTCCGTGTAGATCTGCGTGGTGAACGTCTGGAAGCGCAGGATCTCGAACGTCCCGAACTCGGCGAGCAGGATCAGGGAAACGAGCAGGCAGCCGCCGACGAGCGCGGGCCGGATCTGGTGCAGCGTCACCTCGCCGAATGCGCGCAGCCGGCCACGGCCGAGCCCGCGGGCGACGTCCTCGAGGCTCGGGTCGGCGGTCCGGAGCGCGGCGGCGACCGGCAGGTAGACGAGGGGGAAGCTGCCGAGCGTCATCACGAGCACCGAGATCCAGTAACCCTGGACGCCGGGGTCGATCGAGATCCAGCCGTACGCGATCACGAAGTCCGGCATCGCGAGCGGCAGCACGAGCACGACCGTCCAGAAGCGCCGCAAGGGCACGTCGGTTCGCTCGAGGCACCACGCGACGGCGACGCCGAGCACGGCGCACCCGGCGGTCACCGCGACCGTCAGCCGCACCGTGTTCCAGAGGAGGACCGCCGTCAGGTGACGGAAGAGGATCGGCTCGAGCGTCGCCCACCCCACCTGCGCCGCCTGCAGGACGAGGAAGACGAGCGGCAGGAGGACGGCGACGCAGACGGCGAGACCGGCGGCGAGGAGCCCAGCCGGCGGCAGCCGGCGCAGACGAGCGCTCAGAGGAGCTCGACGGCCCGCAGCAGGCCGATCGCAGCCGCGCCGTCGCCGAGCTCTTCCACCGTGATCGGATCCGGCTTCAGGCGCGAGAACGGCGGCAGGCCGCGCGCGCTCACGACGCCGGATCCGAGCGGGTACTCGAAGCTCTCGTCGTGGGCGATGATCTGCTGCGCCTGCGGGCTGACGAGGAAGGCCAGGAACTTCTGGGCCTCGGCCTGGTGCGAGCTCGACTCGAGGATCCCGGCGCCGGAGACATCGACGACGTAGCCAGGGTCGCCGTCGGCGAAGAAGCTCTGCGCGGTGTGCATCTTCGAGGCGCCGATCTCGTCGCGGAGGCGGTACCAGTAGTAGTGGTTGACGACGCCGAGCTCACCCTGGCCGCTGTTCAGCTGGGAGAGCAGCGCCTCGTTGTCGGGATAGATGTGACCGCTCGCGTTCGCCTTGACGCCCTGCAGCCACTTGAGCGCGCGCGCCTTGCCGTATCGAAGCTCCACGGCGGTGACGATCGGCTGGAAGTCGGTCTCGGTCGGCGCGAGCGCCAGCTTCCCCTTCCACTTCGGGTTCGCGAGGTCGAGCACCGAGTGCGGCAGCTGGGACGCCTTCAGCGCGCCCGTGTTGTAGACGATCGTGCTCACGCGGGCCGAGACCGCGGCCCAGAGCCGCTGCGGGGAGCTGTACTTCGCGGAGGTCTTCGCGATGGTCGACGCGTCGACCCGCGCGAGCAGGCCGCGTTCGACGAGCGCCTCGAGCGGCGGCGAGTTCTCCGTGATGAAGACGTCCGCGCGCGAGTGCGACCCCTCCTGCTCGATCTGCGCGACGAGCGAGCCCTCGTCGTCGTAGCGCACGGAGACGTTGATCCCCGTCTTCTTCTCGAACGCGGCGACGATCGCCGAGACCGTCTCGGGATGCTGGCCGCTGTAGATCGTGAGGCTGCCGGAGCCGGTCGGGCGTGCCGAGCCGGTGGCGACGAGGTACGCCGTCAGCGCCGCGGCGGCGAGCACGGCCGTGAGGAGGATCGTCAGGCGCTTCCGCATGGTGTAAGGGACACCTTACAGTAGGGGTTTTCTACGTCGTCAGCCACCCGCGGGGCAGTTACGTCGCGAGGGCCTTCTTCGCGGCGCCGACGACGTCCCCCGTCGTGAACGGGTAGAGGAAGAGCGCGCGCTCGTGACCCGTCGGGTCGACGAGGTAGGCGGCTCCGGTGTGGATGATCTTCCGGAGCGTGATGCCGGCGATCGTCTTCTTCGTCACCGTCACGCCGACGCCGTAGTCCCTCCAGACCGGTGCGAGCTGGCCGTAGGTCCCGGTAGCCCAGCGCCACTCGGGCCCGAGCCGCCAGTGGACCTTGTCGGCGGCGAAGTTCGCGGCGGTGTCGGCCCAGGGATCGACGCTGACCGACACGATCGCGGGCCGGTCGGCGCCAAGCTTCGCGGCTGCCGCCGTGAGGACGCTCGCCTCGCGCGGGCAGAAGTCGCGGCAGTACGGGTCGATGAAGGTCACGATCACCGGCCGCCCGCGCAGCGACGCGAGCGTGAACCGCTTGCCGTGATCGTCGACGAGCGTGAAGTTCGGGGCAGGCCGCTCGCCGGCGCCGAAGGACGTGTAGCTGGTCGCGCCGCTCGAGGAGGACGAGTGCGAGCGCGCGACGAGCGCGAGGAGCAGCACGATCGCGAGCAAGGCGACGGCGGCACCGCCCCGGATCGCCCAGCGGAAGTTCGCGCTCACCCTCCGGCCACGATACCCGCCGGCGGCCGCCGCCCGGACGGGCGGCGGCCCCTTCGCTCCCGTCAGCCGGCCTGGAACAGGCCGAAGCTGTTGCCCTCGGTGTCGACGCAGTTCGTGTAGCGGCCGATGCCCGGCATCTCCGTCGGCTCGTCCGTCTCACCGCCGAGCTCGCGCACCTTCGCCGCCGAGGCATCGATGTCGCTCGTGCCGAAGTAGACCGTGACCCCCTTCTCAGGGTTCGTGTAGACCGCGCCGCCGGCCTCGGTCGTCATCTGGTAGTCGCCCCCGCCCTCGAACGGCGCGAACGTCCAGCCGAACAGGCTGGAGTAGAAGCTGCGGGCGCGTGCACCGTCGTCGGCCGCCACCTCGAACCACACGATCTTGCCGTCCATCTCGCTCATCTCTCCCTCCCGTCGGGCGTCAGGCCGTCGCCCGTCTCGAGCAGCGTCTTCAGGCCGCTGAGCACGAACATCCAGCCGGTACCCGAGACGCTAGCCGCCGTCTTCGGCGACTGCGTGAGCTCGTCGTGCACGACCGTGAGCAGCGAGTAGCCGTCGCCGCAGGGTTCGATCTCCCACGTCACACGGCTCTCCGGCTCCTGCGCGCACTCGGGGTCGTACAGCGAGCGCCAGCCGTACACGAGACGGCGCGGCGGGTCGAACTCGAGCACGTCGGAATCGACCGCAAGCCTCCCTTCCGCCGTCCAGGCTCGCCACCTTCCCCCGGGCCGGAGCTCCTCTTCCAGCGTCACCTGTCAAGCAGAGTGAGGCGCCGCCGGGGATCCACTCCTTGCGTCGTCAGAGCCCGACGAGGAAGCGCTTCAGGTCCTGAACCTCGGCGCGGCGGAGGTAGCCGCTCGTCCGGAGGTCGTTGACGGACCCGAGGAAGCTCTTCACCAGCTTGTGCTTCTTGCCGGGGTCGGACGTGGCCGAGAGCGCGGTGAGCACGCTGCAGGCGTTGTCGACCTCGTCGTCGACCGCCCGGCGCTGGCCCCCGTTGAGGAGCCCGTAGGGCCCGCTGCCCTGGACGTCCGAGCGCAGGAGCGTGCAGAGCCCGGCGGCGGTCGCGATCTTCACGGTCACGACATTGCTGGGGGCGCTCGTATTGCCCGCCGCATCCGTCACCGTCTCGGCAGTCGAGGAGACACCGGTCGTGAGGCCGGAGAGGATCTGGTCGGCCGGACAGGCTCCCGCCGGGATCCCCGACCCGGTGTCCGCGCAGGTGAAGTGGACGGTGACGTTGCCGTTGAACCAGCCGCTCGCGTTCGGGCTCCCCACCGCCGCTGCAACGATCGTGGGCGCGGTCGTGTCGACCTTGAACGCCGCCTGGACGAGCGGGCTCTCGACGTTGTTGTCGCGGTCCTCGCTCCCTGCGTAGACGGTGTGCATGCCGTCGCCCACCGTCGCCGGCAGCGCACACGGGACGCCCGGCAGCGCCTCGAAGCTCGCCGGCGCCGCCGCCGGGTCGAGGGCGCAGCGGGTCTGGAAGACGCCGACGCCGCCCGTGTTGTCAACGGCGCTGACCGTGACGGTGACGGGGCTCGTGTACCAGCCGTTCGTCCCGTTCGGCGCCGGCGGGCTGAGCGCGAC
>Ga0335085_10014663_pt1 | contig 11421 bp, 12 predicted proteins | sample Lox_Sample_45_FD_206712 | JGI IMG/M metagenome (GOLD analysis project Ga0335085, IMG submission 206712) | Soil microbial communities from Loxahatchee National Wildlife Refuge, Florida, United States - Lox_Sample_4.5 | ecosystem: Environmental > Terrestrial > Soil > Wetlands | place: USA... | reverse complement strand
CGTTTCGGGCCGGTCGCGCAAGCGGTCGCCGCGCTGCCCGCGGAGACCGCGCTCCTTGATGGCGAAGTCGTTGTGGAAGACGACAACGGCATCAGCAGCTTCTCGCTGTTGCAGACCGATCTAAAAGAAGGCCGGAATCGTTTCGTTTATTATGTGTTCGACCTTTTGTATCTCGACGGTCGTGATCTGACAGCCGCGCCGTTGGTCGAGCGCAAAGCGGCGCTGGCGGAATTGTTGAGCGCCAGCGGCAAGACCGGAGTGATCCGCTACACCGATCACTTCGAAGAGGGCGGGCCGCTCATTCTTAAGAAAGCCTGCGAGATCGGGCTGGAGGGCATCATCTCCAAGCGGCGTGATGCGCCGTATCGCTCGGGCCGGACCGATAATTTCATCAAGACCAAATGTCACGGCCGCCAGGAGTTCATTGTTGCCGGCTACACGCCTTCGACCGCATTGCCGCAGGCGATCGGTGCGCTCACCGTTGCCGTTCACGAAAACGGCGAGCTCCGCTATGCCGGCCGCATCGGCACCGGCTATACCCAGAAAATGACGCGCGATCTTTTCAGGCGCCTCAACCCGCTGCGGATAGAGCGGCGGCCGATTGCGTTGCCGGCGGACGAGCGGCGCAAGGACGTGATGTGGGTCAAACCCGAGCTGGTGGTCGAAGCCGAATTTGCCGGCGTCACTCACGGCGGGGTGCTGCGGCAGGCCTCGTTCAAGGGCATCCGGGAGGATAAGGCAGCGGAGGACGTCGTGCGCGAAGTACCAGTGACCCGCGCCACAGGTGCGCAAAGCCAGAGCGGACAGAAATCCGCAAAGTCTGCGGCCGTTGCGGCGACGCAATCGGCGCCAGCGTCGAAATCGGCACGAGCGAGCAAAAACAAAGATGCCGATGTGGCCGGCATCCGCCTGACCCATCCGGATCGCGTCTACTGGCAAGATGTTGGCGTCACCAAAAAAGATCTGGCCGAGTATTACGTCGACGTCTGGGATTGGATCAAGCCGCACATTCTCGGCCGCGCGCTTTCGCTGGTGCGCGCTCCGGAGGGGACGGGCGGCGAAACTTTTTTTCAGAAGCACATTGCGGCGAACATAAAATCGTCGCCGCTTCGCCGCGAGGTCCCCGGCAAGGATCACGATGTGATCGCGGTCAAGACCGTCGCCGATCTGGTGGCGCTGGTGCAGTCCGCCGCGCTCGAGATTCACGTGCGCGGATCGCGGCTCGACAGCCTCGAAACCTGCGACCGCATCGTGTTCGATCTTGATCCGGGGGAAGGTGTCGCCTGGCCGCAGATTGTCGCGGCGGCGCGCGAGACGCGCGAGCGGCTCCAGGCGCTGAAGCTCGAAAGCTTCGTCAAGCTTACCGGCGGCAAAGGCATCCACGTGATGGTTCCGATCGCCGACGCCGATTGGGATAGCGCCAAGCTTTTCGCCCAACGGGTCGCCGCCGCGATGGCCGCCGACAGTCCGAAGCTTTATCTGGCCAAAATGACGAAATCGCTGCGCCACGGCCGCGTATTCATCGACTACTTGCGCAACTCGCGCGAGGCCACCTCGGTCGCGGCCTATTCGACGCGCGCGCGGCCGGGCGCACCGGTCTCTGCTCCGGTCACATGGGAGAGACTCTCGCGCACCACCGGCGGCAATGATTTTTCGCTGCGTGACCTGAAAAAGCGCCTCAAGGAGGATGCCTGGGCGGAGATCAGCAAAATGCGCCAGAAGCTGCCGGAAATTCAAAAACGCCGGAGGTGACCGGTCTGGTGCCTAGCCTGCGTCCTGGATATCACTTCCGCGACAGGCGACGCTTGTTGGCGCGCACCCGCTTCTTGAACGCGCCGAGCGCCTTGTTGGCGACGACGTGATCTTCGTGGCCATTGAGGATGCCGGCAGCCACCGCCGTTTGCGCTTCGGCGACGGCGGCGATCTTCTCCATCACCATGCGCTGCGCTTCGCTCTGTGCCAGCGCGCCGCCCGCTGCCAGTCGAACCATGCGCAGCGCAATGACGCTCTGGGCCTCGACGCCCAACTGGATCGCTTTAAGAGCGACATCGAACCAGGGATTGAACAAGGGGGGTACCGGCTGTGGAGGGATGGACGGGCGAACGTCAGCGCACATTAACGCGCCTTCGCCGTCTCGGCCATAGGCTGCCGGTTGCGCTATCCCGCAAGCCTTAGCCGATCCAGTTTCGGCTCGAATCGCGCGCGGAAGATTTCCGCATCCAGCGGGTCCTCGAAACAATAGCGGACGAAGGCCGCGTAATCGTCTTCGACGTACATGTCGAACTTGCCCACATAGGCCAGCAGGAAATCGAGAATCTCGCTGTCGTCGGTGAGCTGCTGGCGCGGCAGCACGACCTGGTAGGGGCATTCCTCATCAAGTTTTCGCAGCCAAGCGCTTCGTTTGTCCGTGTCACTTCGTTTAACCGTTTCACTTCGTTTGCCCGTTTCCACCGTCGCCTCCACTATCCACCCCTTGACTCGGACCGCAGATTGTTCTCTTTTTGTTCTACAAAGTCAAGGACAAAAGTGAGCGGCTTCGATGGCGGTCGAGACCATAGGCGACGCTCAGGCGCTGGGCTGGTGCGTGACCGTGCGCTGCAATTACGAGCGCGGCGACGGCCCGGACTACCGGCCGAATCGCGAGTGCAATTACCGCAGGGATCTGGACATGGAGACCCTGGTCTGGACCCGGGGCAGGGATTTTCCGCTGTCGCGCCTCGAGAGCCGCCTGCGCTGCCCGCGATGCGGCTCGCGCAATGTGGTGGTGCTCTATCACCCGCCGCGCCGTTCGATCGCGGGTTAGGCAGGTGAAATTGATTGGACAATGATACGGGACTTGCACGCGAGGTTTCTGATCGATTTTCAAGCGCCGCGTGGTCGGTCGGCGCGTTACACACAAAATCGGCGCCAAAATATGCCGCTATACGTTACTGAGTTTCAGTTCGAATACCTCGCTTACGAATTTGAGGATTAATGCTGCGCAGCGTCACTATTTTCTTGACATTTTGTCTCCGAATATGTAACTAGACAATCGCCTTGCTCATCTAAAGGGCGTCGACCGGTGACGTACCGACGGCGGAGCAGGGTGCGGTTCCTCCGCGCGGATTTGTAACCCGCGCCGGGGCGGTCCGGGCATCGTTCCCGCCGGCACTACGACCGGCGCGCGGGGTGCTCCGCTTAAGCGCGGTTGACGGCGCGGGTAACGCCCGCGTTGCTTGTCGGTCGCGTGAAGCACGGCCTGGGCTGAGTTGCGGCGTTCGCTCGTTGCGACAAGCGCCGCCGTGGAGCGCCGGAAGGCGAGCGCGCCCCGCTGGACGCGCTGCCGCGCCCGGGCGCCGGCGTGTGGCAACATGTGCCGGTGCTGCGCGGACACTGAACCATGCGCCTTTCGGCGCTCCGCCCCTTCGTTTTGCGGGCCGTTGGCTTCGTGGCTTGTTGAAACGCTACCTGATGATTGCCAACTCCGGCGCAAACGCGCCGCGAGAACAATTCTGTTTGGGCGGGCGGCGGGACCTTATGATATTCGGGACGAGGCAATGACCACGAACGCCGATCCTCTGTTTGCATCCGATGACGCGGAGCTCGCGAGCCTGCGCGAGCAAAGATTCGCCGCCACCCTCGACCGGGTCTTTGCCGCGCATCCCCACTACAAACGCAAATTCGCGGAGCTCCGGCTCAATCGCAGCGACGTGCGCCGCCTCGCCGATCTGGGCAAGCTTCCGGTCACGACCAAGGCCGACTATGTCGCCGAGCCCGACGCATTTGTGCTCGGTGCAGCGGGCGCGGCCGACGATGCCGAAACCGTCGTCTGGGACATCATGTACACGACCGGTTCATCGGGAAAGCCGACGCCGTTCGTCTCCACCGCCTACGACTTCGTCAATATCCTCGCGCTCAACCGCAACATGATGCGGCTGCGCGGGGTGACCAATGCCGACACGATTCTCAATCTGTTTCCGTTGACGCGCTATCCGCACGGCGCCTTTGCCCGCGCCATGAACGCGGCCGCGGCGATGAATATTCCGGTCGTTGCGGCGCTGCCGGGCCACGTCAACGAGCGACGGCCGGAGATCGGCTCCCGGCTCGATGACGTGGTGGCGATTGCCGAGCGCTCGCGCGCCACCATTCTGTGGGGCGTGCCGACCTTCATTCGCAAAATGGCGGCGCGCGCGGAAGAGCTTGGCGCGAAGCTGCCGGCGGTGCGGCTCGTGTTTGTGACCGGCGAGGGTTTCGGCGACGCGGCGCGCAAGGATCTCGAGGAACGTCTGCAACGCCTCGGCGCGCATGTGCCGTTCATCAGCGTGTCCTATGGCGCGACCGAAATGCAAGGCGGCATGGTCGAGTGCACGCCGGGCGCGGGCAATCACAACCCGGCGCCCGACCAGTTTTTGTTCGAGGCGGTCGATCCGGAGACTCACGTGCCGGTGCCGGACGGCGAAGAGGGGCTGATCCTGCTGACGCATCTCGATCGCCGCGGCACGGTGATGCTGCGCTACGCTCTCGGCGACGTCGCCCGGCTCACTCGCGGGCGCTGCCCGCATTGCGGCGCGCTCACCGAGCGACTTCTCGGAATGCCGCGGCGGATTGACGGGCTTCTCAAAATCAAAGGCATGCTGGTCAATCCGCAGGCGCTGGTCGACGCCGTTGCGGCGGAAACCGACGTGCTTGAATTTCAAGCGCTGGTCGCCAAGGAAGACTCAACCGATCCGCTATCGATGGACCGGCTGATCCTGAAGATCGTTCCGGCGGTAGGGGCGGGCGCCGATCTGTCCGAGCGGCTGCAGCGCAGCGTGCAGAAGGCCATCGGCGTCACGCCGGCGGTCGAGCGGATCGCTGCGGATGACCCGCTGATCTCGGCGCGTGGCTGGAAGGCGAAACCGATCCTTGATCTCAGGAAGTAAGATCGGCGCGCGGGTCGCTCTCGACGCGCTGGCCCATATAGAGGCTGCCGACGCGCGCATCGTCGATCAGCGCCGCGGCGCGATCGGTAATCTGCACGCGGCCCAGTTCCAGCACGTAACCGCGATCGGAAGCCTGCAGGGCCTTTTTCACGTTCTGCTCGACCATCAGCACCGCGGCGCCGCGCTCGGCAAGCTTGCGCGCGGTGGCAAAAACCAGATCGACCATGCGCGGCGCGAGCCCAATCGACGGTTCGTCGAGCATGACCAGCTTCGGCACCATGATCAGCGTGCGCGCGATCTCCAGAAGGCGCTGCTCGCCGCCGGAGAGGCTCGCCGCATAATCGCGCCGGCGTTCGGCGAGAATCGGAAACAGCGTCTGCAATTCGTCGAGGCGGCGTTCGAGGAGGCCGCGATCCCGCAGCAGAAATCCGCCGAGGCGCAGATTTTCGGCGACGGTGAGTTTCGGAAACAGGCTGCGGTTTTGCGGCACATAAGCAAGCCCGGCAAGTATGAGCTTTGGCGCCGGCAACGCGAAGACCGACGCGCCGTCGAGAACAACGTCACCGCTGCGAAACGGCGCGATGTTGAAAATCCCTTTCAGCAACGTCGATTTGCCGGCGCCGTTCTGGCCGATGACAGTGACCATCTCGCCGGCTTCGACGCGAAGGTCGACGCCGTTCACAATGCGGCGGCCGGCACCGTAGCCAACTTCCAGGGCGCGCACTTCGAGCATCGGGTTCAACCGAGATAAGCGTCGATCACGCGTTGGCTTTTCTGAATGGCGGCCGGCGGGCCTTGTTCCAGAACACGCCCCTGGTGCATGACCAGGATATGCGAAGCGAGCGACATGATGAATTCCATGTTGTGCTCCACGATCAGAACAACGATTTGCCGTTCGGCAAAGATGCGGAGGAGAAAATCGTGCAGCGTATTGAGCAGCGTCGGATTGATCCCGGAAGCTGGTTCGTCAAGCAGGAGCAGGCGCGGTCGAGCGATGATGCTGGAAACGATTTCCAGCAGCCGGCGTTGGCCGAACGACAGATTTCCGGCGGGTTCGGCCGCCAGATGCCGCAGATTGACGAGATCGAGGAGGCGCGCGGCTTCCTCGCTTTCGGTCCGACGGGCGCCGGTGCGGCGGCTGGTTGCCTGCATCATTTCGCTGCCGAGATGCTTGTCCTGCGCGGCGAACAGCACATTGTCGAGGCAGGTTTCCGCTTCAAGCACGCGGCATTCCTGGAAGGTCCTCGCCAGGCCAAGGCGCGCCCGGCGATGCACCCGCAATTGGTCGATGCGTTGTTCGGCAAGGCGGACGTTGCCGGTGTCGGCGGACTGCCGACCGCAAATGACGTCGAACAACGTCGTCTTGCCGGCGCCGTTGGGACCGATCAGGCCGTAAATGCCCGGCGCCGCGAGGCGAAAGCTCGCGCCGTCAACGGCGCGAACGCCGCCGAACGATTTGGTGACGTTGTCGACTTCAAGGATGGCCGGCATGGGTCAGCGCAGAATGGTGGCCGCGAAGCTTGCGAACTCCGGACACCGCCAGTCCCCACAAACCGCGTGGCGCGAACAATGCCAGCGCCAGCAGCGCTGCACCGAACAACACCATCCTGTAGGTGTCGGCGACGCGCAGCATTTCCGGCAAAGCGATGAACAACAGCGCGCCGAGCGTGGGTCCAAACAACGAGCCGGCACCACCAACGATGACAATCAGCACGAGGTTGATGTTTTCCAGGAATCCGTAGGATTGCGGTGCGGCCGCGCGCAGGAACTCGACTTGCAGACCGCCGCCGAGACCGGCAATCGCCGCCGAAAGCGCAAAGATCGTCAGTTTGTGGCCGAACACGTCGACACCGCGGCTCCCCGCCAGCGTCTCGTCCTGCCGAATGGCGGCAAGCGACCGGCCGAAATCGGAATAGATGAGGGCGTATTGGACGATGAAGACCAGAAGAAAAATAGTCGCGGCAAGGAAGTAGAAGCCAAGCGGCCGGCGTGGATCGATGATCGCGAAGCCCAGATTGATCGGGCCGGGGCGTGGAATACCCGGAAGACCGGCGGCGCCGCCGGTCAGCCAATCCAGGTTGTTGAACAGCAGATAGAGTATCAGTCCGACCGCAAGCGTGACGATAATAAAGAAATGGCTGCGCAGGCGAAGACACGGGATGCCGACCAGCACGCCTACGAGTCCGGCAACGATCGTCCCGGCGATGATCGCGGGCGCGAACGGGGCGATGCCGTTCTTCATCAGGACCGCGGTGACATAGGCGCCGATGCCGGCGAAGCCCATGTGGCCGAGCGACACCAGGCCGGTGTAGCCAAGCAACAGATTGAGCGCCATCGCCGGAATGGCGTAGCAGAGCGTCAACGTCAGCGCGAACAGCACATAGGGAGAGTGGACCAATACGACCGGCAGCAGGTAGACCACGACCGCGAACATGACGCCGATCGACAGCCGCGCGACGCCGGCACGAATAGCCATCACACGTCGCCCCGAACGCGGACGCCGAACAGGCCCCACGGCCGAACGAGCAAGATCGCGATCAATAGCGCGAACACCACCATGTCGCGGTAGTCAGTCGGGATGAATAACGTGGAAACCGCCTCGATAATGCCGATAGCGAAGCCGCCGATAATCGCTCCCGGGATGCTGCCCATGCCGCCGAGCACGATGGCCGTGAGCCCCTTGAGCAGCGGCAGATCGCCCATTTGCGGAAAAATCAGAAACAGCGGACCGATCAGCGCGCCGCCAAGCGCGGCGAGCGCGCAGCCGGTCGCGAAAGTGAGCTGGTAGATCCGGTCGGCGTCGATGCCGATGACGCGGGCGGCTTCCGCATTCTGGCTCGTCGCGCGCAGTGCCGTGCCGAGGCGCGTGTATTGCAGAAAGATTTGCAGCGCCGCGATCGCGACCACGCAAACGGCGATGACAACGAAGTGCTGGATCGTGAAACTGAGGTCGCCAATGCGCACAAGGCTGCGGACCGAAGGGACTGTCAATTGCAATGCGCTCGGTCCGAAGATCAGCACGGCGGCATTCTCGGCCATCAGGATCAATCCGAGCGACGCCACGATCTGCATCGGCATGTTCACGCGAAGGCGTCGGAAAACGGCGCGTTCCAAGGCGACGCCGAAGATCGCGAGCGTGAGCATGGTGAGGACGACAGCGATTGGATAGCTGCCGATCACATGCACAAAAAACACTTCGCACACATAGCCGCCAGCGGCGAAGATGACGCCGTGGGCAAAATTCAGCACTTCCATGACGCCAAAAATCAGCACCAGGCCGAGTGCGACCAAAACATAGATCGCGCCCATCATAGTTCCATTGGCGACCTGTTCGATAAACGCGGTCAGCGTGACGCCCATCCTGGCGCTAACCAGCGCCGCAGGCGGACTTCATATCGGCGGGGAAGTCGATTTTACGTTTGCCGTCTTTGCACCACTGGGTGATGTAGACCGGCGGATGGGCTTGATTTTTGTCGTCGAATTGAATGTGGCCGATGACGCCGTCATAAGAAAGCTTCGACAGCGCCTTTTGAATGGCCGCTCCGTCGGTCGCGGTGCCGGCCGCCTGCATCGCCTTCACGGCGAGCATCAAGCCGTCATACGACTGCGCGGCAAAGCCGTGCGACTCTTCGTTGAAGTGCGCGCGGTAGGCCTTGCCGAATTCCTGAATGCGCGGGGTTGGCGCGCCCGGCGGGAAGGCGCTGTATTGCACCATCCCGTCGAGATATTTCGGGTCAAGGCGCTTGAGAAAGCGGTCGGAGCCCATGGCGAGCGTTCCGACCAGCTGGATATCAAGGCCGGCGTCGCGGATTTTCCGGATGGCAAGCGCGCCCGGCTCTTCGTCCATGAACAACATCACGGCGCGTGCGCCCGATTTGCGAATGTTGGTCACGTCGCTGGAAAAATCGACGGCTCCGACATCGAAATAGCCGACATAGCCGATGGCGATATCCTTGGGCAGCAACGTTTTCATGCCATTGACGCCGCCGCGGCCGGCGTCGTTGTTCCACGCGATAAAGGAAAGCGGCGACCAATGATGTTGCGCAACATAAACAGCCAGCGCCTTGTTCAACTGATCGGTATCCCCGTTCACCCGGAACAGGAATGAATTGCCTTGCTTGGTCAGGTCAGGCGCGGTCGGCACGGTGAGGATCAGCGGTATCGAATAATCCGCAGCGACCGGCGCTTCCGCCGCAGCTGTTGGGCTGCATACTTCTCCCAGCACGACAGGCACGTGGTCAACGTTTGCCAGCCGCTGCATGGCAGACGCGCCTTCGGTCGCATTGCAGTGCGTGTCGTAAACCTTGAGTGCCAGTTGATAGGTGTCGCCGCCGATCTTGACGCCGGTTTTGTTCAACTCATCGACCGCCAGTTGAAAGCCGTTGAGCTGAAATTTTCCCGGAGCCGCGAGCGGGCCGGTGCGGGCCGTAACGATCCCGATATCGAGCGTTTTATCCGCGGCAGCCGCACCGTTACTGAAGCCGAGGCCCGCCAATACGGCAATGACCGCGGCGGTGAGAATGTTCCGATGTTCCATGGGTCAGTCTTTCGCTCTTCTATTGATCCGCGGACGAGAGGCCATAAACACGTATCGCGTTGTTGCGCAGAAATGCGCTCTCGACCTCGGGGCCGAGATCGAGATCGTTGATCTCCGTCATGGTCCGTTCGAACGCCAGTACCGGATAGTCCGTCCCGAACATCACCTTCCGCCGGCCGTAAGTTTTCAAGTAATGCACGAAACTTGCCGGCCAATATTTCGGACTATGCGCATCAGAGCCAATGAAAACATTTTCATGCTTCCAGGCCATGGCGATCATTTCATCGTGCCAGGGGATGCCGATGTGAATGCCGATGATCTTCAACTCGGGAAAGTCGCAGGCGATGTCGTCGAGATAGATCGGCCGCCCGACGCTGCGTAGCGGCCGGGCCTTATAGTAGACCAGTGATTGTCCGACCTGCATCTGGATCGGCACGCCGAGTTCGCAGCACTTGGTATAAAACGGATAATATTTGCGATCGTTGGGAGGCAGCTCGAACCAGTGCGGATAGGTATGAGCACCGACAAATCCAAGCTTTGTTATTGCATGCTCCAGCCGGCGCACGCCTTGCATGCCTTGCGTCGGATCAATTCCGGCGAGTCCTGAAAAGCGATCGGGATGGGCAGCGACCGCTTCGGCGACCCATTCGTCCGGAAGATGCCACGAACCGGGGATTCCGAGTTGCCCGACCTTGCACGCAATCAGAAAGGCGCGCTCGATTCCGGCGGCGTCCATTTGCGCCAGCATTTTTTCCAACGTGACGGATTCGACATCGGCCGGTGCACGTCCGATCTTTTCCGTGTAAAAACCTTTTGACCAGTCGGGCCGTGCCGCAAGGATACGCGGTGTCAACGGATTGACGACGATGTCGATGGCACCTGGTCGGGGCACGCTTGATCCTTTTTAGCCGACCGCGGAAATCGCCGCAGACGCGCCTGAGAGCCTGGCAATCAGATCGTCGGAGCGGCGCACATCGCCGAAACCGGTCAGGAATGACCCCAAAGCCGACAAATGCTCGGCATCCGTCCGCGCTGCATTGCAGTCGGAAACCATGATGGTGCGGAAGTCGGTCATCACAGCGTCGCGCGCCGATGAATCGCAGCACATGTTGGTCATGCAGCCGGCAATGAGGACAGTGTCTATGCCTCGGCCGCGAAGCATCGCCGGCAACGTGCTCGCGCCGGGCAAAAACGCGGAAAAGCGGTATTTTGGGACCACAATGTCTTCAGGCGCCGTCGCGAGTTCGGGCCAGAGCGCACGGTCCGGCGAATCCGGCCGCAGCGCCGCGAGGATTCGTGCCGCCAGTTCCGGTCGCACCATGTGCTCGAAGAACAGTGGCCAACCATCACGTTCAAAAGTGGCTTGCACCCACGCGACTGATCCGCCGCTGTTGCGCAGCAATCCCGCCAAACGGTTCACCGCGGGCACGATCGTTCGCGCGTTCGGCACTTCCGACGGTGCGCCCGGGCGCATGAATGCATTCTGCAAATCGATCACGACGAGCGCCGTACGCGCCGGTACGATCTCTTCGTAGACGTGCAGTCTTCCACGACGGGCGGCAGCGGCCTGCAGAATCGCGGGATCGAGATCCGGGTGCGCCATCAACGCTATTCCACGTCGAGCGGCTCGGTGCCGGTCGGGTTTCCGGCAGCGTCAAGGGTGATCTTCTGAACCCGCGCTTCCGCCTGCCGCAACAGATCTTCGCAGCGGCGCTTGAGCGCTTCGCCACGCTCGTAGATGGTCACGGATTCTTCCAGCGGCACCCGGCCATCTTCGAGACGTTTGACGATCGATTCGAGTTCCTCGATGGCGCGCTCGAACGAGAGTTGCCCGATATCGCCGTTGCTTTGATCGGCTGCGCTGTTCTGATTGTTTGGTGACGCCATTGCCGGCTCCCGAAAAATTCGCTTCCTATATAGGTCAGGCGCCTTACCCGTGCATCAAGGCAGTGACGTGCGCGGCTGACGAGTTCGCCAGCGCTT
>Ga0335085_10014662_pt1 | contig 11421 bp, 9 predicted proteins | sample Lox_Sample_45_FD_206712 | JGI IMG/M metagenome (GOLD analysis project Ga0335085, IMG submission 206712) | Soil microbial communities from Loxahatchee National Wildlife Refuge, Florida, United States - Lox_Sample_4.5 | ecosystem: Environmental > Terrestrial > Soil > Wetlands | place: USA: Florida... | reverse complement strand
CTATCTGCCGAAGCCCTAAGCCCGGTGCGGCAGCAGGCGTCGCGCATTGCCGCATTCGATCGCGAAAAGCTCGGCCGCCGAAAAGCCGCAAGCGGCCAAGCCCGCTACGTGATCTTCGGCGTTGCGGAACGGGAAATCCGTGCCGAAGAGGAATTGCGAGATCGCGACGAATTGCGTGATCGAGGCCATCGCCGATGGATGCGAGGCCTGCGCGGTGTCGTAATAGAAGCGCTTGAGATAGGCGAGCACGCCGTCCGGCACGCGCGCGGCCAGCGCCGCGTCGCTCTGCGCATGGCGCGTATACCGCTCCAGGATGAACGGCATCGTCCCGCCGGCATGCGAGAAGATGAAGCGGATATTGGGAAAGCGATGCGCCGCGCCGGAGAATAGCATCCGCGCGATCGCGCGGCTGGTGTCGGCGGTGAACTCGATCACCGAATCATCGATATCCGGCGTCAGCATGTTCTGCATGCAATCGGCGCTGATAGGATGCGTATAGATCACGGCCTTGCGGCGATCGAGCTCCTCGAAGAGCGGGAAGTAATGCGGATCGCCGAGCCATTTGTCGCCCATATTGGTCATGAGCGTGACGCCGTCGGCGCCGAGATGATCGAGCGCATGCGCCGCCTCGAGAATGCTCCCCTCGATATCGAGGATCGGCACGGCGGCGAAAAAACCGAAACGGCCGGGATGGTCACTCGCCTGTCGCGCCATGAACTCATTCCATTGCCGCGCCATCGCCCGGCCGCGCGCCTGATCGACGCTCCGCCAGACGTTGACGCGATTGGGCATCGAGAGGACCGCGGTGGCGACGCCGTTCTTGTCCATATCCGAGAGCGAGACCGCGGCGGTCCACTCGTTGATCCCGGGCGAGCCGCTGACACGGCCACCCAACAATCCCAAGACCGGCGTCGGATGATGATGGACATCGATGCGATGCGGCTCGGCCATTCTTTCCTCCCGGCACCCGTTCTATTGTTCCGGCGCGAATGTACTACACCGGCGTCGAGAAGGATAAGGAGGCGGTGCGATGAACATCGAGCAATTCGCGGACGAATATGCGGTGAAGCGCGTGCGGCAGATTTGGGCTTTCGCGCGCGATCACGGCGAATGGGACACGATGCGCGCCTGTTTCCATCCCGAGGCGACGGTGCGCGTGGCATGGTATTCCGGTCCGGTCGCGGGCTTTCTCGACGAGACCATCGCATCGGCAAAAGACCGCGCGCCCGGCGAAGGGACCAAGCATTGGTTCGGCAATTCGCGCGCCTGGGTGAAGGGCGACCGGGCGCTGCTCGAGACCGATACCCAGGTCCTCGGCCGCCAGCGCTTCGCCGGCCATATGTTCGACTTCACGCTCTATATCCGGCTCTACGATCGGCTGGAGCAGCGCCAGGGCGAGTGGAAGATCCTGCGCATGGACGCGATCTACGACCGCGACCGCCTCGATCCCGTGCTTGCGGGCACGCTCCCGGCGGGGTTTTTCGACGGCGTCGATTTCACCGGGCCGCAGGCGGTGCTGGCATTGATGAAATGGCGGCTCGGCAAGCGCGGGGGCAAGCTGGCGGACGACCTTCCGCTCGGCGGCGCCGACAGCGAGAAGCAGCTCCGCGCCGCAAACGAGGCTTGGCTCGCCGGCAGCTGAGCGCCGTCAAGTCGCGACGAACGCGATTCGGCTACTTGCCGCCGCGGATCTGGCGGATCAGATCGTGCGATGCGTGCAGCTCCGCGACCGCAGATTCGCGCTGCGGCTCGACATATTTGACGCCGGGCAGCGCCTGCTCGCTCGCCGGCAGCTGCGAGGGGACATCGACGCGATTGGTATCCTGGTTTTGCGCCCTGGCGAGACGCGTGGCGATATCCTTCGACAGCATCCAGTTGACGAAGACCTTGGCGGCATTGGGATGCGGCGCGTCCTTCATCATGATGAGATTGGAGCCGCCTGAATTCGAATAGGCGCCCAGCGCCACGGTATTGCCGAGCGGCCGGATATCGATATCGAGGCCGGCATCCTTGTAGCGCTTGAGGAACGAATCCATCGTCGGCCCCAGCGACATTGCGAACTGCCCGCGCGCCATCTTGTCGACGAGGTCCATCATGTTCGCAGTGAAGACGATCTGATTGTCGATGAAACTCTTCAAGCCCTCATCGCCCAGGAGCTTGCGCATCACCAGCGCGAACGTCTCGCCCGAGCCCGGGATCAGCGGATCGTTCCAGATCACCTTCTTCTTGAGGATGGGATCGAGGAAGATCTTCGCGCCTTCGGCCTGCACCTTCTCCGGCGGCAGGAGCTTGGCGTTGTAGAACGGCATCTTCAGGAAATTCTGGGTCGCCATGACGTACTGATGCTCGTTGTCCCAGAAGACGCGATCCCAGCCGCCCCAGGTCTTCGGGTCTTTCACGTCGGCGAGGATCAGCTCGGGCGGAATCGGGATGGTGAAGCCGTCGTTCTTCATCGTGTAGGCTGTCACCGAGCCCGACATCGAGACGTCCCAGAGATATTTGCCGGATTGCCGCTCGAGCCGGACACGCGCAATCCAGGTGCCTTCGTCGATCGCATTGGTGACGAGGCTGATCTTGGGGAAAGCCTTCGGCCATTCGCCGGCGAGAAAATCGCGCAGCGCGTTGCCGGCGGGCATGTTAATGACGACCGAGCCTTCCCTTTCGGCCGCCGCGACCGCTTGATCCCACGCCGGCGAATGATCTTGCGCACGCAGCGACGGGGCCGCGACCAGCAGGCTCGCCGCGATAAGGGCGACCGATCTTAGCCATGAAATGCCGCGCATGCGCCGTTCCTCCCCGTTTTCACCGAGGATAGAGCAGCGCGGCACGGGACGGCCAGAGCCTAGCGCGCCTGGACGAGCGCCAGCTCCAGCGGATCCGTCGGCGGCGGGATGTCCTTGAAGCGCGGCATGACCTCGCGCGCGAAGAGCTTCATCGATTGCTCGGAGATGCCGCGCGTCTCGCCCGGCCATTCGCCGAGGAAGCGCACCAGCAGATGGTTGATGCCGAGCTCGCGCAGTTCCTTCACCTTGCGTGCGACGGTGTCGGGATTGCCGGCGATGACATTCGCCATATCGCCGCCCGCCGCATAGGCCGCGGCATGGCCTTGCCCCGGGCGACGCGCGACCGCGGGCCCCAGGATCGCGCCGTAACGCTCGTTGTAGGATTTGCGCATCGCGAGATGCTCGGCCTTTGCCTCGTCGGCGCGTTTCTGCGCCTCGGCGTCGGTCTCGGCGACGACGACGGCGAGCCAATCGACCGTGCACCAGCGCAGGCATTCCTCGACGATTTCGCGTGGATGGTTCGCGGCGGCGAGCGCATCGCGATAAAGCCGGATCTGATTCTCGAGCGGCGATTCCGCGGCGAAGGTGCCGAGGAAGGCGGGCAGACCTTTTTGCGCGGCCTTCGCCACCGAGCTGTCGCGGCTCGCGGTGCGGACGACGATCGGATGATGCTTGCGATAAGGTGCCGGGCTGACGCGGCGCTTGATCGAGCCGCGATAGGTCGGCGTCTCGAAAACATATTCGGGATCGCCGGTGCGGAAATCCCAGAGCCGCTGCATGATCTCGACCATGTCCTCGGCGGCACGGCCGCTGCGGTGATAATCGACATCGATGCCAAGGCCGGGCGGCTCGATGCCGGCGAAGCCGCTGCCGAGACCGTAAAGCGTGTGGCCTTTGGTGAGCTGGTCGAGCTGGTTCATCGCCTCGACCAGGCGCACGGGATGATAATACGGCACCGAGAGCACGCCGAAGCCGAGATAGCGATCCTTCGGGATTTGCGGCGCGATATAGGACGCGAACTGGATCGGGTTGCTGTGCCAGGAGCCGCGGAAATGATGCTCGGTGAACCACGGGTTGTAGCCGAGTTCGCCCGCAAGCAGCGACTGCTCCACCGCGATGCCGAGGATGCGCTCGTCCGTCTCGGGCGAATCCTCGACCGCGACATACATGGTCAAAACCATGGTGGAGAAGTCCATCGACCCATACCCCCGCTATTACGCCACGGCTCTTACGGCCGGCTTCCCGCCCATTCAAGCGCGGGCGGACGGACGCGGCGCAATAACGCAGCTTTCCGAATGTTGCCTATTTTCCGGGCGTCATGCCGCATTCGGCGAAGACTTTGCCGGCCTCCGGCGTGCTGAGATATTTCAGCAGCGCGGCCACCGCCTCGCGATGCGTCGTGCGGGCATGGGCGAAGCCGACAAAGCCGGTCGGGATCGAGACGTCGCGCGGCAAGGCGCCAAGCATCTGCACATCGGGATTGGGATCGTTCTCGCTCGCGAAAGTGATGCCGAGCTCGACCTCGCCGCGGCCGAGCATCTTGACCGATTCCCAGCCGCTTTGCGCCGGCACGACTTTCGGCATCACCATGTCCTTGATGCCGAGCTTGACCAACGTCGCCTCGAAGCTGACGCCGCACGCCGCGCCGCGCGCGATGCTGGGACAGGAGATCGACTTGACCGAGAGGAGCAATTTCTTCAGCGCCTCGCCGTTCGCGATATCGGGCTTCGGCACGCCGGCGCGCACGGCCGCGACGACGCTGACCGTCGCGAGCGGCGTCTCGCTCTTCGCGTCGAGATTGCCGGACGACAGCACCGCATCGTAAGGCGGCTGGATCACCGGCACGTCGAAGAGCTCGCCGTCGATGATCTTCTGCTTCGTCGCGCCGCCCGAGACATAGCTGCCGGTGACCTTGTTGCCGGACGCCTTCTCGTAGCCGGGCAAAAGATGTTGAAGCGCGGTGCGGATGCCGCCGGGCGCGACCAGCGTGAGCTCGATGGACATTCGTCATTTCCTCCCCAAAGCAATCCGGCCGCGGCGGTGAGCCCGCGCGCGGCCGGTTGTTCCGAAACCTAGCGTCCTGTTACTGCGCCGGGACCATTTCGCGCGGCGCGCTGGCCGCCTCCCGCGCCTGGCGTGCGGCGATATCGGCCAGCATCGGCAGCTCGATGACGTAGAACTCGGCGCCCGTCGTCGTCGAGATTTCGCCGACTTCGGCACCGGCCTGGACGAACATGTAGGTGCCTTCCTCGGTGGTCTTGCCGCCAACCCAGTGCTTGCCGCCGTATTCGATCGAGCCGCTGATCACATAGCGGATCTCGGCATCCTCTTCGACGCGCGCCGGGATCTTCGCACCGGGCGCCAACCGCGTGAAGCGGATGCCCGAGCCGCCAAAGACGCCCATATGCTTATGCTCGACGCCGTCGAGCTTGCGGTCGCCGATCCACGGGCTGCCTTGCGGCTTCATCACGATCGGCTTGTCGAAGCGCGGCTTTGGGAACTCGACCTTGTGACCCGTCACGTATTCCGTGCAGGCGAGATGCGAGTCCTTGTTGATCTTGCGACCGTCAGGCAGGATCTTCGTGTAGACGCCGCCCTTGAAAGTGCCGCCTTCGGCCGAGAGCGCCTTGCGCGCATCGCCGAGCTCTTTATGAGTGAGATAGCGGATGCCGGTCAGGCCCTGGAATTGCAGGCCGAGCCCGGTGCATTCCTCTTCCTGGAGCTGCGGGCCGTAATAGACGCCTTCCGGATAGAATGCGACTTCGCCGGCCTCGACGAAACCGTCCTTGATCTGCCGCTTGCCGGTCATGTTGTAGCGGTATTGATCGAAGATGTGGGTATGGCGCGGGGTGCCGTAGCCCTTGTCGTAGCGTCGCCAGGTGAATTCCAGCCGCACGCCGGGCACGCCTGAATCGAGCGGGAACGGCTTGCTGGCGCTGCTGCCCTCGCGGCCAAGGCCGGTCGGGACGTGCAACGGGACATCGGCAATGCTGACGATCGTGACGGTCGGCTTCATCTTCATCTCCCTTCAATCGCGGCGCCCGTGCAATCGACCCACGCGCGAGCCCGCCCGCGTTATGGTCCAATATAGCGCCGGTCGTGGCCCGGCGTCACTTCATCAAACCGGCCGTTTCCTGCGCGGTTTTGACGTAATAATCATAGACGGCCTGGGCGTCGAGGCCCTTCGCCTTGGCGTCGGCCATCCAAATATCGGTGAAGAAGCGCACCTGTTTCTTGAGGACGGCCATCAGTTCGGGCCCGGCCTCGTGCGTGTGAATGCCGTTCTGCTGGATCAGCGGGTCGGCGAGATTGTCCTGATCGATGAAGCCTTGCGCACCGAGCTTGGCCACGAACTCGCCGGAGAATTTATCGATCACGGCACGATCCTCGGGCGCGAGGCCGTCGTATTTCTTTTGGCTCATGAAGAACGATATCAGCGAGTGACCGAGCTGACCGGGGAAGAAGGTTATCTCCCGCGTATAGCGCGAGAGCTGGAAGGAGATCAGTGCCCCCTTTCCCGCCACCGCCCCGTCGACGATGCCCCCCGACATCGCGTCGAACATCTGCATGCCGAGCACCGGCGTCGCGCCGAAATTCTGGACCATCGTCCCGAGCTTCGGCGTCGCGACCCAGAGCTTCAGACCCTGGAAATCGTCGATCTTGAGGATCGGACGCTTCAAGGTCTGAATATTGTTGCCGCCGGTCGTCCAAAAGCCGAGGAGATGAACGCCCTTATATTCGTTGGCCGGAAGGAAATATTTTTCATAGGCGCGCCACGCCGCGACCGAGGCCGCGACGCCGTTCGGCGAGATGAAGGGAATTTCCGCGATGAGCGGCAGCTTGATCCGCTCGTTGAGATATTCGTTCGGGCTTAGGGCGATGTCCGCGATCCCGCTCGTCACCACTTCCCACTGACGCGACAGCGGCGCCATCGATGCCGCCGGCATGACGATCTTGATGCGGCCATTCGATTCCTTCTCGACAAGCTGCGCCCAAGGCTGTTGCAAGCCGACGAAGAACGAGCTCGCCCGCGGCATCGCGATGTTCATGGTGAGGGTGACATCGGCGCGCGCGGGCGCGGCGAGACCGAGCGCGAGCGCCAGGCCGAGCACGAGATGTTTCATTTCCGGATACACCATCGACTGAACCCACACTATTCGGCGGCAACACCCTCGCGCAGGCCCATGCCGTAGCTGACGCCTTCGGTCCGCTGCGCCATCATCGCCGATTTATGCGGGAAGCGGATGCGCGCCTTGGCGGGATCGCGAATGACGCCGTGCGGATCCTGGCCGGCGGCGATCTGCGCCATGGCTTCGCGCAGCAATTTGCGCATCAGGATGATACCGCCGTCGGAGACGCCGAGATGCTCGTTCTCGCGATCGGCGAAAGTCCCTTGCTGCTCGACCGCCATGCGATCCTGATCGCTGACATCGATGCCCCACCAATCCTCGGGCAGCGGCTTGTATTTGCCGAGCTCGGCGTTGAAGCGCATCGATTTGAATGAGCGCGTCTTGCTCTGGTAGAAGCGCAGGAAATATTGCATGACAGAGGTGTCGTCCATCGGCACGCGCCAGATCATCGAATTGACGATCGCGCCCCCCTCTTCCACCGGCGGTCCCGAGAAGCGGTTCACGTTGGGAAAGCCGTAGCAGGAGATATGCGAATCCGGCACGCCGTCGATCAACAGCACGTTGTCGATGCCGTAATCCTTGCGCTCCCAATGATAGGTGATCTTCTTCGCGCCATAGGCCGGGAAGGTATAGCCGTGCAGCCAGGCGAGATGGCTGATATCGACGATGTTCTCGGCGGCGTTCAGCCAATTGGCATTGACGTTGCGCATCTGCACGCCTTTGACGCCGTCGGTCGCGTCGAAGAGCTCGTAGGTCGGCAGCACCGGCGCCGCGCCCGGGCCCATATAGGCGAAAAGCAGACCGCTGATCTCTTGCGTCGGATAGGCCTTGATCCGGACCTTCTCTTTGAAGCCGCTGCCTTCGGGCTCGGCCGGCTGGTCGAGGCAACGGCCTTCCGCGTCATAGAGCCAGCCGTGATAGGGGCAGCGGATGCAATCGCCTTCGACACGGCCGTGGTCGAGGGCGAGGCTGCGATGCGCGCAGCGCAGCTGGGTCGCCACCGCCTTGCCGCTGGCGCCGCGATAGAGCAGCAGCTCTTCGCCGAGGACCTTCATGCGCTGCGGCTTCGCGGTGACGAGCTCCGACAGGCCGACGGGCTGCCAATAACGGCGCAGCACCTCGCCTAGCGGCGTGCCCGGCCCGATGCGGGTCAGCATCTCGTGTTCTTCGCGCGACAGCATGTGTTTCCTCCGGCTGGTCCCTGTTTCGAGAGACCGGGCCGGAGGATAACACCGGGGCCGCGCCGGCGGCGAGGGCTTAGGCGAAGAGGTAATCGCCCTGATGAAGGGCGCTCGGCGCGAGGTGATCGAGCGTGATGACCAGGATCGGAATGGTCGTGCTCGGCCCTTGCGGCTCGACATAGACCTTGGTGTTGCCCGATCCATCGGCGGCGAAATTCAAATAGCCGTCGGCGACCGGATCGCTGCCCGCATAGCCGATACCGGCGAAGATGCCGTGCAGATCGAGGACATCCGTGCCCGGCTGGAAATCGGCGACATGCCCGGCGTTCCACGGCAACATATTGAAGACGAAGCTGTCGTCCCCGCCGCCCCCAGTCAGCATATCCGCGCCATGGCCGGCGATGAACGTGTCGTTGCCGGTGCCGCCAACGATCGTCGAGCCCGAATCGTTGGAGGTGATCGTGTCGCCGAGATCGTTGGCGTTGACGGTCTGCGCCGCGCTGCCGGTCAGCACGATGGTCGTGACGCCCGCCGGCGCGGTGTAGCTCGCGTCCGAGGTCTCGACGCTCGATCCCTGGGGCGAGCCGCCGCTTGATGAGCCGCCATCGCCGGCACTCGACGAGCCGGCGTCGCCGAGCGTATTCGCGGCGGTCAGCGCCGTCGGCGAAAGGTTGTCGAGCGTCGTGACGAGGCTCGGCCAGGGGTTGGATGCGTCATGCGCGTCGAAAAAGACCTGCGTGTCGCCATGGCCGTCCGAAGCGAATGTCACCCAGCCATCGGCGACCGGATCGCTGCCGGTATAGCCGGCCGCGCTCAGCAGGGCACTGAGATCGAGCTTGTCGGTGCCGGGCGTGAAATCGGTGATTTGCCCGGCGTTCCACGGCACGCCATCGAACACGAAGCTGTCGGCGCCGCCGCCGCCGGTCATGACCACGGAATTGTGTCCGGCATGGAAGATATCGTCGTTCGCCGTGCCCGTGAGCTGCTGGCCGGCGGTGTCGTTCGCCGTCAGCGTCTCGCCCGCCGTCCCCGTGCCGCCGCTCCCGCCGCCCGGATCGCTGCCGCCCGAACCGCCGCTGCCCGAACTCGGCGAATCCGAGTAGCCGGCGAGATCACCCACGCTCAGAGCGCTCGGCGCGACGTGATCGAGCGTGGTGATCAGGGTCGGCCAGGATTGCGACGCGCTGTGCGGATTGAAATAGAGCGCGGTGTTGCCGTGGCCGTCATCGGCGAAGGTCACATAGCCGTCGGCGACTGGATCGCTGCCGGTATAGCCGGCCGCCCCGAGCAGCGCGCTGATGTCGATCTTGTCGGTGCCGTGCGTGAAATCGATGATCTGCCCCGCATTCCACGGCAGCGCGTTGAACACGAATCGATCCGCCCCGCCGCCACCCGTCAGCGTGTCGGCGCCGTGACCCGCGATCAGCGTGTCGCTGCCGCTGCCGCCGATCAGCGTCGAGCCGGCATCGTTCGAGGTGATCGTGTCGCCGAGCGAATTGCCGGTCACGCTCTGCGGGGCGGTGCCGGTGAGGACCACATCATGCGGCCCGAGCGGCAGTGCGTAACTGGCGAGCGGAGTCTCGATCGTGTCGTTGTTGACGGCGAGCGACGTGCCTTGCTCGGCGAAGGCCTCCGATTGGGTTCCCGTCGGCGAGGTCCAGGTGATCGTGTATTTCCCGTTCGGGAAAGCGTCGATCTCGGGCGCCGCGCTGGTCGCCGCGCCGAGGATTTGCGGCGCCGCGACCGCGCTGCCATCGGCAGTGAATTCCTGCACGAAGATTTGCGGCGGCGCGTTGTTCTGCGCCGTCCAGCTCACAACGAAGCCGCCGTCCGGCAGACCGGCGACGGATTGCGAGAGCACCTCGGGCCAGTACGTGTAATTGCCGGCGAAGGAAAGCTGCGCGATGGTGATCGTGCCGAGATGCGTGCCGTCGGCGGCGAAGCGCTCGATATCGGATTGCGAGCTGTAATTCGCCTGATGCAGATAGCTGACGACGTAGCTGCCGTCGGCCAGCACTGCTGCCCGATTGTCGCCGAAGGCCGAGGCGGTGCCAGGCTGCAGGCTGTATTCCGGCCCGACCGCATTGCCGCTGCCGTCATAGCGTTGGATCTGCTCGAGCCACTGGCCGCTGGCATTGGAGAACGCCGCCGTCGCGGTGCCGCCATCGGGCAAAACGACGGTCGCCGAATTCCCACTGTCGCTGCCGTCGATGCTCGCGCTCTCGGCCAGCGTCGTGAAAGCGACCGGCGCGACCGGCGGCGCCGCGACGCTGTAGGGCGCGCTAACAGCCGCGCCGTTGGCATCGTAATCCTGCGCCATGGCGGAGGAGCCGGCGCTCGTATCCCAGAAGATCGTGAAGCCGCCATTATCGAGCGGCTGCGCGCTTACCCATGCGCCGCTGGAAGCAACCTCGGTCGGCGAGCCGACCGGATCGAGATTCGCGTCGTAACGCTCGAAAAAAATGCCGTCAGTCGTCTGCCAGGCGAGGACGGAGCCGCCGCCGGTTAAATCAATTCCCACTGTCATGACGAAAGTCACCCACGCATACATACCGCCAAGCTCACGCCGCGCGTGCCTGGCGAACTAGTCGCAGCAGGGTTTGGTATGAGAACTGCGCCCAGCTTCGGCGTGACTTGGCACCGCGCGCCGAAACCGACCGAATGTTCGTGCCGTTTCTCGTTTGTGTCTTGTTTCTTTGACCCAACCGGGGCGCGATTGTGGCGTTCCAGTGATCGAGCGCCAGCGTTGCTGTTCGTCGGTCGGCCAGCACGCGAGCGCCGCGACGCAACGCATGAGCGGCGCTTCCGGCGAGCCCACCCGGTGCGCGCCGAGCCTCGGCCGGCAGGTTTGACTCCCCCGGCAAGTGCAACACCGGCCGCGGCCGTGCGCGCCGCGCCCCGGGGAAGCGGTTAACGGCGCTTTGGCCAATTGCTCCGTGTCCGGATTAACCCATTTCCGGCCCCGAACAGCAGTCTTTCACGCGAGCGCGCCAAGGTATAAAATAGTGGGAACCGGAGGAAACCGATGACGACACAGGCGGAAAACGAACGTTTGACCCAGATCGGCCCGGGCACGCCGATGGGGAATTTGCTGCGCCGCTATTGGCAGGTGGTCGGCACCGAGACCGAGCTCGCCAAAGAGCCGGTGCAGAAGGTCCGCATCCTCGGCGAGGATCTGACCCTCTTCCGCACCGAGAAGGGCGAATACGGCCTGGTCGACGATCGCTGCCCGCATCGCTGCATGTCGCTCGAATACGGCATCCCCGAGGATTGCGGCCTGCGCTGCGCCTATCACGGCTGGATGTTCGACGTGAAGGGCAATTGTGT
>Ga0335085_10014661_pt1 | contig 11421 bp, 7 predicted proteins | sample Lox_Sample_45_FD_206712 | JGI IMG/M metagenome (GOLD analysis project Ga0335085, IMG submission 206712) | Soil microbial communities from Loxahatchee National Wildlife Refuge, Florida, United States - Lox_Sample_4.5 | ecosystem: Environmental > Terrestrial > Soil > Wetlands | place: USA: Florida... | reverse complement strand
CCGCCCCCGTCGCCATTGAGCACTGGTACATCCTCAGTGGGGTGGAGGTGTGGGCCGAACACCCGCGGGGCGTTCTAGCCATCCTGGGCGACTCGATTACCGATGGGAGAGGCTCGACCACCGACCGGAACCGGCGCTGGCCGGACGCGTTGGCGCGCCGCCTGCAGGCCAAGCCGCAGACAGCGCAGATCGGTGTGCTGAATCAGGGTATCGGCGGCAACCGCCTGCTGCACGACGGCTTGGGGCCGTCGGCCCTGGCCCGCCTCGATCGCGACGTGCTGGAACAATCTTGCGTGCAGTGGTTGATCGTGTTCGAGGGCGTCAATGACCTGGGAACCGCCCCGCCCGAAGCACCGGGCGAGGTCGCGCAAGGAATTATCGCGGCCTATGAGCAGATTATCCAGCGGGCGCACGTCCGGAACATCCGGGTGTACGGAGCAACCATAACGCCCTTCGGAGGATCCTTCTATGCCAGCCCGGCCCGCGAGGCGAACTGGCAGGCGGTCAACCACTGGATCCGAACCAGCGGCCGGTTCGACGCCGTGATCGACTTCGCCGCCGCGGTGTGCGAGCCAACGGATCCGTCGCGGCTGGCCGCCCCGCTGGATTGCGGGGATCACCTGCATTTGTCCGACAAAGGCTACGAAACCATGGCAGCCGCGGTCGATCTCGACCTGTTCACGAGATGAGGGCCAGGGGAAAGTCATTCGCTCTGGGCCCGCTGCCCGGCGCCCCTGTCATGCGCACCCGCGGATTGGCCATCCGTGCGACCATGGCTGCCGCTGCGATTGGCGCGCTTTTTGCCGCGGATCCGCACACGAAGGCTGCACCGCGCGAGCGAATCTCGTTCGATGACGGCTGGCGGTTTCAAAAGGGAGATCCGGCGGGAAATGCGGTCAGCCTCTTGTACGACGTGCGCACCGAGGTGACGGAGCCCAGGGATATCGCCCCGGCGGATGCGCAGGCGAAGGAATTGGCTGCCGTCACGGCCCCCGCACAACCGGTGATCAAGGCCTGGATTTTGCCGACGGGAAATGCCTTCATCAGGGACCCGGCGCGGAGGTATGTCCGTCCGAAAGGCAATTGGGGTGGCGACGTGGCCTATGTGCAGCGGAACTTCGACGACCGGATGTGGCCCCGGGTGGATTTGCCGCACGATTGGGCCATCGCGGGGCCGTTTGTCACCACGGGGGCCGGCGGCATGGGCCGGCTGCCCACCGCCGGCGTGGGCTGGTATCGGAAGAAGCTGGGCATTCCCGCCGCGGACGCCGGCAAGTCCATCTTTCTCGATGTCGACGGCGCGATGGCGTACGCGATGGTCTGGCTCAATGGCCAACTCGTAGGCGGCTGGCCGTATGGCTATTCATCGTGGCGCGTCGACCTCACGCCTTATGTGGTTTTCGGCGACGAGAATCAGCTGGCGATCCGGTTGGATAATCCGCCGGCTTCCTCGCGCTGGTATCCTGGCGCCGGCATCTATCGCCATGTCTGGCTGACCAAAACGGGGCCGGTGCATGTGGCTCCATGGGGGGCCCAGGTGACGACACGGGAAGTTTCCGCCGCGTCCGCGACCGTCGATGTGGACGTCACGATCGACAATGACCTTGGGTACGGCGCGACGGTCCGGATCGCCTCGCAGATCTTCGCCCTGGACGCCGCAGGGCGGACGACGGGCGCCGCCGTCGCCAGCCTTGATCCGGTGGAGACGGCCGTAGCGGCACGCTCGTGTGCGATGGTCAAGGGCTCGGTCGTCATGGCGAATCCCAGGCTTTGGGGACCGCCGCCGCACCAGCAGCCCAACTGCTACGTCGCGGTCACGACGGTTTCGCAGGACGGCTTGGTGACCGACGCCTATGAAACGCGCTTTGGCATTCGCGCGGTGCGGTTCGACCCGGACACGGGCATCTCTATCAACGGCGAGCACGTCCCGTTGCGGGGCGTGTGCCAGCACCATGATCTGGGCGCGCTGGGCGCGGCGTTCAACCGGCGGGCGGCGCAGCGCCAGCTCGAGCTGCTGCGCGACATGGGCTGCAACGCGCTCCGCACGAGCCACAATCCGCCGGCCCCCGAAGTGCTCGAGCTGGCGGACAAGATGGGGTTCCTAGTGATGGACGAGGCGTTCGACTGCTGGGTGCGCGGGAAGACGCCGAACGACTTCCACCTGATCTTCCCGGACTGGCATGAGCAGGACCTCCGCGCGTTCGTGCGTCGCGACCGCAACCATCCGTCGGTGATCCTTTGGAGCGTCGGCAACGAGGTTGGGGAGCAATACACGGGCGAGGAGGGCGCGGCGCTGGCCCGGCGGCTTGGCGCCATCGTCCACCAAGAGGACCCCACGCGACCGACGATCTGCGCCATGAATTACGCCAAGCCGGACATGCCGCTGCCGGCGGCGCTGGATGTCATCGGTCTGAACTACCAGGGCGAGGGAATTCGCGACCGGCCGGAGTTTGCCGGCACCGATCGCATCCGCACGCCGCCGCTCTACGACGCCTTCCGCAAGAAGTTTCCCCACACGGTCATCCTCAGCGCCGAGACCGCGTCAGCGTTCAGCAGCCGCGGCGTCTACCTGTTCCCGGTGTCGAAGGAGATCAGCGCGCCGGTACGGGATGGCCAAGGCGGCGATTCACGGCTCTGCCAGGTCAGCGCCTATGAACTCCATGCCGTGGACTATGGGTCGACCCCGGATCGGGTGTTCCAGTCGCTCGAGCGGCATCCCTTCGTCGCCGGCGAGTTCGTGTGGACCGGGTGGGACTACCTCGGCGAGCCGACGCCCTACGACACGGCGCGCAGCTCGTATTCGGGCATCATCGATCTGGCGGGCTTCCGAAAGGATCGATTCTATCTCTATCAAGCCCACTGGCGCCCCGACCTTCCCACGGCGCATATTCTGCCCCACTGGACGTGGCCGGAACGGGTCGGCAAGGTGACCCCGGTTCATGTGTTCACCTCGGGCGACGAGGGCGAACTGTTCCTCAACGGGCGCTCACTGGGTCGAAGAGAGAAGCGCCCGTACGAATACCGTCTTCGCTGGGACGAGGTCGTGTACGAACCGGGTACGCTCAAGGTCGTCACTTACAAGAACGGCCGGGAATGGGCCACCGATGAACGGAAGACCGCCGGACCTCCCGCGAAGCTGACGTTGACGCCGGATCGGGCCGAGATCTGCGCTGACGGACGCGATCTCTCCTTTGTCACCGTGACGGTGACGGACGAGGGGGGATGCCCAGTACCGCGAGCGGACAACCGCATTCACTTCGCCCTCGAGGGGCCGGGCGATATCGCCGCGACCGACAACGGGGATCCCACGTGCCTTGAGTCGTTCCACGCCCATGACCGCAGGGCCTTCAACGGGCTTTGCCTGGTGATTGTCCGCGGCTGGGCCGGGAAATCGGGCAGCATCAGCATCGTCGCGCGCGCCGAGGGCCTAATGTCCGGAACGGCCATCGTTCAGGCGACCCCGAACCCGCCCAGCGAGGCGCCATGATTCGCCCCTGCGATCGCCGGGTCGTGGTGGACTCTCAGCATTTGCTCCGCCGGCGCCCCTCCCGCGCTGGCCTGGCAATCCGGCAACGGCACGGTCAGCACCTCGCGCTGTACGCCGACCACCCCGATCCGGATATTATCCCGGTGGGGAAGCCTTCTGTCTTACCACGACGACGATTGCCTTGGGCAAACAGTCCGCAATCTTTTCCCTCCATCCGCGTCGCGGCACCGCCCCTGTCGGCGCGGGCTGGTCCAGATTCACTGATGATAATCGAAGGAACCGGGGCTAAGGCGCCCGCATCGCCTGCGCCTGGTTCGAGGGAATGTTCATCTCCGGGACTCAGTTAGCGTTCGCGGCCCGCCAGGCACCGAGGAGCCACGCATTCCACAAGAAGGCCCGCTGATCTACGCGGCCGGAACGATGGGCCGACCACGCCCGCTCGGTGAACGCGGCGCTCACCCCCGCCGGCAAGGCATGGTCATCGGGCCGGAGCGCCCCCTGCCGGAACCACGCGCCGACCGGCACGCCAAAACCCTTCTTGGGCCGCCGGAGCACGTCGCGCGGCAGCACGGGAGTCAGCGCCTTCTTCAAAAGGTATTTGGTCTGTCCATGTCGGAATTTCCACCGCCACGGCACCCGCCGGGTGAAGTCGACAAAATCGTTGTCGAGAAAGGGCACCCGGGCTTCGAGCCCGTGCAGCATGCTCGCCCGGTCCAGTTTCACCAGCATGTCATCCTGCAGGTACAGCCGCGTGAAGAACTGGAGCGTCCGGTCCACCGGATCGCGCTGCCGGCAACCCTCCCACACCGCGATGGCCTCGGCAAAGACCTCGTCCGGATCCACCGGCTCGCCGAGCAACTCCGCCAGTTCGCCCGGTTCCAGCGGCGCCATCCACAGCGGCAGCCAGAGGCGCGGCGGATAACTCAGGCCGCGCAACGTCCGCTTGATCCTGAAATCGGCGCTCATGTTCCGGTGCGAGACCGGCAGGCGGGCGGCCAGCAGCCGGATCGCTTGATGCACTGGCCGCGGGACCCAGCGGGCGTAGGCCGCCGCGGCGCCCAAAGCGCGAAAGGGATCGTAGCCAGCGAACAGTTCGTCGCCGGCATCGCCGCCCAGCGCCACGGTCACATGCCGGCGGGCGAAACGGCTCAGCAGGTAAGTGGGCACCAGGGACGGATCGCCCATCGGCTCGTCGAGCCGGGCGGCGATCTCCGGCAGCAGGGCCCGGGTGTCCTCGAGTGCGAGCGTTTCCGTGCGATGATTCGTGCCCAGGTAATCGGCGACCCGGCGGGCCGGCGCCGATTCGTCGAAGCTCCGCTCGGTGAAGCCGATGGTGAAGGTGGCCAGGCGGCCTGCGCTGACGTGCCGGGCCGCAAACGCGGTCACGGCGGAGGAATCGATCCCGCCGCTGAGAAAAACCCCGACCGGCACGTCCGCCACCAAGCGCCGGCGCACCGCCTCCTCGAGCCGCGCGCGCAGTTCCTCCCCCCAGGCGCCGAGGGGATCTCTCGGCTCGGTTTCGGCGGGCTCGAGCTCGAACTCCCAATAGCGCCGGAGTTCCAGCCGGCGGGTGGCGACGTCGAGCGTGAAGGAATGGCCGGCAGGGAGTTTCCTCACGCCTTCGAGCATCGTATGGGGCGCCGGGATGAAACCATAGCCGAAATACTTCCGCAGGGCGGCGCGCGAGAGGGAGTGCGGCGCCGCGGGATGCCGGCGCAACGCGCTCAGTTCGGAGGCGAACAGGAAGGCCTCGGGTCGCTCGGCGTAAAAGAAGGGCTTCTCGCCGAAACGATCGCGGCTGCCAAAGAGGCGCCCCCGCGAACGATCATAAAGCACGAACGCCCACATGCCGTTGAGGCGCAAGGGCAGATCGCGGCCCCATTCCCGATACCCGTGGAGGAGCACCTCGGTATCGGAGTGATCGGTGACAAAGCGGTGGCCCCGTCCCTCCAACACGTGCCGGAGCTCGGCGAAATTGTAGATTTCGCCGTTGAAGATGACCACCAGCTGCCCGTCGGCGGTGATCATGGGCTGACCGCCACCCGCGTGGTCGAGCACGGACAGCCGCCGGTGACCGAAGTGCACCCCGTGCCGCACGTCCCGCCAATAACCGACCGCATCCGGGCCCCGGTGCGCCAGAACCGCCGTCATCGCCTCCAAAACGCCGCCCCTCTCCGGCCCGACGTAGCCGGCAATGCCACACATGGATCAGCGGCTCCCTTCACTGGGCAGGTTGACGGTCGAAGCCACCCGGTAGGTGCGTTTCCCTTGGGATTCGTGATACGTGCGGTTGCCGATCTCCGCGATCAGGCCCAGCAACAAGCACAGCACCCCTGTGAAGAACATCGTGGTGCAGAGCAGCGGCAGAGGCGTTTGGATGAACGTCTTGCCGCCCCAGAACTTGTAATACACCGCCGCGACTCCGGCGAGCAGGCTGACGGCAAAGCTCATCAGACCACACGCGCCGAACACGTAGATCGGCTTCTGGGAATACCGGTGGAGAAACAGCACGACAAAGAGGTCGAGTCCCACCTTGAAGATCCGATCCATTCCATACTTCGAGACCCCGGAGGTGCGCGGGTGGTGCGCGACGGGGAGTTCGGTGATCCGCGCCCCGTTCCATTTCGCGTAGACCGGAATGAATCGGTGCATTTCCCCGTAGAGGTGGACCCCCTCAAGCACCTCCCGGCGGTAAGCCTTCAAGGAGCAGCCATAATCGTGCAGGCGGACCCCGGTGGCCCACGAAATCAGCCGGTTCGCACAGCGGCTCGTCAGCGTGCGGGTGAGGGGGTGATCCTTGCGATCATGCCGCCAGCCCGAGACCAGATCGAATCCCTCGTCGAGCTTCGCCACCAGCCGCCCGACATCCGCCGGATCATTCTGCAAGTCGCCATCCATCGCGATGACGATGTCGCCCGTGGCCCGTTCGAAACCCGCCATCATCGCGGCTGTCTGGCCGTAATTGCGCCGGAGATTCACGATCTTCAGCCACGGCCGCGCAGCGGCATGGTCCCCGAGGACGCGCGCCGAGTCGTCCGCGCTGCCATCATTGACGATGATGACCTCGCAGCGTGGCTGCCATGGTGCGAGCGCCCGTTCGAGCTGCGCCAGCAGCTCCGGCACCGATGCCGCCTCGTTGTAACAGGGGATGACGACGGACAAATCCATGGGCACGAATCGGTCGATTCCAACTGGCCGCGGCAAGCGCGGGAAGCCGGCTCACATCTAAACTCATCGGACCGGGCTTGCCTATGCCGAAATGCGCCGCCCGCGCAACCCAACACCCCGTCCGCCCCTGCCGGTGATGGTCGTCCTCATCCACCGACGGGAAGAAGCACGGGCGGCCGAGGGGCGCACTTGACGACCGCCGCCGGCGCCTAGCCCGGGAACGGGGCGGGATCACTGCTCGTAGCCGCGCTTGGCCTGCGAATTGATTCTCCAACTCGTGAGCCGGCCTTGGAAAAGGAGCAAATACAGCACCTGTTCCGACGTCCGGGTCTCCCGGCTAAAAACCGGTTCCTGGACAGTGCTCATTTCTCCCGTGAGCGGGTTGACATAGGGAATGTCTTGCGTCCGGGTCGGAACCATGTCCACTCCCGTCACTACCTTCCGTTGGTAAACCCAGATCTCGCCGCCGGGCGACTCCATCTTCCGCACCTCGGCTGGTTCGCCGAGAGCCGTCCGCACCTCGGCCGCCGTCATGTCTTTGGTCAGGGAGAGCCAAGGATCCGGCTTCCCGGACTGCGTCGTTCCGCCAGATCCCGTCGCCGGGGCCGCCGGCCCGCTCGCGCAACCCGCCAGGATGGCCACCATCAGCACGAACCCGCAGATGACGACACGAGTTTTCATCGTGTTGCAGAACACCACCCGGCCCCTTAACCCTTCAAAGCGGAAATGCCACCTCCGGCTGGGCGCGTCGGCCACACGCCGCCGGTCTCCCCTCCCTTAATCAATCGTGAGACTCCGTCTCGCTGGCGCCGGGCCGCGCGGGCCGGAAGATGGCCGCAGCGCCGACCGCCGTGCCCCCGGGTGCACGCGAGGGTCCGCCTCTCCTAATGAATTCCAATCGATACGCTTTTGCGATGGACGTTCGCCCGCCTCTGTCCTCTTTCTTTTTGCGCCGGGTACACGCCCGACCCACCTGAACTCCCCCAATGGCCCCCGCCCTTCCCTTCCTCGATCCGGATCTGCCGCTCGCCGCGCGCATTGACGATCTCGTCGCCCGCCTCACCTTGCTGGAAAAAGTCAGCCAGCTCCTGCATGACAGCAGCGCGATCCCGCGCCTGGGTGTGCCCGCCTACAACTGGTGGAGCGAAGCTTGCCACGGTGTGGGGCGGAATGGCCGCGCCACGGTGTTCCCGCAGGTCATCGGTCTCGGGGCTACTTGGAACCGGGCGCTCGTCCAACGCGTCGCCAGCACCATCGCCGAAGAGGCGCGCGCCAAGCACCACGCCGCGGTGGTCACGGGCCGGCGCGGCCAGTATCAGGGCCTCACCTTCTGGACGCCTAACATCAACATCTTTCGCGATCCGCGGTGGGGACGCGGCCAGGAAACGTTCGGGGAGGATCCGTTTCTCACCGGCGAAATGGGCGCCGCCATGGTGCGCGGGCTGCAGGGCGACGATCCCCGCTACCTCAAGACGGCGGCGTGCGCCAAGCATTTTGCCGTGCACAGCGGCCCCGAGGCCGAACGCCACGGCTTCAACGCCCGGCCCACGCCCAAGGACCTCGTGGAAACCTACCTGCCCGCCTTCGAGAGACTCGTGCGCGCCGGCGTCGAAGCCGTCATGGGCGCCTACAATCGCACCCTCGACGAGCCCTGCTGCGCCAGCCGCCGGCTGCTGGTCGACACATTGCGCGGCCGCTGGGGATTCCAAGGCCACGTCGTCAGTGACTGCGGCGCGATCGACGACATCCACCTGCACCACAAGGTCACGTCCACGCCGGCGCAATCCGCCGCGCTCGCCGTGCGCATGGGGTGCGATCTGAACTGCGGCTGCACCTACCACGATCTCGTCATCGCGGTGCGGGAGGGCCTGATCACCGAGGCCGAGATCGATACCTCCCTGCGCCGCCTGCTGTCGGCCCGCTTCCGCCTCGGCCTGTTCGACCCGCCGGAACGCCTGCCCTGGGCAGCGACCCCGGCCTCGGTCATCGACTGCCCCGAGCATCGCGCCCTCGCCCGCCGGGCGGCCGCCGAGTCGATCGTGCTGCTTAAGAACGCAGGCGGCATCCTTCCGCTCCGTCGCGATCCCGCCAGCCTGCTCATCGTCGGGCCGCACGCCGCCAGCGGCGAGGCGCTCCTCGGCAATTACTACGGCGTCGGTTCGCCGCTCGTCACGGTGCTCGAGGGCATCGTCGAGCAGACCGTCGAGGGCACCCAGATCGAGTACCGTTCGGGCTGCCCGCTGAACCAGCCGCGCGCGCCCGGCACCGACTATACCTTCACTGTCGCCGAAGCGGCCGAGGTCGTCGTCGCCGTCCTCGGCCTCGACCATACGCTCGAAGGGGAGGAGGGCGACGCCGTCGCCTCCTCCTGCAGCGGGGACCGCGCCGCCGTCGAGCTGCCGGCCTGCCAGCAGGAGTTCCTCGTTGAGCTGCGCAAGCACGCCAAGAAACTGGTGCTCGTACTGACGGGTGGCAGCGCCCTCGCGGTGCCGGAAGCCCAGGATCTTTGCGACGCCGTGCTGCAGGTGTGGTACCCGGGCTGCGAGGGTGGCCGCGCCCTCGCCGACGTGCTTTTCGGCGAGGTCTCCCCCTCGGGCCGGCTACCGGTGACCGTGCCGCGGCGCACCGCCGACCTGCCGCCATTCAACGATTACCACATGCGCGGCCGGACCTACCGCTTCGCGGAGATCGAGCCGCTCTACCCGTTCGGCTTCGGGCTCAGCTACGCCCAGCTCACCTATGACGCCCTTGCCGTGAGCGCCCCGCAGCTCCGTGAAGGCCAGGAGCTGACGGTGCGGACCACCGTCGCCAACGCCGGCGCGCGCCCCACGGATGAGACGGTCCAATGCTACGTGATCCCGCCGCGGGACCAGCCGGAAGCTCCGCGGGCAACGCTGGTCGAATTCCAGAAGATCCCGGTGCCGGCCCAGACCACGGTCGAGGTCGAATTCCACCTCGCCAGCGAGGCGTTCCGCCAAGTCAATGCAGCGGGCGAGCGCGTCTGGACGCCCGGCCGCTACGGCCTCGTCGTCGGCCCGGCGTCGCCGGGGCCGCGCGCGCAGGCCCTCGGGGCTCCCGCCCCGGCCATCGGCGAAATCCTCCTCGTGTAGGCCGGATCGCGCGCCTACGCTGGTGCTGCCATGCAGGCTCTCGTTCTGGAGAAGGCGCGGTTGCTCCGACTCCGCGACATCAGCGTCGCGGAGACGCTCGGCCCGCACGACGTGCGCGTGCGCATCCACACCGTGGGCGTGTGCGGCAGCGATGTGCACTATTACCAGCACGGCGCCATCGGGCCGTTCGTCGTGCGTGAACCAATGGTGCTCGGCCACGAAGCCGCCGGCGTGGTCGTGGAGACGGGTTCGGCCGTGACCACGCTACGTGCCGGCGACCGCGTTTGCATGGAACCCGGGATTCCCGATCCCGATAGCCGCGCCACGCGGCTCGGCCTCTACAATCTGGACCCGGCAGTGCGGTTTTGGGCGACGCCGCCCGTGCATGGCTGTCTGCGCCCCACGGTGGTGCACCCCGCCGCGTTTACCTTCAAGCTGCCCGAAAACGTCAGCTGCGGCGAGGGCGCGATGGTCGAACCGCTCGCGGTCGGCCTTCACGCCGCAAACAAGGCCCGCCTCCGGCCGGGCGATGTGGCGGTCGTGCTCGGCGCCGGGCCCATCGGCACGCTGACGGCGCTGGCCGCCTTGGCTGGCGGCTGCAGCCGCGTGTTCATCACCGACGTGCAGCCGGCCAAGCTCGCGCTTGCCGCCGCGCTGGGCCCGATCACGCCGGTCAATGTCCGCGAACAGAACCCCGGCGAGGTGGTCCGCGCGGCAACGGGCGGCTGGGGCGCCGATGTCGCGTTCGAGGCTACCGGTGTGGCGGCCGCCGCCGCCCAGGCCATCGACGTGCTCTGCCCCGGCGGCTGCGCCGTCTTCATCGGCATGCCGGGGGCGCCGGTGGCGTTCGACGTCGTGGCAGCGCAAATCAAGGAGGCGCGCATCGAGACGATCTTCCGCTATGCCCATGTCTACCCGCGCGCCCTCGCCCTGATGGCCAGCGGCAAGATCAACGTGCGCCCGCTGATCACCGATCGATTCGCCTTTGCCGACGGGGTCGCAGCGTTTGACTACGCCTGCGCCATGAAGCCGACCAGCGTCAAGGTGCAGATCGAGCTGCCTTGATGCGGTCGCCGGACCCCGCGCGGGTCTAAAGTTAGAGCCGCCCCGGCGATTGCGGGGCCGCGGCCTGTGGCTATAGGATGGCGGCATCACGGATTCCGCCAACCGCCTGCCCCGTGCCCTGCTCGCCCTTTTGTCCGGCTGTTCGCCCAAGTAGCGGCTCCCAGCCGCCGTCGCCGCGAATGCTCGCGCCCGGCCGGTGGCGCCGCGCCCCGTGGCGCCCCCTGCTCCTCCTCGTCGTCTGCTGGGCGGCACCGCTCGCCCGGGAGGCGCGCGCCCTCGGCCAGGATCGCTACGTCGAGTACGCCCCTGTTCCCGGCGGCTTCCCCCTCGTCCAGGCGGGGGCCGCGGCGGAGCTGTACATCGATCCCAAGGATTTCGCCGGAGTGCGGCGCGCCGCGGAAGATTTGAGAGCCGACATTGCGCGCGTTACCGGCCTCACGCCGGCGCTGGCCCCCTCCACGGACGATCTCCGGACCGGGGCCGTCATCATCGGCACGCTGGGCAAAAGCCGCGTCATTGACCGGCTGATCCGGGAGGGACGCATCGAAGCCACCGCGATCCGCGGAGAGTGGGAGACCTTTCTGGTGCAGG
>Ga0335085_10014660_pt1 | contig 11422 bp, 10 predicted proteins | sample Lox_Sample_45_FD_206712 | JGI IMG/M metagenome (GOLD analysis project Ga0335085, IMG submission 206712) | Soil microbial communities from Loxahatchee National Wildlife Refuge, Florida, United States - Lox_Sample_4.5 | ecosystem: Environmental > Terrestrial > Soil > Wetlands | place: USA... | reverse complement strand
TAACGGGCCATGGCGAATATTGCCACGCGGAGAGCGCTACGCCGTCGCGGAACCGGTCTGGACGGCCCGTCCAGGCCTCACTTGATTGTGGGAGCGGTTCAGTAGTGGGACGAGGTAGTCCGAGCCTGGCCCCAACCAGGTGCTATTCCGCGTGCCTCGCGCCGACGATGCCAGTCGGTGTTGAAGCGCGTGGTATTCAATCCAAGGCTTCGTCCGGGAACGTCTGCAGCGGGCCGGAAGCCAGCGTCACACTGCGCCGCGCGCCCTGATAGGGGGGCACCGACTTTACCGGAGCCTCGCGAGATCGGGCAAACAGTACCGTGCCTGCTGCACCAAGCCAGGCCAGATCCGCTTCCTCACAGGTCGCTGCGATTGCAAGCCCGATGCTTTGCAGGTGGGCCCGGCGATAGCAGTACAACGCAAGGGTTGCCCGCGTCTCCGGGCCTACGCTGGTGACCAGCTCCGATAGCCCGTGATGGCTGCTGCGGTAAAGGGCGCCCAGCAGTTCATCGCTGACCGGGCAAGCTTCCTCGTAACTATCAGGCTGCATCGCGGAGACCCTGATTGCTAAGCCAAGCGCAGTATTCGACCTGACGCGTTAACCGAACGTAAACTTCACCGATCCCGCGGCCTCCTGGAACACATCCTTCTGTATCTGCGCCTTGAGGCGTGTCATCGCCACGCTGCCAGTCCGCCTCGATTCGTGTTCAAAGGCAGACATCAGATTGCGGTACTCACCAATTCGATTAATGAGTAATGGGACTGACGGGATTGGGCCCAGGACCATACGGCGCCAGCAGCCGGCGAATGCGGTCGGGCATCTGTTAACGAATTTCTTCAACCGCGACGGGATCATCGCGATCGGGCGTAAACAGCGATCGAGCATCACATGAAAGACATCTTGCAGACCCCGCCAGAACGCTTCGCTGGCCTGCCCGGCTTCCCGTGGCGCCCCCACAGTCGCGACGACTTACCCGGCTGTTCCGGGTTGACGATGTCCTATCTCGATGAGGGACCAAAGACCGCGCCGGTGTTTCTGTGCCTGCATGGCCAGCCGACCTGGAGCTATCTCTATCGGCGGATGATCCCCCACTTCCTGGCGACCGGTAGCCGCGTCGTGGCGCCAGACTTTTTCGGCTTCGGCCGCTCCGACAAGCCGGCGGACGAGGCCGTTTACACGTTCGACTTTCATCGCAACAGCCTGCTGGCTTTCGTGCGCGCGCTCGATCTGACCGACATCGCGCTTGTGGTGCAGGATTGGGGTGGACTTCTCGGCCTGACGCTGCCGCTCGAAAATCACCAGCGCTATTCGCGGTTGATCGTGATGAACACCGCGTTGCCGACCGGGGAGGCGCCGCTGCCCAAAGGATTTCTGGATTGGCGGGCATTCTCGAACAGCCAGCCCGATATGGTGATCGGGCGTTTGATGGCGCGGGCCTGCCCGCAACTGTCGCCGGCAGAGGCGGCCGCCTACGATGCGCCTTATCCCGACGCAACCTACAAGGCGGGTGTGCGCCGCTTTCCCAATCTGGTGCCGGAATTTCTCGACAGCCAGGGCGCCGCGATCGAACGCGCCGCGCGCGACTTCTGGCGCAACGATTGGAGCGGGAAAGGCGTCATGGCGATCGGCATGACCGACCCGGTGCTCGGGCCGCCGGTGATGCGAGCGCTGCATCAGAATATTCGCGGTTGTCCGCCGCCGCTGGAATTCGCTGAGGCCGGTCATTTCGTCCAGGAATGGGGCGACCAGGTTGCGCCGGCGGTCGTCGCAGCTTTGCAGCGTTAGGCGCGCAAGAGCCGAGAATGAATTGGGCAAAGTTTCTCCTCGCGGGTGCGTTCCTTGCCGGACTTGTCAGCGAGACCGCCGCAGCCGACCCGTATCTCAAAGAGGAATTGCGCATTCCCTTTGCGCTTGCGGGTCCGGGTGGCCTCGAAGCTTTGCTGGTCCGACCAAATGAGCCGGGCCGGTATCCGCTTGCCCTGATCGACCACGGTTCGCCGCGCTCAGTGGAGCAGCATCCGAAGATGACTCCGTGGGCGATGCTGCCGCAGGCAATCGAATTCGCGCGGCGCGGCTGGGCAGCGGTGGTGGTGATGCGGCGCGGTTACGGCGATTCCGGCGGCGATGGGACGGACAGCTACGGACCATGCGTCAATCCGGACTACGTTGCCGCGGGCTCCGCAGGGGCCGCCGACCTAAAGGCATCGATCGATTTTCTGGTGAACCGTCCGGACATCGACCGGTCGCGTGTGATCAGCGTCGGCGTATCGGCTGGCGGCTTTGCCACGGTCGCCCTCACCGCCGATCCGCCGCCGGAGCTCGTCGCCGCGATCAGCTTTGCCGGCGGACGCGGATCGATCCACAACGATGAAGTTTGCCACGGCGAACGGCTTGTTGAGGCGTTTCGCTTGTTTGGCAAGCGGTCGCGGATTCCCATGCTCTGGGTCTATGCTGAAAACGACCGTTTCTTCGGTCCGGCACTGGCGCAGCAATTAAAGAACGCGTTTATCGAGGGTGGTGGGAATGTCGAGTTCATCGCCGCGCCGGCATTTGGTCGCGATGGGCACAGATTGTTTTCAATGGCCGGCATCCCGGCGTGGAGCGGATTCGTCGATGCGTTCTTGCAACAGCACGATCTTGGAATTCGTACGACTCTGTTGCCGCCGCCGGCGCGTCCCGCCCTTGCGGTGCCGAACAACCTGTCACGACCCGGCCGCGAGGCGTTCGAAACCTACATCATGAGTGCGCCGCACAAGGCGTTCGCGGTGTCGCCCGACGGCCACTTCGGTTGGCAATCTGCGCAACGAACGGCGGAGGCCGCCAAGAGCGGAGCAATGCAGAACTGCCGCAAGAATGCTGAAGGTTGTGGCGTTGCATTCATTGACGACGCTGCTGTGCCCGGAAGATAGGTCCGGCTTTTGCACAGCGCCGGAGAGCGGAGCGCTGACGAAACTATCGGCAGGGGAGGCCCAAATGCCAAAGGTGATCTACCAAAAGGACGGCCGCATTGGGCGCATCACGCTCAACCGTCCCGAAGTCATGAACGCGATCGATGATGATGTGCCGGTCGAGCTCGCCGGCTGCGTCGAACGGGCCAACGCCGATCCGGGCGTCCACGTCATCGTGCTGTCTGGCGCCGGCGACGCATTCTGCGCCGGCTACGATCTGAACTATTACGCGCAAAGCACCGGCAGCACAGGCGTCATTCAGGACATGCCGTGGGATCCGATGAAGGACTACGCCTTCATGATGCGCAACACTGAAATGTTCATGAGCCTGTGGCGGTCCTATCGCCCGGTGATCTGCAAAGTACACGGCTATGCCGTCGCCGGTGGCTCCGACATCGCGCTTTGCGCGGACATGATCGTTATGAGCACCGCCGCTCGGATCGGCTACATGCCGACGCGAGTGTGGGGCTGTCCGACCACGGCGATGTGGGTCTACCGGCTCGGCCCCGAGCGTGCCAAGCGGATGCTGTTCACCGGCGACAAGATCACCGGCGTTGAAGCCGAAAAACTTGGACTAGTGCTGAAAGCAGTACCGCCCGAGAGCCTCGACGCCGAAGTCGAGGCGCTTGCGGAGCGCATCGCCACGGTGCCGGTCAACCAGCTGATGATGCAGAAGCTTGTGGTCAATCAGGCCATTGAGGCGATGGGGCTGAAGAACACGCAACTCATCGCGACAGTCTTTGACGGTATTACTCGGCATTCGCCGGAAGGTGTGAATTTCAAACAGCGGGCCGAGACGATCGGATGGAAAGAAGCGGTGCGCGATCGCGACAGCGGCACCTGGGATTGGACCGAAAACCGGCCGATCAATAGTCGCGCCTAGGCTTTGTCATTGCACGGTGGACAGCAGTCTCTGGCTGTTTTCACGCACGCATTTGGACAGCGGAAGATAGGCGCGCTCGGCGGCCTCATAGATTCCGAGACCGTCGGCTAAGGCCTGCTCAGCCGCGCTATGTGCATCGGCAAAGGCGATGGCCTTCTCCGAAATCATTCGGTACGCCTCGGCTGCGGCGGTCGGGTCGCCCGAGGCGAACAGCATAAAGCGTGCCGACATCACGGCATGCGCCTCACACGTGAAACGCACTGCCTCGTAATAGTTGGTCCAGAACTTGATCACACATTTCTCCGGACGCCGTCCGCTGCGATTTGATACGGCGGAAACTTACGTTGCGCGCAACCGCACAAATATTGCTCAAACTTTGCAAGGTCCATTTGCGCACTTCGTTAAAATTATCTGGATTGTGTTAAGAACTTTGCCCGAGCTACAGATCGTCAGGTCCGGCAGGCGGCGGCGTTGTGCCCTCGAACGCTTCGATCGGCGCCGCGGGCGCCTTTTCGGCGCGCTTGCGCAGGAGCGAAAGCCATCGGCGTCCGAACAGCGCGAGCGTAAGCGCTCCGTAGAACGCGCCGCCGACGATCGCCAGCACCACGAGTTCCGCCGCGCTGCCAAATTTGGACCAGGACGAAAATACCGACCTGATGAGCGGCGCGGCGATCAAAAGCAGGATCGTCATGCCGATTCCAGCCGCGGCGAGCTTGACGAGCGACGATTTGAGCGTCGCATCGGCGGCGATATGCCCGGCACGCGCCGCGAGCCATAGCACCAGCACGAAATTGATCCAGGCCCCGATCGAGGTCGCAAGCGCGAGCCCGACCTGCGCCAGCGGGCCCATCAGTGCGATCTTGAAGACGATGTTGACAGCGGTACCGATCAGTGCCGCCTTCATCGGCGTGAGCGTGTCGCCGCGGGCGAGGAACGCGGCGACGACGCTGCGAATGAGCACGAACGGAATGAGCCCGATCGTATAGGCAACAAGCGTCATGGCGGCGGCGTGCGCAGCGTCGGCCGTGAACCGTCCGCGCATGAACAGGCCGCGCATGATGGCGTCGGGCACCACCAGAAACGCGACGATGCACGGGATTGCCAACAGGAGCGCAAATTCGATGGCGCGGTTTTGCGCCGAGCGGGCGCCAGCGTCATCGCCGGCGGCGATCCGGTGGGTCATTTCCGGCACCAGCACGGTGCCGACGGCAATGCCGATGACGCCGATCGGCAGCTGGTCGATGCGGTCGGCGTAATACAGCGCGGAGATCGCGCCGGTCGCCAGAAAGCTCGCAATGATGGTGTCGGCGAACAGCGCAAGTTGCGTGCCTGCCGAGCCGATCGTCGCCGGCAACAGCGCAGTGAAGAAGCGGCGCACATCGGCATCGAAGCGCAGTGCGCGAAAGAGCGTAAACGCGCCGGCGCGCAACGTGTCGCCACCGACCAGGATGGCCTGCAGCACGCCTGCGATGAGCACGCCCCAAGCCGCCGCATAACCGGCGCCGCCGAAGAAGGCGGCGAATGCCAGCGTCACCATCATCGACACGTTGAGCAGGATCGGTGCGGCCGCCGCCGCCGCGAAGCGATGCAGCGCATTGAGAATTCCGCCCCACAAGGTCACCAGCGTGATCAGCAGGAGGTAGGGGAAAGTAACGCGGGTCAGGCTGACCGCGAGCGCGAATTGCTGCGGCTCGTGCGAAAAGCCGGGCGCCAGCAGTTCGATAACCTGCGGCGTGAAGATGAGTGCGAGCGCCAGCAGTACCGCCTGCGTCGCAATCAGCAGCGTGAAGATGCGGTCGCCGAACAGGGCGGCCGATTGCGGTCCGCCTTGGGTGCGTATGCGTGCGTAAGCCGGGATGAAGGCAGCATTGAAGGCGCCTTCGGCGAAGATCGCCCGGAAGTGGTTCGGCAGCCGAAAGGCAACGAAGAAGGCGTCGGCGACCGGTCCGGCGCCCAGGATCGCGGCCAGCATGATGTCGCGGAAGAATCCGGTCAGGCGCGAGAGCAGCGTAAAGCCGCCGACGGTGAGAATCCGCTCGATCATGGCCGCTTTTATCCTCCCGCGAGGCGCTTCGCTACGCGGGTAAGATTTAGGCTGAACTAGCCTGCGAGGGCCCGGCGAACGGCCGAGACGATACGATCCTGCACGGGCGCCTCAAGATAGGCGTGCATCGGCAGGCTGATGACTTCATCGGCAAGCCGTCCGCTCACCGGCAGGCCGCCATCCGCCACCGGGAAATCGCGATAGGCCGCCTGGTGATGCAGCGGCTTGGCGTAATAGATCGCCGTCGGGATCCCTTGAGCCTTCAGCGCAGCCGCGAGCGCATCGCGCCGCCCCGGCGCCAGTCGGATGGTGTATTGCGCCCAGACCGAAGTTGAGTCATTGCCGACATGAGGAACCGTGGCCACGTCGGCAAGGCCTGCGGTGTAGCGCTGGGCGACGACGTTTCGCGCCACGATTTCATCCGGGAAGATCTTCAGCTTTTCCAGAAGGATCGCGGCCTGGATCGAATCCAGCCGGCCGGTAATGCCGATGCGAACGGCGTCGTATTTGTCAGTACTCTCGCCGTGCACGCGCAAACTTCTCAGCCGCGCGGCCAGATCGTCTTCGTCGGTGAAAATGGCGCCGCCATCGCCATAGCAGCCAAGTGGCTTTGCCGGAAAAAAGCTTGTGGCGGTCGCCGGTCCGATCGAACCAAGTTTGCGGCCCCGGTACGTGGCGCCGAAGGCCTGGGCCGCATCGTCAAGCACCAGCAGATCGTACCTGGCTGCGACGGCGGCAATCGCGTCGTGATCCGCCGGCAGACCGAACAAATCGACGGGAATGATGGCCCGCGGCTGCAGCCCAAGCCGCTTCGCGGTTGCCACCGCGCGTTCGAGGCTCGCCGAATCGAGATTGAACGTTTCCGCCTCCACATCGGCCATGACGGGAGTCGCGCCGCAAAGCGCCACGACTTCGGCCGTGGCGCAGAAAGTGAAAGTAGGACAGATCACAGCATCGCCCGGTCCGATGCCCCAGGCCATCAGAACGAGGCGAAGCGCGTCGGTGCCGCTCGAACACACAATTGCGTGGCGCGCGCCGCAGAATGCCGCGAGCTCGGTCTCGAGCGCCCGCACCTCCGGTCCATGGATGAACTGACAATGCGCAAGCACGCGGGAAACTGCATCGTCGATCGCGCGGCCGAGCCGGCGGCGTTGCGCGGCAACGTCGATGAACGGGATCGACCGCTGGTCGAGACGGGCATGTTGGTTCATGAGAAATCCTGACTCGATCGCCGCACGGCCGAAGCGGACTTAGCCGGCAACGCGGCGCGGCCCCTTGCGTTGCGGCACGGTTGACTGTGTCGGACGCGCGGTGAGGCAGCGAATGGCAATCTCAAGACTTGCCACGCCTTCCTCGCCGGTCACGGCAGGCGTCCGGCGATGGCGGATGGCGTCGATAAAGGCGACCAATTCGGCGCGCAACGGCTCGGCGTAGCCGACCGACAGATGCCGCATCGAGTAGCTGCCGTCCGCCTGAAAGCCGAAACATTCGGTGACCTGGAGAGTCAGAAGGTCAGCGATGAGATACTTGTCGCGCGTCGCGATATGGATGGTGCGCGCCTTGAACGGGGTCAGCCAGTTGGTGTTGATATGGGCGAGCACGCCGGAGGCGGTGCGGAATTGAAGGAGCGCAATGTCTTCGCGCTCGGCAACCGCGCTCGACAATTGCGGCTGGATCTCGACGATTTCCGAATCGGTGAACCAGCGGATCAGGTCGATATCGTGTACGGCGAGGTCGATGACTACACCGACATTCGACATTCGCGGCGGAAACGGGCCGACACGGGTGATGGCGATCGACAGGATGTCCTGATTCTTGATCGCCCGCTTGACCGACTCTACCGCCGGATTGAAGCGCTCGACATGGCCGACCATCAGCGTCACGCCAGCGCGGTGCGCGGCCGCAACGATGGCATGACCCTCTTCGACGGTCGGCGCGATCGGCTTCTCGACCATGACATGGATGCCGCGAGAAATGCAATGCAGAGCGAGGTCATGATGCAGATGGGTCGGGGCCGCGATCGTCACCGCGTCGACGCCGGCCCGGAGCAAATCGTCAATGTCGCTGCATGCGGTGCAGCTGAGGGTTCGGGCCACAACGTCCCGCTGCTTGCGGTCCGGGTCGGCGATTCCAACGAGATGTACGCCGGGGATGTCCGCCAGCACGCGAGCGTGATTGCTTCCCATGACGCCCACGCCGACGACACCGACCTTCAACGGATCGGCCGTTACCCCGATGACTTCATTCATGACCCAAAGGGCTCCCCCCTCAGCACCGCCGCCCACCTACTCACCTAGCATGGCCCAAAGCGACTGGCGACCCAATCCGCGGCGGAACCCGAACACGTTTTGCTTCCAAGGCTTACGGGGGATCGCGCGGGGCGATTGGTGCGCCGGTCGGAAGCTAAAGGCGGATTCTCGCGTCGCGGTGGAATCAGTTTTGGCGGCGCATTGGCCGGATTTTCTCGTGGCCGCCGGGAGCATGGCGAGAAAATATCGGCGCCGGGTTCCGGCGCGGCAGGGAAGGGGGATTTTGAAAGCAGTTTGTGCCCGATTTCTAAAATGCCTGGCCTCCGTCCGGTTAGAACCGGAAGCGAACACCTGCGGTCGGATCGAGATTATTGCGCGCGAGGTAGCCGTTGGCCAGGCCGGCGTTCACCTGCGAGAACATCATTCCGATATAGGCGTCCCACTTCGGCAGAAACCGCCAATCAATGACGGCGGATACCGCGTCGAAGGTGCCCTGACATTGTGAGTGTGCGGTGGGGTTGGCGCAGTTCGCCGTGGTGTAGGCATTTTGGATGTAGTGATAATAACCGGCAGCGACATCGAGGTCATTGGTGACCGCATATCTCGCGCCGGTCCACATCACCTGCATAACCTTGTCGTTGCAAGTCCCGGTCCCGCATCCGGCCGAGTAGGCCAAGTTGTTGATCGCCGTCAGGTTGGCATAAGCGCTCCCCATCGGCAGACCGCCGATATTGGAAAAGCCGGTCACGGTATTCACCGCATCGCTGGGCGGCGCCAGTTGATACCATTCATATCCGGCATACAGTTTCAGCGGCCCGACGGCGTATTTGGAAAGCAACATGGCGCTTTGGTTGTTGGAGATTGTCGCCGTAAGCGTCCGCGGCAAGAATGGTGCAACCGGCACGCCGGCGACGTTGGAGACACCGGAAAGCGACAGGTTCACGGCGTCCTTTTCCCATTTGTAAATGGCGTCGAGCGACAGCACGCCGTTGCCCCAGCCGAAATTGCCGACCGGGATGTCGCCGCCGATTTGGCCCTCGTAGTCGCCATTGGAGCCGTTGTTCAAACCGTAACCGCCGACCTGAGCAAGCGCGCCGATGCGGAACGCCCCGATATTGACCCGGTATTTGATCGCCGTGGTGATGCGGCAGGTTTCGGTATCGCCGGCGCCGCAGTTCGAGCTGGAAAAGCCGAGCGCCGAAAAGGCGTAGGAAGCGGCCATCGGATCGTAGGCGAACACGCCATCCAAGGTGAGTGCATTTTGGCGGAAGAAGGTCAGCGTACCGAGGGTATCGGAGCTGACTCCAAGGAAGCCTAGCGAATTGTAGACTTGGCCTGCGTGGCTGGAGTCGTTATTCGCGCTCTGGGCGTTGAGCGGCACGCCTCTGTTCGCGGCAAGCGAAGCGGGACCATTGGAGAATTGCAGCGAGTAAGGATCAAACCCCGCTTCAAGCCGCGCGACGAACGCCCAACCGGCAGCGAGCGACTCTTTGACCTGAACGCCGATGCTCGACCGGCTCGTCGCGTTTGGCGCGGGAGTCCACATCGAGGACCTGTTCATTTTTTGGACGACGTATGAGCTTCCTTGCGGAAACTGCGGGTCCCAGGGCGCGCCGTGGCTCTGGTAGCCGCCACCCACGTCGATCACGCCGTAGAGCCTGACGCCGTACGAGGCCAGTTGACAGCTGGTGAGAAAAAAAGCCGGGACGCCGTCGCACGAAGCCGGTGCGGCCGAGGCGCCCGCCACTGCCGCTTTTGTCAAAATCGGCTCGTCAGCCAAAGCCGTCGTCGCCGCTGCGGTAGCGGCAAGAAGCGTCACCACCGGCAATGCCGCGAGCAAAACTATTTTTTTGACCAAGCATGCCCGCGTGGAAGCGAGGAGAAATGACCGAGTGCGGCGACCAACTGCGCGCAACGTCGTGAACGCAGGCTTCCCCGCCCACATCGGCAGCCCCCAAAAGTGCTTTCCATAGAATTGGTCTATAGAAATGGTAGTTTAATCATTCAATGTTGATCTATAGAAGTTGTCAACTAAAGGACCGCGGTTCGGCAAAATAGCCAGATTCTTCCCGTCAAGCGGCTGGACGGATGAGATTCATGCTGTGCATGCAGCTTGCACGGCGCAAGAATTGTCGCGATTGATCAAGTTCATTGACTGACGGGTGCGCACATGATTGCAGGGGTCCGTCTTCGTAAAGACAAGATGGTCAGACCTGCGAATGCCCAAACAGCCCATGACCGAGACCGAGCGGATCACCGGACGCTGCGCCGCCATGTAGACCTCCGGCAAGCGAAGCGCCTGCCGCAACGGTCTGCGTCGTTAGCGAGCTGAGCGCCGACCATTGGTTGGTGGTTGCATCGTAAACCTCGACAAACAGGGTTTGATAACCGTGCGAGGATCCGCCGTCGTACCTGACGCTGCTCAAATCGCTGGTACTTACGTAGCTCCAGGTGTCTTCCAGCTGCACCGTACCGTTAACGGTGAAATGGCCGTTGTTGTTGCCGCCGGCATCGTAGAAACCGTAAAGCGTGAGATTGTCACCGTCCGGGTTGGATACCGAGGTAATCAAGGAGGCGGCGGCAATCGATCCGTTCTCCGGCACGCGGACGTTCTGCACCTCCACCGAAGGCGGCGTTGGTGCCACCGTCCGTGCGGTGAAAGACGAGTAAGCCGACCATGTTCCGGCCGAGGCGTCATACACTTCCACATGGAGCGATTGTCGGCCCGGTGACGAGCCGCCGACATATTGTACGCTGCTCAGCTCGCTGGCGCTGACCGTGATCCACTGTCCAGCGTGTTGGGCCACGCCGTTCACCATCAAATAGCCGTTTGAGGTTCCTCCAGCGTCGTAGAAGCTGTACTGCGTGATGGCATCTCCGCGCGGATCGGACAGCGAAATGCACGAAGCCAGTTCGACCGCATGGGATTCAAGAACCTTGAAGTTTTGACCTGCGACCGACACAGCGGGCGCGACGGTCCAGCCAATCGACTCCATCAGCGTCAAATCCGTCGGCGACAGCGCGTTCAGCACCCCGCCGGAGGAATAATCATTGAAGGCGTCGTTGCCACCGTTCGGAATATTGTGCCCGTACCAGTCGCCAAGGTCGCCATTGCCTGGGTTGTTGTTCCAGCTGCCAAGATTGGTGCTGCCGTTGTCGACGGAGAAATATGCCGTGCTTCCGCTGCCTCCGGTCGCTTGATCGCAAACGCCGGGGGAGGAATAGCGAAAAAGATCCATCGGAGAGTACCGATACGGCTGACTACCGATCAACGATATGCGGCCCATATCCTCGGTG
>Ga0335085_10014659_pt1 | contig 11422 bp, 9 predicted proteins | sample Lox_Sample_45_FD_206712 | JGI IMG/M metagenome (GOLD analysis project Ga0335085, IMG submission 206712) | Soil microbial communities from Loxahatchee National Wildlife Refuge, Florida, United States - Lox_Sample_4.5 | ecosystem: Environmental > Terrestrial > Soil > Wetlands | place: USA: Florida... | reverse complement strand
TGCTCGACCGACCCCGCGATCGGGGTCAAGAGACACGAACGCACTTAAGGAGTGCCGATGGCCGTAGACGTCGACGTGATCGTCATCGGGAGCGGATTCGGCGGCGCCGTCACGTCATGTCGACTCGCCGAGCACGGCTACCGCGTGATGGTGCTCGAACGTGGCCGCCGCTGGGGTGTCAAAGACTTTCCGCGGCGTCCCGACGATCCGTGGCTCTGGGACCAGCAGCAGCCGATCGCGAAGAACGGCTGGTTCGATTTTCGCGTGTTCCCGCACATGACCGTCGTCACCGGCGCGGGCGTCGGCGGCGGCTCGCTCGTCTACGCCAACATTTCCGTCGAAGCGAAGCCGGATACGTTCGACGCAGGCTGGCCGGCGGAAGTCACGTATGCCGAGTTGAAACCGCACTACGACGCCGTGGGCGCCATGATGAACGTGCGTGCGGTGCCGACGAACCAGTGGCCGGAGCGAACGCGCTTGTTGAAGGACGGCGCGACGGCAGTCGGCTACGGCGATCGGTTCCGTCAGCTCGACCTGGCCGTCACGTTCGATCCGAAATGGACCTACGACCTGCCGGATCCCCACAGCCCGCTGCACTCCAAGCCGTTCGTGAACGACCAGGGCAAGGAGCAGGGCACCTGCGTCCATCTCGGCAACTGCGACATCGGCTGTGACGTCAATGCGCGCAACACGCTCGATCTGAATTATCTCGCTCGCGCCGAGACCAAGGGCGCCGACGTTCGCCCGCTGCACCTCGTTCGATCCATCACGCCGCAGGCAGACGGCTATTGCGTGACGTTCGACCGCATCGAGGGCGGTGCGCTGACGGCCGACCGCGCAACGGCCCGTCTCGTCATCGTCGCGGCCGGTTCGATCGGCTCGACCGAACTGCTCCTGCGGTCGCGCGATCTGCACAAAACGCTGCCGAACCTGTCGCCGTGCCTCGGGCGCCGGTGGAGCAGCAACGGCGATTTTCTGACGCCGGCGTTCCAGCCGACGCGCGACGTGAATCCGACGCGCGGACCGACGATCACCGCGGCGGTCGATCTTCTCGACGGTGCGTTCAGGAATCAGCGGATCTTCATCGAGGATGGCGGCCTGCCGGACGTCGCCGGCAACTATCTCAGCACGCTGACGAGCGGCCCCGCCGACGATCCGGCCAAGCTGGCGCTGATCCAGTTCGTGCGCCTGATGCTGTCGAAGGGGCCCATCGATCATCTGATGCCGTGGTTCGCGCAGAGCCGGGACGCGGGCGACGGCGTGCTGTCCTGGAGCGACAGCGGGCTTGCGCTGGCCTGGGACGCGAGCGCATCCGCCGCGACGATCGATGCGGTCGTCGAGATGCACCAGCAGATGTCGACGAAGACAGGCGGCGTGCCGTTGACCCCAATCACATGGACCGTCGGTCGCGACCTGATCACGCCCCATCCGCTCGGTGGATGCAACATGGGCACAGCCGCCGACAACGGCGTCGTCAATCACGCGGGCGAAGCGTTCGGTTACCGCAATCTGTTCGTCGCCGACGGCGCGATCGTGCCGAAGGCGCTCGGACTGAATCCATCCCGGACGATCGGGGCGCTGGCCGAGCGGGTCGCGTCGATCATCATCAGCGAAGGCCGATAGGAGGCGCGATGGGCACGCCGGTCGTTCCGTACTCCGAACTGCAGGACGCTTACAACCAGGATCCCGATCGCGTGCAACAGCAGGTCTATCAGGCCGCGGATCAGGCATCCGGCGGCGATCCGGTGCAGCGGGCCACCTTGATAGCTCAGTGGAACGACGCGATCTCGGCGCTCGAGGACGGGGACAAGAAGACGGGCACGGGCGTCCTGGGGACGTCGCAGAACGCGATCGCGTCGCAACTCCAGTCGATGATTGCCGCCCAGGCGCCGACCCAACTGCTGCAGGCGCGTCAGACCGTGTCGACGGCCGCCGGCGTGAGCGAAGCCGAAGAGACCGTGCAGGTGAAATTCGACAACAACGACTTGATCGGCTGGCTCGGCACCGGCCTGCGGATTCTGTTTCACACGAAACCGCATCCGTGGGTCACGCCTTCCGAGACGGCCGAATCGATCCCGGACGATGCGTGCATCGCGGTGTTCGGCGACTGGGGCACGGGCATGTACGGCGCGCCGGTGATCAAGAACACGATCGTCAACAAGCTCACGCGCTGCGACGTCATCCTGCACCTCGGCGACACGTATTACTCGGGCGCCGACGACGAAATCCAGCGTCGGCTCGTCGGCGACTGGCCGATGCGCGGCGGCAGCACGATCAACCGGACGCTGAACGGCAACCACGAGATGTATTCGGGCGGCATCGGCTACTTCAACGCGCTGCAGACGTTCTTTCACCAGTCGGCGAGCTGCTTTGCGATGCAGAACACCAACTGGCTGCTCGTCGGCCTCGACACCGCGTACAAGGATTTCGATCTCGACGCCGCGCAGGTCGCCTGGCTCAAGCGCATCGTGGCAGCCGCCGGATCGCGCAAGCTGCTGCTGTGTTCGCACCATCAGCTGTTCTCGCAGCTCGACGATCAGGGACCAAAACTGCAGGTGGCGCTTGCGGATCTGCTCGAACAGCAGCGCATCACGGCCTGGTTCTGGGGGCACGAGCATCGGCTCGTGCTGTACGAGCCGCACTCGATGTGGGCGCTCAAAGGACGCTGCGTCGGCCACGGCGGGTTTCCGTCGTTCCGCGATACGTCGATCGGCGCGAAGGGCAACATCTACCAGTGGATCAAAGTGCCAGCCGATCCGCACGCGCCCGCGGCGCGGGTCCTCGACGGGCCGAATTTCTGGGTGACGCAAGCGCCCGAGCAGTACAGCCCGAACGGGTTCCTGTTCCTCGAGTTCAACGGTCCGAATGCGTGGGAGACGTACCGCACGCCGGACAACATCGCGGTCAGCGATCGGATGCCGCTCTAGCAGAAGGAGTGTCTCGTGCCGACCGGAATCACCTTTACCGAAACGATGCGCGGTCATCTCTCGACCGCGGTGCTCACCGACTACGCCGCCGCGGAAGCGCGCGGCATCCAGGACAACACGCCGCTCGAATTCACGGTCGCCATCACGTCTGACAACCTCGACGACATGCTGACGAATCCGGACCACCAGGCTCGCATCGACGGCACGATCACGAGCCCGACGCTGTCTCGGGCGCCGCTGACGGTGACGAACGGCGTCTTCAAACTGCTCGTGCACGATCCGACGCGGGTCAACGCGCGGCTGATGACGTACGCCATGGTCGGCGTTTCGGCCGACGGGCGGAAGTTCCGCGTCGACGGCTTCAAGGTGATCCAGGACGACAAGACGCTGAACGTCTGGGGCGATACGACGACGCTCTATGTCACCGTCACCGATCTCAACGGCGCCGCGGAGAAGGTGATCGCCAAGGGCATCCTGCACATCCTGCCGGCGGATTTCGCGCATCAGATGACGACCATGAAGGCGACGAATGCGGCGACGCCGGTGGATGCCTTGAACGCGATCGTGAAGTTCGGGATGTTCTTCGCCGGCGAGCTGTTCGAGACGTACGGCGGCGTGCTGGTGGTGTCGAACGAGCTGAAGACCGACGCGCCGCCGCGCCTCCGGCGCGCGCTGAACCTGCCGGCGCCGACCGTGTACTTCTTCGACACCGACGACAACACGACGCTGCGGCTGACCCGCTTCCAGTGCGGCAAGAAGGGCCCCGTCGTCCTCACTCCGGGATTCGGCACGTCCACGCTCGCGTACACGATCGACACCGTCGATACGAACCTGCCCGAGGCGCTGGGCGCGGCGGGGTACGACGTCTGGCTGTTCGATTACCGCGCCAGCCCGGATCTCGCCTCCTCACGCACGCAGTTCACGCTGGACGACGTCGCGACGCGCGACTATCCGGCGGCGATCGCGAAGGTGCGCGAGGTGACCGGCGCGAAGGACGTGCAGGTGATGGCGCACTGCGTCGGGTCGATGACGTTTCTGATGGCGATGCTGGCCGGGATGCAGGGGGTGCGATCGGCGATCTCGTCGGCGCTGACGCTGTATCCGGTCTCGCCGATCCTCAACCGCATTCGCGCCGGCCTCGATCTCGGGCAGCTGCTGGTCGCGGCCCACATCGACACGCTGACGACCGACTTCGATCGGCAGAAGGCGGTGGACGTCGCCCTCGATGGAATCCTGCGTGCGTTTCCGTCGAAGGAGCAGTGCACGAGCGCCGTGTGCCGCCGCATTCTCGGCATCTACGGCGACGTCTACAAACATCTGCAGCTGAACGACGGCACGCACAACGCCATCCACGAAATGTTCGGCGTCGCGAATGTGCGGACCTTCAATCACATCAGCCTGATCGTGCGTACCGAGCACGTCGTGGACGCGAACGGCGGCGAGACGTATATGAATCATCTGGATCGCCTCGCGTTTCCGATCACGTTCCTGCACGGCGCCGAAAACAATCTGTTCCTGCCCGAAGGCAGCCTCGACACGCTGCGGACGCTGGCCAATGCCAACGACGCCGGCCTCTACCAGCGAATCGTCTTTCCGAACTACGCGCACATGGACTGCTTCATCGGCAAGAACGCGTCCGCCGATGTGTTCCCGACGATCGTCGCCGAACTCGACCGGTTCAACTAAGGAGTCGTCATGCCGCCTGCCCATCCCGGTCTTGCGAGCCTTCTGAAATATCCGCTGATGCAGTCGCTCGCCGAGCGCCGTACGAGACGCATCGCGCAGGGGGTGTCGCTGCTGGCCGGTTCGCTGAGCCACACGAGCACGAACAAGCCGAAGCCGCTGACGCCGCTCGAGGAGGCGATCCTGATCGTGTCGACCGGGCTCACTGGTCCCGTGATGCACGACGGCCCGCTCAAGAAACCCGATGGCCGGGACGAACTGGGGTCGCCGTTCGATCACGTGATCGGCAAGACGGCGAGCAGTCCGGACAACGCACACGCGACCTCCTTCTTCCTCATCAACGACAGCGGCATCTTCCTGATCAAGACGCCGAAGGATCAGGATGCGCTGGCGCTGCTCGGATCGCTGCCGCCCACATGGGACCAGTGGAGCGAAGCCGACTGGCTCCGCGTCGCCAAAGCGGTGACGGTGCAGGTTTCCGATTCGCGCCTCGAGTTCCCGCGCGAATTCCCGTACTACCTCGGATGGAACAAGCAGACATCCAACGTGCCCGGGACGACGGTGCTGTTTCCCGTGGTCGACTGCACGCGGCAATACATCAACGGCCTGTTGACCGTCCTCAGCGAGCCCGACGGCCAGCGGCCGGTGTTCATCGACGACTGGCAGCCGTTCGTTCCGCAGGACGCCGTCGAAGCGGCCGTCTGGGTCGGCGCGCAGTTCGGATTTCCGAAAACGATTCCGTATCAGCCGATCGGCGGCATCAAGTGGGTGCAGAACGGTTTCTGCAACCAGAACATCAGCGCGCCGCTCGGCATGCAGCGCACGCTGCGCACCGACTACGAGTCGTTCTTCCTGCTGCAGAACCTGATGCTCGTCGCGCAGGCGATGGGCCTCGGCGGGTGGATTCACTCGTCGGTGTTCGCGCCGTGGATTCTCAAGAAAGACCCGTCGCAGAACTGGAACGGGCTCGGCTTCCGCTTCGTCGATCCGACGGTCGACTGGGGCGCGGACCTCTGGCCGCCGCTTCCGGCGTCGCAGCCCAATCCGGTTGGCATCGACGGCGTGCTGGAGGGGCTGTGTCCGCCGTACTGCACGACCGATCAGGCCGTGGACACCTTCATCCAGGAAAAGTACGGCCCGGCGGGGATGTACGGCGATGCGGCGACCTTCGCTGCGCCGTACAGCGATCCCGCATTCGCGTCGCAGTACTTGAAGATGGAGGTGCCGTTCTCACCGCAGGCGATCGAGTACTGCAAGGAAGTGTGCCGCTATCAGTACGAGAAATACGGCCGCTTCCCGGCGTTCGTCGACGCCTTTTATGTGCCGGGCATCTGGCTGCAGGTCTCGCATCTCGAGATCGAGTACTACCAGAAGTTTTTCAAGCCGACGCAGTTCACCAACCAGGCCGCGCACGCCGCGACGTGGGGTGAATAGAAGCCGAGGGCGCCATGAGCAGGAAGACGCTGATGTGGACGGCGACGTTGGCTGCCGGATGGATCTCGGCGATGGCGATTGCGATCGCCGGTCAGCCGCCGGCGTACGGCGACACGTACGAATCGGGGTATGCGGCGTACACCGATCAGGAACGGCTCGGCCGCGACACCTGGTACTTCTGGACCGGCGGCGACGAGCGCTTCTGGCGCCGCATGGCGGCGCTCACCAACGGTGACGTCGACCTGCTCATGTACGTCGACTCTCGACGTCACGCGCACCGGTTCGAGGAACTGGGCGTGATCAACTATCCAGCCTGCCGCGCGGCGACCGCCGCCGATCAATACGGCCTGTGGATGGACGACTGCTCCGACGCCGAGCAGATTCCTCAGATTCCGGGCAAACCGGTCGGGATCGTCGGCCTGCGGCGCTTCGACAATCCGGCGTTCGATCCGGCGAAATGGAGTCTGGATGCGTATCTGAAGGATCGGGCCTCGATCGAGCCGCCGTATCTCGTCGGGATGTCGTGCGGCTTCTGCCACGTCGGCTTCAACCCGATCAATCCGCCTGCCGATCCGGACAAGGCGACGTGGGGGAATCTCTTTCCGACAATCGGCAATCAGTATTTCGAGGAAGGGAAGCTGTTCAGCCTGAACATGTCGCCGGCCGACTTTCGCTGGCACGTCGCCAATCGTCAGCCGCCCGGGACGTCGGACACATCCCGATTCGCGACCGATCACATCAACAACGCGAACGCCATCAACACGATCTTCTACCTGGCGTACAGGCCGACGGCGCCCGAGCAGATGCGCGACGGTTCGATTCAGCAGGTGCCGCACATTCTGAAGGACGGCGCCGACTCGATCGGCGTGCCCGGCGCGTCGCTGCGCGTGTACGTGAACATCGGCATGTGCAGCGAGTATTCGCTGACGCTGCACGACCCGGTGCTGGGCGTGTCGAGGCCCGAGTCGCCGTTCGACATGGACCATGCGCGCGCGACCTGCCAGGACTGGCGCAATACCGAGGCGCGCATGCCGGCGGCCGAAGCGTTCTTGAAGACATTGAAGCCGCTGCATCTGGCCGATGCGCCGGGCGGCGCGGCGTTCCTGACCGCCGACGCCGACACGCTGCAGCGCGGCAAGATGGTGTTCGCCGATCAATGCGCGCGCTGCCATTCGAGCAAGCAGCCGCCGGAGGGCACGACGGACACGGCCGCCTGGTATCGCCAGTCGGTGCTCGCCGATGATTTCCTCGTGAACAACTTCCTCTCCGACGACAAGCGGTATTCGGTCGTCGACCTCGGCACGAACATCGCGCGCGCCGTCGGGAGCAACGCCATTCGCGGTCACATCTGGGAGCAGTTCTCGTCCGAGACCTACAAGGCGCAGCCGTCGGCCGGCCATGTGAGCGGCCTCTACAACCCGCGTGATCCGCAGCATCCGCTCGAATTCGATTTGCCGGACGGCGGCCGTGGCTATTACCGCACGCCTTCGTTGACGAGCATCTGGGCCACCGCGCCGTACCTCCACAACAACTCGGTCGGCGTATTCGTCAAGGACCCATCGGTCCGCGGGCGCATGACGGCGTTCATCGACGGCATGCAGAAGCTGCTCTGGCCGGAACGGCGGCTCGGCGTGCAATCGATGCCGGTCACGACCGTCGACAGCACCGTGACCATCCCCGGCACGACGAAGACGATGCAGGTGCCGGCTGGATTCCCCATCGACCTGATTGCGCGCGTCGATCCGACCGACACCGCGAAGTTGATCAACAGTGTCCCGATTGCGGACCTCATGATCCGCCTGACGCCAGACGACATCCTGCTGAGCCAGTTGCTGCCGCAGAGTCTGGCGCCGGACTTCGTCGAGGATCGCGGTCACACGTTCGGCGCCGCGCTCTCCGACGCCGACAAGTGGGCGCTGATCGAATTCCTGAAGACGTTCTAGTCGAACTGCAGCGTGAAGTTCATCAGCGCCTGGCTGTCCCAGTACATCCGGCCAAGATAGAACCCGGGCTGCAGCAGGCGGATCTCGTCGCGGATGCGCTGCGCGATGAATGACGTCTTGGAGTAGTCGAGGACGATGCACTCCTCGCGATCGAGCCAGCTGGGCGCCTTGTAGACGTCGGCGATCACGGCGTCGACGCCGAAGACGCCGATGCGGTTGATCAACCGGCCGTGCGCCGCGTCGAAGTTCTTGCCCTGCCACACGAACAGGTTGATGCACTGTGCCAGCTCCGGGCTGGCCGGCGTGCCGGGCGCGATGATCGCGGTGCCGCGAGATGGACCGTCTGGCACCGGTCCCGCCTGCGCGTGCGTGAAGAGGCTGTCGATATCGGATTGGCTCATCGCGAACAGCTGCGAGACGTCGATGGTCACAGGCCTGCTCCTCCGTCAGAGACGCGCCGGAAGCCGTGGAATCAGCTCAGATCTGTATGACAAATCACAAAACTGGCACCAGATTCGCGCTTTGGCGACGGGCGCTCGCTCTGTGAGGCCGTGGTACTCATGTTGCTGCAGGCGTCCGTTGCCGATGGGCTTCGACCAGTGCGCCGTCATCGCGGACGCCAGTCGGATGGCCGCCATCAAGACCGGTGTGCAACTGCCGGGACGCGTGATGTATTTCACGTCGGGCAACACCGGCGCGGCGATACAAAGCATCCGTGCGTATCGGCCGAACCTGGTGGCCATCGACGTGGTGTTTGCCGAAACGCCGGCGGGATCCGCGTTCGCCGACAGCATCGAGCAGATCGGCTCCAGCATTGCCGTCCGGATCATCGTCCGGCAGGACGGGAAGTGGGCGACCGCTCCGCGCCAGAAGTCGACACCGAGCGAGCCGATTGCCGCCACGCAGTCGACGGTCGTCGCTCCGCAGCCTGAAATCGTCGCCGCCGTCCCTGTCGTGGACATACCGCCCGCGAATACGCGGCGCGCGCCGCGATTCAAGGTTCGGTCGCCGCTCGAAGCGTTCGTCGAGGGCGGCCGTGCGACGCTCGTCAACCTGTCGAGTCACGGCGCGCAGATCATCTCCGTGCCGTCGCTGCGGCCGAACCAGAAGATCAAAGTCGGCCTCGCCGACTCCGACGACACGCTGAACCTGATCGCGGTGATCGCGTGGTCGTCGTTCGAGATGACGGCATCTGCGCCCGAGCCTTTCTACCGGGTCGGACTCGAATTCGACAGCGCGGCGCAGAAGACCATCGACGCGTACCGCCGCCGCTACTGCGCGGATCAGCCGCTGCCCGTCAACTCCCGCTAATCGTTCCTGTTCGTCGGCGTGTGGGAGAATGGCGGGATGCTGCCCGCGATTTTCTTCGGACACGGCAATCCGATGAACGCGCTGCTGTCGAACGTGTACACCGACGCGTGGCGGCGTCTGGGCGAGGAGACCGCGCGGCCCCGCGCCATCCTCTCGATCTCGGCGCACTGGTTCGTGCCGGGCACCGGCGTGACGGTCAGCACGGCGCCGCGGACGATTCACGACTTCGGCGGGTTTCCGCGCGAGCTCTACCAGGTTCGGTATCCCGCGCCAGGCGATCCCGAACTTGCCTGGCGCGTGCAGGCGCTGCTGGAGCCGATGCCGGTCGTGCTGGATGAGGCCTGGGGACTCGATCACGGCACGTGGTCGGTGTTGACGCACGTGTATCCCGCGGCCGACATTCCAATCGTGCAACTCAGCATCGACGAGACGCGCCCGCCTGCGTTTCACTACGAGATCGGGCGGCGGCTGGCGCCGTTGCGCGAAGAAGGCGTGCTGATCGTCGGCAGCGGCAATCTCGTGCACAACCTGCATGCGTACGCGTGGGGACGCCACATGCCGGATCCGTACGACTGGGCGGTGCGTTTCGAATCCGAAGCGCGCGGTCTGATGCTCGCTGGCGACGTGACGCCGCTCGTGGACTACGAATCGCTCGGCCGCGACGCGCGGCTCGCGATCCCGACGCCGGATCACTATCTGCCGCTCTTGTACGTGATCGGCGCGCGCCAGCAGGGCGAAGCGATCACGTTTCCGGTCGAAGGCGTGGACGGCGGATCGATCTCGATGCTGGCCGTCGAAGTGGGGCGATGAACGTCGATCGATTTCGCGTGCGGCACGGCGACCGGAAGGCGCTGCAGCGCCACGATCCCGGCGAGACGCGCCAGTACGACGGCAAGGACCAGGCGGACTCGCATCTCGAGAAAGGCGTGCGCCGTCTCGAGCGGCTGCAGGAGCTGCTGTACGCGCAGGACCGCTACGCGCTGCTGCTGATCTTTCAGGGGATGGACGGCGCGGGGAAGGACCACACCATCAAGCACGTGATGTCGGGCGTCAATCCGCAGGGAACCGACGTGCACTCGTTCAAGCAGCCGTCGGCCGAGGATCTGCAGCACGACTATCTGTGGCGCGCGGCGAAAGTGCTGCCGGCGCGCGGGCGGATCGGGATCTTCAATCGTTCCTATTACGAGGAAGTGCTCGTCGTCCGCGTCCATCGGCCGGTGCTCGAGGCGGAACTGTTGCCGCCGGAGCAGATCGGCCGGAAGCTCTGGAAGCAGCGGTACGAGGACATCGAGGCGTTCGAGCGGCACTTGTGGCGGAGCGGCACGATCGTCCGAAAATTCTTCCTGCACGTCTCTCGCGCCGAACAGACACGGCGGCTCGTGGAGCGGCTCGACGATCCGGCGAAGAACTGGAAATTCTCCCCGAACGATCTCCTCGAGCGGCGCAAGTGGTCGGCGTACCACGACGCGTACGCCGAGATGATGGCGGCGACGAGCCGGCGTCACGCGCCGTGGTACGTCGTGCCGGCCGATCGCAAATGGTTCGCGCAGGCGCTGGTCGCCGACGTGATCGTCCAGACGCTCGACGAGCTGAGACTCTCGTTTCCGAAGCTGACGCCGCTCCAGCGGAAAGGGCTGGCCGAGGCGCGCCGCGAGTTGAAAAAGTCGCGCCCCGGTCGCCGCGCGCTATGACGAAGCGAGCGTAATCAGCGAGCGGTAAATCACGAGCCCTGTCGGCGCATCGGTCACCTGAATCGTGAACGTCGTCGCGCTGCTGACCGACGTGGTCGCCACCGCAAATTGAAACGTCGTTCCGCCCGGCGGCACGGTGACCGACGCAGGCACCGATGCGGCGCTGTTGTCGGTCGCTAGCGCGAGCGTCCAGCCGTTCGGCGAACTGGTGAGCATGCCCGAGCACTGCAGCGTCGCGCCGCCCGTCGGATTCGCCGGCGAGCATTGCAGGCTCGCCACGACCGGATAGGCCCACACCGTCAGCGGGAGCGATTGCGTGCTGCCGCCGTACGTCGCCGAGATCGTGACCGTGGCCGACGGCGGCACGTTCACGGTCGCGATCGTGAAGGTCTGCGACGTCGCGCCGGCCGGGATTGTGACGGTGCCCGGCACG
>Ga0335085_10014658_pt1 | contig 11422 bp, 7 predicted proteins | sample Lox_Sample_45_FD_206712 | JGI IMG/M metagenome (GOLD analysis project Ga0335085, IMG submission 206712) | Soil microbial communities from Loxahatchee National Wildlife Refuge, Florida, United States - Lox_Sample_4.5 | ecosystem: Environmental > Terrestrial > Soil > Wetlands | place: USA: Florida... | reverse complement strand
GATTTTGGACTCCTGCTCCGCCGACAAGCCGAGCTCCTTCTGGGACCGAATCAGGCCGTGCAGTGCGTGACCGACCATGTCGCGCATGCCTCCGCGATGCATATCACAGTGGCGACCCATCATGGCCCTTGGGCCCGTGTCTGGATTGGCACGAACAACGGTCGCCAGACCGCCGCCCCCGATCAGCAGGGCGCCAAGGATAAGCATCAGCAATAACCGAGAGCGATTTGACTTGGTTGGATTTGACATTTTGTTTTCCTCCATTAAACGAGAACATCAGAGGCTGTTCTCACCGGCCTTCATTACATCTGACTGTTTTGCCAATTTCCCGGGTTTAAAAAACAGTGGCTCCCCGATCAGCATCCGATCCACACCGTCCTTTTTGAACGACCTAAACTTCCCGTTACCCGCCTTGATCAGTTTAAGTGACAGGTCATCGTCATGAGTTCGTTAAAAGGGAGGAAACCCGCCGCCGCGACCGCGTTGGCCACCGCCGCCCCTCCGGCCATTGGAGTCATTGGATGACTCGGAAGAATCAGCTTTAGGTCTCTCAACCTGAGCAGTCACTTTGATTTCAACGAGTGCTTCTGGAAAAGCCAAGCGGCCAACTTGGATGATGGTGCTGGCAACCTGGAGTTGGTCAGAGGCCGGGGCATGCTCCGCATAGACGTTGCGCCTGACCTTTGGCGCCACCGCAAGGGCCGCTTGCATATCGGTTACGTAGATCACTTCTTCAACGACGTCCTTCATCGTGGCGCCGTTCCGTTTAAGGATTTCCTCGATATTCGCATACGCCTGTCGCATTTGAGTCTCCGTGTCTGTTCCTTGGATGGTTCCCTTGTCATCGAAACTCAGCTGACCCGACACATAGATCATCCCCCTCGTTTTTACCGCCGCGGAGTACCCGAAGTCCTTTTCCCAGGGAACGCCGAGAACCATCGTTTGCCTGCCAACATCATCCGCGCTTTCTACGACAGAACTCCGATGCCTACCGGTCTCCATGTTCGCGCAACCCAAGAGCGCGATGAAGGACCCTGAGAAGACAATGGCGAGAAAAATAAGATGGGGGGCTGAAAATTCGGCGTACTTTATTTTTCTCATTTTATACTTTCGTGCCTCTCTCCCTAAACCAAGACGAACCTCAACGGCCCCATTGACCTTCCCGATCGCCGGCCCAGCGATATGTCTTCTACCGTGACCCCATCAACGTAATTGACGAATCCGGCCTTATACTGGTTCGTGGTCAACGTCACGGATTCCCGGGCCGCCTTTGCCTTCCGTCCGCCTTGACCATCGATGCTGACACCAGAGACGGAACCGGTCGAGGTAAAGGTAGACCACCGGCGTCGTGTAGAGCGTCAGCAATTGGCTGACCAACAGGCCACCTACGATGGAAATGCCGAGCGGACGGCGCAGTTCCGCGCCTTCCCCGAAGCCGATGGCCAACGGCACCGCCCCCAGAAGCGCGGCCATCGTGGTCATCATGATGGGGCGGAAACGCATCAAGCAAGCCTGATAGATCGCCTGCTCCGGGCGCAGACCGTGTTTGCGTTCCACGTCCAGCGCGAAGTCGATCATCATGATGGCGTTCTTCTTCACGATTCCGATCAGCAAAATCACGCCGATCAGAGCGATGAGGCTGAATTCGGTGCGGCACACAAGCAGCGACAGAATGGCCCCGACGCCGGCCGAGGGAAGTGTCGAGAGAATCGTGATCGGATGCACATAGCTTTCATACAGAATGCCGAGCACGATATACACCGTGAGCAGCGCCGCGAGAATCAGCCACGGTTGACTTTTGAGCGAGTCCTGGAACACGCGCGCGGTGCCCTGGAAACCGCCATGGATCGAAAGGGGCACGCCGAGGCGGTCGAGGGCGTCGGTGATCGCGCGCGTCGCATCGGATAACGAAACGCTCGGCGGCAGGTTGAATGAAATCGTCGAAGCGGCAAACTGGCCCTGGTGATTCACGGTGAGCGGCGTCGTGTCGGATTCGTAGCGGCTGAAGGCGGAGAGCGGCACCGGCTCGCCGGCACCGGAGCTGACGTACACGCTCCGGAGCGCGTCCGGACTTTGCCAGTATTCCGGTGCGGCTTCCATGACGACCCGGTATTGGTTCAGCGGATTGTAAATGGTGGAGACCAACCGCTGGCCAAACAGGTCGTTGAGCGTGGCGTCGACCATCTTCGGCGTGACGCCGAGCCGGGATGCCGTATCCCGGTCGATGACCAGCGAGGTTTGCAGACCCTTGTCCTGCTGGTCGGTGTTGACGTCCACCAGATCCGGCAGATCGCTGAGCGCCCGGCGGATGCGCGGCTCCCAGGCGCGTAATTCGGCGAGGTCGTCGGCTTGGAGGGTATACTGATATTGCGCGTTGCTCTGCCGGCCGCCCACGCGAATATCCTGCACGGCCTGGAGAAACAGGTTGGCCCCGGGTTCTTTGGCGAGCTTCCCGCGCAGTCGGGCCATCACCCGGTCGGCCGAGAGCTTTCGTTCAGCCAAGGGTTTCAGCGTCACGAACATGAAACCCGAATTCCGTTGGCCGCCGCCGGTGAAGCCGATGACGTTTTCCACCGCGGGATCCCGGCGGACGATTTCGACGAAGTCGCCGAGCTTCTTCTGCATCGACTGGAAAGAGATGCCCTGGTCCGCCTGGATCGAGCCGGTCAGCCGCCCCGTATCCTGTTGTGGAAAGAAGCCCTTGGGCACGATCACATAAAGGTAGACATTGAGGCAGACCGTGGCCAGCAGAAGGAACATCATCAGCAGCGGATGGCGCAGCGCCCAGCCCAGCGTCCTTTCATAGCCGTGCAGCAGGACCGCGAACACCCGCCCGCTGGTCCTGGAAAAGCGCCCCGGCTTGCGTTCCGGCTCATGCTGCAGGAGCCGCGCGCACATCATGGGGGTGGTGGTGACGGACACGACCAGCGACACCAGGACCGCAACCGACAGCGTCACCGCGAATTCGCGGAACAAGCGCCCGACGAGGCCGCCCATGAACAGGATGGGGATGAACACGGCGATCAGCGACAGGCTCATGGACACCACCGTGAAGACCACTTCGCGAGCGCCTAGGAACGCAGCCTTCATGGGCGTCGCGCCGCCTTCCATATGGCGGGTAATATTTTCCAACACCACAATCGCGTCGTCCACCACGAATCCGGTGGCGACAGTCAGCGCCATTAGCGAGAGGTTGTCGAGGCTGTAGCCGCAGAGGTACATGACGCCGAAGGTGCCGATCAGCGAGACCGGCACCGCCACACTGGGAATCAACGTGGCTCGGCCGTTGCGCAGGAACAGGAACACGACCATGATCACCAATCCCGTCGAAACGACAAGCGTACGCTCGACCTCGCGCAGCGAGGCGCGGATCGTCGGGGTGCGGTCAAGGGCCAACGAAACGTCGATGGCGCTGGGGATGGAGGCCCGAAGCTGAGGCAGCAGCGATTTCACCCGATCCACGGTCTCGATGATGTTGGCGCCCGGCTGCCGGCTGATGATCACCAGCACCGACGGCCGACCGTTGGCCGAACCGGCGTTTCGCAAATCCTGGACCGAATCGACCACGTTGGCCACGTCCGAAATCCGCACCGCGGCGGCGGCACGGTAGGCCACGATCAGCGGCAAATACTCGGCGGCTCGTTGCGCCTGGTCGTTGGCATAAATCTGCCAGTGCCGATCACCGTCCTCCACCGCGCCCTTGGGCCGGTTGGCATTGGTGGCCACGATGGCGGCCCGCACGTCTTCCGGGCCGATGCCGTACTTGTTGAGCGCGTCGGGGTTCAGCTCCACACGCACCGCGGGCAGCGATGAACCGCCCACGTTGACCTGACCGACTCCCTTCACCTGGGATATTTTCTGAGCCAGAATGGTCGAGGCGGCATCGTACATCTGCCCGCGGGTCATGGTCGCGGACGTAAGCGACAGAATCAGGATCGGCGCATCGGCCGGGTTTACTTTGCGGTAGGTCGGGTTGTTGGGAAGCCCGGTGGGCAAAAGGTTCCGGGCGGCGTTGATCGCCGCCTGTACATCCCGCGCCGCTCCGTCGATGTCGCGGTCCAAGTCGAACTGGACGATGACGCGCGTCGACCCCAGCGAGCTGGACGAGGTCATTTCGGTGATTCCCGCGATGCGGCCCAGCGCGCGCTCGAGCGGGGTGGCGACGGTCGCGGCCATGGTCTCCGGACTCGCACCCGGCAACTGAGCCTGGACCGAAATGGTGGGAAAGTCCACTTGCGGCAGCGGCGAGACGGGCAACAGGTTGAAGGCCACCGTTCCGGCCAAAGCGACGCCCAGCGTCAGCAATGTGGTGGCGACCGGTCGTCTGATAAAGGGGGCGGAGAGATTCATGGCGGCACCGTGCCTGGCTCCTGCGCGCCCGCCGGACTCGCCCGCCGAGCTTGGAGGCGACGGGACAGTCTGTCGAAGGCGAGATAAATAACCGGCGTCGTAAACAAGGTCAGGACCTGACTCATCAACAATCCACCCACCATGGCCAGCCCGAGCGGGTGCCGCAATTCGGAGCCGACGCCCGAGCCGAGCATCAAGGGCAGCGCGCTGAGTAGCGCGGCCAGGGTCGTCATCAGGATCGGCCGGAAGCGGAGCAGACACGCCCGGTGAATGGCTTCGCGAGGCGACTTGCGTTCCTTGCGTTCGGCCTCAAGGGCAAAGTCGACCATCATGATCGCGTTTTTCTTCACGATGCCGATCAACAGGATGATGCCGATGATCGCAATAACGTCCAAATCGGTGTGCGAGAGGATAAGCGCCAGCAGCGCGCCGACGCCGGCAGACGGCAACGTGGAAAGAATGGTGATCGGATGGATATAGCTTTCATACAGCACGCCCAGGACAATGTACATGGTCACGATCGCCGCCAGAATCAGCAGGAGCGTGTTGTTGAGCGAGGTCTGGAAGGCCAGGGCCGCCCCCTGAAAGCTGGTCTGCACGCTCAAGGGCACGCCGATCTCCCGTTCCCCCTCGCGGATCGCCTCCACGGCCTGGCCGAGGGAGGTGCCGGGGGCCAGGTTGAAGGAGATGGTCGCCGCGGGGAATTGGCCGAGATGATTGACCACCAGCGGCGCGGCTTTTTCAATGATCCGCGCCACCGTACTCAACCGTACCTGCGAAGGCATGACCGGGATGGTCGCGCTTGTTTGTACGGTGGAGATCGATTGGCTTCCGTTACCGGATGACCCGGGCACGGAAGATGCGACAAAGATATCGTTCAACGCGGCCGGGCCCTTCTGAAAATCGGGTTGCGCCTCCAGGACCACCCGGTACTGATTGGACTGGGTAAAGATGGTTGAAATCAACCGCTGGCCGAAGGCATTGTACAGCGCGTTGTCAACGGCCGCGGGTGTGATGCCCATCCGGCTCGCGGTCGCGCGGTCGATGTCCACGTAGGCCTGGAGGCCCTGGTCTTGCGAGTCGCTCGCAACGTCTGCCAATTGCGGGATCTGGCGCAGGCGGTCGACCAGTTTTGGCACCCAATCGCTCAGCTCGTCGGGGTTGGCGTCCTCGACGCTAAACTGATACTGTGTGCGGCTTACCCGGTCCTCAATGGTCAGATCCTGCACCGGCTGCATGTAGAGAGAAATGCCTTCCACCGGCGCCAGCTTTGTCTGCAGGCGGCGGATCACGTCGCTGGCATTGACTCGCCGTTCCGCCAACGGCTTTAGGTTGATCAACATGCGTCCGCTGTTGAGCGTCGCGTTGGTGCCGTCCACCCCGATGAACGACGACAGGCTCTCAACCGCCGGGTCCTCCATCACCACACGCGCCAGCGCCTGCTGGCGCTCCGCCATGGCGGGAAAAGAGATCGACTGCTCCGCCTCGGAGATGCCCTGGATCACGCCGGTGTCCTGCACCGGGAAAAAACCCTTGGGAATATAAATATAGAGCAGCACGGTGATCACCAGCGTGGCCATGGCCGCCAGCAGCGTCGCCGGCTGGCGGTCCAGCACCCAGTCGAGCATCACTCCGTAGCGCGCGATGACGTGGTCGAAGAACTTTCCGCTGGCATGGTACCAGCGGCCCTGCTCCGCCTCGGGCACGCGGCGCAGCAGCTTGGCGCACATCATCGGGGTCAGCGTGAGCGAGACAAAAGCCGAGATCAGGATGGCGACCGCGAGCGTGATGGCGAATTCCCGGAACAGCCGCCCCACCACGTCGCCCATGAAGAGCAGCGGAATCAGCACCGCAATCAGCGAAAAGGTGAGCGAGATGATGGTAAAGCCGATCTGCCGTGCGCCCTTGAGCGCGGCGGTCAGAGGCGGCTCGCCCGCCTCGATATAACGGGCGACGTTCTCGATCATGACAATGGCGTCGTCCACCACGAAGCCCGTGGCGATGGTCAGGGCCATGAGGGTCAGATTATTGATGCTGAAGCCGGCCAGATACATCACGCCGAAGGTGCCCACCAGCGATAACGGCACGGCGACACTGGGAATGAGGGTTGCCGGCACGTTACGCAGAAACAGGAAGATCACCATGACCACCAGTGCCACGGCCAGCATGAGTTCGAACTCCACATCCTTGACCGAGGCGCGGATGGTGGTCGTGCGATCGGTCAAAAGGCCCACGTCCACCGATCCGGGGAGGGTCGCCCGGAGCTGCGGGAGGATGCGCTTTACCCGATCGACCACCTCGATCACGTTGGCACCGGGCTGACGTTGAATGTTGAGGACCACCGCGGCGGTGTCGTTGGCCCAGGCGGCCAGCCGCACGTTTTCAGCGTCGTCCGTCACGTCGGCCACATCGGAAAGGCGCACCGGTCCGCCGTTCCTGTAGGCGATGATCATCTGCCGGTATTCGTCGGCCGACTTGAGCTGGTCATTGGCGTCGATGGTGGAGGCGTGATTCGGACCGTCGAAGCTGCCCTTGGCCTGGTTGACGTTCAGGTTGCCGACCGCGGTGCGCACGTCGTCCAAGCTCATGCCGTAGGCCGCCAGCGCCCTCGGGTTGGCGCGGATGCGCACCGCGGGGCGCTGGCCTCCGCTGATGCTCACGAGGCCGACGCCCGGCAGCTGCGAGATCTTCTGCGCCAGTCGCGTGTCAATGAGGTCCTGAACCTTGGACAGGGGCATGGTCTTGGAGGTGATGGCCAGGGTAAGGATCGGCGCATCGGCCGGGTTGACCTTGTTGTAAATCGGGGGAGTAGGCAGATCGCTCGGAAGAAAACTGCCCGCGGCGTTGATCGCGGCCTGCACCTCCTGCTCCGCGATGTCAAGATTCAGATCCAGGCTGAATTGAAGCGTGATCACGGACGCGCCGCCTGAGCTCGTCGACAACATCTGGTTCAGCCCCGGCATCTGGCCGAACTGGCGCTCGAGCGGCGCGGTGATCGAGGAGGTCATCACGTCGGGGCTCGCGCCCGGGTAGAGCGTCACAACTTGAATGGTCGGGTAATCGACTTCCGGCAAGGCGGAGAGCGGCAACAACCGGTAGGCGACGACACCCGCCAGGAGAATTGCGACCATGACCAGCGAAGTCGCCACAGGCCGTAGGATGAAGGGACGCGACGGATTCATATGCCGGTATCCTTATCGATCACACGCACTCGAGGAACAAGACCGCGCGGGGCCGGAATTCACAATTTCCGATCGCTGCCGGCCTATTCCGTAGCGACGGAGCTTGGATCACCGACCCGGTGCCGTCCGCCGTTGTGTTTCGCCGCCGCGTGGTCCGCTGGCGGCGCATCCTGCGCAGCAAGTTCCACCTTGGCGCCTTCGCGCAGCTTGCCCGTCCCGTCCACGACCACCAGTTCCCCGGGTGCAAGTCCGGTCTCGACAGCGGCCCGCTCTCCCTGTGTCGGACCCAGTTTGATCGGACGAACCGCGACGGTACGATCGGCCTTGACCACGTAGACGAACGTCCCCTGCGCCCCCTGCTGGACGGCCGCGGTCGGGATCAGAGTCGCGCCGCGCCGCGTGTCCAGCAACATTTGCACGTTCACGAACTGGTTGGGAAAAAGGCCGGAGTCGTCGTTGGAAAATTGTGCTTTCAATTTGACGGTACCCGTAGCAGGATCAATTTGATTGTCCACGGTCAGCAAGGCGCCTGTGGCGAGCTTCGTATTTCCGGCGCGGTCGTAGGCCTCGACGGGCAGCTTTTCCCCCGCCCGCAGTTTGCTCATCACGCCGTGGATGCTGTCTTCGGGAATGGCAAAAACGACCGTGATCGGCTGCAACTGTGTGATGACGATCAACCCGTTCTGGTCGCTCGCGTGGACGATGTTGCCGGGATCGACTTGGCGTAGACCCAGACGCCCCCCGACCGGCGCCGTAATACGGCAATAGACCAGCTGCAATTTCGCCGTGTCGATGGCCGCTTGATCGATCTTGAGAGTGCCTTCGTATTGTTGTACCAAGGCTTCCTGCGTGTCCAGCTGCTGCTGCGGAACCAAATCTTTTTGATACAACGCCCGGTAGCGATCCAGATCAATCTTTGCGTTGTTGAGGAGAGCCCGGTCGCGGTCCATCTCGCCCTCCGCTTGCGCGAGTTGGGCCTGGTAAGGACGCGGATCAATAGTCGCCAGCAACTCGCCGGCGCGAACGATCTGTCCCTCGCGGAACAATACGTCCATCAGCTGTCCGTCAACGCGGCTTCGTATGGTGACGGTGGCGATCGGCGTCACCGAACCCAGGCCTGATAGATAGACCCCGATGTCGCCCGTCTTGGCCGATGCCGCCACCACCGGGGTCGCTTGCGAAGCATCGAACCCATTCCGATGTCCGCTGGAACGTTGCGGCGGCGTTTGCGCGTCGCCAGGCCGCATCAGGGTGAAGACGCCCCCCCCGGCCAAGAGCAGGCAGATTATAACGAGCCAGGCCCACCAGCGTCTTAAAAATGCGGCCGAACGCGTCCGTTTCGATACGGGATTGTCCTTCATTTCTTGGGTAAACGGCATGCTCATCGCACTCCTTGATCGCGTGACCGTATTTCTAAGCGGCCCTAGAATGCTGGCCCTGCCTGTTCGTTCTTTGCGTCGGGGCCGAACGGTGTTGGCGGTTCTGAAGTATGACCGGGTCCACGAGATCTCCGCACTGCACACAACGCAGCACCCGGAAATCGTAACACGGTTCTGTCACCATGAATCCCCCGCAGCGTGAGCAGACCGGGGCGTCGTAGAGCACCTTTAAAATGGGGTCGTCCGCCACTTTCATCCGTTCAAACGAATAACCGACTCTTGCGCCCATCGAAGTCTTCTCCTTCCGTTCTCTTCCGGAACAACGTCCGATAAAATTCTTTCATCGCCGTCTGGCTCGACCAAAAAGGTTGGGATCCGATTAATTCTTTCGAAGTAACCGATACAATAATGGCCCAAGTGCCAGATCGCCTCCCGAACCCGTTGATCGCATGCCGCGGCGACCTCGACCACAATTTGCCATGATTCAAGAGCGATATGCACCTTCGCACCGTAATTTCCTGTTGTCTCGATAAGCTCCAACAAATCTTCGCATGTCAACTGTCTTGCCGTGCTGATCAGAACCAGATAGGCGGGGGACGGTTCCCGAATCATAGTTGTTCGCGCCATTGATTTGGACTCCTTTCCTTTGGTAAGCCTAAAGCCTCTCATGATTGTTGACGAGAAAAAACAAGGAAACAGTGGTGCCCTTCTCCGGGGAGCTGTCCACCTCGATCTTTCCTTGGTGCGCCTCCATCACGGTCTTGCAAAGGCTCAGCCCCAGACCATACCCCCCGGTGTCTTTGGAACGTGATTTATCGACACGGTAAAACGGCTCAAAGATGTACGGAAGTTCATCTTCCGGTATTCCAACGCCGTTATCCCGTATCTGGATCATCCAATACGGGTCGCGCTTTTCCATTGAAATTTCCACGGCCTGGCTGGTTTTGAAAGAATATTTGACGGCGTTGTCCAACACATTCTTCAACACGGTTTTAACCCGGGCGGGGTCCAGATTTAGGTCGACGCGATCCGGCAAGGCACCCATCCGAATACGGGGAAGACGGCCCTCGAACGTAGAGACCACTCCCTTAAGAAGGTCGACCAGATTGACCGGCTGGAGATTGAGCTGCCCGTGGGTAAAGTGCGACCGGGCCGTCTTGAGGACTTCGGTCACCATCTTCTCCATCTCTTCCAGATCCTCCCGGATGCTTTTCTTCGCGGAGCTTTCGGACAAGGACTCCAACGCGACCTTCATCCGTGTCAATGGAGAACGCAATTCATGGCTCACGTCCAGCAGCAGTTGCTCCTTGGCCCGGAGCATGTTTCGCAGCCGTTCCGTCATGGCGTTGAACGCACGGGCCAATTCTCCCAGTTCATCGGACCGCCGTAGCCGAACGCGATGGTCGAGGTTCCCCCGGCTTACTTCTCTCACGCCTTCCGTCAATGCCCTCACGGGGTTCAAAATCCGACGAATTAAAAGATAGGTCCCCGCGAGAATCGCCGTGAGCAGGGCGACCAAACGGCCGACGGCCTCCACGTTCACGGCGGTCCAATTGAACTCGTGGCCCAATTCAAAGATGAAGCGTCCCCGCCCTTGGTCCACCACAAAGATATGGCGACCGCGGTCCTCTCCGATCAGGACATTCGGGTGCCTCCGCGACGGCCGTAATTTCATTTGAGGCGAGAGGGCAAGGGTCTCCGAAGTGGACCAGTTCAGATCCGGGCTTTGATAGCGGATCTGGATCAACGCCTCTTGCGCGATCTCCTTGGCCCGCTCCAGGTCGGGCGGATCGCCGAGATCTTTAACAATGTAATTCAGGTGATTGATAATGGAATTGCGCATGGCCGGCTCGTTTGTTTCATGCTCGTGCCGGATGAAAGAGGTCACCGACAGGTTGATGCAGAAACCGGCCACGATCAGGACAAGCAGCAGCTTCGTAAAAATCGAATTGAAGATCTTTGTGATCCAGTTATTCCTCATTGTGATCTTCACCCTCGATAAAGACATAGCCCGTCCCCCATACGGTCTTGATGAAGGAGGGGTTTTTGGGATCGTCCCGCAGTTTGTGGCGCAGCCGGCTCATGGTGATGTCCACGGAGCGATTGAAGGCATCGTATTCAAGTCCCCTCAACTCCTCGAGGATCCGATCCCGGCTCAACACCTTTCCGCTGTTTTTCACCAGCAAGGCCAAGGCCGCAAACTCGTTGGTGGTCAGATCGACGACCGCTCCGTCCAACCGGACGGTCCGTTTGGGAAAATCGACCTCCAATCTACCGAACGTCTTGACTTGAGGCCCATCGACCCCGTGGGTTCGACGAAGGACGGACTGAATACGAGCCACCAATTCCCTCGGCTCAAACGGTTTGGGAAGATAGTCGTCCGCGCCCAACTCCAGACCGACGATCTTGTCGGTCACCATGCCTCTGGCCGTCAACATGATGATCGGGACGGCGCTGGATTGACGGATCGCTCTGCAGACCTCGAAGCCGCTCATTCCGGGAAGCATGACA
>Ga0335085_10014657_pt1 | contig 11422 bp, 10 predicted proteins | sample Lox_Sample_45_FD_206712 | JGI IMG/M metagenome (GOLD analysis project Ga0335085, IMG submission 206712) | Soil microbial communities from Loxahatchee National Wildlife Refuge, Florida, United States - Lox_Sample_4.5 | ecosystem: Environmental > Terrestrial > Soil > Wetlands | place: USA... | reverse complement strand
TGGCTGGTGCACGCCGACGCGGTCGAGGGCGAGGACAACGACGTCGACGAGCTGACCAAGGTGTGGCGGGCGACCAACGAGCAGGACGCGGTGCTGGTCGCCCGGGCCCACCGCGGCGTCTCCGACCCTGGCTACGAGCCGGGTCCTTACGCCCCGAACGAGGGTCAGGTCGAGGCGTTCGTGAGCTGGTACACCGGGCAGCTGCGGGCGCGAGGGTAACCGGCTCCTACGATGGCGGAGTGACGGAGGAGGTCGGCGGGAGCGCCCTGGACGCGGATGACGCGGATGACGCGGAGACGGATGCCGCCGTCCCGGCCGGGCCTCGGGCGGCGGGGCCTCAGGGGCTGGCCCGCTGGCGGTGGACGATCACGGCCGCGTTCGGCCTGGGCGGGATCACCATCGCGGCCTGGGGCCCGCGGCTGCCGGCCATCAAGACCAGCCTCGGCATCGGCACCGCCACCATCGGGCTGCTCCTGGCGGGCGTGACCGTCGGGGCCATCGGCGGGCTGCTCGCCTCGACCCCGGTCCTGCACTGGCTGGGCAGCCGCCGGGCCGTCACCGGCGCGCTGCTGCTCATCACGGCCGCCCTAGCCGTCATGGGCGCCGGGCTCATCGCCGGGCTTGTCCCCGTGCTCGCGGCGGCCTTCGTGGTCGTCGGGTTCGGGATCGGCCTGCTCGACGTGCTGATCAACGTGGAGGGCGCCGCCGTCGAGCGGGCCGCGCGGCGCACCCTGATGCCGATGATGCACGCCGCCTGGTCCATCGGGGTCGCCGCCGGGGCGGGGATCGGCGCGGCCTGCGCGGCCCTGGGTATCGCCCCGGCGGCGCAGATGATCGCGGAGGCCGTCCTCATCGCGGCCGCCGCCCTCGCGCTGGCGGCCGGGATCCCGGCCGGTAACCGCGTCGCGGACGGGCAGCCGCAGCAGGACCAAGGGTCCAGGCTCCGTCACTGGCTGCGCGGCTGGCTGGACTGGCGGCTGCTGCTCATCGGCGTGGTCATGCTGGGCGTCGAACTCGGCGAGGGCTCGGCGGGCAACTGGCTCACCCTGGCCGTCAGGAACGGCCACGGGCAGGCCGCCGCGGTCGCCGCGCTGTTCGCCACGGCGTTCGCGGTCGGCGAGGCGACCACCCGGATCTTCGGCGGTCCCCTGGTCGACCGCCTCGGGCGCGTCCTGACCATCCGCGTCACCACCGCCCTCGGCGTCGTCGGCGTGCTGCTGTTCATCCTGGCCGGGAACATCTGGGTCGTCCTCGTCGGCGTGCTGCTGTGGTCGGTCGGCGTCTCGATGGGCTTCCCGCTCGGCATGTCCGCGGCCGCGGAGAGCGGCCCCGACCCGGCCGCGCGGGTCAGCGTGGTCGCCTCGATCGGCTACTTCGCCAACCTGGCCGGGCCGCCCGCCATCGGCGTGCTCGCCCAGTCCGCCGGCCTGCTCAACTCCATGTGGCTCATCGTCGCCATGTTCGTCGCGGCTTTCGCCGCCGCGGGCTCGTTCCGCCCGCGCCCGGCCGGCCCTACCCCTGAGGAGTCCTGATGACCCGCAGGCCGCTGGTAGCGGTCACGTATCCGGTGGACGGTGAATTCACCGAGATCAACACGAGCATCCTCGGCCCCGTGGCCGACGTCGCCTTCCTTGGCGGCCGCCCGGAGGCTGAGTTCCGGGACGTCCTGAGCCAGGCCGACGTGCTCCTCGGCTGGCACCTGAGCCAGGAGCTCCCGGCCGGGGTCCTGGCGGCCTCGCCCGGACTGCGGCTGATCCAGCTGCTGTCAGCCGGCGCCGACTCGGTGGACTTCTCCGCCGTCCCCGACCGCCTGACGCTGGCGAGCAATGTGGGTGCCTACGCCGAGCCGATGGCCGAGTACGTCATGGCGGTGACCCTGGCCCTGGCCCGGCGGCTGCCGCAGCGCCACGCCGACCTGGCCAGGGGCGAATTCAAGATGTGGGACCGGGTGCTCACCCTGGACGGCGCCGTGTGCGCGATCCTGGGCTTCGGCGGCATCGGCCAGGCCACCGCCCGGCTGATGCGTGCCTTCGGGGCGCGCATCCACGCCGTCAACTCCTCGGGCCGCAGCAGCGAGCCGGCTGAGTTCACCGGCACGCTGGCCGACCTGGACCGGGTGCTCACCGCCGCGGACGTGCTGGTCATCTCCCTGCCGCTGATCAACGCCACCCGGGGCCTGATCGGCGCGCGCGAGCTCGGCCTGATGAAGCCCGAGGCGATCCTGGTAAACCTCGGGCGGGCCGCCATCGTGGACGAACGGGCCCTGTACGAGCACCTGCGCGACCACCCCGACTTCTGCGCCGGGATCGACGCCTGGTGGCAGGAGCCGGGCCCAGGCAGGGGATTCAGCACGAATTTCCCGTTCTTCGAGCTGCCCAACCTGCTCGGCTCCCCGCACAACTCGGGCGTCACCGACGGCGCCCTCCAGGCCGGGGCGCGCCACGCCGCCGAGAACGTCAGGCGGTTCCTGGCCGGCGAGGCGGTGACCGGGGTGGCCCGCCGCGAGGACTACCTGCGGCCGGGCTCAGCCTGAGGCGGGCGGGAACGTCTCGGCCCAGAACTCCGCGACGTCGATACGGCGCATGAAGCGCACGCCGTCCTGAGCCAGCGCGTACTCGACGAAATCCCGGACCGCGGTGGCCCGGCCGGGCTGCCCGCTCCAGCGGGCGTGCAGCCCGACCGTCATCAGCCGCGCACCGCCGCCGCTCCGCGCCTCCCCGAGCAGGTAGTCGAGGGTGAGCCGCAGGTTCTCGGCGAAGTGACGGGGCGTGGCGTAGGTCGGGGCGATGAAATACCTGACGTCGTTGTGGACCTTGGTGTACGGCACCACCAGGAACGGCTTGCCCAGCGCGTCGGCGTAGTAGGGGATCTCGTCGTTGTAGGCGTCGGAGTCGTACCGGAACCCGCCGTGCTCGACCAGCAACTCGCGGGTGTGGACGGTGGGGAAGGACCTGACCATCCAGCCCCGCGGCGGCCGCCCGGTCGTCCGCGCCAGGGACTCGACCGCCCGGCTGATCTCGTCCCGTTCCTCCTCACGGGTCATCTTGACCACGTCCGGGCCGTACCAGTGGTAGCCGTGGGCGAGCACGTCGTGATCCCGGGCCCGCAGCCACGCGCCGAACGGCGGGTTCCGCTCCACCGCCAGCGCGCAGGCGGCGAACGTCACCGGGATTCCGAAGCGGTCGAACAGGCGGCAAAGACGCCAGATCCCCACCCGGCTGCCGTACTCCATGTGCGTCTCGGTGCCGAGGTCGCGGATCTCGGGCCCGTACTGGAACGAGTACTCGCCCCAGCTGTCGTTGATGCCGTCCTCGACGAGCGAGTACTCGCCGCCTTCCTCGTAGTTGATCACGAGGTTGACGGCAACCTTGGCGCCGCCCGGCCAGTCGAAAACGGGCGGCTCAGGGCCATATCCGACGAAGTCGCGCACGGGGCCGGGCACAGGGCTCAGTATGCCATCCAGCCGCCGTCGACCATCAGGGTCGCGCCGCTGATATAGGTGGCCGCGTCGGAGGCGAGGAAGGCGACCGCCGCGGCCACATCCCCGGGCTCGCCGAACCGGGCGAACGGCGTCCGGGACCGGACGTAGGCCGCCGTGGCCTCGTTCTGGCTGAGGTCGCCAGGCGTCCCGGTGACGATCTTGCCGGGGGCGACGCCGTTGCAGATGATGCCGTCCCGGCCGTACTCGACCGCGACCTGACGGGTCAGCTGGATGAGCCCGGCCTTGCTCACCGCGTAGGCGGCGTGGCCGGGCGCGCCCACCATCCCGTGCTGGGAGGTGATGTTCACGATCCGGCCGCGGGCGTCGCCCTGGGGCGGCTGGGTCAGCATCTGGCCGACGGCCGCCCGGCAGAGCATGAAAGGACCCCGCAGGTTCACCGCCATGATCGCGTCGAAATCGCCGTCCTCGGTCGCGAGCAGCGGCTTGGAGTGGCGGCCGGCCAGCGCGGCGTTGTTGACCACCACGTCGAGCCGTCCGGCTTGGTCCACGGCCCGCGCGACCAGCCGGTCGCAGTCCGCGCGGTCCGCCACGTCGGCGGCCAGGTACTCGCAGGCGCCGCCGCTGGCCCGAATGAGGTCGTCGGTGGGCTCGCCGCCGGTGAGCGGGTCCCGGCGGATGTCGGCGAGCAGGACCCAGAAGCCGTCCGCGGCCAGCCGGACGGCGATAGCCCGCCCGATCCCTGACGACGAGCCGGTCACGACGGCGGAACAGGCCATGAGGCGAGCCTACCCATCGCCGTATGCTCGCCTCATGGGTGTCGCATTCGTGGCGCATTGCATGCTGAACCAGAACTCCAAGGTGCTCGACGGCGCGCACTGCGCCGGCGTGTACTCACCGGTCGTGGACGTGCTGCGCGACCGGGGCTGGCGGATCGAGCAGATGCCCTGCCCTGAGCTGGCCTTCGCCGGGCTCAACCGGTTCTGGGCGGTGCGCGAGCAGTACGACACCGCGGCGTTCCGCCGGCACTGCCAGCGGCTGGCGACCGCCGTGGCCGGCGCGATCGCGGCCCGCGTCCAGCAGGGCGAGGATGTCGTGCTGGTCGGCGTGGAGGGAAGCCCCTCGATGGGCGTGACCATCACCAGCTCCGACCCGCGGCGCGGCGGCCGTCCGGCCTGGCCGGACGGCTCGCCCGAGCTCACCGGCGGCGAAGGCATCTTCGTCGAGGAACTGCACGCCGAGCTGGCGCGGCGCGGCATCACGGTCCGCGCGGGCGGCGAGACGCACGCGATCCCCGGGCACGACGAGGCCGATCAGCGGGCCCGCCTGGAGTCGGTCCTGGAGAACCGCGATGGATGACGAGCGCTCCTACCGGGTCGCGCTGGTGGCCGACCGCTACGTCAACCCGGGCCCGGGCCAGATCGACGGGCTGGCCGTGCTGGCCGCCGCGGGCTGGGGCGTCATGCAGCTGCCCGACGACGCCTACCCGGCCGAGGTAGCGGGGCCGCTGCTGGCCGAGGTGGCCGAGCAGGCCGAGGAGTTCTCCCGGAAAGGCTACGGCCTCGTCCTCGTCGGCGAGCGCGACGGCCTCGCCGAGGCCCTGGCCCGGGTCGGCGTGGCTGTCCCGGACCGCGTCGCGCCGGCCAGCGCGGCCGAGCTCAGTGAGTTCCTGGCCGGCCGGCCGGCGCCGCCGGCTACAGCTGCCCGGGAATGAGTTCGAGCCCGTCGGCAGCGTCCGTGTCCACCCGCCAGAAGGTCCCGGTCCGCTCGGACGCCTCGATGTCGGCCGAACGAGTCGCGGTCACGTAGAGCGCGGGACCGTCGAAGGCGCAGTTGGTGGCGTGCTCGCCCAGGTTGATCTCGGTCAGGACTTCCCCGTCGGGCGAGATCACGGTAACGCCCTGGGAGATCGTGGTGGCCACGAACAGCCGGCCGTCGGCGGCGAAGGCCATGCCGTCGGGCACGTGTTCGTCGGACAGCTGGCAGAAGGTCACCGGCTTGCCGTCCTCGAGCCGGCGGACGCGGTGCGCCATTGACTCGGTCCAGTAGAGCCGCTGGTCGCGGTCGAAGGCGATCCCGTTCGGATAGACGCCAGGCAGTTCCATCAGCATCTCCCCGGAGCCGGAGCCGGAGCCGGAGCCGGAGCCGGAGCCGCCGACCGCGAAGAGCCGGCCCGGCGCGCGCACGTCGAACCGGAAGTCCTGCTCGGAGCCCGACTCGGTGAAGTACAGCCGGCCGTCGGGACCGAAGCAGAGGTCGTTAGGCCCGTACAGCTGGTACCCCGCCACCTCGGAGAACAGCAGTTCCACCGTCCCGTCCGGGTTCACCCGCTGGATCCCGGAGATCGCGCTGGTATCCCCGCTGCCCGGCACGTTGCCGCCCTGGGTCACGTAGAGGGCCCCGTCCGAGCCGGGGACCGTCCCCCACGGTGACCCTCCGGTTTGCGCGTAGGTGGAAATGGCGCCGTTGTCGTAGCGAAGGAGCTCACCGGTGTTGCCGTCACACAGCACGACCCGTCCGCCGCCCAGGATGGTCGGGCCCTCGGGGAACCCGAGGCCGGATGCAAGCAACGTGGATTGCAACAGATGATCCTTTCGCTGGTCAGATGAACGAGAACTGCTCGAAGTTGAAGTCGGACAGCGGCTGGCCTACCCGGGCGGGCGCGTATCCGGTGATCTTCGTACTGTAGGCATCGAGCGCGTCGATGAAGGCCGGAATGATGTATCCACCCTGGGTGAAGTCGATCTGCTGCATCTCGTGCTCGATCTCTTTGCGTACCGCCGGGTCGGCGGTCGCGTTCGCCTGCTTGTACAGCTGGCCGTAGCGGGGCAGGGTCCAGTGCGTCTCGTTGAACGGGGAGGCCGGCAGCAGCGACTCGGACACCTGGCTCAGGTAGGGCGAGTAGTTGTAGAAGTCCTGCGAGAAGGTCCAGCGCAGGTAGTTGGGCCCGAAGAAGGTACCGGGATCGACCGTCTTGAGGCTGATCGTCACCCCGGCCGCCTTGGCCTGCTGCGACAGCACGGTCGCCATCGCGACGGTGCCGGTGGCCACCGCCGAGGTCACCAGCTGGACCTTGAGGTTCTCCTGCCCCGCCTTCTTGAGCAGGCTCTTCGCCTGGGGGATGTCCTGCTCCCGGTGCAGCGAGGTGTCGTAGTTCGGGTCGTAAGGGGACGAGACGTCGGCTCCGATCGTCCCGGACCCGTCGAGGGCCGAGTCGATCAGCTGCTGGCGGTCCACCAGTAGCCGCATCGCCTGGCGGACGTTGACGTCGTTGAACGGGGCCTGGTCGACGCGCATGGTGAAGGGCGTGATCGCCCCGGTGTGCGACTTGACGGTCCGCACGCCCCCGGTGGCGGCCAGGGCGGCCAGCTGCGGGCCCTCCAGGGCGCCCGCGCCCTGGATGACGCCGGTCGTGAGCGCGTTTTGCAGCGAGGTGCTGTCGCTGAAGTCGATGATCGTCAGCGTGTCGACGTAGGGCAGGCCCGTTTTCCAGTAATTCTCGTTCCTGGTGAAGACGCTGCGCTGGCCCGGGGTGAAGGACTGGTACTTGAAGGCGCCCGTCCCATTCGGCTTGGCCGGATTGAAGCCGTCCGGCACGATGTACAGGTAGTACCAGTAGGACAGCTGGTCGACAAAGCTGCCGTAAGGGCTGGTCATAGGCACCTGAACGGTGTGCTTGTCCAGCGCCTTGAGGTTCTTGAGGTCGATCGGCCCGAGCGGCGTCGCGCCGGTCAGCTTCCCGCCGATGATCCGCCGGAGCGTGAAAATGACGTCGTCGGCGGTGAGCGGCTTGCCGTCGTGGAAGGTGATGCCCGACCGGAGCTTGATCACCCAGTTGGACGTCGAGCCGTGCGGGCTGATCTCCTCGGCCAGCACGAATTCGGTCTGGGCACCGCCGTTCAGCTGGAGCAGCGGCTGGTACAGCGACTGGGCGCGGGCCGTGTCGAGATACGTCAGGCCCTTGTGCGGGTCGAGGGTATCGGTGCCGGATCCGCCGGTCAGGCCGACCTTCAAGGCGCCCCCCCGGCGCTTGGCCGTGCTGGTCGGGGACGCCGCCCCCTGGCCCGACGACGTCGACCCGGAGGAACAGGCGCTGAGCAAGCTCCCGGCGCCGGCCAGCGCCCCCGCCGCGACGAGTCCCCGCAGGACTTGGCGGCGTTCAATCGCGTTCCCGTGATCGGGTCTTTCCACGAGATCCTCCTTAGCCTGGGGCTCGGGCACGGTATTCATGTAAATCGGGGAACGTCGCTCAGCGGGCAGTCAACAGGTAACAGTTGGCTTTCTTTTTGGCCCGTAATGTCATCCCGAGGCGAGGAAATGCAGAATTCCCGCAGGTCAGGCTGAATTTGTGCCATTACTATTGACGATCGTAGTTCCGCGCGCATTTCCGGTCGGCAGATAAGCCCCGGCCGGCTCCGCCCCCACCCAGCGGCCCTGCCTGACCAGCATCCGGCCGCCGAACAGCACGTCCCGCACCTGCCCGTGCAGCCGTTCGCCTAGGTAGACGCTGTCCCCGGTGCCGTCGTCGAAGGTCCCGGCCGTGATGGTGGTCTCGGCGGCGGGATCCCAGATCACGACGTCGGCGTCGGAGCCGGGGACCAGGGCGCCCTTGCGCGGATAGTGGCCGAAGGCCCGGGCCGGGTTCGCGCAGGCGACCTCGGCCAGCCGCTCGACCGGCAGGCCCCGGGCCAGGCCGTGCGACAGGAGCAGCGGCATGCGCGCCCCGATGCCCGCGATCCCGTACCCGTAGCCGTGGCCGTCCGGGGCGAACTCAGCGATCGTCACCGAGCGTTCCTGGCAGTGGTCGGAGCCCACGGTGTCGAGGGTCCCGTCCGCGAGCGCCTGCCACAGCGCTTCGAGATCACCTGGCGGCCGCAGCGGCGGGCACACGAGATAGCGCTCGGCGTCGGCGTGCCGGTAACGGCGGTCGTCGAGCAGCAGGTGGTGCGGGCAGACCTCGCCGTACAGCGCGGGCGTCCCGTGGTCGGCTGGCGACCTGCGCCCGCGGGCCAGCCGGACCTGGTCCATGGCCTGCGCGCAGGACAGGTGGACGAGGTAGCAGGCGGCCCCGGTGACCGCCGCCGTGCCGAGCACGACGGCCACCGACGCCGCCTCGGCCTCCGGCGGGCGGGTCCGCGCGAACACGTCCGCCCCGGTGCGCCCGGCCGCGATCGCCGCGGCGGCCAGCCCGTCGATCACCTGGCCGTCCTCGCAGTGGACCTGGACCACCTGCCCCAGCCGGGCGGCCGCCGCCATCAGCTCGAACAGCCCGCGGGTGGACCACATGATGCCCAGCTCGGAGTAGGCCATGAACACCTTGATCCCGCTGACCCCGGCGTCCCTGAGCGCCCGCAGGTCCGCCGGGGCCACGTGGTCGGGGCGGTAGAGCATCGCGTGCAGCCCGATGTCCACCGCAAGCCGGGCACCGGCGAGTTCGGCCCGGCGGCGGAGCAGGCACGCGACCGCCTCCTCACCCGGCCCCGGGTTCGTGAACGACAGGACGGTGGTCGTGCCGCCGAGCGCCGCCGCCCTGGTCGCCGCGGCCAGGTCGGCCGTGATGTGAGCGTGCGGGTCCACCCCGCCCGGCAGCACGTAGCATCCGGTGGCGTCGAGCCGTTCGGCCCCGGCGGGCACGGCCCCGGCGGGCCCGGCACCGGGCCCGGCACCGGGGTCGGCCAGCGCGATCACCGTGCCGTCGGCGATCACGACATCAGCCCGCCTGGCCCCGTCCGGCGTGACCACGATCCCGCCCGTGATCGCCAGCGTGCCCCCGGATCCGATCCGCCCCGTCACGGCGATCCCGAGCTGACGGGCTCCACCGGTTCGAGCCGGTGAACCTGGCCCGCCCGGACGACGAGCCGCGGCACGACCAGCGTCTCCACCACCTCGTTCTCTCCCGCGCCGTCAGGGAGCAGCCAGCCGCCGCCGCGCAGCTCGAAGCCGGTCAGGTCGGCCACGGCTCCCGGGGCCAGCGAGCCGATCTCGCCCCCGCGCCTGATGGCCGCCGCCGGGGCCGCCGTCGCGGCCGTGATCACCTCGGCCAGGCTCATCCCGCAGTGCAGCAGCTTGGACAGCGTGGTGGCCTGGTCGAACACCGGCCCGCCGACGTTGTGCGCGTGCAGGTCGCTCGACACCGTGTCCGGCGGGAAGTCCTGAGCGAAGGCCGCCCTGGCCACCCGGTAGGCGAAACTGCCCGCGCCGTGCCCGACGTCGAACAGGACCCCCCGCGCCCGGGCCCTGGCCACCGCCGGGTACAGGCGCCCGTCCGGCCCGAGGATCCCGCCCTCGTTGGCGTGGAAGCAGTGCGTGACGATGTCGCCTTCGCCCAGGTACCGCAGCAGCCAGCTGACCGGCCTGCGCATGTCGATGATGTGGGTCATCAGCGGCAGCCCGAGCCGCTCCGACGCCTGGCGGGCGAGCAGCAGGGCGGGCTCGGGATCGTCGCCGACCATCTGGTACCCCAGTCGTACCTTCACGCCCACGATCACGTCGGGATGCTCGCGGGCCCGCGCGACGGCCTGCTCGGGCGAGGCCCAGCGCAGGTCCTCGAGCTCGCCCACCAGCCGCGTGATCATCCCCTGGACCGCGACGTGAAGGAAGGCGAGCACCCGCGTCTGCGCCCGCTCGATGACGTAGCGCCGGAATCCGGGGAAGGTCTGGGCGCCCGACGAGCCGGCGTCGACGGCGGTGGTGACCCCGCGGCGCAGGCAGTTCGCGTCCGGGTCGATGCCGTAGTGCGAGACGCCCTCGTACAGGTGGGTGTGCAGGTCGACCAGGCCGGGCACCAGCACAAGACCGCTGGCATCGACCGTCTCGGCCGCCGGGCCGCCGTCGCCGGCCGCGGTCAGGAGCCCTCCGGTGACGGCGATGTCGAGGCGGCCGTCGATGCCCCGGGCCGGGTCGACGACCCGGCCGCCGGCCAGGACCAGATCGGTCACGGCAGCAGCGCGGCTGGGAGGCGGCCCAGGGTCGCGGCGAAGGCCGCCACGGTCCGCTCGACGTCCTGCTCGGTATGGGCGGAGCTGAGGAAGCCGGACCCGTGGAAGAGCTGCACGCCCTCCAGCAGCATGCCGTTGTGCAGTTCGGCCGACAGCTCCGGGCTCATCCCGGCAGCCTTGAGCGACTCCAGGCTCGCCTGCTCCGGCTCCCCGGCGTCCCCGATCAGCAGGTGGAAGGCCGAGCTCTCCCCGTAAGCCCGCCCCGGCACCCCCGCGTCGGCCAGGGCCGACGTCAGCCCGGAGCGCAGGTCCGCGGCGAGCCCGGCCGCGCGCTCCTGCGGTTCTCCCGAGCGGCACTGGCGCAGCGTCGCGATCCCGGCGGCGGCCGACAGCGGATGCGCGTTGTGCGTGCCCGGGTGGCCGACGCGACGCGGGTCGCCGCCGGGCCGCGCCAGCTGCCCCATCAGGTCAGCCCGCCCGGCCACGGCCCCGCCGGGCATTCCCCCGGCCAGGATCTTCCCGAGCGCGGTGAGGTCGGGCGTCACCCCCGCCGCGGCCTGAACGCCACCGGGTGACCAGCGGAACCCGGAGACCACCTCGTCGAAGACCAGCACCGTCCCGGTGGCGGCGGTCAGCTCGCGCACCGCGGCGAGCAGCCCGGCCGGGAGCGGCACGGTGCCCCACGCCGCACCGGACGGCTCGAGGATGACGGCCGCGACATCCCGCCCGGCCAGCGCGTCCGCCACCGCTCCCGCGTCCGCCGGGACCACGGTGACCGCCTGCCCGAGCACGCCGGGAACCCCGGCCGTGTCCGGCCCGCGGAACGGCGCGTCGGTGCCGAACGAGACCTGGTCATGCCAGCCATGGAAATGACCGGCCAGCTTCACCACCTTCTCCCGGCCGGTGGCCGCCCGGGCCAGCCGCAGCGCCAGCAGCGTGGCCTCGGTCCCGCTGGAGGTGAACCTGACCAGCTCGGCCGACGGCACCAGGTCGGTGACCAGTTCCGCCCACTCGCATTCCAGTTCGTGGCACGCGCCCGGGTGGA
>Ga0335085_10014655_pt1 | contig 11423 bp, 8 predicted proteins | sample Lox_Sample_45_FD_206712 | JGI IMG/M metagenome (GOLD analysis project Ga0335085, IMG submission 206712) | Soil microbial communities from Loxahatchee National Wildlife Refuge, Florida, United States - Lox_Sample_4.5 | ecosystem: Environmental > Terrestrial > Soil > Wetlands | place: USA: Florida... | reverse complement strand
AGTCGCGCTTTCAGTGTCCGATAGTCGCGACAGTCGCGCGCAGCAGCGTGACCTTTATCTGTGTCTGTGTGTGTGCATCTGCGGCTGAACGATATTACAGAAAAGCCACAGTCTTGATCCCGGAAATCTCAAACCTCTTCCGGCAGCGCATGTTCTTGCACATCGCGTGCGTATCCACGAGCAGCATGTAGCTCTGCGCTTTGGCGAACTTCGCGCGGTCGCGCTCATCGGCTCCGCCCGGGATGCGGTCCTTCCTGGTGCGCAGGATGTAATTCAGCTCGTAGTTGTCCTGCGTCCTGCAGAACGAACAATTGAGGTTGGCTGTCCGCTTAGTCTGAGTTTCGGTGTAGAACGCTCTTTCGTCCACTAGCGTTCGCTCATCGGAACCCACTTCATCCCGTCCGGATTGCCCTTGTATTCGGCGCGCGGACGAATGAGCCGGTTGTTGTGATACTGCTCCAGAACGTGCGCCGTCCACCCCGACATGCGGCTGACCGCGAAAATCGGCGTGAACAGATCGATCGGAATCCCCAGCGAGTAATAGGTCGATGCGGAGTAGAAATCCACATTTGCATTCAGCTTCTTCTCCGAACGCACCGTTTCTTCCACGCGCTTCGACATCAGATACAGATCTTCGTGGCCCGTGCTCTTACTCAGCGCCTCCGACATCGCGCGCAGATGCGTGGCGCGCGGGTCTTCGGTGCGATACACGCGATGGCCCATGCCGGGAATCTTGATCTTGTTGGCCAGCATCTCGTGCACTTTTTCGACAGCTTTATCCGCCGTGCCCACCTGCAGCAGCAGCCTGATCACGTCCTCGTTCGCCCCGCCATGCAGCGGGCCCTTCAGCGCGCCGATCGCCGAGGTCACTGAGGAATAAATATCGGACAGCGTTGCCGCCGTGACACGCGCCGCGAATGTCGAGGCGTTCAATTCGTGATCGGCGTGCAGAATCAGGGCCACGTCAAACACGTGTTCCATCACCTGGTCCGGCTTCTTCCCGGTCAGGCAATACAGGAAGTTTCCGGCAAAGGTCAGCCCCGCTTCCGGCGTCACCAGCGGCTGTCCGGTGCGCAGACGGCCAAGGCTGCTGACGATCGTCGATGTCTGCGCCATCAGCTTCGTCGCTTTGAGCTGATTCGCCTCGGGCGACATATCCTTCGCCTGCGGATCGTAAAGGCTGAGCATCGAAACCGCCGTGCGCAGCAGATCCATCGGCGTCGCTTTCAGATTGGCCTTGATGAATTCCAGCACCTGCGCCGGAATCGAATAGTGCGCGAAGATGTCGGCCTTCAGTTTGTCGAGTTCGGCCTGCTTCGGCAGCCAGCCCTTCCAAAGCAGCCAGATCACTTCCTCGAACGTTGCCGAATCAGCCAGCGTGTGGATGTTGTAGCCCCGGTAGCTGAGGATGCCTTCGTAGCCATCGATGTAACAAATCTCGGATTCGCCGGCGACGACGCCTTCCAGACCCGCGGCCGTAGGTGTGATAGTCGAACTCATGTGTTTTCTTTCAGTTTAGAACAGAGGCTATTGCGGCAACTCTACTTCAGCAGAGGTTTTCGCAGCTTGCCGACCGTACGGTGAATCATGATCGCAAACGGGCTCTTATGCGGGCAGATCGGATAGGGCGCGAAGCTGATCGCGTCGCTCGATTTCTCTACCCAAAGCTTTTCCTGACGCCCGGAATTCACCGCCACGCTGATGAGCACGCCGGTGCCGCAAGTTTCGGCATCCGTGATCCCGATTATGGCCGGATCGGGTGCGCCGTCCCGCGCGTTTTTGCCCCAGTCCTGGTTGAAATGGTCGAAGTTGTAGCCTGAGCAGGGCTTCGCGTCCGTGCATCCCCAGAGCCGGTAAGCGCCCTGTAAATCGCCGCGCCGCACGTCCGCCAGAAACGACTTGACGACGCCCTCCTGATGATGGTTTTTCAGCAGATACCAGCCGAGCACTATAACGACGGCGGCGATGATGACCGAAACAACGCTCCGAATGATAATTCGATTGCGCTCTTCTTCACCGGCCCCGTAGGTGTCGAGATAGCCAGGCATGACGGGGCTCAGTCGGTATCAGTAGACTCCGATTTGTCTGCAAGCCGCCAGGATTTCTGTACACGCGACGCCAGTAGCGTTTGCTCGCGGCTGAGCAGTTCTGTGGTCCAGCCTTTCCAGGCTGGAAGCCGGCGGCCGGCAGTTACCCGCGCAATCCATTACGCGGGCTTACTTCCCCGGCGCAGCGGCACTTGCCACAGGATACGCTTTGTTGTACGCCGCCAGCGCGTCCGCGGTGATATCCATGGCGGGCTTGAAATACAGCGCCTGCGAAACGTCGATGATGATGTCGTAGCCCCTCTCTTCGGCAAGCTTCTTCACCACTTCCTGCATTTCCTGCGCCGCTTTGCCCAGAATGTCCTGGCGATCTTTGTCGAACTCCTGTTGCAGATCGTCGGAGAGGTGCTGCGCATCGCGCTGCTTGCGCTGTCCCTGGATCTGCAGGTCGGCCTGTGCCTGCGGCGTCAGCTTGCCGCTCTGCAGCTGCTGCTCGATGGAATTCAGATCAGCCTGCAGCTTGCTCAGTTCATCCTGCCTCGGCTTGTACTTTTTCTCGATATCGGCCGACGCTTTCTTGAGCTTTTCGGAATCGATCATCGCCTTCTGCACGTTGACAACCGCGACCTTAAGCTGCGCGGATGCCAGGGAGGCGAGAGGCGCGAGGGCAAAGCACAACAAACCCGCGCGAATGGCCAGCGAACGAAACATATTGATGGAACTCCTCAGGTTGGAACTAAACAGGTTAACACACCGAATACTGCGCCAAATCCGCCCTTTCGGGCCTTCCGGTCACCAACTCTTCATCTTTAATACGGACCCAGTGCCGCTAATATAAAGTTTCATGCGGATCGCCCTGGGCCAGATCAATCCGACCGTTGGCGACCTCCCCGGCAACCTCGCACTCATGGTCCGGCTTGCGACGCAGGCGGCCGAACGCAGTGCCGAACTGATCGTTTTCCCCGAACTCTCCGTCACCGGTTACCCACCCCGCGACCTGGTCGAAAAACCCAGCTTCGTCGAACGATCCGAGCACGCCGTTGAACAGCTTGCCGAGGCCACAAAGGACCTGCCGCTCGCCATCATCGCCGGCTATGTCGGACGCTCCGACAAGCCCACCGGCAAGCAGGCAACCAATTCGGCCGCCGTCATTCGCGGCGGTAAAGTATTGATGCGGCAGACGAAAGTCCTGCTGCCCACCTACGACGTTTTCGACGAAGCGCGCAACTTTGTAGCCGCCGATTCACAGTCTGTGTGGAAAACAGAACATGACGAAATCGCGCTCACCATCTGCGAAGACGCCTGGAACGACAAGACCTTCTGGACCCATCAGCTCTACGGCCGCGATCCCGTCGATGAGCTGATTCACAAAGGCGCGCGGATGCTGGTCAGTATCAACGGCTCGCCCTTCCACCTCGGCAAACGCGAACTGCGCGAAGAGATGTTCCGCTCCATGGTGCGGCGTCACAAAATTCCCGCGATCGTCGTGAATCAGGTGGGCGGCAACGATCAGATTATTTTCGATGGCTCCAGTTTCGCCATGGATGCCCAGGGCAACATCATCGCCTCGGCGGCTTCCTTCAGCGAAGACCTGATTGTGGTCGACACCGATACCGGCGAAGGTGACCGGCACGCCGATCTCTCTGATGAGTGTGAAGCCGTTTATGCGGCGCTGGTGCTTGGCACGCGCGACTACATCCGGAAGTGCGGTTTCTCACGCGTGCTCATCGGTCTCAGCGGCGGAATCGATTCTTCTTTGACCGCGGTGATTGCGGTGGACGCTGTCGGGCGCGAGAATGTCCGTGGGGTCGCCATGCCGGGACCGTTTTCCTCCGATCACAGCGTCCGCGACGCCCGAGACCTTGCCCAAAATCTCGGCATCGCCTTCGACATCATTCCGATCACTCCGGCTTACAACGAAATGCTGCACACTCTTGCACCAGCATTCGACGGCCTGAAACCCGACGTCACCGAAGAGAACATCCAGGCTCGGCTCCGCGGCCTCACCCTGATGTCGCTCTCGAATAAGTTCGGCTCGCTCGTCCTCACCACCGGCAATAAGAGCGAGCTCGCCGTCGGTTACTGTACGCTCTACGGCGATATGTGCGGGGGTCTTGCCGTCATCAGCGATCTGCCGAAGACCATACCCGAATCGGTTTTTGAAAAACCGCCCTCCGCCGAGCTCCGTCCTGACCAGAAGGACAGCGATTCGCTTCCTCCTTACGACATCCTCGACAGCATTCTCCGCTTCTATATCGAAGAGAACCACGCGGTCGACGAAATCGCCGGCGAAGTCGGCGTACCCATTGCGCTGGTCCGCGATGTCGTTGGTAAAGTCGACCGCAACGAATACAAACGGCAGCAGGCCGCCCCCGGCCTGAAGGTCACTTCCAAAGCTTTCGGCATGGGCCGCCGTCTGCCGGTAGCTCAGCGTTATACGGAGGACTGAATGAAAACCAGGTGGCTCAGGCTTCAACCTTTGATTCTCATGCTGGCCGCGGCGCTTCTGCTTTCGCAGCCCTCCCCGCGCGAGCAGGTCGGCCCCACACCCGACGGCGGCTTTCTCCTCCCCAGCGGCTGGCGCATCAAAGCCGCGGGCACGCAGATTCCCGTCGACACGCTGCCGATGGCCGCTGTCGTCACTCCCGACAAAAAATTCCTCCTCGTGCTCAACGGCGGCTACAATCCGCCCAGCATCAGCGTCATCGATATCGCCACCGCGAGAGAAATCAGCCGTAATCCCGTGCCCGACGCCTGGCTCGGCCTTACCATCAGCAAAGCCGGCGACAAAGTCTACGTCGGAGGCGGCGCCAAAGCCACGATCTACGAATTCTCGCTCGCCAACGGTGTTCTCACGCCCTCGCGCCGCTTCCCGGTCGTGCCCGAAAATAATGTCCAGGCGGACGACTTCGTCGGCGACGTTCAGTTCTCTCCCGACGGCCACCTTCTCTATGCCGCCGAGCTTTATCGCGATTCCATCGCGGTGGTGAATCCGCAGTCCGGTCTCGTAATCTCGCGCATCAAAACGCGCCGCAGACCCTACCGCATTCTCTTTCACCCGTCGGGCAAGAGCTTTTATGTGTCGAGCTGGGCTGAGGGATCAGTCAGCCAGTACGAAACCAGTAACGGCAATCTCCTCGCGCGTAGTCCGGTCGGCGCGCACACCACCGATATGGTCTGGCGCGAAGGCGGCGCCGGAGAGGATTCGAATGTGCAGGCGCGTCTGTTCGTCTCCGCCGGCAACACCAACAACGTTTACGTCCTCGGCGCCGGCGAGAGCGGAACTTTGTCAGTTCTCGAAACCATCAACCTCGCCCTCACACCCAATCAGCCCCTCGGATCGACTCCCAGCGGCCTCGGTCTAAGCGCCGACGGCTCGAAGCTGTTCGTCGCCTGTTCCGATTCGAACGCCGCCGCGGTCGTCGATGTTTCCATGCCGCGCACCCGGGTGCTCGGATTCGTGCCCACCGGCTGGTATCCCACCATGGCGTTCGGTCTGCCGGACGGCCGCATCGGCGTTCTCAACGGCAAAGGTCTCGGCTCGTCTCCCAATCCGAAAGGGCCGAATCCGCTCCTGCAGGTCGTCCGCGACCATCAGGGCATTCGCAGCGATCAGTACGTCGCCGCGATGCAGCGCGGCACCGTCCAGTTCACGGATTTTCCCGACGAGCCGAAACTCGACGCATACACCCACGAAGTACTGGCCAACTCACCGTATAACGACGAGAAGCTGGAAGACCCCGGCATTCCCGCAGGCAACCCCGTGCGCCCCAACGGCCCGATCAGACACGTCATCTACATCATCAAAGAGAACCGCACCTACGATCAGGTCCTCGGCGACATGAAGCAGGGCAATGGCGATGCTTCGCTCACTCTGTTCGGCGCCGCGGTCACGCCCAATCTGCACAAAATCGCGGGCGAATACGTTCTGCTCGACAACTTCTACGAAAACGCCGACGTCAGCGCTGACGGCCACAACTGGTCCACCGCCGCAATTGCTCCCGACTACACGCAGCGCATCTGGCCCAGCCAGTATGCCGGACGCCGCAAAAAGTATGATTTCGAAGGCGGCGAGCCCGCCAACCTTCCGCCGGCGGGATACATCTGGACGAACGCCGAAAAGGCCGGCGTCTCCATCCGCAACTATGGCGAATGGACCGATGAGAAGAAAATGCCTTCGGGCGATTCCGATGTCGTCGTGAAAGACCCGGTTCTCGATAAAGTCAGCGACAAAGACTACCCGCCCTACAATCTCGACTACCCCGACATCGAACGCGCCCAGGAGTTCATCAAAGAATTGAAGGGATTCGAAGCCTCCGGCCGCTTTCCGCAGCTTTTGATTGTACGGATGGGCAACGATCACACCAACGGCACCACGCCCGGCAAGCTCACTCCGCAGTCTCTGGTCGCCGACAACGATCAGGGCGTGGGCATGCTGGTGGATGCCGTTTCAAAGACGCGCTTCTGGAATGAGACCGCGTTCTTCGTCATCGAAGACGACGCGCAGAACGGTCCCGACCACGTCGATTCGCATCGCGCCCCGGCATTCGTCATCTCGCCCTGGGTGAAAAAGGGAACCGTCAACAGCACCATGTATACCCAGGCCTCAGTCCTCCGCACCATGGAGATCATTCTCGGCCTGCGCCCGATGACGACGTACGACGCCGGCGCGCGTCCCATGTTCAGCGTGTTCAACACCACCCTCACGCCGGGCGCCTACACGCTCGAAAAACCGCAGACGCCGCTCGATCAGCGGAATCCGGCGAAGTCCCCCACCGCCGCCCGTTCCCGCCGCATGAACTTCAAAGACGCGGACGATGTCGACGAAGACGAACTGAACGCGATTCTCTGGGCCGCCATCAAAGGCCCGAACGTCCCCATGCCGGCCCCGGTCCGCAGCCGCTTCGTCCGTTAGCCCGGTCCTGATTCGTGTTCATCCGTGGCGAAGAATTCTTTGCGTTTATCCGGCCATAACCCATATCGGAAAATAGGACGTGCCGAAAATCTACCTCTGCTTCCTCTGGCACATGCACCAGCCGTTTTATAAGGACCTGGCCTCCGGCGAATACCGGCTGCCCTGGACCCGCATGCATGCGCTCAAGGACTACTACGGCATGGTGAAAATCCTCGAGGAGTTCCCGGGCATCCGCCAGACCTTCAATCTGGTTCCATCAATGCTCGTCCAGATCGAAGAATACGCCCGCGGCGAAGCCCGCGACCCCTTCCTCGCCTGTGCTCTCAAACCCGCCGAGAGTCTGACTTCCGAAGAGCAGTCTTTCATTCTGCGCAATTTTTTCATGGCCAACGCCGGCCGCATGATTGAGCGCTACCCCCGATATGCCGAACTCTATGCCGCCTATAACGCCCAGAGTGCTTCCCGCGATGCACGCGGTATCTTCGGCCCGCGCGAGTTTCGCGATCTCCAGGTTCTCTCCCAGCTCGCCTGGTTCGATGAGGAATTTCAGGAACACGATCCGGAAGTCCGCGCCCTGGTTGAGAAGGAACGGAATTACAACCATGAGGATCAGACCCTCATCGGCCGCAAAGAGCGCGAAATCTGCGCTCAGGTAATTCCCGAATACAGGAAACTGGCGGCTTCCGGCCAGATCGAAATCTCGACCACGCCTTTTTATCACCCCATCCTGCCCCTTCTTTGCGACAGCGATATCGCATCGGTCTCCCACCCGTACGTGCCTCTGCCGCCGCGCTTCTGTTATCCCGACGACGCGCGCGCGCAGCTCCAGCTGGCCCGCGATTACGTGAACAAAACCTTCGGCGTCGCGCCGGTCGGACTCTGGCCTTCGGAAGGTTCGGTTTCAGACCACGTACTCGAGCTTGCAGCGGCTGTTGGCTTCGAATGGTCCGCTACCGACAACGGCGTTCTCGATCGGACTTTGCGCCGGCCCGCTACGCCCGACATCACCTATCGTCCTTACCGCTGGGCGCAGCGCGACCGTCAGATCCGCATGATTTTCCGCGACCATCTTCTCAGCGATCTGATCGGATTTGTCTATTCCGGCATGGGAGCGCCTGAAGCCGCGCATGATTTTCTCAGCCGCATTCGCGAGAACTGCCGCGGCATTCTCGACAGCGGCCGCGACGCCCTGGTGCCCATCATTCTCGACGGCGAAAACGCCTGGGAGTACTACGACCGCAACGGACGCCCTTTCTTCCGCGAGCTCTATTCGCGTATTCAGAACGATTCCGTCATGGAGGCGATCACCGTGCGCGAGGCTCTCATCCGCGTTCCGCCGGAGCCTCTCACCCACATTTTTCCCGGCTCCTGGATCAACGCTAACTTCGATGTCTGGATTGGCGCCGAGGAAGATAACAAGTCCTGGCGTCTTCTTCTCGAAGCGCGCAAAGCGCTGGAATCCGCCGAGGCGGAAGGCAAAGTCAAACCCGACGCCCTGCGCCGCGCCCGGGAAGAGATTTTTATTTCTGAAGGCAGTGACTGGAACTGGTGGTACGGACCCGAGCACGAAACCGCCAACGCGGTCGAGTTCGATCAGATTTATCGCGAGCACCTCGCCAACGTGTATCGCGCGCTGAGCCTGCCCACGCCGCCGGAGCTTTCGTTGCCGATCCTGAAAATGTGGCACGAGGAGCCGGTGACGCCCCCACTGGGTCCAATCTCGCCGAAGATCAACGGAGTGGTCGATTCTTACTTCGAGTGGCTTGGCGCGGGGGTCTATCGCGTCGATCAGCGTTCCGGCTCCATGCACGGAAAGCGCGCGCTGGTGAAAGAAGTTCGCTTCGGCGCCGACAGCGCGAATCTTTACCTGCGCATCGATTTCATGGAGGATCCGGCCAGCCTCGAAGGACTCCAGGTACACGCCGACGTGCCCGGCCCCAATGGCTCCTCCGAAAGAAAACTGACGATTGAAGTGAAGTCCGGCGCCGCCGTGACGAAGGATTCGACCGGTCAGGCGGCATTCAAGGATGTGATGGAGATGGCGTTCCCCTCACAGGAACCGGGCAGCGTCCGCCTTTCCTTCTGGCAGGATGGCCTGCCGATTCAGGCCATCCCGCCCCAGGATTATCTTCGGATCACCGCCCCAACCGGCTGGAACGCCTGAAAAACAGGGCAGTAAAAAAGGGGACAGCCGGCGAAATTCCGTGACGTTGCCCGCTGCAAACGGAACGATCAATCTCCGGAATTTCGTAGCCTGTCCCTTTTTTACTGCCCGTTTCCTTTACCGCGCCTTCAATGCACTTTATAAGCAGAATCTCTGTTCAGCGCGTGCTCGAGCCTGTCCGCCGCCGGCGGAACCTTTACCGCGTTCGATTCCAGGATTTCCCGGTTCGTGACATCGCGGCCGTAGAGTTCCCGGTCAGCATCTTTGTCCGGACGCAGCGTTGCGCCTTCCAGTGCTAGGCCCGCGAAAATTCCGCGTGAACGCGAGTAAGACAGCATCTCCGCGTGCAGTTCCGCGTCGGTCTGCGCAGCAGCATCACGTCCTACCGGGCCCGCCGCTACCGTAGCATCGCCGCCCAGCGTGAACTTGTCCGAAATCAGGTGACGCATCCCGGACCGGTTATTGACCAGAATCACGACGTCCGACTCTGAACCGCCGATCTGCAGTCCGAAGCTGCCACCTTCGATCCGTACGCCCGCCGGGGCCGTCCATCCGGCGCCGCCTTCGCGCCTGCATACCGCATAACCGCGCCCGTATTTCGCGCCCCAGATGAAGCCGCCTTTCTTCATGTTCGGAACCACAACCACGCATTGCGCCCGATTCATCAGATCCTGTGGAATGCCTTTGTCGGAAGCATGCATCATGTCTGTGAGGACTTCCGCCGACGCATCCAGCCGGTCAGTCGCGCTGCTCTCCTTCGCCGCAAACGCCACAGGACACAGAAGTGCGCCGGTGGCAACAATCGTTAAAAGGGTTTTGTGCATTCGCCCGTCTCCTTATATGGTGAGATATTGCGCTTTTCCAGCCAATGTACGCTTACGTACACGCCGCCGGGATGCCGTAACGTTACCTGACGCCTGGCAATGTTGCGTTCTGCGCGAATTTCAGAATGGCTCCGGGCAGGACCCCGAGAAGGATCGTACCGACCGCGGGCAGAATCAGCGCCGCGCGCAGACCCGGCGTCAGAGGTTCAAGCGCGTTGGTAACCTCGCCTGGCTCATAGAAATACATCATCACCAGCAGGCGCAGGTAGTAATACGCGGCGACCGCGCTGTTCAGCAGTCCGAGTACGGTGAGCCAGATCAGGTTCGACTGCAGCGCTGCACGGAAAATGTAAAACTTTCCGAAGAAGCCGCCCGTCAGAGGCACTCCGATCAGGGAAAGCAGGAAAATCGTGAGCATGGCGGCGGTCACAGGCTGCCTTTTTCCCAGTCCGGCGAGATCGCTGATCCGGAGATGGCGCTCGCCCTTGCCGGCCATGTGGATCACCACTGCGAACGCACCGATGTTCATCAGCGCATAGGCTGCAAGATAGAACATCGCCGCCGCCGTACCGATTTCCGAGCGCGCCGCCAGCGCCACCAGAATGTATCCCGCGTGCGCCACCGAACTGTACGCCAGCATCCGCTTGATGTTGTCCTGCGTGAGCGCGGCAAAATTTCCGATTGTCATCGAAAGCAGCGCTGAAATCCAGATCAGCGGTTCCCATCCCGATGCCGCACCCTGAAACGCCGTCAGGAAAATGCGCAGAAAAATCGCGAATGCGGCCGCCTTCGGTCCCGTCGCGAGAAAGGCCGCCACCGGCGCCGGCGCCCCCTGATAGACGTCCGGCGTCCATACCTGAAACGGCGCGCCGGATACCTTGAATGCCAGCCCGACGAACATCAGCGCGGCTGCCACGCTCACCATGCCGAGCGCCGGTACGCCGCCTGGCAGCGTGGTGCTCAATACTTCGCGGATTTTATCCAGCTTCGTCGAATCGGTTACGCCGTAGATCAGCGCGATCCCGTAAAGCAGAAACGCCGTCGCGAACGAGCCAAGCAGAAAATATTTGAGCGCCGATTCATTGTTGCGCCTGTCATCCCGCAGGTAGCCCGCCAGCACATAAGTCGCGATCGACGAAATCTCCAGACCGATGAAGATCATGATGAGATCGTTCGACGCCACCATCAGCGACTGGCCGGCGATGGCGAAAAGAATCAGCGCATGATACTCGCCCGTCTCTGCCTTTTCCCGATCGAGATAGTGATAGGAAGCCAGCACGGTCAGAATGCCGATCGCGATCACCAGAAAGCGGAAGAACGTGGCAAATCCGTCGACCACCAGCAGATTCGAGAACGCGAATCCCGGCGTCGCCTGCGCGCTTGCCGCCCCGAATCCCGCGATGATCAGCGCCAGAATCGACAGATGCCCGAACAGTTTCGGAAACCGTTTCGCCATCAGCGGATCCAGCACCATC
>Ga0335085_10014654_pt1 | contig 11423 bp, 4 predicted proteins | sample Lox_Sample_45_FD_206712 | JGI IMG/M metagenome (GOLD analysis project Ga0335085, IMG submission 206712) | Soil microbial communities from Loxahatchee National Wildlife Refuge, Florida, United States - Lox_Sample_4.5 | ecosystem: Environmental > Terrestrial > Soil > Wetlands | place: USA: Florida... | reverse complement strand
CGTAGAAATCCGGCTCGGCCAGGATCTTCTCGCGGAGGACCACCAGGTTGTGATCGTCGCCCAGCCACGTTTCGAGATCTTTCAGGCTCTTCTCGTACGCGATCATAACGTCCGACCAGAGGCCTTCGAGCAGTCGGAGGTGGTACCAGTGGTCCTTCACCTTTTTGCGCAGCTCGTGATAATCCTCCGCGCGGGAATCCTGCTGAACGCACGATAGAGCCTTTCTGCCGGCGCGATAGGTTTTTTCAAGCCCGGGGCTGATCGCCGCAAAACCGTTCGCCGCCAGCTTCCAGCGCTTCACGCGTTTGGCGGCGAGATCCAGCGCGGCTGCCGCGTGATCCAGAACGATGCGCGCGTCCTCCTCCCGCGAGATCGCATCCCTCTTCTTCACCAGCGCGGCGCGAATCGAGCGCATCTTTCCCGCGGATTCTTTCGGAAATTTTTTGCGGAGTCCGTCGAACGTTTCAACCATCACGAATGCGTCGCGATAATGCGACAGGCGGCGCGCCACATCGCGCAGCCGCTGGTTTTCATCCGCCTCAAGACCGGCCATTTCTTCACCGGCCAGCCGCAGCAGCGCGCGAACCTTCTTAATGCTCTTGCGGGCTTCATGAATGGCTTTGTGGCGGCTGATTTTCTGTCTGCCTGAGAGCCTGTCACGCGCGGACTCGATCTCCTCGCGCACCACACGTTTCAGGCCGCGAATGACAGATTCATCGCGCTTCAGCCGGTAAGCCATTTCTCCAAGTATGCCCGATCCGGGCTTTCCCGCTCGAACGGCGGCGGCCTCATGAGGGCAATCGTGCGCAACTACCGCCGCTGAAGTCGTCGGCCGGGTGCGGGCGTCGCTCTCAGACGACGGAATCAACACACCGGTCACGCACTGAAATCCTCTACAGGTGTCCGCCCGAGCGGGCACTGGTTGGACGCGCCTTTGCTGGTCAATTCTTTGAGTCAAAGTAGCGTCAAATTTTAGTCAAAGGTTTGCCTCCGGTCTTCGGTTTGGATAAACTCGCCCCGGTTTACAGTCTTTTACAGTCGTTGGGGTTTGGTGTCCAAATTCAAAACGGGGTCGACCATGAAGTCATTCATTTCCGTTGCATCCTTGCTGGCGATTCTTGCCTCTGCCACTTTCGCTCAGACTGATCGTGGCACTATTACCGGCACTGTTCTGGACCCGGCCGGAGCCGTGGTTCCTAACGCCTCCATCTCTGCGAAAAACGGCGCAACCGGCCAGGAGTACACGGTCGGGAGTACCGGCACCGGCAACTACACAATTGCCAATCTCCCGGCAGGCAGCTACGAGCTCGATGTGACTGCCATGGGATTCAAGAAATTTGTGCGGCCGAACCTGACTGTCCAGGTCGCCGAAACTGCCCGCGTTGACGTGACTCTTGAGGTGGGCGCTGTCAGTGACACAGTCACGGTGACCACCGAAGCTCCGCTGCTCAAAACGGAAAGCGGTGAAGTGAGCCATCAGGTCGATTACAAAGAAGCCGATGACCTCCCTCTGTTCAGTCTGAACGGAAGTGGCAGTGAAGGCATCGGCAACGTACGCGACCCGCTGTCCGTGCTGACCATCCTGCCCGGCGCGGCGATCTCTTCCGATTACGAACTTCGCGTTAACGGTCTGCCCTCCGGCACGCAGGCCATTCGCGTGGAAGGCCAGGACGCCACCAACGGCTTCCAGCAAATGAGCAATCAGGCGGTCCAGCAGAGTGTGGACGCCATTCAGGAAGTGTCGGTACAGACCAGCAATTTCGCGGCTGAATACGGACAGGTTGGCGGCGGATACATCAACTTCACCATGAAGTCGGGCACCAATGAGTTCCATGGTTCCGCGTACGATTATTTCCAGAACGCTGCCCTGAACTCCGGCCTGCCTTTCACGGTCGACCCGGCCAACCCCAACCAGCACGTCAGGAACCCGCTGAACCGGAACGACTATGGGTTTACGCTCGGTGGACCGGTCAGAATTCCGAAACTGTACAACGGCAAAGACAAGACATTCTTCTTCTTCAACTTTGAGCAGTTCCGTCAGACTACGACCACGAACAATCTGATTGCGACCGCGCCCATGCCTCAGTGGACTGCGGGAAGCAATGCGGGCTGCGGCACTCCCGCGGCCCCAACGGCGCTGGCCGCCGGCGGCGGCTGCGATGCGAATTTCGGCCCCACTTTGGCAAACGGCCAGCCAAATCCAGGGAACGTGATTAACCCGTTGGGATTTCCCGTTGGCGGAACCTCTCCGTCGGGTCAGGTGGACGGCGTGTACCAGCTGTTTGACCCTACCACCGCCCAATATGTGACCAGCGCGACGGGTTCCGGGTTTGTGGAAACTCCGTTCCCGGGCAACATTATTCCGTTCAGCCGGATGGATCCGTCGTCGCTCAAATATCAATCCTTTTTCATCGGGCCCACTACCGCCGGTAAAGTCAACAACTCGCTTCAGCCGGTCTTCTCCAATTACCGGCATACCACGATTCCGTCGTTCAAGATCGATCAGAACGTCAGTTCGAAAGTCAAGGTATCCGGCTACTATTCGACAACGCGGACCTATTCGCCGAATGCGAATGGATATACGAATCTCGAAGAGCCCGCAACACCTCAGGTCCAGAACTCTCAGACCATCCGCCTCAATTACGACCAAACCGTCACGCCTACGCTGTTGCTTCATCTGGGCGCCGGTCTTCTGTATTTCGACCAGCCCCAATATCCGCCGCCTGTGAACGCGGGTAGTCTCCTGGGTTGGTCAGCGAACCAACTGTATCCCGATAATCGCTTTATGCCCAACATGGGCGGCCTGAGCAGCTTCTTTGCCGGCGGCCTTGCGGTGGGTGGCCTCTTCGGCGGACCCGGCGTCGGCTTTGCCGCAGACCAGGATGAGAAAGAGATCAAGCCGACGGCAAACGTCAACATGACGTGGGTCAAGGGGAACCACACGTTCAAGTGGGGCGGAGAATTAGTTATCGATGGTTTCCCCACCCTGAGTTCCAGCCGCGCCAACGCTCTTTATGGCTTCAGCGGCGGAGAAACGCAGAATCCGTGGGAATATACCAGCAGCGCGCCAGGCTTGGGCGCCAGCGCGGTCTTCACCTCCGGCTTCCCTTATGCCAGCTTCCTTCTGGGATCGGTGGACTCCCTCAACGCTTCGGCGATCACAGATACCCGGCTGGGTAAACATGCCGTGGGCTTCTTCGCTCAGGACAGCTGGAAGGTCAACCGTAAGCTCACCCTGGAACTGGGTCTGCGCTGGGACTACACCACGATGCTCGAAGAGGAGCATGGGCGCATGCAGAGCGCCTGCTTCCAGTGTTCGAATCCGAACCTGGTTCCGGCGAATTCGACTACGCCGCTGAAGGGCCTGGTCGTTTACCAAAAACAATACAATCAGAACTATCCGTTCGCATTCGGACCGCGCCTCGGAGTGGCCTATCAGATCAACTCGAAGACCGTGTTCCGCGCGGGCGCCGGTATCGCTTATGCGAGTTCCGGTTACAACGCCGGCTTATCCGGCACCGATGCCGATTTCTACGGAACCCTGGCTCCGCATGGAACCGGCCAGACCATCGGTGGAACCCCCGGCCAGCCCAACGGCGGGCCCGGCGCCATCTATTTCAAGGACGGCAATCCTTTTGCTCCCGGCAACAAATACGGCAACCCGCAACTCACCTCTCCGCTGAGCGGTGCCGCCTTCCCCAGCCAGACTTCTGCTTCAGGTTGCGGCGTGGCTCCGAGTTTCGCCACTCCCTGCAAGCCGATCGATTCGCCGTTCATAACCATCGACAAAAATACCGGCAGACCGCCGCGAATTTTCAACTGGAGCGTCGGCCTGCAGCGTGAAATTGTCCAGAACCTCCTCATTGAAGCGGCTTATGTCGGCAACCGCGGCGCGTGGTTTACATCGCCCATCCTGGATCCCCAGGCCGAGAACGGGCTGACCCCGGCAGGTCTGCTCGCCGAACGCCAATATGGGGACACCACTGGACTAAACGTGAACGATCCGACTCAGTTGGCGCTGCTCACCCTGCCGATCAGCAGCCCGGCCGTGATCGCGAAGTTCCCGGCGCTGGCGAATCCGAATAACGTCTACCCTGGATTCCCGTCGTATCAGCCTTTGAACCAGGCACTGCGGCCCGTTCCGCAGTGGGTCGGCGTTCCGCCATTCCTGGGACCGCCGCTGGGTGACACCTGGTACGATTCGCTCCAGGTGAAACTCACTAAGCGCTATTCGCACGGCTTGACTGTGCAGGGCTCTTACACCTGGCAGAAGGAAGAAGTGCTTGGCATCAACTCCGCCTCGCCCTACTTCACCGCCGGTTCCGGTGGTGGACCTAACCCCGTCGTCGTCAATGACGTGAATAACCGCATGCAGAACAAGCAGCTGTCGAGTCTTGAACGTCCGCAGGTTTTGACGGCCACCATCAGCTACACCACGCCGAAGAATAAATTCGGTGGCGACGGCGGCGGCGCAAAGGCACTGCAGTGGCTGACGCGCGACTGGACTTTCGGCGCCGTGCTGCGTTATCAGAGCGGCCAGTTGATTGAAACGCCCAGCGCCAATAACAACTTCCTGTATCAGATGGGCGTCGGTTCGCAGGATAACCCCGCCCTGTTCAGCTCGCCCCAGGGCATCGAAAACTACGTTTCGGGGCAGCCGTTCTTCCTCGTGAATCCGAATTCACACTTCGACCCGACCAAACAGCTGGTGCTGAATCCGGCAGCGTGGGCGGAACCGGCCGCGGCAACGTTCGGAGTCTCGGCGCCGTACTACGCCAATCACCAGTGGCAGCGCCAGCCGTCTGAGTCCGTCAGCCTGATGCGAACCTTCAAGATCAGGGAGAAGTACCAGATACAGATCCGCGGAGAGTTCCAGAACATATTCAATCGCGTGTTCTACTCCTTACCCTCAACCGGCAATGGCGTCGGCACTGCCAATGCAGCGGCCTTTGCTAACCCCTTCCCCGTTGTGGGATCGAGCAGTGGAGCATTGTCCGGAGGCTACGGGTTTGTCAACGCCTTTAACGGCTTTGGCACCTCGCCTCGCACCGGACAAATCGTAATGCGGTTCGAGTTCTGAACCCAGACGCAGGTTGACTTTGAGGCCTCGCCGGGTAACCGGCGAGGCCTTTTTTCTCGCTCGCCTTCACCTGCATGCCTGCCCCGTGCCTTCGCGCAGATTCACAATCCGGTCCACCGCCGTCTGTGGCCACGCTTCGCAGGTTCCCGAAAGCCAATGGACCTTTATGCTCCCGGCCTCGGTCGAACTTCCCAGCCCAAAGTGAATCCGCGGATCGTTGGCCGCCAGATAACTGCCATCGCCTCTCGCATAGCGTTTGACCGACGTGCCGTCCTTCCGCACCAGCTCCACCACGCTTCCATACCCGGAACGATTGGTCTTGACTCCTTCCAGACGAACCAGCAGCCAGTGCCCGCGATTTGGCGAAGTGTTCAGTAACAGGCGCGCCGGGCCGTTGTTGTTGGTGACCAGAATATCGACTCCGCCGTCGTTATTCACGTCCCCGAAAACCGCCGCGCGGCTCACTTCCAGAGGCTGCAGGGCCGGACCGGCAGAAGCGGTTACGTCCTCGAACCCTTTACCTTTCCCCCGATTGCGCAGCAGCAATTTGCGCTCCCGGTAAGGAAAGGGATCAGCCTGCTGCTGAGTCATGATCACCCTGACCCCTCCATTGGCGCTGAACAGGTCCAGCAGTCCCCGATTTTCCATGTCGAGCAGACCGACGCCGAAGCCGGTATAAGGCAGGGAAAGAAGCGAGAGCCCCGACTGCGCAGTGGCGTCGGCGAAATCCCCCGTCGGCTGCCGCTGAAACAACGTGAACGACTCGTTCGGCAGATTGGTGACAATTACGGCTTCTCCGCCATCGCCGTAGATATCTCCGTCTGCAATCCCCATGCCGGCGCGCGCCTTGCCGTCGGATGCGTACGCGAGGCCCTGGGTCAGTCCTTCTTCGCGGAAAACGCGGTCGCCTGGTTTGGAAGGCGTCCGCGGATGGCTGATCCAAAGATGGTTGGCGGCGCCGTCGTTGGCCACCATAAAGCCCGGATAGCCGTCTCTGCCGAAGTCTCCGGTCAGGATGCCGAGCCCCGGTCCTGCTTTCGCGTTAAGGCCGGTTTCCGCCGTTACATCTTTAAATCGTCCGCTGCCCAGATTGCGATAGAGCTGCGTCACGGACCCCTGAAACGGCTGCGGGCCGCAGTAATCTCTGGAACCCTGCGGCGAATAGCAGGGCCGGGGAATGAACTGCACATAGTGCACTACTGCAAGGTCGAGCAGGCCGTCCCGGTCATAGTCGATAAAAGCGGCGCTCGTGGACCAGCCCGCTGACGCCACTCCGGCCGACGCCGTCACATCCGTGAATGTGCCGTTTCCGTTGTTGTGATAAAGGATGTTGTGATCGTAATTGGTCACGTACAGATCGGTGTAGCCGTCGTTGTCGTAATCGCCCGCGGCCACGCCCTCGCCCTGGCCGGCATGCGCCAGCCCCGCTGCCTCGGTAACGTCGGTGAAGCTTAGTTTTCCGCTCGGATTCAGGTTGTTTCGGAACAGCCGGTTGCCGGGTTTCCAGCCGGCTGGCAGAGGCACCACTGGCTTGCCCTGGGGACCGGTCGGGTAACCCTGAACCAGAAAGACGTCCATATCGCCATCGTTGTCGTAATCGATGAGCGCGCCGCCCGACCCCACCATCTCGGGCAGCAGGTATTCTCCGGTGGCCCCGGAATACTGCCAGAATTCGATTCCGCTCTGCGTGGCGATCTCCTCGAAAAGCGGCACTCTGCTCGGTGCGGTGGACCTGCACGAGACGCACAGGCCAGATATCGGAAGCAGTAATAGCAGCGGGAAACAACCCGATTTCACTTGGAACAGAATGTCAAAGGGCAGGACATCGTGTCAAACTGCGCGAGCATGACAAGTAGCGCGAACTATCGTTCGTGGCGCAGGCCGCCCGAAGCACGATAGCCGCTCCGCGCATGGCCGCCAATTCGCGTATAATAAGCGCGCCGAGCGAGGCCGCCTTGCATTTCCCCCATGCGCAGATCGTGAAACTCCGGCGCAGGACCGTGGTTCCCGCGGCGCTCGCCGCGCTCCTCGGCCTGGTCCTTTTCTCCCAGGTCGCGCGCACCTTTGACGATAACGGCGCGGTTCCCGTTCGCCTCATGATCCTGAGCTCCGCTCAGGACGCGCAGGACATCCTGGATCGGTTGAAGGCGGGCAGCGATTTCGCGGTCCTTGCGCGCGAAAAGTCCATCGATCCCACCTCAACCGACGGTGGCTTCCTCGGAAGGATCGATCCCGCTTCGCTGCGTCCCGAATTGCGCGATGCGCTGCGCGGACTGCAGCCCGGCAAGGTCTCGAAAATAGTCCGAATATCCTCCGGCTACGCCGTTCTCGAAGTGCTGACGGACACCGAAGCCGCGGACCTCGGCAAGGCCGACCGCGCTCTCCAGGCCTTCGTCAGCGCCGAAGGGAGCATAAGGCTGGCGCCGCTTGTGGGCGGACAGGATGAAGCGCTGTCGCTGATGACCCAGCGAAACTATCCCGAGAGCTGGGGCCAGGATCTGCACGCTGTCTGCGAAGACTTCCGCCAGTCGCCGCTAACTCTGCAGAAGCAGCTCGACGTGCTGGCGGATCCGGCGAATAAACAGAGCCCTCTGCTCAATAAGTCCACCAGACGGCTCGATGTGATGAATTTCTATGTGAGCCGGGGCCAGATCTACGCATACCAGGGTGATATGGCGAAGGCTGTCGAACAATGGGAGACCGCCTACCGCATCGCCTCAGCGGATGTTCCGGACGCAGCGCCTGTGATGGAGGAAGTTCTCGGGGTCGGCTACCTGCACAAATCGGAGATGGACAACGATATCTACCGCAACCCCGGTGACCGGTGCATCTTCCCGATGCGTCCCGAGCTCCACTACGTGCAAACCGCCAGCGCCGATAAGGCCATCCAGTATTTCACGAAGTATCTCGCGCGCCGGCCCGACGATCTCGAAGTGAAATGGCTGCTCAATCTCACCTATATGTATATGGGGAATCATCCCTCCGGCGTTCCGCCAAAATACCGGCTGCCCATTTCGTCATTCGGGTCCGGCCGCGAGACCATCGGCCGCTTCACCGACGTGGCTCTTCAGGCGGGTCTGAATCTGTTCGCGATGGCTGCCGGGGTGATTGTCGACGATTTCGAGAACAACGGCCTGTTCGACGTTGTCACATCGAACTGGAGCCTTTGCGAGCCGATGCACTACTTCCATAACAACGGCGATGGGACTTTCACCGACCAGATGGACAAAGCCGGCCTCAGCGGCCAGACCGGCGGCCTGAATATCATCCAGGCCGACTACAACAATGATGGATGCACCGATATTCTGGTTCTGCGCGGATCATGGTATCCGCGGAATCTGGCCCAGCGCAAATCGCTCCTGCGCAATAACTGCAACGGAACCTTCACCGATGTCACAAACGAAAGCGGCCTCGCGAAACCGGCCACGAACACCCAGACCGGAGTCTGGGCGGATATCAATAACGATGGCCTTCTCGATCTTTTTGTGGGTAATGAGACCGGGCCCAGCCAGCTCTTCCTGAATAAAGGCGACGGAACGTTCGAGGACATCTCCCGGTCCGCGGGTATCGACCGCACTGCCTTCACGAAAGGTGTTGTCGCTGCGGATTACGACAACGACGGCTACATCGATTTCTACGTCTCCAATCAGAACGGCGCCAACTATCTCTATCGCAATAACCACAACCTGACATTCACGAACGTTGCCAGGCAGGCCGGCGTGCCGGGCGTCGGGAAAGGCTTCGCCGCGTGGTTTTTCGATTACGACAACGATGGCTGGCCGGATTTATTCGTCACCAGCTACTACTGGTCAATCGAAGAGACTCTGGAAACATACCTCGGGCTCCCGAACAAGGGCGGCACAATGAAGCTGTACAGGAACCTTGGAAACGGGGCTTTCCGCGACGTGACCAGAGAAACCGGCCTCGACAAGGTCTTTTCGCCGATGGGCGCCAACTTCGGCGATGTGAACAACGACGGCTACCCGGATATCTATCTCGGCACCGGAAATCCATCCTATGCGTCGCTGCTCCCCAACGTCCTTCTGTTGAATAAGGATGGAAAGTCCTTCGTGGACGTCACGGCTTCTTCAGGCACGGGCGAGCTGCACAAAGGACACGGCGTCGCTTTTGCGGACCTCGATTACGACGGCGATGAAGACATCATCACCTCGATCGGCGGTGCGCAGCCTGGCGACAGCCACGCGTTCCGCCTGTTTGAAAACCCAGGCAACGGCAACGACTGGATCAGTCTGAAACTGGTGGGTGTGAAGGCCAACAGGGCCGCCATCGGCGCGCGGATCAAAGTGACCGTTCAGAACGAGGGTGGTGCGCCCCGCTCAATCTGGCGCACGGTCGGCAGCGGCGGTTCCTTCGGCGCGTCGCCGCTGGAGCAGCATATCGGGTTGGGAAAAGGGGCGCGGATCGCGACCATCGAAATCTGGTGGCCGGACGGAAGCAGGACTCCTCAGGCGTTCACAGGTGTAGCCAAAAACCAGTTCCTCCAGATCAGACAGTCGGCCACCGAATATACCAGGTTGCAGCGCCCGCGCGTCCGCCTCGGCGGCGCGAAGAGAGTTCAGTGAAAAGGATCTTTCTCCTCATCTGCCTGCCCGCCCTGGCTGCAGGGGCGGATCGCCATTCCGTGACCGGGCTCATCCTGAGCATCGGTCAGGCCCATCGGAGTTTCACCGCGTCTTGCGCGGAAATCCCCGGTTACATGAAAGCCATGGTCATGCCTTATGCCGTGCGCGATCCGAAAACTCTCGACCATCTGACGCCCGGAACGTTTGTGGACTTCACGCTCGTGGTGGAAAAGGATCGCTCCTATGCCGAAAACGTTCACGTTCACAGTTACGAAAATCTGGCGCCGGAACCGCTGCTGGTTCGCCGTCTGGAATTCCTGAAGCGTATGGACAAGGCTAATCCCCTGCCCCCGCCTGTCGCGGTCGGCGCAGCGGTGCCGGACTTCACTCTCACCGATCAGGCCGGCGCGCGCGTGAGCCTATCGAAGCTCGCGGGCAGGGTGGTGGGCGTGACCTTCATATACACCAGTTGCCCGCTGCCCGACTATTGTCTCCGGATGTCAAACAATTTCGCGCGCCTGCAGAAGCGCTTCGCCTCGAAGATGGGCAGCGATCTGGTGCTGCTGAGCATCAGCTTCGATCCCGCTCACGACACGCCCGACGTTCTGGCGAAGTACGGGACCACCTGGAAAGCCGATGCGCGTTCCTGGCATTTTCTGACGGGAGCGCCCGACGACGTCAAGTCGGTGTGCCATCGCTTCGGCCTGAACTTCTGGCAGGACGAAGGCCTTCTGGCCCATTCACTTCACACACTGGTGATTGACCGCCAGGGCAAACTGGCAGCCAATTTCGAAGGCAACGAGTTCAGCGCCGATCAGCTGGGCGATTTCGTGGCCACACTCCTCTCCCGCTAATTCGCTCATAATTCGCGCAGGGCCGGAGTTGCGCCGGCTTCGTTCGGCTGCTGGTATTCCGCGCCGAGGAACTTCGTAGCCAGCCAGCGGAAGATGTAATCGGGAATCGACTTCGCGTAGGGGATCGTCTGATTGCCGGTCCAGCCGCTCGGCTCGAAGCGCACGTGGCCGAATTTGTCGGGCTTTGCTCTCCTGAGGTCGCGCCCTCCCGTGGCAACGCCGCCTGTTAACTCCGAAATTTCGGCTATGAAGGCCTAGTCATCGTCGCTTCGGAGAGAACGATTTTCGTAGCGGTCCTCAGAATGTTAGGGTTACTATCGCCTGCGCTGCTCAGGATGTATACCACTACATCCAGGTGTGGCTAAAACATTAATCCAGTATCTTGTATTGTAATTGAACAGCGCCTGCTTTATAGTGAAGTTGATGGCTGCTATGCAAGGAAAATCGCCGCTACATGTTGTCGGATGGTTGGGGCGCAGCGGCTATCAAACCATCATCATTAGAGAAAAGGATTCATCGTCATCGAATGATCAGCTGAAGCCCGATGACAAAGCGAAGTCAGAGAAATCCAAATAGCTGGTCTATTCCTTCGCCGCAGCCTTTCGAGCCTTTGAGAAAATTTCATCGAACCGTCTCGACCGTACTCCCTCGAATCTGAGACACTTAATTCCCGCGATTTCAAGCCGCTTCGCTGCCCGAATATCGGGATAGAGTTCGTTGAACACTATGTTCGCAATGCCGGCTTGAGCAATCTTTTCGGCGCACTGAAAGCAAGGGAACCTCGGTGGTCACCCAAAACCGGCCAGTCATGGTCACCTGAAAACCGGCCAATAAAAACGTAGCCAGGACGTTGACTCAGGCGGAGGAAATAGCCTCCGTCGATGTGAGCAATGTCTTGAACGAAGA
>Ga0335085_10014651_pt1 | contig 11425 bp, 13 predicted proteins | sample Lox_Sample_45_FD_206712 | JGI IMG/M metagenome (GOLD analysis project Ga0335085, IMG submission 206712) | Soil microbial communities from Loxahatchee National Wildlife Refuge, Florida, United States - Lox_Sample_4.5 | ecosystem: Environmental > Terrestrial > Soil > Wetlands | place: USA... | reverse complement strand
ACACCGGCGTTTCGCGGAATGGTCAAGAAAGTTCCGCATCTGCTGGCTATAGTGGAGTAAAGGGGAGCGAGCGCAAGGGGCGCTTGCGGCCCGATTTGCGCGGTACAAGAAAATGAATCTAAGTCAGTTAAAGCCGCCCGCCGGGCAGAAGCAGAAAAAACAGCGCATCGGACAGGGCATGGGGTCCGGACGCGGCAAGTATTCGGGCCGCGGCGCCAAGGGCGCCAAGTCGATCTCCGGCTATTCGCGCATGCGCGGATTTGAAGGCGGGCAGATGCCGTTGCACCGGCGTCTGCCCAAGCGCGGATTCACCAATATTTTCCGCAAGGAATACGCGATCGTGAACCTGGGACGGCTGGATGGCCTCGAAGGCGCGGCATTCGATCCCGGCAAGCTGCTCGAAACGGGTGTGATCAAGAAGCTGAATCACGGATTGAAGGTTCTCGGTGCGGGTGAACTCACCCGCGCCATCGCGGTGAAGGCGCATGTGTTCTCGAAATCGGCGCTCGAAAAAATCCAGAAGGCGGGCGGAACGGCGGAAGTGATCGGAGCGGAACAGTAGGCCCGAACGGAGTGGAGTTATGAAGTTTTTTGAAGCCGTAGCCAACATCTTTCGCATCCCGGACCTGCGCAAGCGGGTGCTGTTTGCGCTGGGGCTGCTGGCGGTGTACCGGATCGGCGGATTCATTCCGATTCCGGGCGTCGACTGGAACCGTTTGCAGGACTTCTTCCAGCGAAATGCGGGCAGCATCTTCGGCATGTTCGACCTGTTCAGCGGCGGCATGTTCCGGCGGATGACTATTTTCGCGCTGGGCATCATGCCCTACATCACCGCCTCGATCATCCTGCAGTTGCTGACCGTGGTGGTGCCGACGCTCGAAAAACTGCAAAAAGAAGGAGAACTCGGGCGGCGCAAGATCACGCAATGGACGCGTTATCTGACGGTCGGCCTGGCGCTGATGCAGTCCTTCGGAATCGCCGCCGGGTTGCAGGCGTCCGGGCAGGGCATCGTGACCAACCCCGGAATCGGCTTCATCTCCATGACCGTTTTGAGCCTGACCACGGGTACGGCCTTCATCATGTGGCTGGGCGAGCAGATCACCGAGCGCGGCATCGGCAACGGCATGTCCCTGATCATCTTCGTGGGCATCATCGTGCGCCTGCCGGACGCGATTGTGGAACTGGTTCAAAAAGTTCAGACTGGCGACTGGCCGTTCATTCAGGTCGCGATCATTCTGGTGATGATGGTGGCGGTGGTCGCGTTCATCGTGCTAGTGGAGCGGGGCGAGCGCCGCATTCCGGTACAGTACGCCAAGCGCGTGATCGGGCGAAGGATGCTGGGCGGCCAATCGACGCACCTGCCGCTGAAAGTGAACGCCGGCGGCGTGATCCCGGTGATTTTCGCGAGTTCGCTGCTGGCCTTTCCCACCACGCTGATGAATGTCGAGTTTGTGCGCAACAGCCCGGTGCTGAGCGGGATGCTGGGCGCGATCAGCGGCGCCTCCCCGATGTACTACCTGCTGTACACGGTCCTGATCATCTTTTTCTGCTTCTTTTACGTTTCGATTATCTTCAATCCCAACGAAGCAGCCGACAATATGCGCAAGTATGGCGGCTTTATTCCGGGCATTCGGCCGGGCAAGAACACAGCCGATTACATGAACAAGATCCTGACCAAGATCACGGTGGTCGGCGGGTTGTATCTTTCCGTCTTGTCGCTGCTGCCGCAGATCATGATCCAGGGCATCAAGCTGCAGCGTTTGCCCCTGGTGGGGCAATGGATTGACGCGCATTTTCCGCGTTGGCTGCTCGATGGCTTGGGGATCACGTTCTACTTCGGAGGAACTTCGCTGCTGATCGTGGTGGGTGTCGCGATGGATACGGTGAACCAAATCGAGGCGCAGCTGATCATGCGGCATTATGAGGGCTTCACGCCGCGCGCGGGTCGGATTCGCGGCCGGCGCAGCAGCATCTGAAGCTCTGATCACGGACCGATGGCCCAATTCTGCCTGATCCTTTTTGGCCCTCCCGGCTCCGGGAAGGGTACGCAGGCTGCGCTTCTGCGCGAGAGGCTGGGTTGGGCGCACATTTCGACGGGAGATATGCTGCGGGCCCGGGTCAGCCGCGGCGATGAGCTGGGGAAGCAGGCGGCGGCCATCATGCAATCGGGCGCTTTGGTGCCGGATGAGATCGTGAATCGAATGGTGGAGGAGCGGATCCAGGAGCCGGACGCCGAACAGGGATTCATCCTGGACGGTTATCCGCGTACCGTGGGTCAGGCAAAGTTGCTCGATGAGCTGTTTCGGGCCAAGGGAATCCGGGGAGTGGTCGTTCACTTGCGGCTGGATTATAATGAAGTTATTGCACGTCTTTCGGCCCGCCGCCTGTGCGCGATCTGCGGCGCTCTGTCGAATGCCTCCGCGGGCGATGTTTGTCGGAAATGCGGGGCTAAGCTGGCGATCCGAGATGATGATCGCCCGGACGTGGTGATTCAGAGGTTGCAGGCGTACGACGCTCAAACCAAACCGGTTCTCGATTGCCTGACGGTGCTAGGCTACCGGATTTTCGAGGTGGAGGGCGGAGGGCGGACGCCGGAACAGATCGCGGAGGAAATCGATCGCCTGGTGGAAACGGAGTTGGGGGCGGCCAACGCGGGTAAGGCATGATTGTCCGAAAAAATATGGCAGAGCTGGAGAAGATGCGCGCGGCCGGCCTGCTGGTGTGGGAGATTTTGAACAAGCTGAAAGGCATGGTCGGCGAGGGCGTCACTACGTATGAACTCGAGGTCGTCGCGGAAAAGATGATGAACGAAGCGGGCGCGCGGCCGGCCTTCAAAGGCTATTCGACCCCGGCGGCGGGAACGAAATTTCCCTACGTGCTGTGCACCTCGGTCAACGATGAGATTGTGCACGGCATGCCGTCGCAGAAGCGGGTTTTGAAGCCGGGCGACATCGTTTCCATCGATACCGGCGTGCAGTTGAGCGGATATTACGGCGATTCGGCGATCACGGTTCCGGTCGGAGAGATCTCGGAAGAGACCAAGCGGCTGCTGGAAGTGACCCGCGAGTCGCTGGAACTGGCGATCGATAAGGCCAGGCCGGGAAACCGGCTGTTTGACATTTGCGGAACGGTGGAGCGGCACGTGACCGCCAACGGATTTACCGTGGTCCGCGAGTTCGTGGGGCACGGCATCGGCACGCACATGCATGAGGAGCCGCAGATCCCCAACTACATCGACCGGAAGAACGAAAATCCGCGGCTCAAGGAAGGAATGGTGCTGGCGATCGAGCCGATGGTAAACGCCGGCAGTCCGGGCACGCGGGTGCGGTCGGATCGTTGGACGGCGGTGACCGAGGACGGAAGGAACTCGGCGCATTTCGAGCACACCGTGGCGATCACGGCGAACGGGCCATGGGTGCTGACGCGGCCGTGAAGGATGCCGTGGTGGTGGAACTTCTGCCGAGCGCGGGCTTCCGGCTGAAGCTGGAGAACGAGGACCTGGTGATCGCGCATGCGGCCGGGGCGTGCTCGGCGAATTTTGTGAGATTGCGGCCCGGGGACCGGGTGCGGGTGGAGCTTTCCCCGCACGACCGGACGCGGGGCAGGATCGTCGGGTTGTTGAAGAAAGGTTGATCATGAAAGTACGGGCGTCGGTGAAGAAAATGTGCGATAAATGCAAGATCGTTCATCGCGAGGGCGTGGTTCGTGTGATCTGCGTGAATCCGAAGCACAAGCAAAGGCAGGGATAAAACGATATGGCGCGATTAGCAGGCGTGGACTTGCCGGCCAAGAAGCGGACCGAAATCGGGCTCACTTACATCTACGGCATCGGCCGCACGCGATCCAAGTCGCTGTGCCACCGGGCCGGGGTGAATCCCGACAAGAAAGTCGCGGATCTGACCGAAGACGAAGTGAATCGCATCCGCCAGATTCTCGAGGCCGAGGGCGCGGTCGAAGGCGACCTGCGCAAAGAGCTTTCGATGAACATCAAGCGGCTGATCGAGATGGGATCTTATCGTGGTCTGCGGCACCGGCGCGGATTGCCGGTTCGCGGGCAGCGGACTCACACCAACGCGCGCACCCGCAAGGGTCCCCGGCGCGGAACCGTGGCCAATAAGAAGAAAGCGAGCGCGAAGACCTAATGGCAAAGGCACCCGCAAAAGCCGGCAAGAAGAAGACCTTCAAGAAGAAGGAAAAGCGCGTTGTTCCCACGGGCCTGGTGCACGTGCAGGCTTCGTTCAACAACACGATTATTACCATTACCGATCCGATCGGCAACGTAATCGCATGGTCGAGCTCGGGTTCGCTCGGCTTCCGGGGATCGCGAAAGGGCACGCCTTTCGCCGCGCAGCAGGCCTCCTTGACGGCGGCCAACAAGGCGAAGGAATCGGGCCTGCGGAGCGTGGAAGTGAATGTCAGCGGGCCGGGCGCGGGCCGGGAATCGGCGGTGCGCGCGCTGGCGACGGCGGGCCTGGAAGTGCGGACCATCAAAGACAAGACTCCGATCCCGCATAACGGATGCCGGCCGCCGAAGAAGCGAAGAGTTTGAAGGGAGTGGCCAGTGGCCGGTGGCCAGTGGCCCGTTGAAGAAGAAGCAGGATGAAGGCGGCGACGCCGTAAACTGCACCTAAAGAACCGGACGGTGGGCAAGAACCACTGGCCACTGGAGGTTGATTTGGCAAGATATATCGGTCCCGTCTGCCGGCAATGCCGGCGCGAGGGCATGAAACTGTTCCTCAAGGGCGAGCGCTGCCACACCGAAAAATGCGCGATTGAAAAGCGCAACTTCGCGCCGGGGCAGCATGGCAAGGATCGCAAACCGAAGCTGGTCGGTTATGGCCTGCAGCTTCGCGAAAAGCAGAAGGCGCGCCGCTATTATCAACTGCTCGAAGGGCAGTTCCGCAATCTGTATGAAAAGGCACTGGTTAAGAAGGGCGTCACGGGTGAACATCTGCTGAACAGCCTGGAGCGCCGCCTGGACAACACCATCTACCGCATGGGTTTCGGAACCTCGCGGGCGCAGGCGCGGCAACTGGTGCGGCACGGGCATATCAACGTAAACGGCCGGCGGGTGGATATTCCGTCCTTCGAAGTGAAGCCCAACGACGTGATCGAGGTTCGAGAGAAAAGCCGGAATAACCCCACGATTCTGCATGCGCGCGACGCCACCGCCCACGCGCCCAGCCCCAACTGGCTGGAGGTGGATCGCGAGAACCTGAAGGCGCGCGTGCTGGGTCAACCCAAGCGCGAGGACCTGGTGCAGATTCAATTGAATGAGCAGCTCATCGTCGAGCTGTATTCGAAGTAGTAAGGGAGCCAATAAATGTTCAAAGGATTTCAAAAACCGAAGCGGCTTGTCGCCAACACGGAAACGCTCAACGATCGATACGGTATGTTTACGGCCCAACCCTTTGAACGGGGTTTCGGGTCGACGATCGGTACCGGCCTGCGGCGCGTGTTGCTGAGCTCGATTGAAGGCGCGGCGATCACTGCCGTGCGGATCGAGGGCGTGGCGCACGAGTTCAGCCCCATTCCGGGCGTGGTGGAAGACGCGACTGACATCATTCTCAACCTGAAGCAGGTCCCCTTCAAGATGATGGGCGAGGGCACGCGGACGGTGCGCCTGAAGGCGGAATCGCCCGGCGAGGTGATGAGCGGTCAGATCGAGACCGACGCGGACATCGAAGTGCTCGACCGGAACATGCACATCGCCACGGTCGGGCCGGGCGGGAAATTGTCGATCGAGATGAGGCTCAAGCTGGGCCGCGGCTATGTTTCGGCGGATCGGAATAACGACGAAGACCTGCCGATCGGCTACATTCCCATCGACTCTGTGCATTCGCCGGTTCGCAAAGTGAACTTTTCGGTGGAGGCGGCGCGTTTGGGCCAGATGACCGATTACGACAAGCTGACCATCGAAGTGTGGACTAACGGCGCGATCTCGCCGGCTGACGCCATCGGCCAGGCGGCCAAGCTGCTCAAGGACCACATGGCGATCTTCATCAACTTCGAAGAGCTGCCGGAATCGGCGGAGGAGCCAGCCGAGCGCGCGCTCAGCCAGATGAACGAAGTGCTCAACCGCTCAGTCGAAGAGCTGGAGTTGAGCGTCCGTTCCTACAACTGCCTGAAGAACGCAAACATTCAGACCATTGGGGACCTGGTCCAGAAGACCGAAGCGGAGATGCTGCGCACCAAGAATTTCGGGCGCAAGTCACTCAATGAGATCAAAGAAATTCTGGGCGGGCTGGGCCTGACGTTCGGCATGAAGTTCGACGCGCAGGGCCGGCTGGTTTCACCCGCCGGGACCCCGGCCATGATCAGCTCCGGCGCCGATGAGATCGAGGATGAGGCCGGCGAAGAGCCGGAAGAAGATGAAGGAGCCAGCCCCACGGCGGAGTAACGAACGATGAGACACAAGGTCGCGGGTTATAAACTCAAACGGAACGTCGGGGCGCGGCGGGCGCTGTTCAAGGGCCTGGTGACCAGCGTCATCGAAAATGAGCGCGTGGTGACCACGGTTCCCAAGGCGAAGGCCGTGCGTCCACTAGTCGAAAAAATGATCACGCTGGCCAAGCGGGACACACTGCACACGCGGCGCCAGGCGGCGGCTTTCCTGGAATCGCCCGCGGCGGTGAAGAAGCTATTTGACAAGCTCGGCACGCGTTTCGGGCAGCGCCAGGGCGGTTATGTGCGGCTGGTGCGCCTGGGATTTCGCAAGGGCGACGGCGCCGAGCAGGCGATGCTGGAGCTGGTCGGCTCCGAGCTGGTGAAGCGGGCGGCGGAGCGGGCCAAACGCCGCGAGGAACGTTTGCAGGCGTTACGCCAGGGCAAGGAAGAGGGCGAAGCACCCGAAGAGTAGGGCCGTTTCCCGCAATCGGCGAAACGGTGATATGTTTGTCTGAGCGTCCCCGGGAAAGGAACCGCGACCGTGCCGCTGGAGGTGACGCCCATGGGATCACCTGACGACTGCGGAAAACCGCCTGGATTCGAGGCTGCGCCTGACGAGCGCGAGGCCAAGCAAAGGGAACGCCGGGCGGACCCACGTCATCCCACAAACCGCCCAGCCACGATCAAATTGCTGAACCCCCTGCAGACGCTGACAGACGTGTCCGTTCGCGTCCTGGAAATATCGCGCCTCGGGTTGAAGCTTTGTGTCAACCAGCCGCTCATGCCGGGAACCCTGGTGCAGATTCGCTTCAACGGAAAGCTGCTGCTGGGCGAGGTTCGATACTGCAAGGCGGTCGGCGACGACTTTCACGCTGGAGTCCGGCTGCAGGACGTGTTTGACACCGGGCTGTGAACGCCGCGGATCGGGTGCCGCGCCGCACTATCGGTACGCACTTTGCGCTTCGCCGCGATCGGCGCGGCGGAACATGGCCGCCAACAGCAAGCATGCCCCCACTGACGCGGCCACCCACACATAAGGATGGCCGGTGAACTCGCTGTTCCAGTCGGCGCCGCGCGTGGATCCGCTACGCAGGCGGTCGAGGTCGCGAATCAGGCGCTCTCCGGCGGCGAACATCTGGCGGCCGGCCCGAATAACGTCCTGAATCGTTTCGCTGGTGGTCGGAAGACAGGCGTCATCGGGCAGAGGGTGAATCGGTTCCATGCCGATCAGACGCGCGGGCGCAGGAATGTGCAACAGATTTGTTACACGACACGTTTGTTACGCAACACATTGCTTATGCGATGCAGGCCGCGGGCTATTGTTCCCAGCCGCCGCCGAGCGCGCTATAGAGTTGCACCAGCGATAGCCGCTCATTTAATTGCGCGCGCGACAGGTTCAGCTCCGCGCTGAAATAATTGGTTTCGTTGGTTAGCACCTCCAGGTAGCTGGCCGCGCCGCCCTTGTAGCGGACCTCGGAGAGGTTGGCGGCGCCCTCGGCCGCGGTGGTCAGAGCCTGCTGATGCTCGCGGAACTCGCGGAACTTGGTATAGGAGGTGAGCGCATCGGAAACCTGGCGGAAAGCTTGCTGGATGGTTTGCTGATAGTTCAGTACGGCCTGATCCCGTTGCGCTTCCACCAGCTTTAGATTGGATCGCAGCCGGCCGGCGGTGAAGATTGGCTCGGTTAAAGGAGCAGAGAAATTCCAGGCTCCCGACGGACCAGTGAATAACCCGGCCAGATGAACGCTCTGAATACCGGCCGAGCCGGTGAGCGGCAGATCGGGGAAGAAGGCGGCCCGCGCCACGCCGATCTGCGCGTTGGCGGTCACCAGTTGCTGCTCGGCCTGGAGAATGTCAGGGCGTCGTTCCAACAACCGCGACGGCAGCCCGGCCGGAACGGCAGCCGGAAGGGGCTGTTCAATGAGGGCGCGGCCGCGGGGAATGGAATGCGGGTTTTCGCCCATCAGAGTGCTGATCAGATCCTCTTCCTGGGCGATCAAGCGCTCGGTTTCGGGGATGGTTTCGGCCGCGGTTTCCACCAATTGCTCCGCCTGGCGAACGTCCAGGAGGCTGGCACGGCCCCCGTTGGACAAAGTTTCGGTGAGTTGAAGAGATTCGCGGCGCGAGGCCAGCGTCCGCTGAGCGATATCCAATTCGCTATCGAGCTCGCGAAGCTGAAAGTACGCCATGGCGACATTGGAGACGACGGTGAGGAGAACTTCGCGGCGGCTCCAGTCGGAGGCGAGCAGCGCGGCGCGCGCGCCCTCTGTCGCCCGCCGGTATTTACCCCAGAAATCGGGATCCCAACTGAAGCCTCCCACGATCTGAAAGAACTCAAAGGCGAAGCCGGGAAGCTTTTGCAGGCTGTAGCCGGCGGTGCCGCTGACGGAGGGGAACTGCTGCGATCGCGCGAGGCCCACCTCGGCCCGCGCCTGCAAGATTCGCGATGCCGCGATGCGCACGTCGTAATTCTGTCGCAGTGCGGCGCGGATCAGCTTTTGCAGCTCCTCATCTTGAAACACCTGCGGCCATTTTTCATCGCCGAGAGAGGCGGTCGAAGCCGGCTCGGTCTGATTCCGGTACGATTCGGGAACCGCGACCGAGGGGCGGCTGTAATCCGGCCCCATGGTGCATCCGGCGAGCCCGATCGCGGCGGCGAGCAAGGCGGCACGCGGGATCATGAATGGCCTCCGCCAACCATCCGGCTCACCCGGTGCGAGATCTTTTCGACCACGTCGAAGGTAACCGGAATCAGGAAAATCGCAATGACCGATGCGGCCAGCATGCCGCCAATCACCGCGGTCCCCATGATCTGGCGGGAAACCGCGCCCGATCCGCTGGCCAACCACAGCGGCACGCACCCCAGGATAAAGGCGAAAGCGGTCATCAGAATGGGCCGCAGCCGGATTCTCGCGCCAGTCAGCGCCGCTTCTTCGATACTCTTGCCGCGCTCGTATTCGTTCTTGGCGAATTCCACGATCAGAATCGCGTTCTTGGCCGCCAGGCCGATCAGCATGACCAACCCGATCTGCGCATAGACATCGTTCTCGAAGTGGCGCGCCCACAGGAACAGATAGGCTCCGAAAACCGCGATCGGCGTGCCCAGAAGAACGCTGAAGGGCAGCGACCAGCTTTCGTATTGCGCCGCCAGAATCAGGAAGACGAACAGCAGAGAAAGGCCGAAAATAGCAGCGGCGGGAACGCCCCGCGAGGCCTGCTGCTCCTGATAGGACATGCCGGTATAGTCGAAGCCCATTTCACGCGGCATAGTCTGCCGGAAAACGTCTTCGAGAGCCGCCATGGCCTGGTTGGAACTGTAACCCGGCGCGGCGGCCGCGTTGATCTGCGCGGCGTGATATTCGTTGTAGCGCATGGTGAACTCCGGGCCGGTGACCGGCTTGATGTCGGTGACGGCGCTTAGCGGCACCATCTGCCCTCGATTGTTAGCGACGAAAAATTGTCCGACGTCCTGCGCCCGCGTGCGGTAGCCGCCTTCGGCTTCCACATACACTTGCCATTGGCGGCCGAAGCGGTTGAAATAATTTACCAGGTATCCGCCCATGAAGGCCTGCAGGGTCTGGTAGACGTCGCCGACATTAACGCCCTGACGCATCACTTTGGCGCGATCGACGTCCACGAAATCCTGCGGCACGTTCGGCAGGTAGGTATTGGTCACGCCCACCAGTTCCGGCCGCTTCCGCGCGGCTTGCATGAATTTATTGACGTTGTCGGTGAGGAACTGAAGATCGCTGCCGGAGCGATCTTCGAGGATGTAGGTGACGCCGCCGGAGGTGCCGACGCCGGGAATGGCCGGCGGAGCGAAGGAGAACGCGATGCCGTCGGGCAGTCCCTGAAGCTCACGCGCCAGATGGGCGCGGATAGCCGAATACTGGGCGTCCGGCGCCGTGCGCTCCTCCCACGGCTTTTCGGTCACGAAGAAGAAGGCGCCGTAGGTGCTTTGCACGCGGCTGAGCAGGCTGAATCCGAGGACCGAGGTGCATCCCTCCACGCCCGGCGTGTGCATGACGATGTCCTCGATTTTTCGCGCTGCTTCCGAAGTCCTTTGCAGAGAGGCGGCATCCGGCAGTTGCAGCGCGACGAATAGATAGCCGTAATCTTCCTCCGGCAGGAACGAGGCCGGCAGTTTGTTGCCGACGAACACGGCGAGCGCGGCAATGCCCGCCAAGAACAGGAGACTAACGCCCGCTTTGCGCAGCAGGACTCCGGAGATTCCTATGTACAGATCCGTTCCGCGCTTGAAGGTGCGGTTAAACCAGCCGAAGAACCAGGCCAGCGGCCCGCGCCGTTTCTTTCGCGGCTTTAGCAGCAGCGCCGAAAGCGCCGGGCTCAGCGACAGCGCATTGAATGCCGAAATGAGCACGGAAATCGCGATGGTGACGGCGAACTGTTGATATAGCCGCCCGGTGATCCCAGGGATGAAAATCGTCGGCACGAAGACCGCGGTGAGAATCAGCGCGATGGCCACCACGGGACCGGACACTTCTTGCATGGCTTTCAGGGCGGCGTCGCGCGGAGTCATGCCCTCTTCGATGTGCCGCTCCACCGCTTCCACCACAACGATGGCGTCGTCGACTACCAGGCCGATGGCCAGCACCAGTCCAAAAAGCGAGAGCGTGTTGATTGAAAAGCCGAGCAGCGGAAATACGGCGAAGGTCCCGACCAGGGAGACCGGCACCGCCAGTAGCGGAATCAGCGTAGCGCGCCAGCCTTGCAGGAAAAGATAGACCACCAGAACCACCAGCGCCAGCGCAGCAAATAATGTGTAGACGATCTCGCGCATTCCGGCGGAAACGGCCGCGGTCGTGTCCAGGCTGACCGTGTAGGTGAGGTCCTGAGGAAATCGCTGGGCCAGTTCGGCCAGCCGCTCGCGAACCGCCTTGGCCGCGTCCACGGCATTCGATCCCGGGAGCTGATAGACGGCCATCACCGCCGCCTGACGGCCGTTATACCGAGAATCCATGGCGTAGGTTTGCGAACCCAATTCCAGCCGGGCGACGTCCTTCAATCGCAGGATCGA
>Ga0335085_10014650_pt1 | contig 11425 bp, 12 predicted proteins | sample Lox_Sample_45_FD_206712 | JGI IMG/M metagenome (GOLD analysis project Ga0335085, IMG submission 206712) | Soil microbial communities from Loxahatchee National Wildlife Refuge, Florida, United States - Lox_Sample_4.5 | ecosystem: Environmental > Terrestrial > Soil > Wetlands | place: USA... | reverse complement strand
GCACCGCTCGGATGAGCTCGCGCTTAGTGGCTTCGCCCTCCATCCATCCCAACCTCTCTTCACTCCCGGGGGCCTGTTCTATTTGCCTACATTCCCGTGGCGTAACAAGTCGATCTCATGGCCGGGTAGGGGCGCGGCATGCCGTGCCCCTACGATCCCGCCGGCGCGAGCCGCATGACGAGGGGGTGCGAGAACAAGTGGATGAGCAGATCGGACCAGTATTTGTCAGCCATCGCCTTGCCAACCCGCTCGGCGTAGTCGGGCGCGGGTTCCGCGCGCACATGATCGAACCGCTGGCCGCCGATCTTCACCGACACGAACGGCGAGGTCGTGTTCTTCTCCATGCGCCCGGCGGCGGTCGGGCCCAGGCGGATGTAGACTTGGTTGTCGATCACCACCAGCCAGACCGTCGACCAGTGCTCGCCTTCGTCGGGACCGACGGTGAGGAACTCGAGCGTGCCGAGATCCTTCCATGCCGACGGCGTCCACTCTCCGGCGGCACGCGCGAGGCCTGCCGCCGCGAGGATGGCCGCGGCCGCGGAAACCAGCACCAAGGTTCGCCTGAGCATGAGCCCTCCCTTCGCGTCGTGCCCTACTGCTCGCGCCTTTTCCCCCGGCACGACCACAGCCGTCAAGCTGCACGAGCATCGAAGAGGTTCATCCCGGGGCAGGTCCAACTGGTGAACCATGCCCCGGGATGGCGTTCCCCCCCTTTCCGGAACTGTCTCTGGCGTCGTGCCACTGACGACCGGTAAGCGGGTCCCTCGCGTCGCAACTACTGCTGCATAGTGGTGGTGGACACTATTTCGATACTACGGCGCACAAGAATAAGGCAAGAAACAATTTTCGGGCTCAGCGGACGGTCACCTCGACCCGCCGGTTCTCGCGGCGCCCCTGGGGGGTAAGGTTCGAGTCCGCAGGCGAGCTCGTTCCGAACCCCTGTACGTACATCCGCGAGCTGTCGATGCCTTGCCCGGTCAGGTAAGCCGCCACCGCCTGGGCCCGCTCGATCGACAGGCTCTGGTTGGTCGCCTCGCTGCCGGTCGAGTCGGCGAACCCCTGTACCTCGAACGTTGCCAGCGGGTAGGGCTGCATCTGCTGCACGAACCATCGGAGCTGGCGCTGGTCGTCCTCGTCGAGGACGGCGCTGCCAACCGGAAAGTACACGATGGCGGCATACTTCTGGGCCGCCGCGTGTGCCGCTGCCTGCTGCGCGTTCTCGGCCTGCTGCTGCTTCTCCAGCGTCTCCATCTGCTGATCGTAGGTGCGCTGATAGGCGGACGGGCAGCCTTGGAGGACTGGCGCGGCTGTCAGTACGACGGCGGCCAGAGCGGTACGGCACGCCCTCATTTCTTCTTCTTCCCTTCGTAGGCGGTGATGACCTCGTCCAGCGACAGGACCTCGTCGTGGTCGGTGTCGGCGGCTTCGAAGTCCTGCTCGCGCAAGCGCACGTACTCGCGCAGCGAGATGCGGCCGTCACCGTTTGTGTCCGCTCGTTTGAAGTCGTCCGGGAAAGGAAACTGCTTGAACTCTTCGACGCTCAGGTAGCCGTCCTTGTTGGCGTCGGCGAAATAGAACACCTCGACGATGCGCTCGTACATCTCCTCATGGTCGATCTCACCGTCACCGTTCTTGTCGGCCTCGGCGAAGGCGGTCCTTGGATCGTAGGTCTTCGCCGGACCTTGCGCCTGGGCGGGCGTCAGGGCGAGCAGGAAACCGACGATGACGAGCGACGTCGCGATCAGACGCATGCAGGCCTCCTTCCTCGAGATATCACGAGAGTCTTGGGCTAGCTCTGGATCTTCCACGTCCCATCCGGCTGGCGGCACGCGGTGCCGTACGCTTGATGCTGCTGGCCGGCGATCGTGATCGTCTGCTGGTACTGGCGGCAATACTGGCCGGTCTTGAGCTGATAGGTCTTGGTCGGGGTGATGGTGCCGGAGTTCCCGGTATCGGGATTGTTCCATACGGACGTCTGTCCCGTCTTGTTGTTCTCGAAGGCCCGGTTGGCTGCCTGGGTCGCCATCTCCTTGTCGCGCTTGTCGAGCTGGTTGCCGATGACCCCGCCGAGCAGCCCGCCGAGCGCCGCTCCTCCGAGCATCCAGCCGGCACCGCCCCCGGCCGCCGCCGCGATCCCGGCGCCCGCGCCGGCTCCGATGAGACTGCCGAGCACCGCCTTGGGGTTCTCCTCGTACGTCTGTTGCATCGCGGCGCATGAGGACAGCACGAAGACCGCCAGGATGACGGGCACGCATCTGGTCACGATACTCCGTGGCATCTGTCTCCTCCCACAGTCCGACACGCGCCGTTGCCGGCGCGGCGCGGTTGCCTCATATCATGTCGGGCGTCTGAGGGAAGCCGGCTTGCCTTCCGTCCGCCGTCCGCCTTCCGACCTCGAAGCCGCGCTGCTCCGTATTTCAACTAGGTTCGACGCCACTCCGCCATGATGCGGGGCTTCGGTCCCGCCCAGCTCTCGCCCGTCTTGACGAAGAAGAACGGCACTTCGCGGTGGAGGAGGAAGCGCCAGCCGGCGTCGGTACGGATGTACTCGTCCTCGTAGTAGCCCGCGGCGACGAACGCCTCTCCGCCGATGTCGCCGACCGCCTCGAAGCTCGAGCGGCCGCGGGCGCGGGCGTCGGAGTCGAACGTGATCGCCAGGTTGTGCACGAAGTGCATGCAGCTCTCGAAGCGCGGCCAGAGCTGGCGCAGGTAGGCAGCCACCGCGGCGTGGCCGCGATGGGCGCGGGAGCCGTCGGGACTGTTGTCCCACACGACGTCCGGGTGACAGAGAGACAGGAATGCCTGCACGTCGGCTTCGGCATGGGTCTCGTGGCCGCGGTCGTGAATGAAACAATAGTGCGCGTGCAGGTCGCGGATCGCGTCGCGATCCTCGAGCCGGCGCAGCGCACGCAGCAGCTCGTCGGTGTCTGCCATGCTCACCTCGTGTTGATGTGATGGCGGCCGTTACCGCCCGCCGCGCGAGCGTGTCAAGCGGCCGGCTTGACCATGGTTCGAAAAGCTTACCACCGATTACACGGACAAGACCGGATTGCGCGGATGCGTGGATCGAAGATCTGCTTCATCCGTGTCCAACCCGTGTAATCCGCGGTAGGGATTTGATAGCGTCCGGACCTGCAGGAGGACCGATGCTCTCGTCGATGGACGACTATCCGCTGCACCAGATCGCCGAGGTCGTGCGCCATGTGGGCACGAGCGACCGCAACTTCTACGACCGCTACTATTTCAATCTCCATGCCTCGAGCGACGCGCTGTTCATGGTCATGGGCATGGGCCAGTACCCGAACCTCGGCGTGCAGGACGCCTTCGCCTGCGTTACCTGTCACGCCAAGCATCACGTGGTACGCGCCTCGCGCGTCCTCGGCGACCGCATGGACACGCGCGTGGGGCCGTTTCGCATCGAGGTCGTCGAGGGCCTGCGGCGCGTACGGGTCATCCTCGAACCGACGGATCACAGCATTGCCTACGACCTGACCTGGGAAGGCGCGATCCCCGCCTTCCTCGAGCCGCGGCAATACATCCGCAAGTACGGGCGCGTCCTGTTCGACACCATGCGCTTCGCGCAGACCGGCTACTGGACCGGCTCGCTCCAGGTCGGCGACGAGACCTTCAACGTCACGCCGGACCGCTGGTGGGGCACCCGCGATCGTTCGTGGGGTGTGCGTCCCGTCGGCGAGGCCGAGCATCCGGGCATTCGCCAGGCCGAGGGAGCACTGACCGGGATGTGGAACTACTCGCCCATGCAGTTCCCGCGCTACTCGATGCTGTACATTCTCAACGAGACCAACGGCGGCGAGCGCCCGATCGAGGAGGCGGTGCGGATCTGGAACGACCCGGCCCGCCAACCCGAATGGCTCGGGCGGCCCGAGTACGAGCACCGGCTGACGCCCGGAACGCGGATGATCGAGCGATCGGTATTGCGTTTTCCGCAGGCGCCCGGCGGGCCCATCAGCGTCACCGCCACTCCTTTGCTCACCTCGTACATCGCCATCGGCACCGGCTACGGCGTCGAGCAGGACTGGCGTCACGGGATGTACCAGGGCGAGCTCGTGGTGCAGGGATTCGTCAAGCAGGTGGACGAGATCGCCAGCCTCGGCCAGTACACCATCGTCGACCACGTGGCGCGCTTCGAGGTCAGCGACGGCACCGTCGGGTACGGCCTCCACGAGCACGGCTTCTGGGGACCGTTCAACAAGTATGGCATGCGGGATGCGTATGCGGGAGCGGCGGGCGAGGGGTGAGGCGTGTAGGGCGGGGCCTCTGTGCCCCGCTGTCGCGCGTGAGTGGATGATCACCGGCGGGCTGCGCCCGCGCCATCCTCGCGTCGTTGTTTGTGCTTGACTAGGGACCGAGGGTTCGGCAAACTGCGGCCGACGTGTTCACTAGGTCCTCGGGTGGGGATTCGGAAGCGGCGCGCCGGAGGTGCGAAGATGCTGAAGCGAACCCGATCCGCTTTGATGGCGGCCGTGCTTCTCGCGCTTCCGGTCTCGTCATACGCCGGCACCATTCCTGCGGGCACCGAGTTCCAGGCCAATACGTATACGACCGCAAACCAGTACCAGCCGCAGGTATGCTCGGGCGCGGACGGAAGCTTCGTCGTTGTGTGGTCGAGCTATTCGAACCAGGACGGATACGGTTGGGGCGTCTTTGCTCAGCGGTACGCGAGCGGGGGAGCGCGGCTCGGGACGGAGTTTCAAGTCAATACCTACACCCCGAGCACTCAGAACGAGCCGCAGGTGTGCTGCGATGCTGCGGGCGACTTCGTCGTGGTCTGGGCGAGTCGTGAGGAAGCCGGCCAGGTCGGCATCTTCGGCCAGCGGTTTGCGAGCACGGGCACGTTCCTGGGTACGGAATTTCAGGTCAATTCGTACACGACCAACGCTCAAGTCGCCCCGGCGCTCTGTTGCGACGCCGCCGGCGATTTCGTGGTGACCTGGACGAACATTGGCCAGGGGGCCATTGACATCTTGGGGCGGCGTTTTGCCAGCGACGGCGCGCAACGCGGCACTGAATTCCAGGTCAACACCTACAGCCCCAACGAGCAAGAAGCATATTCCGCCGTATGCTGCGACGCCCCCGGGGATTTCGTCGTCGCCTGGCAGAGCCTTGTCGGCCAGAAGGATTCCTACAGCATCTTCGCCCAGCGATTTGCGAGCGACGGAAACGCCCGCGGGTCGGAATTCCAGGTCAACACCTACACCACCGGCGGAGAGGAACGAGCCGCTATCTGCTGCGACAACGAAGGCGACTTCACCATCGTTTGGGACCGATTCACGGAGGGGAGCGCGGACATCTTCGGGCAACGGTATGCCAGCAGCGGCGCGGCCCGGGGAACGGAATTTCAGGTGAATGCCGCCACGGGTGCCTCCGGGGAAGACCCATCGATTTGCTGTGGTCCGAATGGCGACTTCGTCGTCGCCTGGAGTTCTTACGCCATCCTCGCGCGCCGATTCAGCCACCTCGGCGGCGCTTCGTCGGAGTTCCAGGTCAACACATACACGAGCGCCGTCCCATTTGAACCCGCCGTCGCCTGCGATGCCAACGGGGGCTTCGTCGTCGTATGGAGCAACTCGGAGCAGGACGGAGACTTCGACGGCGTGTTCGGCCAGCGCTTCGCGCTGCTCGCGCAGATCCCGACGCCGACTCTCTCCTTCGCCGGCATCGCGGCCGGCGTCGTGGCGCTGCTCGGTGCGGGATGGACTGCGCTACGCCGGCGGCGCCGCGGTTAGGTGTCGGGTGTCGGGTATCAGGTGTTGGCTAGATCGTGGGTCCCTGGAGGTCTGAAGATGCTGAAGCGGGCGTGGTCCGTGGCGTTGATGTTCGTCGCTCTCTCAGTTCCGTTGCTCGCGCGCGCCGGGGTCGTTCCCGCCGGCACCGAGTTCCAGGTCGATACGTACACCAGCCAAGATCAAATAGGAGGCGCGGTCTGCGCGGCTCCGGACGGAAGCTTCGTAGTGGTTTGGAACAGCGGTCCAATCGATCCCGACATCTTTGCGCAGCGATACGCCAGCAACGGTGCGAAGGCGGGGTCGGAGTTTCAGGTCAATACATACACGCCGTCCGATCAATACCTTCCACAGATCTGCTGCGACGCGGCGGGGGATTTCGTGGTGGTCTGGCAGAGTCACTATCAGGACGGTGAGTTCGCGGGCCTCTTCGGGCAGCGGTTTGCGAGCAGTGGAGCTTTTCTGGGGACGGAGTTCCAGGTGAACACGTACACCACCGGCAGTCAGGGGGCGGCACAAATTTGTTGTGACGCGGCCGGGGACTTCGTGGTGGTGTGGGCGAACTTCAGCGAGGTCGGTTCCCAATCGGAGATCGTCGGTCAGCGCTTCCTCAGCGATGGGTCCTTCTCGGGTGGCGAGTTTCACGTGAACACGTATACCCCCGGGTATCAGTCGTATCCGGCGCTCTGCTGCGATGTGTCCGGAGACTTCGTAGTCGTGTGGGAGAGCGATGGCCAAGACGGAAACCGCTTTGGCGTTTTCGGGCAGCGGTTCGCGAGCAATGGTTTGCTTCTGGGTTCCGAGTTTCAAGTCAACACGTATACCACCGGGCAGCAGATTGGTCCCGCCATCTGCTGCGACAGGGAAGGCGACTTTACCGTCGTGTGGGACAGTTACCCCGAGGGGTTCAACCCGAGCGGCCCGGGCGGCGATGTCTTCGGGCAGCGGTTCGCGAGCGGCGGAGAGCCTCGGGGAACGGAATTCCAGGTGAATGTCTATACGACCGGAAGGCAGAACGAGTTTGGTGGAGGGGCGATCTGCTGCGGCCCCAACGGCGATTTCGTCGTCACCTGGTCCTCCTACGGTCAGGACGGCGACCTTGATGGCATCTTTGCCCGACGCTTCGGTCACACGGGTGGGGCCTCCTCGGAGTTCCAGGTGAACACGTATACGTCGGGTGACCAGTTTGGCGCGCGGGTCGCATGCGACGCCAAGGGCGGCTTCGTTGTCGTGTGGGAGAGCGCCGGGCAGGACGGCAGTAGCGAGGGTGTGTCCGGCCAGCGGTTTGAGCTGCTGGCTCAGATACCCACACCGGCGCTCTCCTTCGCCGGCATCGCGGCAGGCGTGTTGGCGCTGCTCGGTGCCGGAGGGGCTGCGCTACGTCGGCGGCGCCGCGGATAGGTGTCGGGTATCAGGTATCAGGTGTTGGGTAGATCGCGGGTTCTTGGAGGTCTGAAGATGCTGAAGCAGGTGTGGCCCGCCGCATCGATGTTCGTCGTTCTCTCGGCTCCGTTGCTCGCGCGCGCCGGGGTGGTTCCGGCTGGAACGGAATTCCAGGTCAACACCTACACCAGCTCATTCCAGCAAGTTACCGGGGCGTGCGCGGCGCCTGACGGAAGCTTCGTGGTCGTGTGGAACAGCGGCCCGCGCTTCAGGGGCATCTTCGGTCAGCGCTACACCAGCAGCGGAGCGAAGGCGGGGACGGAGTTTCAGGTCAATACCTACACGCCCTACGAGCAGGGCCTGGGCGGGGTCTGCTGCGATGCCGCCGGCGACTTCGTGGTGGTCTGGCAGAACAACCATCAGGATGGTGACCGAGAGGGCATATTCGGGCAGCGGTTCGCGAGCAGTGGGGCCTCTCTGGGCACGGAGTTCCTAGTGAACACGTACACCACTACCGCGCAGTTCCTGCCGCAAGTCTGTTGCGACGCCGCGGGGGACTTCGTGGTGGTGTGGACGAGCTTGGCGGGCAACTACACTCCCGGATCGGACGTCTTCGGCCAGCGCTTTCTCAGCGACGGATCGTTCTCGGGCGGGCCGTTCCAGGTGAACACCTACACGCCCGGTTATCAGTCCTATTCGGCACTCTGCTGCGATGCGGCGGGGGACTTCGCCGTCGTGTGGGAAAGCAATGGCCAGGACGGCCAAGGACCTGGCGTCTTCGGGCAGCGATTCGCGAGCGATGGTCTCCAACGAGGGACGGAGTTTCAGGTCAACACGTACACCAACGGCTATCAGAAAGTTCCCGCCATCTGTTGCGACAGAGAGGGCGACTTCACGGTCGTGTGGGACGCCTTCCCGCAGGGCCTGAGCCCCGGGGATGTCTTCGGGCAGCGGTACGCCAGCAGCGGAGCGTCGCGGGGGACGGAATTCCAGGTGAACGTCTACACGACCGGCAACCAGGCAGAAGCAGGCGGAGGAGCGATCTGCTGCGCCCCCAACGGCGACTTCGTCGTCACCTGGACCTCCGAGGATCAGGACGGCTTCCGCGATGGCGTCTTTGCCCGGCGATTCAGCCATCTGGGAGGGGCGTCTTCGGAGTTCCAGGTGAATACCTACACGTCAAACTTCCAAAGTTCCTCGCGGGTAGCCTGCGATGCCAGCGGGGGCTTCGTGATCGTGTGGAACAGCGAAGGGCAGGACGGAGACAGCACGGGCGTGTTCGGTCAGCGCTTCGCACTGCTCGCCCAGGTGCCGACGCCGGCGCTCTCCTTCGCCGGCATCGCTGCCAGCGTCGTCGCACTCCTCGGCGCTGGTGCCGCGGCGTTCCGCCGCCGCCGGCGCCGCGGCTAGGTGTCGGGTATCGGGTGTCAGGTGCTGGGTTCTGAACCGATCCCTGACACCTGGCACCCGATCCCCGTCTCAGCCCGCCTTCTTGAGCGCGGTGCTCTTGTCGACGAGGCAGGCGAGGAGATCGTCCCACGACTTGACGAACGCGGCGGCGCCATCGCGTTGCAGGTCCGCCGCGAGCTTGTCCGTGTCCACGCCCGCCTGGTTGAAGCGCTTAATCACGTCTTCGGCGTCGCCGCCGTCGCGCGGCAGCATGTCCTTGATTTCGCCGTGGTCGGCGAGCGCCAGCAAGGTCTTCTCCGGCATCGTGTCGACCGTGTGCGGCGATGCGAGCGACTTCACGTAGAGGGTGTCCAGCGCCTTCGGGTCCTTGGTGCCGGTGCTCGCCCAGAGGAGCCGCTGCGAGCGCGCCCCCTTGTTGATGAGGCGCAGCCAGCGATTCGAGTCGAGCAGGTCGCGATAGGCCTTGTAGGTGCGCTTCCCGATGGCGACACCGAGCTGGTTCTGCAGATTGGCCGGTACCTTGCCCGCGACCGCGACGTCCCAGCGGCTGACGAAGATCGACGCCACCGAGGCCACGAGCGGGTTCAATCCCGCGGCGACTCGGCGCTCGATCCCGCGCATGTAGGCCTCCGCCGCGGCGACGTACTGCTCGCGCGAGAAGAGCAGCGTCACATTGATGGGAATGCCGGCGAAGATCGATTCCTCGATGGCCGGCAGGCCTTCCTTGGTACCGGGGATCTTGATGAAAAGATTGGGACGCTTGGCGCGCGTCCACAGCTCCCGTGCTTCCTTGACCGTGCTGGCGGTGTCGTACGCGAGCTTGGGCGAGACCTCGAGCGACACCCAGCCGTCGACGCCGCTGGTGCGGTCGTGGGTCGGGCGGAACAGGTCGGCGGCGCCGGTCACGTCTTCCAGTGCGAGATCGAAGAACAACTCCTCACCCGCCTTCCCGCCGCGCGTCTTCTCACGAATGGCGGCGTCGTAGTCGCTGCCGCCTCTGATGGCCTGGTCGAAGATGGTCGGGTTGGAGGTGAGGCCAGTCACGGAAAGCTCCTTGATATAGCGCGCGAGGCCACCGCCGGTCAGCAGAGCGCGGGTGATGTTGTCGAGCCAGAGGCTCTGGCCGGCGTCGTTGAGCTCTTGGGTTGCTTTCATTCTACCTCCTCGCCGCGCCACGCTGGCGCGGGCGTCCGTGTTGGATCCGGGTCAGTGAAACGCTTCACCGCACCATCCATCTTCGTCTTCGGATGCCCCCTTGTCTAGACGCTCTGGATCTCCTCCCCCGTTGCCAACTCCGGCAACCGGGGAGGTAAGGGAGGGGGTCTGTGGAGTGTGTGGCGCGGACTAGCGGCGAAAGAACATGTCGACAGCGATGATGGCCATCACGATCGCGAACCCCTTGCGCAGCACCGCCCCGGGTACCAGCTGCGCCAGATACCCGCCGAGGTAGCCGCCGAAGAGGAACCCGACCGCCACCAGGACGGCGATGTGCACATCAACGTGCCCATTGCGATAGTACTGCCAGAACGCGAACAACCCCAGCGGCGGCAGCAGCACCGCCAGCGACGTGCCCTGGGCCGCATGCTGCGACATTCCGAAGAGATACACCAGCAGCGGCACCATGATGAATCCGCCGCCCAGACCGGTGAGGCCACTCAGTGTTCCGCCGATTGCGCCAACCAAGATCGCCAGCATGTCGTCTCCCACCCTCGGAGCGGATAGTGAAACCACAGATCGGGCCGCGGACCAAGACGCGCACGTCTGCCGAGCAATTTGGTGATTTGGCGATTTGGTGCTGTTTGAGCCTACTGCTGGTCTTCCAAATCACCAAATCACCAGATCACCAAATCCCCACAATCACTCAATCAGAACACCCGCTTCCCAGCGGCGCGGGCGCCGGTACCACTGCGACGCCGGTGTATTCCAGGCTGGCCAGAACGCAGCCGTACTGAAACTTGACCGCGTCGAGCTGGAAGGCGATGTCTCGCGAGGAGACGATGCCGTCGCCTTCGTACTGGACAACGACTCCGGTGTACGCGGCGTTGCTGTCGGACGCGCGGTTGTTCTGAACGGGATAATTGGCGAGACCGTCGAGGTGATCGCTTGCCAGCGCGGCCTGCATGCTCGACCAGACGATGTTTCCCGCCTGTTGATTCCCGTAGGCAAGGGCCATGGCATCGTAGATCGGCTCGGGGACCTCGGGATCGTCCTCGCCAACGGGCTGATAAATCGGTCGCGGGGCGTGTTGGCGGAGCGTCCGGCGCGCGATCCTCGGCGCGAAGGCCATGGGCTCGGCGGCCTCCCACGCGGCTTCGATGAGTTGCAGGGCGGGATGCAAGTGGGTGAGCGGCGCGGTCGTATCGAGCAACTCCGGTCCGAGGGCGTCGGGCGCGATCCCTGGTATCAGCGGTGCGGACGCGAGCTCGAGGCTCCACAGCCCCGCCGACCCCGTGGGAATCACCCCCGCGACGCGGGGCTCGACCGCGCCGAGCGCGGCCGCGTAGTCCGACCCGGTCGATCGGCCGAGGACGTACACCGGATCGCCGCGCACGGTGAAGTGTGCGCCGCCGTCGGGAAGCGTTGGCCCGGGGCGTGCAGCACCGTGGGATCGATCTCCACCCGCGCCATCGCATCGATGAGGAGCCGCTGCTCGATCACTCCCTGACGAAACGTGTCGCGATAGGCGGCCAGGTTGGCCGGGTTCAGATCCGCCCGCTCCCCGCCAACCGGGTAGCGCTCCGGATTGAGCGGCAGCGCGCTGCCGACGGTAGCGAAGCCGTGTTCCGCGAGGACGTGGGCCGGACCCTCACCGGCGAGCGGCGGTACCCCGGGGTGGGTGAAGGGGCCGCCATAGACCCCCCCCCTGCACAAAACCCCCCCCCCCGGCA
>Ga0335085_10014647_pt1 | contig 11427 bp, 10 predicted proteins | sample Lox_Sample_45_FD_206712 | JGI IMG/M metagenome (GOLD analysis project Ga0335085, IMG submission 206712) | Soil microbial communities from Loxahatchee National Wildlife Refuge, Florida, United States - Lox_Sample_4.5 | ecosystem: Environmental > Terrestrial > Soil > Wetlands | place: USA... | reverse complement strand
GCCGCGTCTCCTTGTATTCGGGAAGGTATCGTCCCGCCTGGCGCATCAGCCACACAGGCGTGTAGGGCGTAGGCTGCCTGAGGAGCGCGCGGATCAGCGTATCGTTCTGCAGTGCGGGCACTCGGGCTACTTCATCAGGCGGCGGTTGATGAATTTCCACTCGCTCGCCTTTACCGGGGTGACAGAAAGACGGTTTCCGGGCCGGAGCACGCGCATACCGGAAATCTCCCGGTGCCTGCGCAGCTCGGCAAGGCTGACCAAGCGCGTTTTCTTCACGAACTGAACATCGACGTTGAACCAGCGGGGCGATTCGCGCACCGCGGCCGCGTCGAAGTAGGGACTCTGCCGGTCGAATTGGCTCGCATCCGGATAGGCTGGCGACGCGACTCGGGCGATTCCCGCGATGCCGGGTTCGGCGCAACTCGAATGGTAGAAAAAAATTCCATCGTCAACCCGCATCTTGTCGCGCATGAAATTGCGCGCCTGATAGTTACGCACGCCCGACCATGCGGCAGTCTTTCCTGGAGACTTGGCGAGGTCATCGATGCTGAACTCATCAGGCTCCGACTTCATCAGCCAGTATTGCATTGTCGCGAGATTTTCTGTTCATCGGTCGCCAAACGAAAACGCAGGCCTAATCGCCTGCGTTTTCGTTTGTCTGGTGTCCCCCGCCGATGCCGTTGGATCCGATTCCTGAACCTTTCGGTTCAAGGTGGTCGCGTTCCGGTCACATCAGGTGCATCCGACTAGGGACGCGCGCAACAGTGACACTAGGGTCTGCAACCAAATTCAAGCTGTTGGTTCAAGAATTTTCCGGGTCTTGGCGCACACCACAGGGGACAGTTCTTGGGCAGCTGCGTTGTTGAATGTCAGATCAGGCGTTCCTGAGGAGCAAGGGCCTGATCGAGCACCGCCTCCATTGCGGCCATTCTACGCCTGAGCCCGTCCATGTCAAAACTGCCTGGGTCGCTTCTGGAGCTCAGCAACTCGTGGGCAATGTTCAGCGCAGCCATGACCGCGATGCGTTCCGCGCCTGCCACGCGACCGGCGTTCTTTATTTCGGTCATCTTCTTGTCGAGATAAGCCACTGCCGTGAGCAACGCCGCGCGCTCTTCATCCGGGCACGCGACCTTGTAGGTCCGGCCCATGACGACAACGTCAATGGTCTTCGGTTTCGGGCTCATCCGAAGAAAGGCTATTCCGGGATTTGTTTGAGCAGGGACTCGAGGCGGTTGCGAGCGCCGTCGATCTTCTCGGCAAGCTGGCGCTTGTCACCCTGCAGAGCGGCCAGTTGCTGGCGCAGGCCGCGATTTTCGTCGCGCAGCCGTTTGCAGAGCTGCGCGGCTTGTCGGATCTTTTCTTCGAGTGCCGCAAGTTCGCTTTCCATCGGCAGACTATAGTTTGGAAAATCCTGCTAAGTCAAGGTGTAAGCATTCGTTTTCAATGTAGATTCCCAATCCAGAGCGGGCTGGCGGGAAGGACTTGTGCTGTACAATCAAGGCGCTCGTTCGAGGTGTCCCGGCGCGTTTCTCGTGCCGGGTTAAGACGGGAAAGAGGTGCGGCATCTGGCGGATCAAGGGACGATCCTCCCTTGAATATCCCCTGAGTCGGGGAGTCCTCGATTGCCAAGTCCTCTGCTGCCCCCGCAACGGTAAGTGTGTGCGGGCGTATCGAACGCGGCCGCATTCCGGCGCTCTGTGCCGGCATGCAGGCCCAGCCACTGCGAGCGCTGCTCGCGGGAAGGCGATACGCCTGATCCCACAAGCCCGGAGACCGGCCTCGGACGATGGTCGGATGCCGCGGGGCGTGGCGAAACCTCCTTGCCCACCCTGCGCTCCGTTCGCAACCTGATCGGGCCTGCGGGGACGCTGGCCGGGAGGAACTCTTGAAGAGCCTTCTTGCTGCAGCCTCTATCGTCTTGTTTTCATCGCTTGCGCTTGCAGAAGGCGAGGAGGAACCGGCTCTCGTCGTCACCGCGACGCGATTTCCGCAAGACCGACTCGAAGCGCCGATTGGCATGACTGTCATCACTGCGCGCGATCTCGCGGAAAGCACCGCAAAGACGCTGCCGGAGCTCCTTTCTCGGGAGGCGGGCATCGTGACCCGCGACAACAGCGGCAGTCCCGATTGGCAGGTCGACATGCGGGGGTTCGGCGTGACCGGCGACCAGAACACGCTCGTTCTCGTGGATGGCCAGCGATTGAGCGAGAACGAGCTCGTCTCGGCCCGCTGGTCCGCTATTCCGATCGAAAGCATCGAGCGGATCGAGATCATGCGCGGCTCAGGAGGGGTGCTCTACGGAGGCGGTGCAAGCGGTGGCACGATCAACATCATCACCAAGGCACCCAAGGCTGGATCCCGGAGCGCCAACGCAGGCGTCAGCGGGGGCACTTACCGAACGCGCGAGGTGCGGGGTGGATTCGGTGTCGCGGGTGAGGATATCGGACTCAATCTTCACGCGAACGATTATGGCTCCGACAACTATCGATCGAACAACCGCGTCGAGCAGCAGAACCTCGGAGGCGAGCTGCGTTGGTTCGGGCGCAGGGGATTTGCGGCGTTCAAGTTTGGGCTCGATACCCAGAGCCTAGGGTTGCCGGGGGCGCGCACGGCGGACGAGGTCCAGAACGATCCGCGGGGAACGAGCACCCCCGGCGACTACTCGACTCGCGATGGCGGGAGTGCCGCCATGGCGGTCAGCGAAAGACTTGGTTTTGGTGTACTTGCCGCCGAACTCGCCTATCGCGGCAGCAAACGCACGTCCTTATTGAAGGATTATTTGTTTGGCTTTCCCGACATCTATACCGATACCCGAACGCACAGCTGGTCGCTCACTCCGCGACTGAAGATTCCCTACGAAGCGCTCGGCAGCCGCCACACTCTCGTTCTCGGCTTGGATGCGGACGACTGGGACTACGATTCGCGCAAGGCGGATAGCGCCAGCGACCTGTCCAATCCGAATGCGCACGTGCTGGCCACGCAGCGCAGCGGGGCGGTGTACGCACAGCAGAACACTGCGCTCGGGGAAAGCACGAAAATCACGCTGGGCGGGCGCCTGCAGCGGACCGCCACGACCGCGAGGGACACGGTGAATCCGGCGGCTTACGCCTCGGGCTCAAGGACGACCACCCCGCGCGCCTGGGACTTGGCATTGCGTCAGAATCTGAGCGAGAACGCGGCCGTTTACGGCCGCGTCGGCCAGAGCTTCCGCATCGCAACCATCGACGAGGTCTACAGCCAGTTCGGCGGGCCCTTGTTCGATCCGATCGTCACGCTCCTCGATCCCCAGACCTCTCGCGACCGCGAGGTCGGGCTCGAGTACCGCGTCGAGGTTCTGCGGATTCGTGCCAGCGCATTCCTGACGGATTTGAATAACGAGATCTACTTCTTTGCCCCCACCTTCTCCAACATCAATCTTCCGCCCACGCGCCGGCAGGGGTTCGAGCTGGAGGCGTCCCTGCGCGCAAGCGCAGCCGTCTCCCTTTTTGGGAACGTTTCCACGACTCGGGCTCGCTTTCGCGACGGCAGAGTCGGCGGCGTCGATGTTACGGGCAACACGATTCCGCTCGTGCCGCGAGATTCCGCGAATGCGGGATTTTCTTGGCAGCTGGCGCGAGCGACCCGTCTTACCGGCGTGGCCCGATACGTGGGGAGGCAGTTCTACGACAACGACCAGACAAACACCTTTCCCAGTCAGATGCCCGCCTACGCAACTGCCGATCTGAAAGTGATACACGTCTCGGGCAAGCTCGCGCTGGGCGTAACCATTAACAACCTGTTCAACAAGCCCTACTACAGTTATGCGATTCGCAATAGCGCGGGTACCTCGTTCAATGCGTACCCGCAGGCGGGCCGCACATTTCTGCTGAGCGCCGAATACCGCTTGTGAGCGGGGTCGCGCAACGGCGGAATTCGTGTCGGTTTTCTGCTAATGTGCACGGCATGCATTACGGCCCTGCCGATGCGATCGATGTGTCCGGGCTGCGGCGCGCGCTGGTGATTCAATTGCGCCACCATGGGGACGTCCTGCTGTCCTCTCCGGTGTTTACGGTTCTCAAGAACCAGGTTCCCGGGATCGAGATCGACGCGCTCCTGTACGCGGAAACGCGTGCCATGCTGGAGCAGCATCCCGCAATTTCCCGGATACACGCGGTCGAGCGCGAGTGGAAGCAGCTTTCGATCTTCTCGCGCCTTGCCGCTGAATGGCGCCTGCACCGGGTGCTGCGGGCACGCGCCTACGATCTCGTGGTTCATCTGACCGACCATCCACGAGGAGCGTGGCTGGCGCGGGCGCTGGGCCCGCGCTATGCCGTCGCTCCGAACGTTGTGCGCAAGCCGCGTGCCTGGAAACGAAGCTTCACGCATCTCGCCCCCCTTCCTCCGCGCGGCGGCCGTCACAGGGTAGAGCTCAATCTGGATCTCCTTCGCCGGATCGGAATTCAGCCCGGCGAGCAGGAACGGGGGCTTGTTCTCGTGCCTGGGCGGGACGCCGAGAGCGAAGTCGCGACGCTGCTCGCCGCGCAAGGTCTCGCCGCGAAGCAATTCGTCCATTTCCACCCGGGGTCGCGCTGGCAGTTCAAGTGCTGGCCGCCCGAGCGGGCGGCAGCGCTCATCGACGCGCTGGAGAAGCGGGGTGATCGCGTGGTGCTGACCGCGGCACCGGACGAGCGGGAACTCGCGCTCATCGCAGCGATCCGGAAGCGTGCCACGGTCCCTTTCACGGACCTGGCGGGAAAGCTGACGCTCAGGCAGCTGGCTGCGTTGACCGCGAACGCCCGGCTCTTCATCGGAGTCGATTCGGCGCCCATGCACATCGCCGCGGCCGTGCAAACTCCGGTCGTGGTCTTGTTCGGGCCAAGCAGCGAGATCGAGTGGGGGCCGTGGCAGGTCCCCCAGAGGATCGTGACGTCAACCGAGTACCGTTGCCGTCCCTGCGGGAATGACGGTTGCGGAGGCGGCAAGCTGAGCGAATGCATTACGCAGCTGCCTGTCAGTGCCGTACTCGAGGCGGCAGACTCGCTGCTCACCGGATGATGCGGATCGCGGCGTGCGCAGTTGCTGCGGCGCTTGCCGCCGGCGCGCAGGCCGTGCAGCTGACCGATGACCGCGGCGTGACGGTAACGCTCGAGCGCCCCGCGGAACGGATCGTGACCCTTGCGCCGCATCTCGCGGAGATCGCGTTCGCCGCCGGCGCGGGCGCAACGCTCGTCGGCGTGTCGAGCTTCAGCCGCCATCCAGCCGCGGCGGAGCGGCTTCCCGTCGTGGCGAGCTCCGGCCGCGTCGACATCGAGCGCGTGATCGCGCTGAAGCCAGATGTGGTGCTCGGCTGGCGAAGCGGCAATTCACCGTTGCAGCTTGCGCGCCTGGAGCGCCTTGGCTTCAGGGTATTCGTCACGGAAGTTCGATCGGTCCCCGACATCGCGCGTCTCATGCGCGAGGTTGGCCGCCTTGCAGGCAATACCGCGACTGCGGACGAGCGTGCGCGAACATTCGTGTCGGAGATTCGTGAGTTGCGCGAAAGCCATGCTGGTGCGCGGAGCGTTAGGCTGTTTCTCGAAGTCTGGCATCGGCCGATGCTGACCGTGAGCGGAGAGCATCTCATCAGCGACGCAATCGGCATCTGCGGCGGGCGCAACGTATTCGCAGAAGCGAAGGTACTTACCCCGCATGTCTCGAACGAGCAGCTTCTTGCGGCGCGACCCGACGCGATCGTGACCGTCGGTTACGGGAGCGAAGCACTGGCGGCGTGGCGTGGGCTGGACTCAGTCCCCGCCGTGCGCGGCCGCAGGATCTACGCGATCGATCCCGATCTGCTGCTCGCGCAGGGGCCGCGCTTTCTCGAGGGCGCGCGCGCCCTGTGCGAGCGGCTCGAGGCGGCGCGGAGGTAAAGGCGCATGCGTCTAGCGATTGTGCGGCAGCGCTACAACCCCTACGGGGGCGCCGAGCGCTTCATCGAACGCGCTTTGGCTGCGCTGCGCAGCCAGGGTGTGGCCGTGACCTTGTTTGCGCGCGAGTGGACCGGCGATCCGGGAAGCGTCGTGCGTTGCGACCCATTCCATATCGGCCGGCTGTGGCGCGACTGGAGCTTTGCGCGCGCCGTGCAGGGCGAGCTGGCGCGCCGTTCGTTCGATCTGGTTCAGTCGCACGAGCGCGTCGCGGGCTGCGACCTCTATCGCGCGGGCGACGGCGTACACGCCCAGTGGCTGCAGAACCGGCGCGCCGCGCTGGGTCCGGTCGCACGCCTGGGTCTGGCCCTCAATCTCTATCATCGCTATGTCCTGGCCGCCGAGCGGAGAGTTTTCGAAAGCCCGAGGCTGCGAGCGGTCATCTGCAACTCGCGCATGGTGCGAGAGGAGATCCGCGGGCGCTTCGGCGTTCCCGAGGCGAAGCTGCACGTCATCTACAACGGCATCGATCTCAAGGCCTTTCATCCCGGGCTGCGCGAAGCGCACCGGGCGACGGTGCGGGAGAAGCTGGGCATCGCGCCGGATGCGCTTGTGCACCTGTTCGTCGGCGCGGGTTTCGAGCGAAAGGGCGTATTTCGTCTTCTGCACGCGCTCGCCCGCTCGGGCCGGGGTGCGCACCTCATCGTGGTCGGCCGGGACAAGCTCCAGAGGCGCGCGGAGCGGCTGGCCGATTCGCTCGGCATCGCGCGCTTGGTGCGCTTTGTGGGCGGCCAGGCGGACGTGCGTCCCTTTTACGGAGCCGCCGACAGTTTTGTCCTTCCCACGCTCTACGACCCGTTTCCCAACGCTGCGCTCGAAGCGATGGCCTGCGGCTTGCCCGTCACGACGACTCCCCAGTGCGGCACGTCCGAACTGATCGAGGAGGGCGCCGAAGGTTTCGTGGTTGACGCGCTTGCGGTCGACGCGCTCGCCGCGGCGCTTGCCGGGCTGGATGTCGGTACGGCGTGCGAGATGGGGCGACGTGCGCGGCGGCGCGCGGAGGCCTTGAGCCTTGAATCGATGACCGAGCGGCTGCTCGCACTCTATCGCAGCCTGATGCAAGGCTGATTGGCGCCCGGGCGTTCGGTCGGCGGAATGCGCGCCTGAGCGGCTATAATCCAACATTTTCCCGCGCAGCCATGGCATCGTCCGACGCCACCAGCCTGCAGCTCTACCTCCGCCTGCTGCGCCACGTCAAGCCGTATTGGGTCCCGTTCGCCTTGGCCATGGTGGGATTGGGCGTCACCGCGGCGACCGAGCCCGTGTTTCCCGCGATTCTGCAGCCCCTGCTGGACGGCAGCTTCGTGCACAAGCAAGGCGGAATTCTGGCCTGGCTGCCCCTCGTTATCGTCGGCTTGTTCCTCGTGCGGGGCACGGCCTCGTACGTTTCCGACTATCTCATGGGCTGGGTCGCAAACAAGGTCATACTGGACTTGCGCAATGCCATGTTTGCGAACCTGATCCGTCTCCCCACCCGGTACTACGACGATCACACCAGCGGAATCCTCATCTCCAAATTCACCTACGACGTGATGCAGCTCGCCGGCGCTTCCACCGGGGCGCTGACGGTGATCTTCAGGGACACGCTCACGATCGCAGCCTTGCTGAGCTACCTGTTCTGGATCAACTGGAAGCTCACGCTGGTATCGCTGGTGGTGGGGCCGCCGGTCGTCGTTATCACGCGCGCGTTTTCCAAGCGCCTGCGGCGTGTGAGCCGGGCCACGCAGGGCGCCATGGGCGACTTGAACCACGCCCTGGAGGAATCGATCGGCTGCCATCGTGTGGTCAAGGTTTTCGAAGGACAGAACTACGAGCGGACGCGCTTTGAATCCGGGTCGAACAAGATCCGCCAGTTCAACATGAAGTCGATCTCGGCCTCCGCCGCCAGCGCGCCGGCCATTCAATTCATCGTCGCGGTGGCGCTGGCATTCATCATCTACTTTGCGACACGCCAGGCCTCGGCCGACGAGACTACCGTGGGCGGATTCATGGCGTTTCTCACGGCGATGCTGCTGGTGCTGCCGCCGCTGCGGCGGCTCACCGCGGTGAACCAGACCGTGCAGCGCGGCCTTGCAGCCGCCGAGAGCGTGTTTCAGGTCATCGACGAGCCTTCGGAGGTGGACGCCGGAACGCGCGAGATCGGCCGCGCAAAGGGGGATCTCGAGTTCAGGAATGTGAGCTTCACCTATCCGGGCGGTGCGCGGCCCGCGCTCCATGAGGTCTCTTTCTCGATCCGCTCTGGCGAGACGGTGGCGCTGGTGGGGGCGTCCGGGGCGGGAAAGTCCACGCTTGCCAACCTGCTGCCGCGCTTCTATTCGCCCGACTCGGGCCAGATCCTGCTCGACGGGATCGATATCGCGGAGCTCAAGCTCGCAAGCCTGCGTTCCAATATCGCCCTGGTGAGCCAGGAGATCGTGCTTTTCAACGACAGCGTCGCGGCCAACATCGCTTACGGCCGGCTCTCCGGGACGCGCGACTCGGACATCGTCCAGGCCGCCGAAGCGGCGCACGCCATGCAGTTCATCCGCGAGATGCCCGAGGGACTTGCCACCCTGATCGGCGAGAACGGTGTGCGCCTCTCGGGAGGCCAGCGGCAGCGCGTCGCGATCGCCCGCGCTTTCCTGAAAGACGCGCCCATCCTGATCCTCGACGAAGCGACCTCAGCCCTCGACAGCGAATCCGAGCGCAATGTCCAGGAGGCGCTTGCGACCCTGATGCGGAACCGCACGACACTGGTGATTGCCCACCGCCTTTCGACGATCGAGCGAGCCGACCGAATCGTCGTGCTGGACTCGGGCCGCGTGGCCGAAACCGGCAGGCACGCGGAGCTTTTGCAGGCTCAAGGCATCTACGCCAGGCTCCATCGCATTCAATATTCGAAGGAATCGGGCGCATAGATGCCGCCGTCCCGCAACGCGGCAGCTCGGACGGAGCTCGCGTGAAAATCCTCCACACGGAGTCCTCGTGCGGCTGGGGAGGACAGGAGATCCGGATCCTGTCCGAAGCCGAGGGCATGGTCGCTCGGGGCCACGATCTCACGCTCATTGCGCCGCGCGAGGCGCGGATCCACGGCGCCGCACTGAAGCGCGGCCTGAACGTGGTCGCCCTGCCGATCGCGAGCAAGGGCATCCGCGGCATGCTCGCTCTGCGGAGCTGGCTGAAGGAACACCGGCCGGACGTGCTCAATACGCACAGCTCCACCGACAGCTGGCTTTCCGCAATCGCCTGCGCGACGCTTTTCACGCCGCCGGCGATCGTGCGCACGCGTCACATATCGGCGCGCGTGCCGAACGATCCCCTGACCCGATGGCTCTACCTGAAGGCGACCCGGCACATCGTCACCACGGGTGAAGGCCTGCGGGCACAGCTTGTCCGCGAGAACGGATTTCCGCAGGAACGGATCACCTCGGTCCCGACCGGCGTCGACCTGAATCGATTCGCGCCGGGCGAGCGCGCGGCGGCACGGCGCACAACGGGACTGCCCCCGGAGCGCCTCCTCATCGGCATCGTGGCCACGCTGCGGAGCTGGAAGGGACACCGCTACCTGATCGAGGCGTTCGCCCGTTTGCCGGCCGACACCGGGCTCGTCATCGTCGGCGACGGCCCGCAGCGCCAGAACATCGAGTCGCAAATTGCCGGGCTGCGACTGGGCCAACGGGTCTGGATGCCGGGAAACCAGGAGGACGTGCTGCCTTGGCTGCAATCGCTGGACGTCTTTGCGCTTCCCTCTTATGCGAACGAAGGCGTGCCGCAGGCGCTGGTGCAGGCGATGCTGTGCGGCCTGCCGTGCGTTACGACTTTGGCGGGCAGCATAGGCGAAGTCGCGTGCGACGGGGTGACCGCGATCATCGTGAGTGCCGAAGATGTTGCCGATCTCGAACGCGGTCTGATCGCCGCCCTTGCCGACTCCAAACTGCGTGAACGGATCGGCAGCACTGCGCGCCGACATTGTGCCGAGAATTTCGGGAAGGATACAATGCTCGACCGCATGGAGCGAATACTCAAAGACGCCGTTGCCTAGGCTGCACACTGCCAGCCAAGAAAGCCGGTAAGCCATGATGTTCCAGAAAATTAGATCTGAGCTTCGCTACCCGGCCGAGTTCTTCTGGCTGATTGCCCTGATATTTTTCCTGCCGCTCTTCGAGGCGCCCAAGAATCTCTGCTGGCTCGGCTACGTGGTGACGTGGCTCTACAATAGATTTCGTGCACACGATTGGGGTGGGCCGTGGGACAACTGGGACAGTCTCATCGCAATATGGATTACTTCCGGCTATGTCGTCGCAATGTTTGCCGGTGTCCATTACGACGAATGGAGTTCTGCGAACGACATCCTGCGCTATGGTTCGGTCCTATGGTTCGTAAAGCGCTCTCATTTTAGCGAGCGATCATTGCTGACGATCCTCGGAGCAATTGTGCTCGGGACGCTGGTCACATTGCTTTGGGGGTTCTGGCGTTTTGCGGTCGTAAAATCCGAAATATCCCTGACCCTCAACTCGGTCGGGCAGGTGAACCACAGCGCTATCTATCTGGCAATAGTATTCGGCGTCGCACTTAGCTTTTCGCTCGGCTATTGGCGACAGCTTGGCATATTTGAAAAAGCTGGAGTCAGCCTTTCCACATTCATCCTTGCATTCTCAGTTTTCCTCACCGACAGCCGTGCTGCAGCGGTCGCGGCTGTATTGGCGGCATTGGCACTCTCGCTCGTATCGGCTGTGCGTAAGGCCAGGCGGGTTGGCCTGTCACTCGTCCTAGTGATTTTCGGTGCAACAGTTCTGCTGGTGGCGAATCCTGCGATCATAGAGAAAACGGCCAATCAAGTCGTAGGAGGCGCCGCATTTGCCTTTCGTGGGGACGACTGGAAAAATGCCTTGGTAGAATGGCGGCAGTTCCCGTTTTTCGGTGTGGGCATGGGGAATTTCGGCCGGCCAACGCTGAGCGAACTACAGAAGTGGAATGCAGCGCAGGACTGGGCGATCCGCCCCTCGCCTGCAGGCCTATACGGGCACGGGCACAGTCTCTATCTGAACACTCTTGCCGAACGCGGTCTCGTTGGTTCTGCGATACTGCTGGCAGTTTTAATCAGCTGGGGTCTCGCGCTGGTGCGTGCTGCCCCAACGCAGGATTCCCCAATCGGGTGGACCCTCTACGGCGGAGCGCTTTCCGCCTGGGTCATTGCTGTTCTTGCTGGTCTCTTAAACACTACCCTCCACCATGAGCACGCACTGCTCTCCGTCCTGTTGTTAGGGCTCTGGCTCGATTTTCGCAAACAATCGGTGCTTCCAGAGCGATCTGCCGTTCGTCTTTGACCATGGGTTTTCATCCGGGCTGATGGCCGCAGAGACTCAACTGTCCGGCTTATACTCAGGCACCAGCCGGACAAGTTCACGCCGAACGTCTTCGCCAGTCAGAGGGCCGGGCCGTGAGAGCCAGGCCTCGACCTCGGTCAACCACTCTTCGTCGAACGCGTCGGCCTTTGCGATGC